>Ga0164243_10016761_pt1 | contig 10018 bp, 9 predicted proteins | sample OricompcompostOP_FD_108781 | JGI IMG/M metagenome (GOLD analysis project Ga0164243, IMG submission 108781) | Organic Plus compost microbial communities from Emeryville, California, USA - Original compost - Organic plus compost (OP) | ecosystem: Engineered > Solid waste > Mixed feedstock >... | reverse complement strand
GGGCTCGCTCGCCGCCCGGTACCAGGACGTCGCCGCGAAGATCATCGCGGCCGCGCGCGCGGATCGTGGCGCGTACGACAAGCTCGCCGAGCTCACGGATCGGATCGGTGCGCGCCTCTCCGGATCGCCGGAGCTCGATCGGGCGATCGCGTGGGCGGTGGAGGCGATGCGCGCCGACGGCCACACCGTCCGCACCGAGAAGGTGATGGTCCCGCACTGGGTGCGCGGCGCCGAGGACGCGGCGATCGTGGAGCCGATCGCGCGACCGTTGCGCCTGCTCGGGCTCGGTGGCTCGGTGTCGACGCCGAAGGGCGGGATCACCGCGCCGGTCGTCGTCGTGCGGAGCTTCGAGGAGCTCGACCGGCGCGCGGCCGAGGTCAAGGGCGCGATCGTGCTCTACGACGTCGCGATGCCGCCGTGGTCGGACGAGCGCGGCTCGGGCTACGGCGACGTCGTGAAGTATCGCGGCCAGGGCGCGTCGCGCGCGGCCCGGCACGGCGCGGTCGCCGCGCTCGTCCGCTCGGTGACCGCGCACAGCCTGCGGACGCCCCACACCGGCGCGCTCTCGTACGATCCGGCGCAGCCGAAGATCCCCGCCGCCGCGGTGACCGTCGAGGACGCGCAGCTGCTCGCGCGGCTCGCGGCGAAGGGGCAGGTCCGCGTGCGGCTGCGGCTCGACTCGCGCCAGCTCCCCGACGCGCCCTCGGCGAACGTGATCGGCGAGCTGCGCGGCTCGGAGAAGCCCGACGAGATCGTCGTGATCGGGGCGCACCTCGACTCGTGGGACGTGGGGCAGGGCGCGCACGACGACGGCGCGGGTTGCGTGATGATGATGCAGGCGCTCACGGTGCTCCGCCAGCTCGGGCTCACCCCGAAGCGGACGATCCGCGTGGTGCTGTTCACGAACGAGGAGAACGGGCTGCGCGGCGGGAAGGCGTACGCGCGGGAGCACGCCGACGAGCTGCCTCGCACGGTGTTCGCGCTCGAGGCCGACTTCGGCGGCTTCGCGCCGCGCGTGCTCGGCGTGGCCGCGCGGCCCGACGCCGCCGAGCGCACGGTCGCGCGCGTCGAGGAGCTCGCCGCGCTGCTCGCGCCCCTCGGCGTCCGGCGCGTCGAGGCCGGCTACAGCGGCGCGGACGTGATGCCGATGGTGCCCGCCGGGGTCCCCACGCTCGGCCTCCACAGCGACGGTCGCACGTACTTCGACATCCACCACACCGAGGCCGACACGCTCGACAAGGTCGATCCGGACGACCTCGCCGCGAACGTGGCCGCGGTCGCGGTGCTCGCGTACGTCGTCGCCGATCTGCCCGGGCGCATCGACGATCCGCTCGACGCGCGATGATCCTCGACCGCGTCGCCCGCCTGCTCGAGGCGCCGCTCGTGATCCGCGAGCCGTTCCAGCGGCTCGACGCGATCGTCGTGCTCGGCGCGCCGCTCGGGCCCGGCGACACGCTCACGCCCGCGCTCCGCGAGCGCGTGCTCGCCGCGGCGAGCCTGTGGCGCGCGGGTGGGGCGCCGCGCGTGGTCGCGAGCGGCGGCACGACGCACGGCGCGCGCCGGGCCGAGGCCGAGGTGATCGCCGACGCGCTGCGCGCCGAGGGGGTTCCCGACGTCCTCGTCGAGGCCGCCTCGCAGACCACGCTCGGCAACGCGCGGAACACCCGCGCCGTGCTCGCTCCGTACGGCGCGCGATCGGTGTGGCTCGTCACGCAGCCGTTCCATGGCCGCCGCGCGGCGCGCGTGTTCCGCGCCGTGGGCTTCGACCCGCACGTCTGGCACATCGACGACAGCCTCGAGTATCGCGCCCGCGCCACGGCGGTGCGCTGGCTCGCGCGCGAGTACGCGGCGTGGGGCGTGCTCGCCGTCCGCGAGCTGCGTGCTCGGGTGCGCGCGGCGGGAGCACCCCGCGACGGCTGAGTCGCGACATCGGTCCGCGCGCTTGCACCTACCTTTGCCGGCGAGGCAAGCTCGATCGGGTCGATGCTCACCTTCAGCACGAACCCCGACGTCGCCGAGCAGCAGATGAACGCGATCATCTTCTACCTGACGGCGTTCGGGTACATCGACGGGCAGTTCGACTTCACCGAGAAGACGTTCGTCCGCATCTACATCCGCCAGCTCGTCACCGCGCGTGCGAAGGCCGCGATGCCCGACGAGGACGCGAAGACGCGCGACGAGGTCGTGAACAAGTTCGTCGCGCACTTCCACGAGGTGTTCGAGCAGATCGATCGCAGCGTGAAGGACCTGTTCACCGAGGCGGTCGCCGAGGGCGAGGACGTCGAGAAGTTCGTCTACGCGAAGCTCAAGCTGCGCAGCTACGAGATCTTCCAGAGCTTCGATCGCGAGAACCAGAAGGAGCTGCTCGCGACGATCGACGAGCTGATCTACGCCGACGGCAGCGTCCATCCGTCCGAGGAGAAGTTCCGCAAGGAGCTCGAGGCGCTGCTCGACACCAGCTCGCAGCTGGCCCCGGAGGACATCGAGATCCTCCGCGAGCAGAGCCACATCGCGATCACCAGCCCGGCCGCGGTCCCGCCGCGGCTCGACGATCACCCGTTCTTCGCGAGCTTCGAGCAGCACTACTCGGCCGACCCCGACCGCATCCGCCAGCAGATCGCCGCGGATCTCGATCTGATGCGCCGGTTCCTCGCCAAGCTCGCCGAGCAGCGGCAGGCGGGCGCGAACCGCCTCACGGGGCGCACGACGATCGCGCACTTCACGGGCGAGGCGCCGTTCCTCGACGGGCACGTCTACGTCCACCCCGCGAAGCCCGACCAGGTCTACGAGCTCACGGTCCTCGGCGATCTCCACGGCTGCTACAGCTGCCTCAAGGGCGCGCTGCTACAGGCCGACTTCTTCGCCAAGCTCGAGGCGTGGAAGCTCGATCCGACGCAGCCCGAGCCCAAGCTGGTCCTCCTCGGCGACTACATCGATCGCGGCCGGTTCAGCTACAACGGCGTGCTGCGCGCGGTGATGCAGCTGTACCTCGCCGCGCCGGAGCACGTGTTCCCGCTGCGCGGCAACCACGAGTACTACATCGAGTATCGCGGGCGCATCTACGGCGGTGTGAAGCCGGCCGAGGCGATCAACACGCTGATCGGCCACATGCCCGGCGAGGTGTTCGCCGAGTACATGAAGATGTTCGAGGAGCTGCCGAACATGCTGTTCTTCGACGACCTCATGTTCGTCCACGCCGGCATCCCGCGCGACGCCGACATCAAGGCCAAGCTCCGCGACATGGCCGCGCTCAACGATCCGGATCTCCGGTTCCAGATGCTGTGGAGCGATCCGTCGTCCGCGGACTACATCCCCGACGATCTCCAGGCGCAGAACGCACGGTTCCCGTTCGGGAAGGTGCAGTTCGAGGCGTTCATGAACAAGGTCGGCTGCTCGATGATGGTGCGCGGCCACGAGAAGTTCGACGAGGGCTTCCGGCCGATGTACGGCGACAACGCCTCGCTGATCTCGCTGTTCTCCGCCGGCGGCGCGGACAACAACGACCTGCCCGAGGACTCGAGCTATCGCTCGGTCACGCCGATGGCGGCGACGATCCGCCTCGAGAACGGCACCGCCCAGGTCACCCCGTGGGCCATCGACTACAAGAAGTTCAACGATCCCACGCGCAACCGGTTCTTCGCGTCGCCGCCGGAGATCGAGCACAAGGCGGGGTAGCCCGCGCGTCGAGCGTGACCTGGTACGTCTACGTCGCGCGCTGCGCCGACGGCACACTGTACTGCGGGATCGCCCGCGACGTCGCCGCGCGGATCGCCGCGCACGACGCGGGCAAGGGCGCGCGCTACACCCGCGGTCGCGGCCCGCTCACCGTCGTGCTCCGGCGGCGCTGCCGTAGCAAGGGCGACGCGCTCCGGCTCGAGTACGCGTTCAAGCAGCTCACGCGCGCGGAGAAGGAGGCCGTGGTCGCCCGCCCGCGCCGCCTGGCCGCGCTCGCACGCGCGCTGGCCTAGCGTACGTCCACGCCGGCGTCCCGCGGATCCGGGAAGCAGCTGCCGACCTCGCCCTGGCAGCGCTGGTCGACGCAGCGGATCGCGACGTACGGCGCGCAGTCGCAGATCGAGGGCCCGCGCTGTCCGCAGTCCGCCTCCCAGTACTCGTCCGCGAGCGCGCGCGCGTGCGCGAGGCCGGGAGCGTTCGCCGCGTGGACGACGCCGGGGCACGTGGCGAGGTACGGCATGCAGTTGCAGGTCGGGAACGCCGACGGGGCCAGCGTGTCGAACACCGCGCAGTCGGCGTCGGTCACGCACGTGCCGGGATCCGCGAGCGCCGCCGCGAAGTCAGACGCGATCACCTCGCACGCGCGCGCATCCGGCGGCACGGACGGAGCGCCCGAGTCGCCGCAGCCGCCGACCACGATCCCGATGCCGATCCCGATCACGAGCCAGACCCACCGCTGCATGGTGCGCGGTCATAGCAAGCATCGCGCCCGCGCAAACCTTGCGTCTGCCTCGCCGTGCGCCGTCGAGGGCGCGGCGCGTCGGGGGCGGGTGTACGAGTCGTGCGCGGCGCGCCGCGGAGCATGACAGCCCTGTCGTGGTGGAGGTCGACGCTCGCGCGACCCGGCCGGCTTGAGCGATACTGCCGGGCCATGGCAGTTCAGAACATCCCCGTGGTCGACCTCCGTGACTGGATGGAGGGCGGCGCGGCGCAGCAGCGGTTCATCCGCGCGGTCGGCGAAGGGCTGGCGGATACCGGGTTCTTCGCCGTGAAGAACCACGGCGTCTCCGACGAGCTGACGCGCAAGGCGTACGACGTCGCGAAGGCGTTCTTCCACCTCCCGACCGAGGTCAAGGCGCGTTACACCGATCCGAAGGTCAAGGGGCAGCGCGGGTTCACCGGCTTCGGCAAGGAGCACGCGAAGGACTCCCAGGCTCCCGACCTCAAGGAGTTCTGGCAGGTCGGTCGCCCCGACGTGCCCGACGATCACCCGGTGCATCGCCAGTTCGGCCCGAACTACTGGCCGAGCGAGGTGCCCGAGTTCGGTCCGACGCTCGTCGAGCTGTACCGCCAGCTCGATCACCTCGGCGGCATCCTGCTCGAGGCCGCGGCGGCGTTCATCGACGAGCCGCGGGATCGGTTCCGGGGCATGGCCACCGAGAGCGACACGATCGTGCGCGTGCTGTACTACCCGCCCGTCGGCAAGGACGTGCCGCCCGGCGCGGTCCGCTCCGCCGCGCACGAGGACATCAACCTCATCACGCTGCTGTCGGGCGCGACCTCCGAGGGGCTCGAGCTCAAGCGCCACGACGGGTCGTGGATGCCGGTCCACACCGGGTTCGACACGATCGTCTGCGACGCCGGCGACATGCTGCAGAACGTCAGCAACGGCCTCTACAAGAGCACGACGCACCGGGTGGTGAACCCGCCGGACGCGTCGACCGAGCGGTTCTCGATGCCGTGCTTCATCCACGCACGCGCCGAGGTCGACCTGACGCCGCTTCCGAGCTGCGTCGCACGCACCGGCGGCACGGCGAGGTACCCGAGCATCACCGCGGGCGAGTACCTGCTGCAGCGGCTGCGGGAAATCGGCCTCGCCTAGTCAGCGGCCGTGAGCCCCGCCACGGCGGTTCGGGATGGCTCGTCCGGCCGAGGTGGCGGTACGCTCCGGCGCATGAGAGCGCTCGCTGTCGCGATCCTCCTCGCGCTCGCCGCCGACGCCGCCGCGAACGGCCGCCCGGCGGCCACGTCGACGATCAACTTCCGGCTCGGCAACGAGCAGCACATCGCCGCGGGCATGACGTTCGGGCTCGTCGTGTCGCACGACGGCGGCACGACGTGGCACTGGATGTGCGAGGACGCGATCAAGTACGGCGGCCAGTACGATCCGGACTACGCGTACACCGAGTCGGGCGCGCTGTTCGCGACGACGTTCGACGGCTCGCTGGTCAACCGCGACGGCTGCTCGTTCGACTCGACGGTGTTCGGGCTCAAGTTCATCTCGTCGATCACGCGCGGCCCCGACAACGCGGTCTTCATGGGCATGATGCACCCCCCGGATCCCACGGTGTCGGATCCCGGGGACTCGAGCATCTACAAGAGCACCGACGAGGGCGCGACGTTCCCGACGAAGGCGACGCCCGCGCCGGTCGGCACCTGGTGGAGCAGCATCGAGGTCGCGCCCACGGACGCGAACCGCGTCTACGCCTCGGGCTACCAGCTCGTGGACGCGACGCGCCAGTTCGCGATGTACCGGAGCGACGACGGCGGTGCGAGCTTCGCCCCGATCTCGCTCGACGGGCTGACCACCACGCGCAACTCGTCGATCGACATCGTCGGGATCTCGCATCTGAACCCCGACCACGTGTACGTGCGGATCTCGTTCCAGAACGAGGCGGCGATCGGCGACGCGATCTTCCGCAGCACCAACGCGGGCGCCAGCTGGCAGAAGATCTTCCAGCGACCCGCGGAGCTGTCGTTCGTCGCCCGGGCCAACGGCGACCTCGTCGTCGGGTCCGAGGATCCAGAGCTCGCCGTGTCGCGGCACCCCTCGAACGGAGACAGCTGGGAGGCGATCGACGATCCGCCGCACATCAACTGCCTCGTCGAGAACAGCGCGGGGGAGGTGTGGGCGTGCACGCAGAACTTCGGGGTCCCCGGCATCCCGAGCGACGGCGCGGGGATCATGAAGACGACGGATCTCACGAGCTGGACGACGATGCTCCGCTACCAGGACATCGCGGGGCCCGTGGAGTGTGCGCCGGGGACGCTCCAGGCCGAGCGCTGCGTCGGCGAGTCGAGGGCGACGGATCAGTGGTGCGTGCTGCGCGCGCAGTTCGGGATCGACGCGGATCCGACGTCGTGCGCGTCCCTCGTCGATGGCGCCGTGGATGCCGGGCCAGCGATCGGCGAACCGCCGAAGGGCTGCTGCGACAACAGCGCGAGCGGCGCGCCGGCAGGGCTCGCCATCAGCGCGCTGGTTGGTATGGTGCTGGTACGTCGTCGACGCAGAGGTTGACATGCTGTCTCGCCTGGACCGGCTCGCGTATCGCTCGCAGCACCTCGGGTTCCTGATCAACGCGACCGTGATGCAGGAGGCCGCGCGGCTGGTCACCCGGACGCCGCGGCCCCGGGTCCCCGGCGAACAGGTCAAGCGGCTGTTCGCGCGCCGCGATCAGCTCCACGCGCGGGATCTCGCGAACGTCGACGCGGGGCTGTATCCGCGCGAGCTCCTGTTCGACTTCCCCGTGCGCAGGTACCTGCGCTCGCTGCCCCGGCTCGTGCGAGACACGCCGCGCGTGGTGCGCCGCATGCGGCGGGGGGACTACAAGGACATCCCCGACGTCGATCGCGAGCGGTACCCCGCGTACTACCGGCGCACGTTCCACTGGCAGACCGACGGGTACTTCAGCGAGCACTCGGCGGAGGTGTACGAGCTCGGCGTGGAGCTTTTGTTCCGCGGGACCGCGGACGTGATGCGCCGCCAGGTCATCCCGCCGGTGACGCGGTTCGTGCGCGCGCACGGCAGCCCCGAGCGCGTGCGCTTGCTCGACGTCGCCTGCGGCACCGGCCGGACGTTACACCAGCTGTCGCGCGCGTTCCCCGCGATGCGGCTCCACGGCGTCGATCTGTCGCCCGCCTACATCCGCACCGCGCGCCGGCGGCTCGCAGACGTCGCGGAGGTGACGCTCGCGGTGGAGAACGCCGAGGCCCTGCCATGGGCGGACGCGACGTTCGACGTGCTGACGAGCGTGTACCTGTTCCACGAGCTGCCGCGCAACGCGCGACGCAACGTCGTGCGCGAGATGCTGCGCGTGCTCCGGCCCGGCGGCCTGGTCGTGATCGAGGACTCGGCGCAGCTCGTCGAGAGCGCCGACATCGCGAGCGCGCTCCGCGAGTTCCCGCGGGAGTTCCACGAGCCATTCTACGAGGACTATCTCGAGGACGACCTCGCGGCGCTGCTCGCCGAGGCCGGCTTCGAGGTCGAGAGCAGCGAGCCCCACCTCGTCGCCAAGGTCGTCGTCGCGCGCAAGCGCCCGGCGTAGCGGTCGCGCACACCGGGCGAATTCGCACGCGCGGGGGTGCCGCAGCGCGCGCTTCCGCTACACGCCAATCCGCTGGATCGTGATCTCCGTGCGCTCCCGACGGAGTATGTGGTTTGCAGTACGGCTCCGCATGCCGTCGATGTCGCCCATCATCCAGCGGCTCACGGAGGCGACACGGCCTTACCACGCCGAGACCGACGCCGATCTCGACGACCTGTTCCGCGACGACGTCGGGTCCTCGCACTACGTGCTGTTCCTCATGCGGGTCTACGGGTTCGAGGCGCCTCTGGAGTCGGCGCTCGCGATGACCCCCCACCTCGATCTGCTGCTCGACGTCCGCGAGCGAGCGCGCGCGGGGCTGCTCGCCCAGGACCTGATGAAGCTCGGCCTGCGGCCCTCCGAGGTCGCCGAGCTGCCGCTCTGCCTCGCGATCCCGCAGTTCCGCGGCACCGCCGAGGCCCTCGGCTGGATGTTCGTGGTCGAGCGCGCGACCCTGTTGCACAGCGTGTTGCGTCACCACCTCGCGACCCGGCTGCCGCACGAGATGAGCAAGGCCTCCGCGTACCTGTCGTCGTATGCGGGGCTCGTCGGGACGCGGTGGCGCGAGTTCGGCGCGACGGTGGAGCAGGTGGCCCACCACCCCGCGATCGCCGAGCGCATCATCCAGTCGGCGTGCGAAGCGTTCCGGTGCTACCGGCGCTGGGTGCTCCAGGGGCCGGGCGCGTCCCGCCTCGTGGGCTAGCCGGGCGCGCAGGCGGTAGGCTCGCGGGATGGCCGACGACGCCCGTGCCCGCCTCGACTCGCTGCGCTCCGAGCTCGCTCAGATCGATCGCGACATCCTCGCGCTCGTCGCTCGCCGGCAAGCGGTCGCGCAGCAGATCGGGCAGCTCAAGCGGGACGAGGGCATCCCCACGCGGGACTACCGCCAGGAGCGCGAGGTCGTCGAGCGAGCGCGCGCGGTGGCGCTCGAGCACGGGCTGTCGCCGCGCGTCGGCGAGGAGCTGATCCTGGCCCTGATCCGCGAGTCGCTCACGGTTCAGGAGAAGGAGACGGTCGCGGCCGCGGGGGAGGGCACCGGCCGGCGCGTGCTCGTGATCGGCGGCTGCGGTCACATGGGGCGCTGGTTCGTACGCTATCTCGGCGCGCAGGGCTTCACGATCGAGATCGCGGATCCGGTGGGCACGCCACCGCCGGGCGTCGCGGTGCATCGCGACTGGCGGGCGGTGCCGCTCGATCACGAGCTCATCGTGATCGCCGCCCCGATGCCCGCGACCGCGGAGATCCTCGAGGCGATGGCGGCGGCGCCGCCCAAAGGCGTCGTGTTCGACATCGGCTCGCTCAAGAGCCCGCTCCGCGCGGCCCTCCACGCGCTGCGCGACGCCGGGGGCAAGGTCACGTCGGTGCACCCGATGTTCGGCCCCGACACCGAGCTCCTCAGCGGGCGCCACGTCATCTTCGCCGACGTCGGGGTGCCCGAGGCGACCGCGGCGGTGCGCGCGCTGTTCGAGCCGTCGATGGCGACGCTCGTCGAGATGGATCTCGAGAGTCACGATCGGCTGATCGCGTACGTGCTCGGGCTCTCGCACGCGCTCAACATCGCGTTCTTCACCGCGCTGGCCGAGAGCGGCGAGGCCGCGCCGCGACTGCAGACCTTGTCGTCGACGACGTTCGACGCGCAGCTCGAAGTGGCGGCGAAGGTCGCGAGGGAGAACCCCGATCTCTACTTCGAGATCCAGACGCTCAACGACTACGGGACCGAGTCCCTCGCGGCGCTGCTGTACGCCGTCGAGCGGCTGCGCTCGGTCGTCCGCGCGCGCGACCTCGAGGGCTTCCGCCAGCTGATGGTGCGCGGCCGGGCGTACGTCGAAGGGCGGTCGCGGGCGCGCTAGCAGGCCGCTGAGAAACCCGAGTCTGGGATCGACTCGGTGATCCGGTCCGGATAGGGTCGGACGCATGCGCGGCACCGACGACAAGCAGGCCTCGATGTTCTCGGTCGTGTCCCCGGAGCGCCGGATCCC
>Ga0164243_10016760_pt1 | contig 10018 bp, 3 predicted proteins | sample OricompcompostOP_FD_108781 | JGI IMG/M metagenome (GOLD analysis project Ga0164243, IMG submission 108781) | Organic Plus compost microbial communities from Emeryville, California, USA - Original compost - Organic plus compost (OP) | ecosystem: Engineered > Solid waste > Mixed feedstock >... | reverse complement strand
CCGCGCGTTCGCCGCCATCGCGCAGAATTCCATCAATATAAGCCGGGTCGGCCTGGATTCGCCGCATTTCGGCAGCGATGGGACTGAGTTTTTCAACCGCAAGCTCGGCGAGCGCCGGTTTGAAGACGGAAAACTGCTGCCCGCCGAATTCCGCGATCACATCTTCGCGCGAACATTCGGCCAAAGCAGCGTAGATGCCGACGAGGTTCTGCGCCTCCGGCCGGTTCTCCAGCCCTTGCAACTCTGAGGGAAGCGGCTCGGGATCGGTCTTCGCTTTCTTGATCTTCCTGGCGATGGCATCCGCATCGTCGGTCAGGTTAATACGCGCAAGATCCGACGGATCGGACTTCGACATTTTCTTCGTCCCGTCGCGTAGGCTCATGACCCGGGTCGCCGGCCCCTCGATCAGGGGTTCGGTCAACGGAAAAAAGCCGTTCACCACCTCTTCGCCGACCTTCATCTCCGTTCCGTAGCCGAGTTCCGCGATACGGGCCGAAAAATCATTGTTGAATTTCTGCGCAATGTCCCGGGTCAGTTCGAGATGCTGCTTCTGGTCGTCGCCAACCGGAACATGGGTCGCCCGGTAGACCAGAATATCCGCCGCCATGAGACTCGGATAGGCGAGCAGGCCAAGCGATGCGTTCTCGCGATCCTTGCCGGCCTTGTCCTTGAACTGCGTCATGCGGTTCATCCACCCGATGCGCGCTACGCAGTTGAAAATCCAGGCGAGTTCCGCATGCTGCGGCACCCGGCTCTGGTTGAAGACGATATGCTTCTTCGGATCGATGCCGCTTGCCAGGAAGGCAGCCGTGATCGAGCGTGTCTGATCGACCAGATCGTCATGCACCAGCGTTGCCGTCAGCGAATGCATGTCGACCACACAATAGATGCAATCATGGCTCGCCTGGAGCGCGACAAAGTTGCGCAAGGCACCGAGATAATTGCCAAGATGCAGATTGCCGGTCGGCTGGACGCCGGAAAAGACGAGAGGCTTGAACGAGGACATCAGGTGTTCCGGAATGACAGTTTAAACGCCTTGACGGCCGATGATGCGGTTGCGCTTATGGACGACCCATTCGAAAGGTGCAAGGGGCAGGATTTTGCGCAATCAGTCTCCCGGCTGGGTTTCGCCTGCTGCACTCCCGGCGCCCGGCTTGCGTTTCAGGTTGCGTCGGATCATGCCGATGTCGGCCCCGCCCGTTGCGAATGCCATGCCGAAATAAACAACCATGGCACCGGCGATCAGAACGGCCAATGTGGCAATCTGCATAAGCAGCGGCGCCGAAGGGGCCAGTTGCGCCGAAACAGCGTCCAACGCGAAGTGCAGGCCAACCGCCATGACCGCTGCGGACAAGACGAGCAACGGTATACGTTTCAGGAGCGCACGGTCGCTTCCCCAGTGGCCTCGCCGCATGAGAGTCGTCAAAAGCAGCATTGCATTGACCCATCCGGCCGTCGATTCCGCGGTTGCGATGCCTGCTTCAGCCATGGTCGGGAAGAGTGTCAACGCCAGCGCCACGTTCACTGCCACTGCCACACCGGCGAAAATCATCGGGGTGCGCGTATCCTCGCGGGCGAAGAAACCGGGCGTGAAAGCCTTTATGAGAACAAAGGCTGGAAGACCGAGACCGAAGATCGCCAGCGCGCCCGCAACCTTGCCGGTCGTTTCCACGCCGAACGCCCCGCGCTCATAGAGCACGCGGACGATCTCCTCCGACATGACCAGAAGGGCCGCCGCAGCCGGCAATGTCAGGAACAGCGCAAACTCGACCGAGCGGTTCTGCAGGTTGGATGCCTCGCGCATATGCCCGGCCTTCAAGGCCCGTGCGAGTTCCGGCAGGAGCACGACGCCGACCGCTATGCCGACGACCCCGAGCGGAAGCTGGTAGACACGATCGGCATATTGCAGGACGGCGATCGCTCCTTCCTTGCCGGATGCAATCATCTGCCCGATGACGAGGTTGATCTGAGTGATGCCACCAGTGATGGCGGCGGGAAAGGCAAGCACCAAAAGGCGCTTCACGTTCGGAGTCAGCCGCGGCCGGCGGATCTGGATCCTGATGCCCGCCTTTCGCACGGAGATCATCACGATCAGCAATTGCAGTATGCCGGCCGCCAGAACGCCCCAGGAGATGTCGTAGCCGACCGTCAGCGCATCGCGCCCGCTCCACAGCGCATAAGCGAGCACGCCTATGAGAATGATATTGAGGAAGACCGGCGCTATGGCGGCGGCAAAATAACGCTGAAGCGAATTGAGGATACCGCTCATCATGGCCGTCAGAGACATGCACATGAGATAAGGGAACATGATCATCGACAAGACGACCGTGGTCGAGAACTTGTCGGAATCGGAGGCGAATCCCGGCGCGATGATGGTGCGTACGAGGAACGGCATCGCCAGTTCCATGATGATGGTCAGACCCAGCAATACCGTGAAGAGAACGCCGAAGACCTCCTCGGAGAAGCGCTTCGCGCCGTCGGTACCGTTCGCCTCTATCTCCTTGGCGAACAGCGGCACGAAGGCCGCATTGAAGGCTCCCTCGGCGAAAAGCCTGCGGAAGAGGTTGGGAAAGCGGAAGGCGGCATAGAAGGCATCGGCGATCGGCCCTGCGCCAAGCGCAGCGGCCATCAACGCCTCGCGCGAGAAGCCGAGGATGCGGCTTGCAAGCGTGGCGGAACCAACAGTCGCGAATTTCCTGACGAGACTCATGTCAAAGGACCTGTGCCGGACTCTGCGGAGATGTCATTCTGCCGCCGCGGCAGCATGGGTCTTGACGGCCTGCCTTGCTGACTTGCCTTCGAGCGTCTCCAGCAGCCTCCGCCGAATAGCCGCCTGCCTGGACGGATTTTCGATCTTCTGGCCGGTCAGATCGGTGACGTAGAAAGTATCGATCACTTTCTCACCGAAGGTGGTGATATGTGCCGAGGCGATGTCGAGCGAGAGATCCGACAGCGTGCCCGTGATCTCGGAAAGCAGGCCGGGGCGGTCCAGGCCCTCGATCTCGATGACGGAGAACCGGTTGGAAAGCATGTTCCTGATCTCCGCTTGCGGCTCTATGCGAAAGGTTTTCGCTCCGCGCTTGGGCTTGGTGCGTTTCTCTATCATCTCCGGCAGCCACGACTTGCCTGAAAGCACGTCCTCGATCAGCCTGCCGACCCTTTGGGCCCGGCGGCGCTCATCCTCGTCGAAATCGAATCCGCGGCTGATAAGGATCGTGTCGAGCGCCCTGCCGTCTGTGGTCGTGAATATCTGCGCGTCCACGATATTGGCCCCAGCCGCCGCGCAGGCGCCGGCGATCACCGAAAGCAGGCGCGGATGGTCCGGCGCCAGCACCGTGATCTCGGTAACCGCCTCGAATTCGTGCGTCTTGACCATGGTCGAGAGCGGCTTTCTTGCGGCAGTGCTCTCACGGATAAACTCTGCGTGGCGTATCTGGTCCTTGCGATCGACGGCGAGCAGATAGTTGGGATAGTGGAGGCCGAGATAGGCCTCACGCTCAGCTTCGGGCCAGCCTTCCAGTGCCTGGCGGAGCAGTTCGCGCGCCTCGCGGGTGCGAATCTCCCGCGAGGTTTCGGAGAAGCCGCCGGTCAGAAGCAGTTCCGTCTCGAAATAGAGACTGCGCAAGAGCTGCCCCTTCCAGCCGTTCCAGACGCCGGGGCCGACGCCGCGTATATCGCAGACCGTCAGCACTAGAAGCAGCTTCAGACGTTCCACGGATTGCACGATATCGGCAAAGTCCTGAATCGTCTTGCGGTCGTTCAGGTCGCGCGTCTGCGCCGTCATGGACATGGTCAGATGCTGCTCCACCAGCCAGGCGATCAATTCGGTCTCGGCGGCATCGAAGCCCATATGCGGACAAAGCCTGCGGGCGATCCGAGCGCCAGCTTCAGAGTGATCCTCCGGCCGGCCCTTGGCGATGTCATGCAGCAGAAGCGCCGTATAGAGCACCTTGCGCCATGGTCGAATAGACGGCATCAGCGAATGCGACAGCGGATGGATCTTCTCCGCCTCGCCGTGCTCCATCTCCGAGAATACCCCAATGCAGCGGATCAAATGCTCATCCACCGTGTAGTGGTGGTACATGTTGAACTGCATCATCGCCACGACCTTGTTGAAATCGGGGATGAGCTTGCCCAGCACGCCGGCTTCGTTCATGCGCCGCATGTTGAGCTCGGGATCGCGCTCCGAGGTAAGCACGTCCATGAACAGGCGGTTCGCCTCCTTGTCGCGCCGCAGATTGCGGTCGATCAGGTTCAATGAGCGCGTGAGCAGCTTCAGCGCGTCGGGATGAAATTCCAGCCCATGCCTGTCGGCAAACCAGAACAGCCGCAGCAGGTTCACCGGATCGCGCTCGAACACGCCGTCATCGGCGACATTGATGCGATGGTTATCGATGACGAAATCGCTGGTGCCGGCAAGCTTGCGCTTGCGACGCGAGAAAGTCAGGAAGATCCGGTTGAAGCCCGGCACATGCTTCGCATGCTCTTCCTCCAGAGCGGCGCAGAAGATGCGCGTCAGATCGCCGACGGTCTTGGCAGTCAGGAAGTAGTGCTTCATGAAGCGCTCGACCGCCGACAGCCCGGGATGGCCGGTATAGCCGAGCCGTTCAGCGATATCGCGCTGGATATCGAAATGCAGCCTTTCCTCCGCCTTGCCGGTCAAAAAATGCATGTGGCAGCGCACGGCCCACAGGAAATCCTCGGCCTTGCGAAACTGCAAATATTCCCTGCGCGTGAAGACGCCCTTGTCGACCAGCTCCTCGCTGGTGCGCACGCGGTAGTAATATTTGCCGATCCAGAAGAGTGTGTGGAGGTCGCGCAGGCCACCCTTGCCGTCCTTCACATTGGGCTCCACGAGATAGCGGCTTTCGCCGACCTTGGCGTGTCGGTCGTCGCGCTCGGCGAGCTTTGCCTGGATGAATTCCGAGCCGGTGTCCTTCACTACCTCCTCGTCGAACCGGCGGACCAATTCCTCATGCAGTGCCTCGTCGCCGCAGATATAGCGGGCTTCCAGAACCGCGGTGCGGATGGTGATGTCGGTACGCGCGTGGCGAAGGCATTCGTCTATGTTGCGAGTGGCATGACCGACCTTGAAGCCCATGTCCCACAATATGTAGAGCATGTATTCGATGATTTGTTCGCTCCAAGGCGTCTGCCGGTAGGGCAGGACGAAGAGCAGGTCGATGTCGGAACCGGGTGCCAGCGTGCCGCGACCATAACCGCCGACGGCCACCACCGCCATGCGCTCGGCCGACGAGGGATTGTCCGACCGGTAGACATGGCTGGCGGTAAAGTCGTGCAACGCGCCGATCACTTCATCCATGAGATGGGATAACCGCACTGCGCAGGCCGTGCCGCCGCCGTCCTCCATCAGCATGGCTTCCGCCGTCCTGCGGCCGTCAGCCACGCGTTGCTTCAGAAGCTGCAGCACCTTGGCGCGGATGCCGGCAGAGTTGCTGCCGACGGCAGTTGCAAGTTCCGTCAGGTCGTTACGCAGGGCCGCGCCATCTATTATCTGGTCGAGCTTGAGGGGAATCTTGGCCATTTCCGGCAGTCGCTTTGTTTCAGGCGGGGTCTATAGCGCGTTTTGCTCCCATGCGAAACGGCCTCGGCGCTGACATTGAGCCGGGCACGCCAGGCGGCTGGCAGCGCATCCTTGGTGTCCGCGCGCGGCTGATCACCGCCGGCGCGCAAATCACCGCTCCTTGCTCTCATCGCGATACTTGCCCGTTGGCTACACCCGATAATGTCATTTTTCGTGCCATGTCGCGCGCGCCCGGCAAGAGCGTCTTGTCACGCGAAGTCAGGGGCTTGTCTTCAAGGCCGCCCGGCGGCTCAACTGGGGCAATGCGGCGATGGAAGAAGCTTTTGGCCGCAAAAGACAGCGTAACATCATGTAGCATAACGTTAACGAGAAGCGATCGCGGACACCCGGTTTGAATGTTAACCTAAGCGCGGGAGGAAATTACGAGCAGGGGAATTATTTGATGAAGACGGTCGCCAACGCCAGAGGCGTCAATCTCTACTATAGCGATACATCCATCAATCACTTCTCGGCAACAAATTCCGGCCCGCAATTATACGGCACCCCCGACAACGATTCCCTTTGGGGAGACAGCAGTGTCGACGTGACCATGTACGGTGGGGCTGGCGATGATATCTACTACCTCTATTCGCCGATCAACAGGGCCGCCGAAGATCCCGGAGAGGGTGTCGACACCATCGTCACCTGGATGAGCACCAGGCTCCCGGATAATTTCGAGAACCTTACCGTCACGGGCAGCGGGCGCTATGCCTTTGGTAATGCAGCGGACAACATCATCAAGGGTGGATCCGGCCAGCAGACGCTGGACGGCGGCAGCGGGAATGATGTTCTCATCGGCGGTGGCGGAGCCGACATTTTCGTCGTTTCAAAGGGCAATGGCAGCGACCTGATCTTCGACTTTGAAACGACCGACAGAGTTCGCCTCGACGGATACGGATGGAATTCGTTCGACGCGGTCCAGGACCGGATGACCCAAGTCGGATCGGATGTACGACTTGATCTTGGGGTAGGCGAGATCCTGGTGTTCAAGGACACGACCATTGATCAGTTCCAGGCCGATCAGTTCGAATTGCCCTTGGACAGATCTGCAATGTCCCTGTCCTTTGCGGAGCACTTCAACACGCTCAGCCTGTGGGATGGCGAGAGCGGTCGGTGGGATTCCAATTTCTGGTGGGGAGCGCCGAATGGAAGCACGCTGAGCGGGAACAGCGAGCTTCAATGGTACATCGACGCCAATTACGGGCCGACGAGCTCTGTCAATCCGTTCAGCGTCGAGAATGGCGTTCTGACGATCACCGCAGCCCCGACCCCCGACGAGATCAAGCCGCTCATCAACAACTATGAATACACATCGGGTCTGCTGACAACCTATCATTCCTTCTCACAGACCTACGGCTATTTCGAAATGCGGGCCGACATGCCGGAAAACCAGGGGGCCTGGCCGGCCTTCTGGCTTCTTCCCGCAGACGGCTCATGGCCCCCTGAAATCGATGTGGTGGAGATGAGGGGGCAGGACCCGAATACGATCCACATGACGGCGCACACGAATGAAACCGGCAGCCATACGATGGTCTCGTCTGCCATCAATGTTTCAGATACGGAAGGTTTCCACACCTATGGCGTCCTTTGGACGGAAGATGAGCTTGTCTGGTATTTCGACGACGTGGCAGTCGCCCGCGCTGAGACCCCTTCCGACATGCACGATCCCATGTATATGCTGGTAAACCTTGCAATAGGAGGCCCAGCCGGAGAACCTGATGATGGGCTGGCCGTGCCGGCCGAGATGCAGATCGATTACATCCGTGCCTATGAGCTTGACGAGGTGCCGGAAGTCAGCCTTTTGGCCAATCTTTTCGATACGCTCGATTGGCTGATCTAGAGCCGTTCTAAGTCCTGTTCGGCAAGTGACGGTGCTTGCGTTGCCTAGCGATTCTTCGCCGTCAACGCCTTGAGCCGATAAAGGGCCTCCAGTGCCTCGCGCGGCGTCATTTCGTCGGGCTGGAGTTCAAATATTGCTTGCACCAACGCATCATTGGATTGCGGCTTGGATGGCTCGCGTTTCACAGCCACGCTGAAAAGCGGCAGGTCGTCAACAAGTCTTGCGGCCTTGCCTGAGGTCTCGCCTTCTTCCAACTGATGCAGCACTTCGCGGGCGCGCTCCACGACAGCGTTCGGCAGGCCGGCGAGACGGGCGACCTGTATGCCGTAGGAGCGGTCCGCCGCACCCCGCCCGACCTCGTGCAGGAAAACGACTTCGCCTTCCCATTCCTTGACCCGCATGGTGACATTGGCGAGACGAGGCAGTTTTTCGACCAGCGCTGTCATCTCGTGGAAATGGGTGGCGAAAAGTGCGCGGCAGCGGTTCTTCTCATGCAGATACTCGACCGCCGCCCAAGCGATGGAAAGCCCGTCGAAGGTCGCCGTTCCGCGCCCGATCTCGTCCAGTATGACCAGGGAGCGGTCGGTGGCCTGATTGAGGATCGCAGCCGTCTCGACCATTTCCACCATGAAAGTGGAGCGCCCACGAGCGAGATCGTCCGATGCGCCGACCCGGCTGAAAAGCTTGTCAACCACGCCGAGACGCGCACTGCGTGCAGGCACGTAGGAACCTGCCTGGGCGAGGATGGCGATCAGCGCGTTCTGGCGCAGGAAAGTCGATTTACCGCCCATATTGGGGCCGGTCAGCAGCCAGATAGCCCCATGTTTCTGGCCCTCGGCAGGCGACAGATCGCAATCATTGGCCACAAAAGGTTCTGCCAGCTGCTTGCGCAGCGACTGCTCGACGACGGCATGCCGCCCTCCCTCGACCTGGAAATCGAGGCTGTCATCGACCGCCGGACGACAATAATCCTCGCTCTCCGCCAGGACGGCCAATGCGGCGGCCACATCGATCACAGCAAGCGCCTGCGCGCCTGCGCGGATCGCGTCCGCCTCCGCGACTGCCTCCGCCAAGAGCCGATCGAAGATTTCGAGTTCGATTCTCAACGCCCTGTCGGCCGCATTGGCGATCTTGGTTTCGAGATCCGCCAGCTCTGTCGTGGTAAAGCGCATGGCGCTCGCCATGGTCTGCCGGTGAATGAAGCGGGCGCGCGCCGCATCGGTTCCGGTCATGACGGCGCTGTTGTTGGCAGTTACCTCAATGTAGTAGCCTAGCACGTTATTGTGCCGAATCTTGAGCGAACGGATGCCCGTTTCCTCCACCAGATCGCGTTCCATCCCCGCAATCACGCGCCGCGACTGGTCACGAAGCGCGCGCATCTCGTCGAGTTCCGCGTCATAGCCCTGGCGGACAAAACCGCCATCGCGCTTCATCAGCGGCAATTCGTCGGCAAGGGCAGCCTCAAGATGTGCCGAAAGCACTGCCGGTAGAGCGCGGATCGCCTCGAATGCGGCGGCGAGTTCAGCCGGCAAATGCTGTCCGGTGAAGAGAGTTTCGATCTCTTTTGCGGCAGCGAAGCCGTTCCTCAAGGCTCCGAGATCGCGCGGACCGCCTCGGTTGAGGGCCAGGCGCGAAAGGGCGCGCGCCAGATCGGGTGCGCTCTTCAACGCCGCCCGCAGCCGGTCCCGCAATTCCGGTTCCGCTATCAGGAAGCCAACGGAATCGAGCCGCGTATTGATCTCACCGGGATCGGTCAGGGGCGACATCAGCCGCTCCGCCAGGAGCCGGCCACCTGAACCGGTGACCGTACGGTCGATCGACTTGAACAGGCTGCCTTCACGGCTGCCCGACATGGTCCTGATAAGTTCGAGATTGGCCCGAGTGGCCGGATCGATGAAAAGGCTGGCGCCATCCTCATCACGTTCAGGCCGGCCGAGGGGCGGACGTTCGGCCTTCTGTGTCTTTTCCACATAGGCGACCGCGCCGGAGATCGCTGAAAGCTCGGCACGCGAGAAGCGGCCGAAACCGTCAAGCGTTGCCACTCCGAAAAAGCGCGAAAGCCGCATCTCGGCGCTGGCCGAATCGAAGAAGCTCGGCGGCTGCGGACTGACAATCCGCCCAAGCATATCGAAGACGGGCCGCAGATCAAGGTCGTGGAATACGGGCTCTGCCACGATCAGCTCGCGCGGATCGATCCGCATAATATCCGCGAGCAGCCGGTCGGCGCGGGTCTCCGCCACACGGAAATTGCCGGTGGATATGTCGATCCAGGCAAGCGCGAGCTGCTGGCCGATGCTTCCCTTCACCCTGCCCAGCGACATCAGATAATTGGCTTCCGATGGTTCCAGAAGCTTTTCCTCGGTGATCGTGCCGGGCGTCACCAGCCGCACCACATCGCGGCGCACGACGGATTTGGAACCTCGCTTCCTTGCTTCTGCCGGATCTTCAATCTGTTCGCAGACGGCGACCCGGTGGCCAAGGGCGATCAGCTTTTGCAGATAGTCATCCGCAGCATGCACCGGCACCCCGCACATGGGAATGTCTTCCCCCAGATGCTTGCCCCGCTTTGTGAGCGTTATGCCCAATGCGCGGCT
>Ga0164243_10016758_pt1 | contig 10019 bp, 5 predicted proteins | sample OricompcompostOP_FD_108781 | JGI IMG/M metagenome (GOLD analysis project Ga0164243, IMG submission 108781) | Organic Plus compost microbial communities from Emeryville, California, USA - Original compost - Organic plus compost (OP) | ecosystem: Engineered > Solid waste > Mixed feedstock >... | reverse complement strand
TGCACGACTACAAGCGTGACGCCATGCTGGCCTTCGTGCGGGCGAATAAACTCAACCGGCAGATCACCTCCGGCGGCCGCACTCCACGCATCGGCGTCATCACCGCCGGCAAAGCCTATCTCGACGTTCGCCAGGCGCTCGACGATCTGGGCATCGACGAGGTGAGAGCCAACGATCTCGGCCTGCGTCTCCACAAGATCGCGTGTCCGTGGCCGATCAGTCGGCAGGAACTGCAGGAGTTCGCCCGTGGTCTCGACCTCATCATCGTGGTTGAGGAGAAGCGCTCGCTGATCGAAGTGCAAGTCCGCGAGGAACTTTACGGGACCGTCAACCAGCCGACCTGCATCGGCAAGAAAGACGAGCAGGGCAACTGGCTGTTCCCGGTCAAGGGTGCGCTCGACCCGAACGAGGTCGCGATCTGCATCGGGGACCGGCTGCTCAGGTATGTGAGCGACGAAAGTCTCGCCGGGCGTGTTGCGCGTCTGAAAGAAGCGCAGCGCGTGCTCGCGGCAACACAGGATGTCGCTGTCCGTGCGCCGTACTTTTGTTCCGGCTGTCCGCACAATTCATCTACCGTGGTCCCGGAAGGGATGCGCGCTTACGCCGGCATTGGTTGCCACTACATGGTGCAGTGGATGGACCGCAGCACCCTCGGCTTTACTCAAATGGGCGGCGAAGGCGCGAACTGGATCGGCGAGGCGCCGTTCTCCACCCGCAAGCACGTGTTCCAGAATCTGGGGGACGGCACCTACAACCACTCCGGCTATCTTGCGATGCGCGCGGCGATCGCCGCGGGCGTAAACATCACCTACAAGGTCTTGTTCAACGACGCGGTCGCCATGACCGGCGGCCAGAAGAACGACGGCGGCCTCACGGTGCCGCAGGTCGCACGCCAGGTCGCGGCGGAAGGTGCGAAGCGCATTGTCATCGTCTCCGATGAGCCGAAAAAATATCCCGCCGGCACCGAGTGGCCGGCCGGCGTCACATTTCATCATCGCGACGAACTCGATGACGTGCAGCGCGAACTCGCCGGCATCGAAGGCTGTACGGTGCTGATCTACGATCAGACCTGCGCGGCCGAGAAACGGCGCCGTCGTAAACGCAAGCAATTCCCGGATCCGGACCGGCGCGTTGTCATCAACGAACTCGTCTGTGAAGGTTGCGGCGATTGCGGCGTACGGTCCAACTGCGTTTCGGTCCAGCCGCTGGAAACCGAATTCGGCCGCAAGCGCACGATCGACCAATCCAGCTGCAACAAGGACTTTTCCTGCGTGAACGGCTTTTGCCCGTCGTTCGTGACGGTCGAAGGTGCTGCCCTGAAAAAAGGAAAGGCCGTGGCCACACAGGCGGATTTTGTGCTGCCGGCGCCCGAAATTCCCGAGATCGGCCAGAATTACCGGATCATTGTCACAGGCGTTGGCGGCACTGGCGTCGTCACCGTCGGCGCCATCATCGGCATGGCTGCGCATCTCGAAGGCAATGGCGCCGGCGTGCTCGACATGGCGGGTCTGGCCCAAAAGGGTGGTGCGGTGCAGAGCCACATTCGCATTGCACGCGAACCGGAGGACATCCACGCGATCCGTGTCGCCGCGCGCGAGGCCGATCTTGTGCTCGGTGGCGACATCGTCGTGGCCGGCAACAAGAAAATTCTCGCTGCTGCCAAGCCCGGCACCCGCATGGTCGTCAACACGGCGGAAGTGCTGCCCGGCGATTTCACCCGCGATGCAGATTTCTCGCTGCCGACCGAACGGCTCAAACGGGCCATCGTCGCCGCTGCGGGCGTTGACAATACCCATTTCGTCGACGCGGGGCGGCTTGCGACGGCGCTGCTAGGCCAGTCGATCGGCGCCAACATGTTTCTCCTCGGCTATGCCTATCAGATTGGCGCCTTGCCGCTTTCGGCGGAGGCGATTGAGTGCGCGCTGGAGCTCAATGGCGAAGCGGTGGCGATGAACATCGCCGCATTTCGCTGGGGCCGCCGCGCAGTGGTCGACCCCGCCGCCGTTGAAGCGGCGGTCGCGCCCGCTGCAGATACCATTGATCCTGCGCGCATCCTTTCGCAGTCATTCGATGAAGTCGTTGCGCGCCGCGTCGCTTATCTGACGGATTATCAGAATGCGGCCTATGCTGCGCGCTACAAGACACTGGTCGCGCGGGCTGCCGCGGTGGAGAATTCGCGTGCGCCCGGCAAGATCGGTTTGGCGGAGGCGGTCGCGCGCAACCTGTTCAAGCTGATGGCCTACAAAGACGAATACGAGGTCGCGCGGCTCTATTCTGACGGGTCATTCAGACGGCAAGTGGCAAATGAACTCGGCGGCGACAACATTCGTTTTAAAATTCACCTTGCGCCGCCGCTGCTGGCGCGCCGGAACAAGCGGACCGGCATCCCGAAGAAGATGACATTCGGACCATGGATTTTTTCGCTGTTCGGCCTGTTGGCGAAGCTGAAATTCCTGCGCGGCACTGCCTTTGACGTCTTCGGCTACTCCACTGAACGTCAGACCGAACGCCGATTGATTTCAGACTATGAAACATTGCTGGACGAACTATTTGCGAAGCTGACGGCGGACAACCATCCTTTCGCCGTAGGTCTTGCTGCCATCCCGGACAAAATCCGTGGCTTTGGTCATGTGAAGATACGTCACCTTGAAGTGGCTAAAGCGGACGAAGCCGCATTGCTGGAGCAGTTCAGGTCACAGCCTTCACCGCTTCTGAAGGCAGCAGAGTGAAGAGAAAAGATTTCGATTGGCGCTTCACTTTTCGCGGCAGAGCGCCGCTACCGCTACCTTTTCACGATCCTGTCCAACGGCATCTCGTTGATCGTGCCAAGCCGGCGCACATAGACCATTACCGCGTTTGACAGAAGCGGAGCGTCGTCGTCGGGAACAAGCCGCGGCGCATCGCGGAACTGGGTGTATCCGTCGCCGCCCCGCGCCATGAAATCGTTCGTCGCGACGGTGTAGAGCTTGTTATCGTCAAGGGGCTGTCCATCAACCTTGATTGATACGACGCGGCTGCCGGCTGGCCGTGAGGCATCGACCTCGATCTGCAATCCTGAAACTTGCGGAAAGCGCCCGGCGGGCGACGGCAGCCCTGAAAAGCCATTCTCCAGCGCCGCCCGCAGCTGCGCCCCGGTGAGACTGAGCCGTACGAGCCGATTGCCGAACGGCAGCTCGGCGAGAATATCCTTGCGTGTGATTTCGGTTCCGGCCGCGTAAACATGGCCTGAGCGGATACCGCCGCCATTCATTATCGCTGCCTCCGCCCCGGTCTGCGCGCGCATGGCATCGGCGATGATGTCGCCGATGATAGTTTCGCGGCTGCGCACGGTGGCGTTGCGGCTGTCGATCTCGACGTTGGTCTTTGCCAGTGCGACGCTCATCTCGCGTGTCAGTTCAGCCTGGAAGCCGGCAACGACCGCGAGAGTTTCCAGGTCGGGCGTGACGGTCGCGGTGTCGATCACCCGGAAGTTCGGCCACCATACCGTCTTGCGCCGGCCGTTCTCGGTCGTGACGTCCACATCGACGTCGATCACGACGACATAGTGTGCATCGTGGCTTGATTCCGCCACCAGTGAGCGGCCGTTGAAATCGATGAAGAGATCGTGCGTGTGGCCGGTCAGCGTCATGTCCACGTCGTTGGAATCGGCGATCTCCAGCGCCTGCTGGCGCGTCGCGTGGGTAACGACAACGACGAGATCGGCGCCGTCGCGGCGCAGTTGTTCGGCCCTGGCCTTCACGGTCTCGACCGTCGGCAGGAATTTCAGATCACCGGGATTGGATAGCCGCGCGGAATCGTCGAACGCTGCGCCAATGATGCCGACGCGAACGTCGCCATAGCTGACGATGGCGGAATCCTTGAAGCCGGCGAGAGGCTGACCCTCGGCGCTGCGCAGGTTGGCGGCGTAAAGCGGGAACGCCGCCTCCGACATCCGCTGCAGGAAAACATCCTTTCCGAAATCGAATTCGTGATTGCCGGGTACAAACACATCCGGATGGATGATGTTGGTCAGGGTGATGATATGGGCGCCGCGGTCTAGCCCCGACATCAGCGAAGGCGACAGTGTATCCCCGGCATGCGTGACAATTACCCGATTGCCCCGCGCCCGCTCCGCCTTCACGACCGCCGCAAGCCGCGCGAAGCCGCCACGCAGCTTGCCGTCCGGACCGCGCTGGTCGCTCATCTGATAGATGTCGTTGGTCAGAACAAAGGTGATGCGCTCCGCCTTGGCCTGAATGGTAAAGGCCGCCAGGGCGCACAGAACGGAAAGGACAAGGCGGATCGGCGCGTGAATAAGCATGGTTCGGCGTTTTGGGCTGAATTCCTTCGTATTGGACTAGCATGCCGTCGCGGTCCGGGCTATCGCTTGTGCCGCGAGAGCGTTTCCGGCGGATGGAAGCCAGTTCGGCGTAGAAGCGCGAACAAATTTAAAGGTCTAAAGAGTCTCTGGATAAGACCAATCCAATCCAACAAAGAGTTTGAATAAAAGCCCGGCTGTCCGTTGTCACATCTGCGTGTAGTTTGCATCGCATGAATGAGCCCAATGCCATTGTGCCCGGCCGCGCCGGCATCCTCCTGATCAATCTCGGTACGCCCGAAGCGCCGAAAGCAGGTGCCGTACGCACCTATCTGCGCGAATTCCTTTCCGACCCGCGCGTGATCGAAAAGCAGAACGGCGTTTGGAAGCTCGTGCTCAACGGAATCATCTTGCCGTTTCGTCCGCGCATCAAGGCGCGTGCTTATCGCAAGATCTGGAACACCGAGCGTGACGAGTCGCCGCTCAAGACCATCACGCGCAGCCAGGCGGAAAAGCTTGCGCAACTGTTCGGGCCGCAGTCCGGCGTTCTGGTGGACTGGGCGATGCGCTACGGGTTTCCATCGATCGCCTCACGTTTCGAGGCGATGGTGCGCGCGGGCTGCGACCGTATCCTGGTCGTGCCGTTGTATCCGCAGTACTCGGCGAGCACGACGGCCACGGTCGCCGATGAGGTTTTCCGCGTGATGATGAAAATGCGCGCCCAGCCGGCGCTGCGTATCGCGCAGCCTTACTACAACGACGCAGTCTATATCGAAGCGCTCGCTGCGTCGCTGACAACGGCGATCTCCGCCGCGATCGAACCGCCGGAAATCATCCTTGCATCCTATCACGGCATGCCGAAGGAATATGTGGACAAGGGCGATCCCTACTACTCGCACTGCGAGATCACGACCCAGTTGCTGCGCGAGAAGCTCGGTCTCGACGAGCAAAAGCTGATCATGACGTTCCAGTCGCGCTTCGGCCGTACCGAATGGCTGCAGCCCTATACGGATAAGACCTTGGAAGCACTGGCGAAGCGCGGCGTGCAGAACGTCGCGATCATTACACCAGGTTTTGCCGCCGACTGCCTGGAAACGCTCGAGGAAATCGCAATCGAGGACGCAAATATTTTCCGCAAGGCCGGCGGCCGGGGGTTCACGGTGGTGCCGTGCCTGAACGATTCGGCGGGCGGTATGGAGACTATCTCTTCCATCGTCGGACAGGAACTGCGCGGTTGGGTGTGAAAGCGTAGCGTGCGCCCGGGGGTTTGCGTACAATTGCCCGGCGCGGAAATGTGACATTTTGCTTTGCCGGAATTTTCCGGCTTTTCATGGCCTCTGATGTTTCGCCCGAATCGTCGTTATCCTTGTACCGGACGTGGCCATGACGGCTGGCGCCTGGCAGGAGAAAATCATGAGTCTGAGCGGCTTCGATATCCTCGTCATCGTTCTGGTGTTCCTGATCGTGGTCACGCTTTATCGCGGCGTGAAGACCGTCCCCCAAGGCTATAATTGGACCGTCGAACGTTTCGGCCGCTACACTCATACTTTGCAGTCCGGGCTCAATCTGATCATCCCTTTCATCGACGGGATCGGCCGCAAGGTGAACGTGATGGAACAGGTGATCGATGTGCCGGAACAGGAAGTCATCACCAAGGACAATGCGACCATCACGGTCGACGGTGTTACGTTTTTCCAGGTCGTCGATGCCGCCAAGGCGAGTTATGAAGTCGCCGATCTCGATCTCGCCATCACCAAGCTCACCATGACAAATATCCGTTCGGTGATGGGCGGCATGGACCTCGATCAGATTCTCTCGCATCGCGATGAGATCAACGAGCGGCTTTTGCGCGTGGTCGATGCTGCGGTCGCACCTTGGGGCGTGAAGGTGAACCGTATCGAGATCAAGGATATCGCGCCGCCCTCGGATCTTGTCGAAGCCATGGGCCGCCAGATGAAGGCGGAACGCGAGAAGCGCGCCGAGATACTGACGGCAGAAGGCCACCGCCAATCAGAGATATTGCGCGCGGAAGGCGACAAACAGGCGCAAATTCTGGAGGCGGAAGGGCGTCGCGAAGCGGCGTTCCGCGATGCCGAGGCACGCGAGCGCCTGGCGCAGGCCGAAGCCAAGGCAACGGAACTCGTCAGCTCCGCCGTTGCGCAGGGCAATATTGCGGCGCTGAATTACTTCATCGCCGACAAATATGTGAAGGCCCTGACCGATCTGGCGGCAGCGCCGAACCAGAAGGTGCTGATGCTGCCGATCGAGGCCTCGGGCGTGCTGGGTGCTCTCGGCGGCATCGGCGAAATCACCCGCGCGACATTCGGGCCGCAGGCGGGCCCTGCCCCCACGCGTCCGCCGGCCGGGCCGACCGGGCCCTCTGTCGGCCCGCGGCCGTTTGCGTGAGGTAAGCGGCGATGGATGTTCTGGCAGCGCTGGGTTCATGGAGCTGGCTGATCGCTGCGGCAATCCTGCTGGTGATCGAGGTCATGGCGCCGGGCATCTTCATGCTGTGGCTGGGCTTCGCAGCATTGCTGGTTGGCCTGATTTCGCTCGCCGTCGTCATGCCGGCGGCCTGGCAGGGGGCGCTGTTTGTGCTGTTTGCCGCAGCGGCATTTCCTTTCTGGTGGAGGTATCGCGGCATCAACGTAAAGCCGACGGACCAGCCGCATCTCAATCGGCGCGCCGACGCGCTGGTCGGCAGACAGTTCGTGCTTGAGACCGCGATCGGCAATGGCGCCGGCACCATCCGCGTCGACGACACGGTGTGGCGGGTGTTTGGGCCTGACTTGCCGGCGGGAAGCAGGGTGATTGTGCAGCGTGCGGATGGCGCAACGTTGCATGTCGGCCCGGTCGGATAGGAAGCCGCCTCGAGTCGCTCGTCACTCGCTGGACATGGAAGAATGCTTGGAAGGTGCGCATGAAAGCGTACTGGGCTCAGGAACCGGCGAGCCTGTTTGAGGCACTTCAGACCACCGCCTCGGGCCTTGGGGAGGACGATGCCGGAAGACGGCTCGCGACCCACGGTCCGAACCGGATTGCGCTCAAGGACGGCCCATCCGGGTGGCGGCTCCTGCTGCGGCAATACGAAAGCCCGCTGGTACTTATTCTCGTCTTCGGTGCATGCGTTTCCCTGCTGCTCAGGCAATGGGTCGATGCCGTCATTGTATTGGCTATCGTCTTCGGCAGCACGCTGCTCGGATTTGTCCAGGAATATCGCGCCTCTGACGCGATCCGAAAGTTGCGTGAAACGCTGGCGCTGAAAGTCACCGCGCTGCGGGATGGGCGCACCCAAATCATCGATGCGCGCGACGTGGTTCCGGGCGACATCATTCTTTTGTCGGCCGGCAACATGGTCCCGGCCGACGGGGTGATACTCGACGCGAGAGATTTGCTCGTGACCCAATCGGCGCTAACCGGTGAATCTTTTCCGGTCGAAAAGACGCCGAAAAAGACCCCGGAAAACGCGACGCTGCAGGAGCGCACCAATGCGGTCTTTCTCGGCACCTCCGTGCGCAGCGGCACGGCCAAAGTCCTGGTGGTGAGCACTGGCCGGGCCACCGAGCTCGGATGTATCGCGGGCAAGCTTGCCGGAACAATCGTTGATACCGATTTCGCGCGCGGCATCCGCAAGTTCGGTTACCTGCTCACGAGGATCATGACCGTCATCGTGACTTTCGTTTTTACGGTCAATCTGCTGTTTGACCGGCCGTTGATCGATTCGTTGCTGTTTGCCGTCGCGCTCGCGGTCGGTCTCACACCGGAGCTGCTGCCGGCGATCGTGAGCGTCACGCTCTCGGCGGGCGCCCGCCGAATGGCACAGCGGGGCGTGATCGTCCGACGACTTGAAGCGATCGAAAACCTCGGATGCATCGATGTGCTTTGTACCGACAAGACCGGCACCCTTACCAAGGGCGTGGTGGAACTGACGGCCGCCGTGGATATTGAGGGCGTTTCTTCGGACCGCGTCATTCGATATGCCGCGATAAATTCCCGGCTGGAAACGGGAATTTCAAATCCGCTGGACGTCGCAATTGTGACCGCGGCGGACCATTGCGGTCTGACTACAGCCGGCGTCGTCAAGATCGACGAAATACCATACGATTTTGCGCGTAAGCGGTTGACAATCGTGATTGCCGAACAAGAAACGGCCGCGACCCATCTGATGATTACAAAAGGGTCTTTCGACACGGTGTTGGAATGTTGCGAATGGATTGCCGTATCTTCTTCGGAGGCCAAGCCGCTTGATGACTCCGGCAGAGAAAAACTCTGCAAGTTCTACCAGGACAAGGGCGCCGAAGGATGCCGTGTCCTCGGACTCGCGACCAAGCGAATCCCCGCCAAAGCGCGCTGTGAGCGCGCTGACGAAACGGACATGGTGTTTGAAGGGTTCCTGTTGTTCTTCGACCCTCTGAAGGAAGGCATTGAGGCCACGATTCGGGATTTCGGCCGGCTTGGAATCTCTATCAAGGTCATTACGGGCGATAATCGCTATGTGGCGGCCCACGTTGCCGAAGCCGTAGGTCTAAATCCTGCCCAGATGTTGACGGGAGCAGAGCTTCGCGAGACGCGTCAGGATGCGCTCTGGCATTTGGCGGAGCAGACTAATGTCTTTGCGGAAGTTGATCCGCAGCAGAAAGAGTGGATCGTACGCGCACTTCAGCATCGCGGACATGCTGTTGCCTTTCTCGGCGATGGCATCAATGACGTGCCGGCGCTGCACGCGGCGGACGCAGGGATTTCCGTCGATCAGGCGGTGGACGTCGCGCGGGAAACGGCGGACATCGTTCTCCTGCAGAAGGACCTTGGCGTCTTGAAAGACGGCATCACCGACGGCCGGCGGACTTTTGCCAATACGCTGAAATATGTCTCGATAACGACGAGTGCGAACTTCGGAAACATGATCAGCATGGCGCTGGCCTCGCTGTTCATGCCGTTCCTGCCGCTGCTTGCGAAGCAGATACTGCTCAACAATTTTCTTTCCGACATTCCGTCCATCGCCATATCGACGGATAATGTCGATCCGGGGAGGATCGATACGGCGCAGCACTGGGATATCCGCAATATTCAGGCCTTCATGGTCGTGTTCGGGCTTATCAGCAGCCTGTTTGATTTTCTGACATTTGCCGTGCTGCTAGGATTTTTTCAGACCGGCGAGCCGCTTTTCCAGACCGCCTGGTTCGTCGTCTCGCTTCTGACGGAACTGGCGGTTGTCCTTGTCCTCCGCACGCACCTGCCATGCTGGAAGAGCTACCCCAGCCGGCTTCTGCTCATTAGCACTGGCGTGGTGGCCGCCGTGGCGATCCTCTTGCCCTACCTGGGAGCGCTATCACGCGCCTTCAATTTCGTGCCGCTGCCGTTGCCGGTGCTGATCTGCGGTTTGGCGATTGTAGCGCTCTATATCAGTGCGACGGAGGCAGCCAAGCCCTGGTTCTACGCAAGAAGGAAAAGGATTGCTCAGCGCCGCGGCCGGTGAAAATCCCCGGCGGGTTACGCCACGCCGAGCCGCAGCAGATCGTGCAGATGGACGATGCCGATCGGCTTGGTATCTTCGACGACAAATAATGCCGTGATTTTCGAGGAGTTCAGGATCTCCAGCACTTCGCTGGCGAGCTGGTCGGCCGTCACGGTGATGGGAGTCCTTGTCATGACGTCGCCGGCGCGCTGCTCGGTCAGATCGGGGCGCATGTGGCGGCGCAGGTCACCGTCGGTAATGATGCCG
>Ga0164243_10016757_pt1 | contig 10019 bp, 9 predicted proteins | sample OricompcompostOP_FD_108781 | JGI IMG/M metagenome (GOLD analysis project Ga0164243, IMG submission 108781) | Organic Plus compost microbial communities from Emeryville, California, USA - Original compost - Organic plus compost (OP) | ecosystem: Engineered > Solid waste > Mixed feedstock >... | reverse complement strand
GTAGCGCAGTCTGCCGTCCTCGACGCGGAAGGCGCCGTACTGCTGCAGCGAGCTGTCGCCGCTGGGCAGGATCTCGTAGTCGCCGAGGACCGTCCCGCGCCGTCTGAGGCCGAAGAAGGCCTCGCGCACGGCGCTGCGCTCCAGCGGCCCCTCCCCGGCCGCCCGCTCCGCCTCGCCGGCGGCCGCCAGCAGCGCCTTCATCGCCTCGTAGCCGTAGAGCGCCTCCGGCAGCGGCGCGGCGCCGTACGCCTTCTCGAAGCGGGCCGCGAACCGCTGCGCCGGCGGCGGATAGGCGCGCAGCCCCAGCAGCGGCCGCGTCACGTAGGTGCTGCCGGCGGCGGGGCCGATCTGCTCGATGAAGGAGGGGTCGGCGATCGCCCCCGGCAGGAACAGCTTCAGCCCCGGGTCGGCGACCGACAGGTCCTGCCACAGCCGCACGACCGCCTCGTGGCCGCCGCCGGCGTAGAAGACCGCGTCGGGGCTCGCTCTGACGACCTCCTCGACGAGGTCGCGCGGCTCGGGCTGGTGGGGATCGACGTCCTCGCGCCCGACGACGTCGATCCCGGCCGCTCTCAGCAGCGGTCTCATCGACATCAGGAAGCCGGCGCCGGAGGGATCCTCGTCGGTCAGCTGGAACAGCCGTCTGACGCCCTCCTTGCGCATGTAGGCGACCTGCGCGGCCGCCTGCCCGCGGTCGTTGCCGACGACGCGGCCGAAGGTGCGCCCGAGCTCTCTCTCCTTCGGGTAGTACTTCGCCGGCGAGTCGGGCACCGCGAGCGTTCTGAGCGTCAGCGCCTCGGCGCCGTCGGTCGGGCTCACCTCGAGCAGGCCGACCTCGTTCAGCAGCGGGATCGAGATCGCCGAGGAGCCGCTGTGGAACTCGCCGATGTAGCCGATCGCGCTGTCGTCCTTCGCCGCTCTGCGCGCGTTCTCGGAGATCGTCGCCGGATCCCAGCGGTTCTCCTTCTCGGTCGCGGCGTCGAGCGGAGCGAGCTCGACGCGGTAGCGGCCGACGCGCCCGCCGGCCTCTCTCAGCGCCATCTGCTCGCCGCGCAGCACGTCGCGCGCGGCGGCGCTGTCGGGGCCCTCGAACGGCATCGAGGTGTACACGGTCAGCGTCGAGCCGGCGACGGTCGCGGTCTCGGCCGCGTCGCCGCTGCCGCCGCAGCCGGCGAGCGCCAGCGCCGCCGCCGCCGCGAGCAGGCACGCCAGCAGGCTCGAGACGAGCCGCGGGCGACTGCGATGCGATGGGGAGGCGACGGGACGATGCAAGCGCCGGGGATTCTACGAATGGACGCGTCGGCGCGCTGTGGTGGCAGCCGCACCCCCCGTTCGTCGGGAGGGCCGTTGGCGCGTCGGCCGCCGGCGCGAGCGGGAGCGCTAGCCTGCCGCCCATGCGAGTCGGCATCCTCACCGCCGGCGGCGACTGCCCCGGCCTCAACGCGGTCATCCGCGCCGCCGCGCGGCGCCTGATGACCCACGGCCACGAGGCGATCGGCCTGCGCCGCGGCTACCGCGGCCTCGCCGAGCACGACTGGGTCGAGCTCGACCAGCGCAGCGTCTCGGGGATCCTCCACCTCGGCGGCACGATCCTGTCGACGTCCAACTACAACCCGTTCCGCGAGGAGCACGGGGTCGAGAAGGTCCTCAGCCAGCAGACGCAGGACCCGCTCGACGCGGTGATCGCGATCGGCGGCGAGCACACGATGATGATCACCCGCCGGGTGCAGGAGGAGCTGGCGATCCCGGTCGTCGGCGTGCCGAAGACGATCGACAACGACGTCACCCACACCGACTACACCTTCGGCTTCGACACCGCCGTGCAGATCGCGACCGACGCGATCGACCGCCTGCACACGACGGCGCAGTCGCACGACCGCGTGATGATCCTCGAGGTGATGGGCCGCAACACCGGCTGGATCGCCGTCTACGCGGGGATCGCCGGCGGCGCCGACGCGATCCTGATCCCGGAGCTGGAGCTGACCGTCGAGGAGATCGCGGCCGCGATCGCCCGCCGCCACGAGCGCGGCAAGGACTTCTCGATCATCGTCGTCGCCGAGGGCGCCCAGCTCGCCTTCGAGAGCGGCGAGCGCAGACTGGTGCGCGCCTCCGAGGACGTCGACCAGTACGGCTACCCGCGCCTCGGCGGGATCGGCGCCGCGCTGGCGCACGAGCTCGAGCAGCGGACCGGCTACGAGACGCGCGTCACCTCGCTCGGCCACGTCCAGCGCGGCGGCACGCCGACCGCGACCGACCGCCTGCTGGCGACGAGATACGGCGCCTTCGCGGCCGACCTCGTGATGCGCGGCGAGACCGGCACGATGGCGGCGCTGAGAGGCACCGAGATGGTGAGCGTGCCGCTGGCGGAGATCGAGGGGATCAAGACGATCGACCTCCGCTACCTCGAGCTCGCGCGCACCTTCTTCGGCTAGAGACGAGAACGGCCGCCCAATGGGCGGCCGTTCGGCGTTCAAGCGTGAAGGGCGCGGCTCACCAACCGCCCTGCGGGGCGTTCCCGCGGCCGGGCAGCCGTCTTCTGTTCGGGATGAAGGCGCCGAGCGCTCTGATGCCGCCGACGATCAGGACCACGAGCGCGGAGACGAGCAAGCTGTCGAAGCCGCCGAGCCCGAGCGCCCACAGGACGATCCAGAGGCAGAACGCGACGGTGGAGGCGATTGCGAGAGGCATAAGGCGGCGAATCCTACTGGAGCGCCCCGGACGACGCCGTCAGCGAGACGGTCACCGCAGCGCCTCCGCCATCGCGCCGACGATCTCGCGCACCGCGGCGGCCGGGTCGTCGGCCTCGGCGGCGGCGCGCACGAGGCGGCTGCCGACGATCACGCCGGCGGCGCCGGCGTCGGCGGCGGCCCGCGCCTGCTCCGGCGTGCTGATGCCGAAGCCGATCGCGACCGGCACGTCGGTCGCCGCCTTCGCCCGCTCCAGCACGCTGCCGACGCCGGCGTCGAGGCCGGTCCGCTCGCCGGTCGTGCCGGTCACCGAGACGGTGTAGAGGAAGCCGCGGGCGCGGGCGCCGATCCGCGCCAGCCGCTCGTCGGGCGTCGTCGGCGCGACCAGCGGGACGAGCGCGATCCCGCGCGCGTCGAGCGTCTCCAGCAGCGCCGGCTGCTCCTCCAGCGGCAGGTCGGGCACGATCAGGCCGCTGACGCCGTGCGCGGCGAGCTTGTCGGCGAAGGCGTCGAAGCCCGGCCCGTAGACGATGTTGGCGTAGGTCATCAGCACGACCGGCAGGCGCTCCGACAGCTCGCGCGCGACCTCGAGCACGCCGGCGAGCGTCGCGCCGGCGTCGAGCGCCTTGACCGCCGCCTCGTGGATCACGGGGCCGTCGGCGAGCGGGTCGGAGAAGGGCACGCCCAGCTCGACGAGGTCGGCGCCGCCGTCGGCGTAGGCGCGGCCGATCGCCAGCGACGCCTCCAGCGACGGGAAGCCGCCCATCAGGTACGGCATCAGCGCCGCCCGCTTGCCGTTGTCGCCGAAGGCGGCGGCGATCCGCTCCACCCCGGTCTGCGTCTCGGTGCTCATCGCTCTGCCTCCGACCCGCGAGAGGGAGCCTCTGGCGAGCTCTCGCCGCGAATCCGAGGGCTCTGCCCGAGCGATTCGCCAGCCTCGGTGTCGTCGCCGGCCGCGGCGGCGGCGTCGTCGACGCCCCCGAGCCGTTCGAGCACCTGCGCCAGGTCCTTGTCGCCGCGTCCGGAGAGGCAGATCACGTCCAGCTCGCTCTCCCCTCTGTCCTTCAGCACCCACGCGAGCGCGTGCGAGGACTCCAGCGCCGGGATGATCCCCTCCAGCCGCGTCAGCGTCTGGAAGGCGTCGAGCGCCTCCAGGTCGGTGACGGCGTCGTAGGTCGCGCGGCCGCTGTCGCGCAGCCACGCGTGCTCCGGTCCGACGCCGGGGTAGTCGAGCCCGGCCGAGATCGAGTGCGCCTCGAGGATCTGCCCCTCCTCGTCCTGCATCAGCGCCGAGTAGGCGCCGTGGAGGATCCCGGGGCGGGCGCGCTTGGTCAGCGGCGCGCCGTGGCGGGGCGTGTCGAGCCCGTCGCCGGCGGCCTCGACGCCGATCAGCCGCACCTCGCTGTCGTCGACGAAGGCGGTGAACATGCCGATCGCGTTGGAGCCGCCGCCGACGCAGGCGATCACGCGGTCGGGCAGGCGGCCCTCCTTCTGCAGCACCTGCTCGCGCGCCTCGTCGCCGATCACGCGCTGGAGGCTGCGCACGAGCGCCGGGAACGGCGCGGGGCCGGCGGCGCTGCCGAGGATGTAGTGGGTGTCGGCGACGTTGGCGACCCAGTCGCGGATCGCGGCCGAGGTCGCCTCCTTGAGCGTGCGCGTGCCGGCGTCGACCGGCGCGACGGTCGCGCCCAGCAGCCGCATCCGCTCGACGTTGGGCTTCTGGCGCCGCATGTCCTCGGTGCCCATGTAGACGACGCACTCGAGGTCGAGCAGCGCGCAGGCGGTCGCGGTCGCGACGCCGTGCTGGCCGGCGCCGGTCTCGGCGATGATCCGCGGCTTGCCCATCCGCTTGGCGAGCAGCGCCTGCCCGAGCGCGTTGTTGATCTTGTGCGCGCCGGTGTGGTTGAGGTCCTCGCGCTTGAGGTAGACCGGCCGGCCGACGCGCTCGCTGACGCGCTCGGCGAGGTAGAGCGGGGTCTGACGCCCGACGTAGTCGGTCAGCAGCTCGCGCAGCCGCGTCGTGTACGCGGGGTCGCGGTTGGCCGCCAGCCACGCCGCCTCCAGCTCGGCCAGCGCCGGCATCAGCGTCTCCGGCACGTACTGGCCGCCGTAGGGGCCGAAGCGGTGCTCGACGGAGGTGATCATGCGGCCTGTCCTTCCTCGCTCTCGGCCGCGTCGGCCGCTCTGACGGCGGCGGAGAACTCCGCCATCCGCCCCTGGTCCTTGATGCCCGGCGACAGCTCGACGCCGCTGGAGACGTCGACCGCGTACGGGTGCGCGACGCGGATCGCGTCGCCGACGTTCTCGGGCGTCAGCCCGCCGCTGAGGATCAGCGGCCGGTCGCGTCTGTGCTCGCGCACCAGCTCCCACGCGAAGGTCTCCCCCGTGCCGCCCTGCTGGCCCTTCACGTAGGTGTCGAGCAGGTGGTAGTCGGTGCGGAAGGCGCGCAGCGCCTGCACGTCGGCGCGGTGCTGGACGCGCGCGACCTTTATCACCTTCGCGCCGGTGCGGCGGCCGACCTCGGTGCAGAACGACGGGCCCTCGTCGCCGTGCAGCTGGACCAGCGTCAGGCCGATCTCCTCCGCGCGCGCGACGACGTGGTCGAGGTGGGCGTTGACGAAGACGCCGGCGACCTCGGCGCGCCGCTGCAGCGCTCTGCCGATCTCGACCGCCTGCGGCAGTCTGCAGTACCGCTCGGAGCCCGGCCACAGGATCAAGCCGACCGCCCAGGCGTCGAGCTGGACAGCTCGTTCGGCGTCTTCGAGGCGGGTGATCCCGCAGAACTTGATCTTCGTGGCCATACCCACATCCTAGGCGCTGGCAGCGGCCGAGCGAGGCGCGGCGGGCGGCCGCTCAGGGCGCGGTCGACGGGGCGGTGCCGAGCGTCAGGCGCAGCTGCAGCGACTGCTTGCCGCGCAGCACGCCGAGCCGCACCTGCCGGCCCGGGCGCAGCGCGTCGACCGCGTCGGTCAGCTGCTCGGCCGAGCGGATCGTGACGCCGTCGAGCGAGGTGATCACGTCGCCGCCGAGCAGGACGGTCTGGCCGTCGGCCTGGCTCTCGATCGAGCCGCCGCGCAGGCCGGCGCGCGCGGCGGGGCTGCCGGGCGCGACCGTCTGCACCAGCACGCCGGCCTTCGAGCGCAGCTGCACGGTCGCGAGCCGGTCGTCGATCGTGACGGCGCTGACGCCGAGGTAGGCGTGGGCGACGGTGCCGGTCTCCTTCAGCTCGCGCAGCCGCTCCTTGGCGGTGTCGATCGGGACCGCGAAGCCGATCCCGGCGGCCGTGCCGCCGTCGGTCGCGCTCGCCGCTATCCCGATCACGCGGCCGGCGGAGTCGAGCAGCGGGCCGCCGGAGCTGCCGGGCGCGATCGCGGCGTCGGTCTGGATCACCTCGCCGATCGTGAAGCCGTTGGGCGACTGCAGCTGGCGCCCGAGCGCGGCGACGACGCCGGTCGCGAGCGTCCGCTCGAGGCCGTACGGGTTGCCGATCGCGACGACCTGGTCGCCGACGCGGGCGTCGCCGGAGTCGCCGAGCGGCAGCGGGTCGAGTCTGGCGACGTTCGGGTCGACCTTCAGCAGCGCGAGGTCGTCGGAGGGGTCGCGCCCGAGCACCCGCGCGCTCGCGCCGCGGTTCTCGCCGAAGCGCACCCGCACCGTCTCGGCGTCGCCGACGACGTGCTGGTTGGTCAGCAGGTGGCCGGCCTCGTCGATGCAGAAGGCGGTGCCGGTCTCGCCGTCGGGGGCGCGCACGTAGACGACGCCGGGCGCCGCCCGCACGTAGATGTCGTGGACGGTCAGCGCGTCGGCGGTCGGGGCGACCGGCGCCGGCGCGGTCGCGCCGGACATCGCGGCCTGCTGCACGATCGTCGTCGTGCGGCTGCGGCCACTGACGCCGAGCGCGACGAGGGCGACCGCGACGACGGCGCCGCCGACGACCGCGGCGGCAAGAGGCGACCGTGCGAGCGTTCTCATCCGACGGGGAGTGTGGCGGCCCGCGCTGAAGCTGCCCTAAACCGGGCGGCCCGTGCCCGTCACCGTTCAGACGAGGTCGTCGTCACGGCGCGTCAGCGCGCGGCAGGCGGCCTCGATGTCCTCGGAGCGCATCAGCGCCTCGCCGACGAGCACCGCGTCGACGCCGACCCGCTCCAGCTCGTCGAGCTGGTCGCGGTGGACGATCCCGGACTCGGAGACGACCGTCTTGCCGGCCGGGATGTCGGCGAGCAGCTCGAAGGTCCGCTGGACGTCGACGGTGAAGTCGGTCAGGTCGCGGTTGTTGATGCCGATCACGTCGGCGTCGACCCGCTCCAGCGCGACCGACAGCTCGCGCTCGTCGTGGACCTCGACGAGCACGTCGAGGTCGAGCTCGAGCGCCTCCTTGTACAGCCGCGACAGCTCCTTCGGCTCCAGCGCGGCGACGATCAGCAGGATCGCGTCGGCGCCGACGGCCGCCGACTCGTAGACCTGGTAGGGATCGACCACGAAGTCCTTGCGCAGGATCGGCAGCCCGACGGCCGCCTTCGCCGCGCGCAGGTCGTCGAGCGACCCGCCGAAGTGGTGGACCTCGGTCAGCACCGACAGCGCGGCCGCGCCGGCGCGCTCGTAGGCGCTCACGACCTCCTCGACCGTCGCGCCCTCGCGGATCGCGCCGGCAGACGGCGAGCGCCGCTTGTGCTCGGCGATCACGGAGATGCCGGGGTGGACGAGCGCCTCGGCGAAGGGACGGTCCTCGCCGCGGCGGAGCAGCGAGCGCTCCAGCTCGGCGAGCGGCACCTCGCTGCGACGCTGCTCCACGTCGCGTCGGGTGGCGTCGACGATCCGGTCGAGCACGTTGCTCATGCGGGGGCAAGCTCCTCTGTCGCTGTCACGTACCGCTCCAAGACCTTGCGCGCGTCGCCGCTGTCGATCGCGGCCTCGGCGAGGCGCACGCCCGCCTCGAGCGTGTCGGCGCGGCCGCTCGCGTAGATGCCGGCGCCGGCGTTGAGGACGGCGATGTCGCGCGGGGCGCCGCGCTCGCCGTCGAGGATGCGGCGCGCGATCGCCGCGTTCTCCTGCGGGCCGCCGCCGGTCAGCTGCTCGTAGCGGGCGGCGTCGAGGCCGACGTCGGCGGCGCTGACGGTCCACTCGGAGATCGCCCCGTCGCGCACCTCCAGCACGCGCGTCGGCGCGACCGTCGAGAGCTCGTCGAGCCCGTCCTCCGACGAGACGATCAGGGCATGCTTGGCGCCGAGGCGGGCGAAGGCGCCGGCGATCGTGTCGTGGTAGCGGCGGTCGGCGACGCCGGTCAGCTGGCGCGTGACGCCGGCCGGGCTCGTCAGCGGCCCGAGGAAGTTCATCACCGTGCGGACGGCCAGCTCTCTGCGCACCGGGATCACGTAGCGCATCGCCGCGTGGTGGTGGGGCGCGAACATGAAGCCGAAGCCGATCTGCTCGACGCAGCGGGCGACGGCCGCCGGCGGCAGGTCGATTCTGGCGCCGAGCGCCTCGAGCACGTCGGCAGCGCCGGACTTTCCGGTCGCCGAGCGGTTGCCGTGCTTGGCGACCGCGCAGCCGGCGCCGGCGGCGATCAGCGCGGCCGTCGTCGAGACGTTGAAGGTCTGTCTGCCGCCGCCGGTGCCGACGACGTCGACGAGGTCGTCGCGGGCGATCTCGACGTGGGTCGCGAACTCGCGCATCGTCTGCGCCAGGCCGGCCAGCTCGTCGACCGTCTCCCCCTTCGTGCGCAGCGCGATCAGCACGGCGGCGATCTGCACGTCGGTCGCGTTGCCGCTCCAGATCTCGGCGAGCACGGCGGCGGTCGTCTCGGTCGAGAGGTCCTCGCCGGAGGCGAGCGCGTCGATCGCGCGGGTGAGCAGGTCCCCGGGCGGCATCAGGCGGCCGCCGTCCCGGCGCTCGCGCGCGCGCCGTGCAGGAAGTTGCGCAGCAGCTCGTGGCCCTGCTCGGTCAGCACCGACTCGGGGTGGAACTGGATCCCCTCGGCCGGCAGCGTCTTGTGGCGCAGCGCCATGATCACGCCGCCGCCCCTGGCGCTCACCTCGAGCGTCTCCGGCAGCGTCGACTCCTCGACGACGAGCGAGTGGTAGCGGCCGACCGTCAGCGGCGACGGCAGCCCCGCGAACAGCGTGCGGCCGTCGTGCTCGACCGGCTCGGTCTTGCCGTGGATCGGCTTGTGGCGGACGACCCTGCCGCCGTACGCCTGGCCGAGCGCCTGGTGGCCGAGGCAGACGCCCAGCACCGGGATGCCGGCGGCCGGGAAGCGGCGCAGCAGCTCGAGCGAGATGCCGGCCTCGTCGGGCGTGCACGGCCCCGGCGAGACGATCGCGCGGTCGTGGCCGCGCAGCAGCAGCTGGTCGACGGAGGCGTGGTCGTTGCGCACGACCTCGACCTCGGCCCCCAGCTCGCCCAGGTACTGGACGAGGTTGTAGGTGAAGGAGTCGTAGTTGTCGACGACGAGGACGCGCATCAGGGCCACTCCGGTTGCGCCGCCGCCAGCGCGATCGCCTGCCGCACCGCGCGCGCCTTCGCCTCCGACTCGCGGAACTCGTAGTCGGGCTTGGCGTCGGCGACGGTGCCGCCGCCGGCCTGCACGTGCGCGACGCCGTCCTTGACGACGACGGTGCGGATGTGGATGCAGGTGTCGAGGTGGCCGGTGTAGGAGAGGTAGCCGATCGCGCCGCCGTAGCCGCCGCGCTTGACCGGCTCCAGCTCGTCGATGATCTGCATCGCGCGCACCTTCGGGGCGCCCGAGAGCGTCCCCGCCGGCAGGATCGAGCGCAGCGCGTCGAGCGGGCCGATCCCCTCGCGCAGCCTGCCGGAGACGCGCGAGACGATGTGCATCACGTGGCTGTAGTGCTCGATCTCCATGTAGCCGTCGACCTTGACGCTGCCGTACTCGCTGACGCGGCCGACGTCGTTGCGGGCGAGGTCGACGAGCATCACGTGCTCGGCCAGCTCCTTCTCGTCGGCGAGCAGCTCGGCGGCGAGCGCGGCGTCCTCCTCGGCGTCGGCGCCGCGCGGCTTGGTGCCGGCGATCGGGCGCGTGCGCAGGATCCCGTCGTCCTCGACGATCAGCAGCGGCTCGGGGCTGGCGCCGGCGATCTCGAAGTCGCCGAAGTCGAGGAAGTACATGTACGGGCTGGGGTTGACGAAGCGCAGCCCGCGGTAGATCGAGAAGGCCTCCATCGAGACCTCGGCCGACCAGCGCTGCGACGGCACCACCTGGTACGCGTCGCCGGCGTGGATGTACTCGACGATCCGCTCGACCATGCCCTCGAACTGCTCGCGCGGCATGTTGCTGGCGAACTCGACCTCGCGCTCGCGCTCGCTCGCCGGCGG
>Ga0164243_10016756_pt1 | contig 10020 bp, 10 predicted proteins | sample OricompcompostOP_FD_108781 | JGI IMG/M metagenome (GOLD analysis project Ga0164243, IMG submission 108781) | Organic Plus compost microbial communities from Emeryville, California, USA - Original compost - Organic plus compost (OP) | ecosystem: Engineered > Solid waste > Mixed feedstock >... | reverse complement strand
GAAGACGTCGGCCGCATCCACGTCGCCGCCCTGCAGCGCCTTGATCGTCAGCGGGCCACCGGCATCGAGCCGCTTCACGCTCTTGAAGGAGACACCGTAGAGCGACTTCAGCCGGCCCTGGTAACGGGTCGGCCACTCCGGGCTGCCGCCGAAGGTGAGCTTCCCGGCAACGGGGGCGAGATCGGCGATGGAGGTCAGCGAATACTTCTCCGCGACCTTCTTCGAAACCGTGATGGTGTCGCCGTCGGCGGCGGGCGAAGTAGCGCCTAGCTGGCTGCCCTTCGGGAGCACCGCCGCCAGCGCCTTGTCGACATCGGTCGAGGTGGACACGTCGGCCGGCACCTTGCCACCGGAGAGGTAGTCGAGCAGCGGGCCGTCGTACTCCGGCAGCAGGTCGAGCTCGCCGTTCTGGAAGGCCTTCATGTAGACCTCGCGCGAGCCGATGTTGGGCTTCGTGGTGACCTTGACGCCCTTCGCCTCCAGCGCCTGGGCGTAGATCTGCATGAGCAGCTCGCTCTCGGTGAAGTCGGCCGAGCCGATCACCACCGACGTCGAACCACCCGAACCACCCGCGCTGCCGGAGTCGTCGCCCTTGTCGGAGAGCGGGTCGGAACCGGACCCGCAAGCAGCCAGGGACGCGACCGTCAGCACGGCCACCCCGGGAAGCAGGACGCGCGCGCGGAGCCTCCGCAACGCGGTCATGAGTCGACGCGGCCTAGGAAACATGGTTACCCCTTGAGTGTGGCGGACAGGTCGGAGGAAAGCATCGGAGTACGCCGCCGGCGACTGCGCACGGCGCGCCCGTCGACACCGGGCGAGACGAGCAGGCGCTGCGCGGCGAGCAGCAGCAGGTCGACGACGACGGCAAGGACGGCGAGGACGACAGCGCCGGCGACCACCTGCGGATAGTCGAACTGCGCAATGCCGTCGAAGAGGTAGCGGCCCAGGCCGCCGAGGCCGACGTAGGCGGCGATCGTGGCGGTCGAGATCACCTGAAGGGCGGCACTGCGGAAGCCGCCGAGCAGGACCGGCAGGGCGTTGGGCAGCTCGACCCGGAGCGCGATCTGGGCCGGGGTCATCCCTACCCCGGCGGCCGCGTCGACCACCTCGCGCGGCACCGCGCGCACGCCGGCGTAGGTGGCGGTGAGCAGCGGCGGGACTGCCAGGATCACCAGCGCGATCACCACCGGACGCAGCCCCAGACCGGTGGCCGCCAGGGCCAGCATGACCACGCCGAGCGTCGGCAGCGCCCGGCCGGCGTTACCGAGGTTGATGGCAAGGAACGCGCCGCGGCCGCTGTGGCCGATCAGCAGCCCCACCGGAATCGCGATGACGACCGCGATGAGCAGCGAGAGCGCGGTGTAGCCGAGGTGCTCCAGGATCCGCGCCGGGAAGGCGTCCGGATCGCTCCAGCGCCAGTGGGCGCCGTCGAAAAGGTAGTCGAGGCTCATCGGGCACTCACCTGGCCACTCCCACCCGTGACCAGGGCGTCAGCATCCGCTGCAGCAGCACGAGGAGTAGGTCGGCGACGAGCGCGAGCGCGACCGTCAGCAACAGACCGATGACGATCGGCGGGGTGTAGAACCCCAGCCGGAACCCGCGGGTGAAGAGCTCACCGAGGCCACCCAGCCCGATCAGCGCGGCGATGCTCACCATGCTGACATTGGCCACCGTCGCCACCCGCAGCCCGGCGAAGACCACGGGCAGCGCCAGCGGAAGCTGCACCGTGAACCACTGCCGGGCCGGGCGGTAGCCCATCGCCGTGGCCGCCTGCAGGACGCTGTCGTCCACCGAGGCGAGCGCGTCGGCCGTCGTACGCACCAGCAGGGCGACGCTGTAGAGGGTCAGCGCGATCACGACGTTGAGCGGGTCGAGATAGCCGGTGCCGATAATGCCCGACAACAGCAGGAAGAGCGCGAGCGAGGGGATCGTGTAGACGATGCTGCCGACCGCGAGGATCGTCTGTCGCAACCAGCCGAACCGACCGATCAGCCAGGCCAGCGGCAGCGCGAGCACTAGAGCGATCAGCACCGGCAGCAGCGCGAGCCAGACGTGCTCGCGCAGCCCGGACCAGACCTCGTGATGGTTCTCCCGGGCGTAGTCCCACACCTCGTCGAGGTAGCCCATCACCGCTCCTCGGCCAGGCTCGGACGCGGTCGTTGACGAGAGCGCAGCACCTCGGTCAGGTCGTCGGCGAGAACGAGACCGTCGGCACGGCCCTCAGCGTCGACCCGGACCACCGCGCCGACCGAGGAGAGGATCAACAGATCGGTGACCACCCGCATCGAGTCGGCGGCGGTGAAGGTCCCCTCGAGGCGGCGTACGCCGTCGGGGCCGGTCCATCCCGTCGCCCGCCCGTCCTCGTCGAGCGTGAGCCGATGATCCTCCACGAAAGTATCCACCGGCTGCACCGGTAGGTCGCCGGCGGTGACGAAGGAGAGCCCGCGGAAGCCGCGGTCGCGGCCGACGAGCCGGGCGACGAACTCGTCGGCCGGCTCGCGCAGGATCTCCTCCGGCGGCGCGAGCTGAGCGAGCCGTCCCCCCTGCGCGAAGACGGCCACCTGATCGCCGAGCCGGATCGCCTCGTCGAGGTCGTGGGTGACCAGCACGATGGTCTTGGCGAGGTCGCTCTGGAGCCGCAGCAGCTCCTGCTGGAGGTCGTCACGGACCACCGCGTCGACCGCGGAGAACGGCTCGTCCATCAGCATGATCGGCGGATCCGCCGCGAGCGCCCGGGCGACCCCGACCCGCTGTTGCTGACCACCGGAGAGCTGGACCGGATAGCGGTCGCCCATCTGTGCGGTCAGGCCGACCCGCTCGAGCAACTCGCGCGCCCGCGAGCGCGCCTGCCGACGCGACATGCCCTGCAGCACCGGCACGGTGGCGACGTTGTCGACGACGGTGCGGTGCGGGAAGAGGCCGGCATGTTGGATGACGTACCCGATCGAGCGACGCAACTCGGCAGCCGGCCTACTGGTGACGTCGTCGCCGTCGATGAGGATCCGGCCCGCGGTGGGCTCCACCATCCGATTGATCATCCGCAGCGAGGTGGTCTTGCCGCAGCCCGATGGACCGACGAAGACGGTGATCCGCCGGCTGGGGATCGTCATCGAGAGGTCACCGACGGCGATGGTGCCATCGGCGTACCGCTTGCTGACGCCTTCGAACTCGATCACCGGTCAACCTAAGCACGAAGGACCGACAGCCCGACACGTCTGCCCCGCGCGGCGCCTCACCCCGAGGCCGCCGGGCCCTCCTGCATGGGGATGCGTACGCCGGCCCGCTCGGCGACCTCGGCGGCCTTCTCATAACCCGCGTCGACGTGCCGGATCACGCCCATCCCGGGGTCGTTGGCAAGGACCCGCTCGATCTTCTGTGCGGCGATGTCGGTGCCGTCGGCGACGGTGACCTGGCCGGCATGGATCGAGCGACCCATGCCGACGCCGCCGCCGTGGTGGATGCTCACCCAGGTGGCGCCCGACGCGGTGTTGATCAGCGCGTTGAGGAGCGCCCAGTCGGCGATCGCGTCGGAGCCGTCCAACATGGCCTCGGTCTCGCGGTAGGGCGAGGCGACCGAGCCGGTGTCGAGGTGGTCGCGGCCGATCACGATCGGCGCCTTGAGCTCGCCCGAGGCGACCATCTCGTTGAACTTCAGCCCGGCGAGGTGGCGCTCGCCGTACCCCAGCCAGCAGATTCGCGCCGGCAGCCCCTGGAAGTGGACCCGCTCCTGCGCCATCGTGATCCACTTGTGGAGCCGGGCGTTCTCCGGGAAGAGCTCGAGGATCGCTTGGTCGGTCTTGCGGATGTCCTCCGGGTCGCCGGAGAGCGCCGCCCAGCGGAACGGTCCCTTGCCCTCGCAGAACAGCGGCCGGATGTAGGCCGGGACGAAGCCGGGGAAACAGAAGGCTCGGTCGAACCCGCTCTTGCGGGCCTCGTCGCGGATCGAGTTGCCGTAGTCGAAGACCTCCGCACCCTTGTCCTTGAAGCCGACCATGGCGCGTACGTGGGCGGCCATCGAAGCCCGCGCGGCTTTCGTGAACCCGACCGGGTCGGCCTCGCGCTGGGCCGCCCACGCCTCGAACGGCACGCCGACCGGCAGGTAGGCCAGCGGGTCGTGGGCCGAGGTCTGGTCGGTGACGATGTCGATCGGGGCGTCCCGCTCCAGGAGGGCGGGGACGAGCTCGGCGGCGTTGCCGAGTACGCCGATGGAGAGGCCCTTGCGGGCGTCGCGGGCCTCGATCGCAAGTTCCAGCGCGTGGTCGAGGTCGCGGGCCCACACGTCGAGGTACCGGTGCTCGATCCGGCGCTCGATCCGGCTCCGGTCGCACTCGATGCAGATCACCACGCCGTCGTTCATCGTGACGGCGAGCGGCTGGGCGCCGCCCATGCCGCCGAGGCCGGCGGTGAGGGCGATGGTGCCCGCCAGGGTCCCTCCGAACCGCTTGTCAGCGACCGACGCGAAGGTCTCGAAGGTGCCCTGCAGGATGCCCTGGGTGCCGATGTAGATCCACGACCCGGCGGTCATCTGGCCATACATCGTCAGCCCGAGCTCCTCGAGCTTCCGGAACTCCTCCCAGTTGGCCCAGTCGCCCACCAGGTTGGAGTTGGCAATAAGCACCCGCGGCGCCCACTCGTGGGTCTTCATCACGCCGACCGGCTTGCCGGACTGCACCAGCATCGTCTCGTCGGGCGCCAGCGTGGTGAGGGTACGGACGAGGGCGTCGTACGCCGCCCAGGACCGCGCCGCCTTCCCCGTCCCGCCGTAGACGACCAGCTCCTCGGGCCGCTCGGCCACTTCGGGGTCGAGGTTGTTCATCAGCATCCGCAGCGGCGCCTCGGTCTGCCAGGAGCGAGCCGTCAGCGCAGTGCCGCGCGGAGCATGGATGTCGGTGTGCGCAGCGGGGCGCGTCGTGTCGGCCATACGCCCATTCCAGCCCTCGGCGGCGGCTCGCGCCAGCCCCGCGTGGCCGGCGCCGGACCGGATTCGCTACGGCATGCTGCCCCCATGGAGTTCCAAGACGTCGTACGCCGCCGCAAGATGGTCCGCCGCTACACCGCCGACCCGGTCGACGCACGCGTGGTCGACCGGGCACTGAGCAACGCGACCCGGGCACCCAGCGCGGGCTTCAGCCAGGGCTGGGCGTTCCTGGTGCTCGACACCCCCGCGGACGTGCGGCGCTACTGGGCGGCGACCACCGATCCCGAACACCCCGACACCTGGCTGGCCGGCCTGATGACAGCTCCCGTGATCGTCATCCCGTGCAGTTCGAAGAGCGCCTATCTTGACCGCTACGCCCAGCCCGACAAGGGCTGGACCGACCGCGACGAGGCTCGCTGGCCGATGCCGTTCTGGCATATGGACACCGCGATGGCGACCCTGCTGATCCTGCAGACGGTCGTCGACGAGGGGCTAGGAGCGCTCTACTTCGGGATCCCGCCGGCCGCCGACCGCGCCGTGCGCGACGCCTTCGGCATCCCCGACGAGTGGGATCCGATCGGCGCGGTCACCATCGGTCATCCCGCCGATGGCGGCCCCGCTGGTTCACCGAGTCGCCGGCGGCGTACTCCCGTCTCCGAGGTGGTCCACCGCGGGCGGTGGCGAGCGGCGGTCTGAGGACCGGTTACGGCTTCGGGTCGCCCGTAGACTGGACGCCGTACGGAGGTGACTCGATGCCCGAGAGTGAGGACTGGCCACAGGGCCGCCCGCAGACGCCCGAGCCGGCCCGACGCGGCCGCGAGACCGATCGGCTCACCGGCAATCCGGCCGCGGCGAACCGCATCCGCGAGCAGGCCAAATGGGTCGACCTCCAGGTCAAACAGGCGATCGAGCGCGGCGAGTTCGACAACCTGCCCGGCACGGGCAAGCCGATCGAAGGTCTCGATACGGAGTACGACCCCGACTGGTGGCTCAAGAAGCTCGTCGAGCGGGAGCAGATCACCGGCGTACTGCCGGCCAGTCTGCAACTGCGCAAGGACGACGCCGCCCTCGACGCGCTGCTCGACGAGGAGCAGACCGAGGAGGCCGCGCGGCGGCGGGTCGAGGAGTTCAACGAGCGGGTGATCGCAGCGCGCTACGGCCTGCCCCAGGGGCCGCCGCTGATCACCATGCCCCGCGACATCGAGCACACCCTCGCTGCCTGGCGCGAGCGCCGCGCGCACCGCCTCGCCGAGTCGGTACGCCGCCAGCCGGCCGACCAGCCCGTGGTCAAGCGGCACTGGTGGCAGCGCCGCCACCGCGGCTGAGCCAGCCCCGAGCAGCCGTTTCGGGTACCTGCAGTGTGACCGACCGGACACCCGGATCGGCGTCACGGTGCCGCGCCGATCGCGTCCCGTCGGCACAGTTCGAAGCACGGAAGTTTGATGATGTCCCTCTTCACCCCCCTGCCCATCCGTCCCCGAAGCACGACCCCTGCGGTGGTCTCGGGCGCCGTTCTGGCGCTCGTCGGCTTCATCCTGCTGGCCACCGCCGTCGCCACGGGCGCACCGGAGGGCATCTGGCCCTCCACCGCCTTCGTCGGCGCCGCGGTGCCGCTACGTCACTCGCTCGAAGGTCGGGCCCCCGAGCCGCGCGCCCGGCCCGGCTGGCTCCTGGTCTCGGTGGCGATGGTCGTCGGCGGCGTACTCCTGGCGGTGCTCTGACCGGCCACGGACGGCCGGATCGACAGCCCGCGGACGCCCTTACCAGCCGGTAATCGGCCCCGCTAGGCTCCCCGATATGAGCGAGCGCAGCGAGCGAAACATCCCAGTCGACGCGCCATCCGCCTTCGGTGGCACCTCCCGCGCGCACGAAGCGGGGCGATCGGACGTATGAGCACCAAGAGCCCGAAGGACTTCTTCGCGCCCCTGGCGGTGGGCGCGCCCGCACCGCTGCGGGAGATCCCGTTCCGCCCGAGCCGGGCGATCCACTTCTTCGACCCCAGCAACGAGAAGATGGCGGCGAAGATCCCGGCGATGGTCGGCACCGTCGACGTACTCCTCGGCAATCTGGAAGACGCCGTCAAGGCCGACAACAAACTGGCCGCCCGCGAGGGCCTGGTCAAGATCGCCCAGGCCACCGACTTCAGGCCTACGCAACTGTGGACCCGGATCAACAGCCTCGACAGCCCCTGGGTGCTCGACGACCTCACCACGCTGGTCCCGGCCATCGGCGACAAGCTCGACGTGATCATGGTGCCCAAGGTGCAGGGCGCCGAAGACATCCACTACGTCGACCGCATCCTCGCCCAGCTCGAGGCGAAGGCCGGCATCACCCGGCCGATCCTGATCCATGCGATCCTCGAGACCGCCCGCGGCGTGGGCTGCGTCGAAGAGATCTGCGGCGCCAGCCCCCGCATGCAGGGACTCTCCCTCGGTCCGGCCGACCTCGCGGCCGACCGGAAGATGAAGACCACCCGTGTCGGCGGCGGACACCCGGGGTATCTCGTCCGCCAGGACCCGCAGCCCGGCGCCGACGGCAAGCCCGACATCCTTGGCGAGCGATCGATCTTCCAGCAGGACCTGTGGCACTACACGATCGCCAAGATGGTGGACGCCTGCGCGACCCACGGGATCTACCCCTACTACGGGCCGTTCGGCGACATCACCGACACCGTCGCGACCGAGGATCAGTTCCGCAACGCCTTCCTGCTCGGCTGCGTCGGCGCCTGGTCGCTGCACCCGAAGCAGATCGAGATCGCCAACAAGGTCTTCTCGCCCAGCGTGGAGGACGTCAAACACGCCCGCCGCGTGGTCGCGGCCATGGGCGACGGCACCGGCGCGGTGATGCTCGACGGCAAGATGGAGGACGACGCCTCCCTGAAGCAGTGCCTGGTCCTGGTCGAGCTGGCCGACCAGCTCGCCGCGATCGATCCGAAGCTCAAAGAACTCTACGACGCGATCGAGATCTGAGATGAGTGACACCACGACATTCCGGCCCCGCCGGAGCGTGCTCTACATGCCTTCCAGCAATGAGCGCGCCCTGGAGAAGGCGAAGACCATCCCCGCCGACGCACTGATCCTCGACCTCGAGGACGCCGTCGCCCCTGCCGCGAAGGACCAGGCCCGAGCCAACGCCGTCGCCGCGGTCGGCAGCGATGAGTACGGCGCCAAGGAGCTCGCCGTTCGGATCAACGGTCCCGACACCGAGTGGCATGCCGCCGACCTCGCCGCCGTGGCCGAGGCCGCTCCGGACGCGGTGCTCGTCCCGAAGGTCAACAGCCCCGAGGCGGTCCGCAGCCTGGTCAAGTCTCTCGAGGACGCCGGCGCCCCGGAGAGCACCAAGCTGTGGGCGATGATCGAGTCGCCGTACGCCGTCCTCCACGCTGAGGAGATTGCCGCCGCCTCCGACCGGCTGACCGTGCTCGTCCTCGGCACCAACGACCTGGTCAAGGAGTTGTACGTCGACCATGTGCCCGGCCGTACCAACCTGGTGACCAGCCTCCAGCTCGTGGTCCTCGCCGCTCGCGCCACCGGCAAGGTCATCATCGACGGCGTCTACAACAACGTGAAGGACACCGACGGCTACCTTGCCGAGGTCGCCCAGGGGGCCGCCTTCGGCTTCGACGGGAAGACCCTCATCCATCCCGGCCAGGTCGAGGGTGCCAACACCGGCTTCGCCCCCTCCCCCGAGGCGGTCGAGGATGCCCAGGGCTTGATCGCCGCCTTCGAAGCGGGCAAGGGCTCGGGCGTGGTCACCTACCACGGCAAGATGGTCGAGAACCTGCACGTCGAGTCCGCCCAGCGCGTCCTCTCCATCGCGGAGGCCATCGCGGCCCTCTGACGCCGACTCGGCGGTCAGTTGCGGCCGAAGCGGCCGTCCAGCCAGTCCTTGACACCCCCGAGTACGCCGCCGAGCTCCTTGACCAGGGTGGAGAGTGCGTCGCCGGCGCGGGCGAAGGAGTCGGCATAGCTGCGGGCGGCCGCCTTGGCAGCCTCGCTCATGGTCGCGGTGGCGTCGTCGGTGCGCCGCGGATAGTCACCGGCGAGGATCGCGGTGTAGGCGCCGGAGTCGACCCAGCGCTTGGCCTCGGCAGCCCGTACGACGGCGAACGGGTGCGACTGCTGCTCGACGAGCATCAGCTTGAGGACCGAGTCGCGCAGGTCGCCGCCCTCGGCGTACTCCGCTCCCTGGGCCAGGAAGGAGGCCGGGTCGAGATCCTCGAGGTGGCCGCCGCTGGCCGTCTTCATGTGCACCCGCAGCGCCGTGGCGGGATCCTGGGTCGCGAGCAGCCCGGCGCGGTCCGCGGAGAGCTCGGACTTGCGAGACCACTCCATCAGTGCGGCGAGCACGAGCCGGATGCCCAGGCCGCCCAGCGGCAGCGAGTTGAGCACGCCGCCAATCTGCATGAGCCGGAGCAAGAGGGTCCGGTAGACCGCGTGACCCGAGAGCGCATGGCCGAGCTCGTGGCCCACGATGAAACGCAGCTCCTCCTCGTCCATGAGATCCACCAGGCCGGAGTTGAGGACGATCACCGGACGGTCCATGCCGATCGTCATGGCGTTGACGACGGGGTCGTTCGTGACGTACAGCTCCGGCAGCTCGGCTGCATCGAGCACCCGCCCGACGTCTGCCAACAACCGGTGGATGGCCGGGAATTGCCGCTCGTCGACGCGTACCGCGTTGCCGAGGAGCATCAGTCGTACGGTGCGCTCGTTGATGAGCCCGTTGACGGCCTTGAGGACCGTGTCGAACCCCTTCAGCTTCCGCAGCGCTACCAGCGCGCCGGCATCGGCCGGATGCTCCCAGGCGCGCGAGCTGATGTCAGTGAGCGTCGCGCGGGAGCGCACGGGAGTCGTCATGGTCCGAGTCTCCCCCGCCATGCTCACCCCAACCAGCCCGAATATATGAAGGCAAACTTTGAAGGATACCTTCATAGTTGCTATCGTCGCCCCTGTGTCCACCCCCCTCGACGACGCCGGGATCGGCGCCCTCGCCCATGATCTGCGTACGACGTCGGGGCGGCTCCTCCGCGCCCTGCGCGAGCGCGGGGGGCTGATGGGCGTCACCCCCAGCCAGAGCGAGGCCCTCGGCTTCCTCATGCG
>Ga0164243_10016755_pt1 | contig 10020 bp, 10 predicted proteins | sample OricompcompostOP_FD_108781 | JGI IMG/M metagenome (GOLD analysis project Ga0164243, IMG submission 108781) | Organic Plus compost microbial communities from Emeryville, California, USA - Original compost - Organic plus compost (OP) | ecosystem: Engineered > Solid waste > Mixed feedstock >... | reverse complement strand
CCGGTGGTCACGGCCGAGGTGCATGCCCGCGCCATGCGCGAGATCATCCTGCCCACCATCAAGGGCATGGAGAAAGACGGCATCCCCTACACCGGCTTCCTCTACGCCGGCCTGATGATCGACCGCGACGGCCACCCCAGGACGCTGGAGTTCAACTGCCGCATGGGCGACCCGGAGACGCAGCCGATCATGATGCGGTTGAAGTCCGATCTGTTCGAGGTGCTGTGGCACGCCACCGACGGCACGCTCGACCAGGTCGAGCTGCAGTGGGACCGCCGCGTGGCGCTGGGCGTGGTGCTGGCGGCGCACGGCTACCCGCTCACGCCACGCAAGGGCGACGCGATCGCCGGCATCCCGGCCGAGGCGCCCGATGCCGTGGTGTTCCACGCCGGCACGGCGTTGCAGGACGGGCAGCTCGTCACCAGCGGCGGCCGGGTGCTGTGCGTCACCGTGCTGGCCGACAACATCCGCCTGGCGCAGCAGCGTGCCTACGAGGTCGCGGCGCAGGTGCGCTTCGACGGCGTGCAGTACCGCAAGGACATTGGCCACCGCGCTGTGGCGCCGCGCGGCGGGCAGGGCGGCTGATGTCCGTTTCCCAGCCGGCCCTGGTGGGCGCCTGGTTGCGCGGCCTGCAGCAGCGCATCATGGATGCGGTGGAGGCCGCCGACGGCGGCACGGCGGTGCGCGACGCCTGGAAGAAGGCGCCCGGCGAGCCGCTGCAGGGCGAGGGCCTGACCTGCATCCTGGAAGGCGGCGAGCTGTTCGAGCGCGCCGGCTGCGGCTTCTCGCAGGTGCGCGGGCCGAAGCTGCCGCCCTCGGCCACGCAGCACCGGCCCGAACTGGCCGGCGCGCCCTTCGAGGCGATGGGCGTGTCGCTGGTCTTCCATCCGCGCAACCCCTACGTGCCGACGGTGCACATGAACGTGCGCATGCTGGCCGCGCTGCCGGCCGATGCCGAGCCCGTCTGCTGGTTCGGCGGCGGCATGGACCTGACGCCGTACTACGGCTTCGAGGAGGACGCGGTGCACTTCCACCGCACTTGCCGCGATGCGCTGGCCCCCTTCGGCGACGGCCTGTACCCGCGCTTCAAGACCTGGTGCGACGAGTACTTCTTCCTCAAGCATCGGGGCGAACAGCGCGGCATCGGCGGCATCTTCTTCGACGACTTCGCCGAGCTGGGCATGGCGCGCAGCTTCGAGATGCTGCAGTCGGTCGGCGAGTCCTTCCTGCCGGCCTACCTGCCCATCGTCGAACGCCGCCGCGGCATGTCCTGGGGCGAACGCGAGCGGGCGTTCCAGTCGTACCGGCGCAGCCGCTATGTCGAGTTCAACCTGGTGTGGGACCGCGGCACGCACTTCGGCCTGCAGTCGGGCGGGCGCACCGAGTCGATCCTGCTGTCGATGCCGCCGCAGGCGAGCTGGGCCTACCAGTGGGCGCCCGAGCCGGGTTCGCCCGAGGCGAGGCTCTACACCGACTTCCTGCCGCGCCGCGAATGGCTCTGAGCAACGAGGCCGGCCGGCCGCGCATCGGCTTCTTCGGAGGCGCCTTCGATCCGCCGCACCTGACGCACGTGGCGCTGGCACGCGAGGCGCTGGCCCAGGGCCGGCTGCAGGAACTGCGCGTCTTCCCGACCGGCCACGCCTGGCACAAGGCGCGCACGCTCAGCCCGGCCGTGCACCGCATCGCGATGGCGCGGCTGGCCTTCGGCGAGCTGCCGGGCGTGGTGGTGGACGAACGCGAGACCCGACGCGACGGACCCACCTACACCATCGACACCCTGCGCGAGCTGCAGGCCGAGCGGCCCGACGCGCAGCTCGTGCTGCTGCTGGGCACCGACCAGGTGCGCGCGCTGCCGAGCTGGCACGGCTGGCAGGAGATCCTGTCGATCGCCGTGGTCCTGGTGGCCGAGCGCATCGGCCCCGGGGGCGGCGCCGACCCCTTCGACCCCCACACCCTGCCGGGCATGCCGCCCGGCGCGCGCTTCGAGCGGCTGGGCCTCGCGCCCACCGCCGCCAGCGCCACCGACATCCGCGCGCGCGCCGCGCGGGGCGAGGACCTGTCCCGACTGGTTCCCCCCGCCGTTGCACGCTATATTGACCAGCACCACCTCTATCGCACGACCTGATGAGTTCCTTCGCCACCGAAGCCGCCGCCAAGAAAGACATCCAGAAACTGCAACGGGCCATCGTCGATGGCCTCGAGGACGTCAAGGCGCAGGACATCCAGGTCTTCAACACCGAGCACCTCTCGCCGCTGTTCGAGCGGGTGATCGTCGCCTCCGGTACCTCGAACCGCCAGACCAAGGCCCTGGCCGCCAGCGTGCGCGAGGCGGTGAAGGACGCCGGCTTCTCCAAGCCCCGCATCGAGGGCGAGGAGAACGGCGAATGGATCATCGTGGACTGCGGCCCGGCCGTCGCCCACATCATGCAGCCGGCCATCCGCCAGTACTACCGGCTGGAGGAGATCTGGGGCGAGAAGCCGCTGAAGCTCAGGGGCCCCGGCGCCGCCAAGGCCGCAGCCGCCGCGCCGGCCAAGGCGCCCGCGGCGAAGAAGACCGCAGCCGCCAAGACGCCGGCCGCCCCGACGAAGAAGGCTCCGGCGAAGAAGGCGCCCGCCGCCAAGGCCGCGCCGGCCAGGAAGGCCGCCGCCGGGAAGCCGGCCGCGAAGAAGGCCGCGCCGGCGAAGAAGGCCGCCGCCAAGAAGGCGCCCGCCCGCAAGGCATGAAGCTCTGGGTCGTCGCCGTCGGGCAGCGCGTGCCCGACTGGGCGCAGACGGCCTGGGACGACTACGCCAAGCGCTTTCCGCCCGAGCTGAAGCTCGAGCTCAAGGCCGTCAAGACCGAGCCGCGCGCCAGCAAGACGCTTGACACGCTGCTGGCCGCCGAGCGCGAGCGCATCGAGGCGGCCATCCCGCGCGGCACGCGCATCGTCGCGCTGGACGAGCGCGGCACCGCCCTGACCACCAAGGCCCTGGCCGCGCGCCTGACGCACTGGCAGGGCGAGGGCGGCGACGTGGCACTGGTCATCGGCGGGCCCGACGGCCTCGATCCCGGCTTCAAGGCCGCCGCCCATGAACGCATCCGCCTGTCGGACCTGACCCTGCCGCACGCCATGGTGCGCGTGCTGCTGGCCGAGCAGCTCTACCGCGCCTGGTCCGTCAACGCCGGCCATCCGTACCACCGTGAATAGCAAGAACGCGCCCGCCTTCGTCTACCTCGCCTCGCAGAGCCCGCGCCGGGCACAACTGCTCGACCAGCTCGGCATCGCGCACCGGCCGCTGCTGCCCACGCCCGACGAGGATGCCGAGGCGCTGGAGGCGGTGCTGCCGCGCGAGTCCGCCAGCGCCTACGTGCAGCGCGTGACGGCGCTCAAGCTCGATGCCGCCGTGCGCCGGATGAAGGCGCGCGCTCTGCCGGCCGCGCCGGTGCTGTGCGCCGACACCACCGTGGCGCTGGGCCGCGGCATCCTCGGCAAGCCGGCGGACGCGCAGGACGCCGCGCGCATGCTGGCCTCGCTCGCCGGCCGCACGCACCGCGTGCTGACCGCCGTGGCCGTGCAGTCCGGCCGGCGGCGCCTGCAGGCGCTGAGCGTCTCGCAGGTGCGCTTCGCACCGCTGACGCGCACGCAGATCGCCGCCTACGTCGCCAGCGGCGAGCCGCTCGGCAAGGCCGGCGCCTACGCCATCCAGGGCCGGGCCGGCGCCTTCGCCGAGCACATGGCGGGCAGCTATTCGGGCATCATGGGCCTGCCCGCCTTCGAGACGGCGCAACTGCTGCGCCGCGCCGGCTTCGCCCTCTGAACGAGACATGCAGGACATCCTCATCAACTGGTCGCCGCAGGAAACGCGCGTCGCCGTCGTCGAGCACGGCGCGGTGCAGGAACTGCACGTGGAGCGCACGCTGGAACGCGGCCTGGTCGGCAACGTCTACCTCGGCAAGGTCCAGCGCGTGCTGCCGGGCATGCAGTCTGCCTTCATCGACATCGGCCTGGAGCGCACCGCCTTCCTGCACGTGGCCGACCTCGTCGCGCCCTTCACGCCCGGCTCGCGCGGGGCGGCCGCGCCCGTCGACCGCGAACCCGGCCGCGCCGCGCAGGTGCCCATCGAGAAGCAGGTCTTCGAGGGCCAGTCGCTGCTGGTGCAGGTGATCAAGGACCCGATCGGCACCAAAGGCGCGCGCCTGTCCACGCAGATCAGCATCGCCGGGCGCATGCTGGTCTTCCTGCCGCAGGACAACCACATCGGCGTGTCGCAGAAGATCCCGCTGGCCGAACGCGACGCGCTGCGACAGCGGCTGCTGGCGCTGGCCGAGGCCGCGGCGCAGGGCGACGGCGGGCAGGGTGCGTCGAGCCACGGCGGCTTCATCCTGCGCACCAACGGCGAGGACGCCAGCGACGCCGAGCTGGGCGACGACATCGCCTACCTGCGCAAGGCCTGGTCGCGCATCCGCGAGCTGGCGCTGCGCATGCCGCCCATGTCGCTGCTGCACCAGGACCTGAGCCTGCTGCAGCGCGTGCTGCGCGACCTGACGACCGAGGAGACCACCAGCATCCGCATCGACTCGCGCGAGCAGTACGAGCAGTTGCTGCGCTTCGGCCGCGAGTTCATGCCGCAGGCGGCGGGCAAGCTGCAGCACTACACCGGCGAGCGGCCCATCTTCGACCTCTACAACGTCGACGACGAGATCACGCAGGCGCTGGGCCGGCGCGTGCAGCTCAAGTCGGGCGGCTACCTCGTCATCGACCAGACCGAGGCGCTGACCACGGTGGATGTGAACACCGGCGGCTTCGTCGGCGCGCGCAACTTCGACGAGACGGTCTTCAAGACCAACCTGGAGGCGGCGCAGGCCATCGCGCGGCAGCTCCGGCTGCGCAACCTGGGCGGCATCATCATCGTGGACTTCATCGACATGGCGCGCGACGAGCACCGCGAGCAGGTGCTGGCCGAGTTCCGCAAGCAGCTCGCGCGCGACCGCGTGAAGACCACCGCGGGCGGCTTCTCGCAGCTCGGCCTGGTGGAGATGACGCGCAAGCGCACCCGCGAGTCGCTGGCCCACATGCTGTGCGAGCCCTGCGAGGCCTGCGGCGGCCAGGGCATCGTGCGCACCGCGCGCACCACGGCCTACGACGCGCTGCGCGAGATCCTGCGCGAGGCGCGGCAGTTCACCCCGCGCGAGTTCCGCATCGTCGCGCCGCCGCAGGTGATCGAGCTCTTCCTCGACGAGGAGAGCCAGCACCTGGCGGGCCTGTCGGACTTCATCGGCAAGCCGATATCGCTGCAGGCCGAGCCGGCGATGGGGCAGGGGCAGTACGACGTCGTGCTGCTGTGAGCGCCGCCCGGCCGTCCGAAGGCACAGTCCGTAGGACGGAGGGTCGGCCGGTGAGCGCGGCGCGGCTCAGGGCCGCTGCGCCAGCCACTGCCGCGGCGACTGCCCCAGCCGCTGGCTGAACCGCCGCGACAGCGCAGACGCGCCGGCATAGCCCAGTTCGTCCGCGATCTGCTTGACTGGGCGCCCGCTGCGCAGCGCCGCCTGGGCCAGCGTCAGCCGCCAGTCGGCCAGGTAGGCGGCCGGCGTCTGGCCGAGCACGGCCTTGAAGCGGGCGGCGAAGCTGCTGCGCGACATGCCGGCGTGGCGCGCCATCGCGTCCAGGCTCCAGGCCTCGCCCGGCGCCTCGTGCAGGGCCGTCAGCGCCCGCGCGAGGCGCGGATCGGCCAGGCCGGCGATGAGGCCCGGCTGCACGCCCGCCTCGGCGGGATGGTCGAGCAGCCAGCGCAGCAACTGGATCAGCACCACCTCGAACAGCCGGTCGGCCAGCAGGCGCTGCCCGCAGCGCACGCGCTCGGTCTCCGCGAACAGCAGCTGCAGCGACATCGCCAGGCCCTCCACGCGCGCCAGGGGCAGCAGCACCAGCGGCGGCAGGGCACGCGCCAGCGGGTTGGCGGCGCCGCCGCCGAAGTCCAGCTCGGCGCAGACGAAATCCGAGCCGTCGGCCGGCGGGTTGTGGAACACGTGCGCCAGCGGCCGCGGATAGAACAGCAGGCTCGGCTCTCTCACCTGCAGGCGGCGCGGCAGGCCGCTGCGCGCCGCGTGGCGCAGCTCCAGCGAGCCGCTGCGCATCACGTGCAGGAAACCCCGGCCCGGCTCGGCGGGGAATGTGCTCACGCCGCACAGCGGCCCCTGGTGGAACAGGCGCGCATGCACGCGGCAGTGCTCCAGCAGGCCGGACAGGCGGTCCAGCGGCGCAGGGTTGGGAGGGATTGGACGATCTGGCATGAATTCCGGATGAATCGTGGCCAATGATACGGAGCCACGGTCCACACTGGCGTCGGCACATCGCCTCTATCGCAAAGGAAACGCACCATGACCCGTCTCTCCCTGATGGCCGCCGACGGCGGCACCGGCGAAGGCCGGCAACTGCTGGCCCAGATCCACGACGCCTTCGGCGCCACGCCCGCCATGTTCCGCGCCGTCGCCCATTCCACGGCGGCGCTCAAGAGCATGTGGGGCAGCTTCGGCGCGCTGGGCGCCGGGGTCATTCCGCCCCGGCTGGGCGAGCAGATCGCGGTGGCCGTGGCCGAGCGCAACGCCTGCCGCTACTGCCTGGCGGCGCACACCGTGCTGGGCCGCAAGGCGGGCGCCAGCGCCGACGAGATGGCGGCCGCGCAGCGCGGCGAGTCGGCGGATCCGCGCACGGCCGCCGCGCTGCGCTTCGCGCTGCGCCTGGTCGAGGCGCGCGGCCAGGTGGAGGCGGCCGAGGTCCAGGCGCTGCGCGACGCGGGCTTCAACGACGAGGAGATCGTCGAGATCGTGGCGCACGTGGCGCTGAACCTGTTCACCAACTACGTGAACCTGGCGTTCGACGTGCCGCTGGACTTCCCCGCCGTCGCGCTGCACCGGCAGGCGGGCTGAGGCCATGGCGCTCGAGCTGCGCGTCTCGCACTGGTTCAACACGCCGGCGCCGCCCACGCTGGCCGCGCTGCGCGGCCGCGTGGTCGTGCTGCATGCCTTCCAGATGCTGTGCCCGGGCTGCGTGGCGCATGGCCTGCCGCAGGCGCAGCGCGTGCACCGGTGCTTCCCGGCGGAGCAGCTCGTGGTGCTGGGCCTGCACACGGTGTTCGAGCATCACGCGGTGATGGGCAGCGCCGAGGCGCTGCAGGCCTTCATCCACGAGTACCGGCTGGACTTCCCGATCGGCATCGACCAGCCCGACGGCGCCCAGGGCGTGCCGCTGACCATGCAGGCCCTGCAACTGCGCGGCACGCCGAGCCTGGTGGTGCTGGACCGGCAGGGCGGGGTGCGGCTGCATCACTTCGGCGCCATCGACGACCTGCGCCTGGGCGCGTTGCTGGGCGGGCTGGTGGCCGAGAGCGTGGGCGCGGCGCCGGAGGATGCACGCCCACCGCAGGGATGCGACGATGGGGCCTGCATGCCGCCTTCCGCTTCTCCCGCCTCATGAGTTCCGCCCTGCACGACATCGGCCGCCTGCGTGCCGTGCTGACGGGCCCGGCACGCCCCACGGCGCGGCCCGGCCAGCGCAGCGCCATCGACAAGACGCCGTGCACGGGCGCGGTGGCGGTCGGGCCGCTCGGCTTGGCCGGCGACGAGCAGGGCGACCTGCGCGTGCACGGCGGCCCCGACAAGGCGGTGCATTGCTACGCCTGGGAGCACTACGCGGATTGGCGCGCGGCGCTGCCGCACGCCGCCGGGCGGCTGGCGCATCCCGGCGCCTTCGGCGAGAACTTCAGCCTGGAGGGCGTGACCGAGGCGCAGGTCTGCCTGGGCGACCGGTGGCGGGTGGGCAGTGCGCAGTTCGAGGTCAGCCAGGGGCGGCAGCCCTGCTGGAAGCTCAACGACCGCTTCGGCGTGCCCGACATGGCGCAGCGCGTGCAGGACGGCGGCCGCGCCGGCTGGTACCTGCGCGTGGTCCGGCCCGGCGAAGTGCGCGCGGGCGACGCGGTGCAGCTGCTGCAGCGCCCGTTCCCCGGCTGGAGCGTGGCCCGCCTGCTGGCGCTGATCGCCGAGCGCAACTGCGACCCTGCCGTGCTCGACGAGGTGCTTGCCCTGCCGCTGCCGCCTTCGTGGCAGCGGCTCTTCGGCCGGCGGCGCGACCACGGCGGGGCCGAGGACTGGCGCGCCCGGCTGCAGGGAGAGGAGTCGGCCGGCCGCTGACGCGCCGCGGCCCGTGCGGACTCACAGGATCGGTTCGGCCCCCGCCTGCACCGCGCCCACCGCATGCGTCTGCAGCCGCGCGTAGAGCCCGTCGGCCGCCATCAGTTGCGCATGGCTGCCCTGCTCGACGATGTGGCCGCGGTCCATGACGATGATGCGGTCGGCATGCTGGATGGTGGACAGGCGGTGCGCCACGATGACGGTGGTGCGGCCCTGCATCAGCCGCTGCAGCGCCTCCTGCACCTGCCGCTCCGACTCGGTGTCCAGCGCCGAGGTCGCCTCGTCCAGCAGCAGCACCGGCGCGTCGCGGTACAGCGCCCGCGCGATGGCCAGGCGCTGGCGCTGCCCGCCCGAGAGCTGCGTCGCGTTGTGGCCCAGCACGGTGTCGATGCCCTGCGGCAGGGCGGCCACGTGCGGCGCCAGGTTGGCCGCCTCCACGCAGCGCTGCACGCGCTCGCGGTCGACGGCCTGGCCCAGCGCCACGTTGGCGGCCAGGGTGTCGTTGAGCATCACCACGTCCTGGCTCACCAGCGCGAACTGCGCGCGCAGGCTGGCGAGCTGCCAGTCGGCGACGTCGGTGCCGTCCAGCAGCACCTGGCCGGCCGAGGGCAGCACGAAGCGCGGCAGCAGGTTGACCAGCGTGGTCTTGCCCGAGCCGGAAGGGCCGACCAGCGCGACCACCTCGCCGGGCCGGATCACGAGGTTCAGGCCGTCCAGCGCGCGCGCATCGTCGTCGTCGCGGTAGTTCACGCGCACGTTGCGCAGCTCGATGCCGCCGCTGGCGCGCGCCAGCGCGAAGCGGCCCTCGGCCTCCGAGGGCGTGTCGTCGATCAGGCCCAGGCCGCGCTCCAGCGCCGCCAGGCCGCGGGTGATCGGGTTGGCCATGTCGGCCAGGCGGCGGATCGGCGCGATCAGCATCAGCATCGCGGTGATGTAGGCGACGAAGCCGCCCACCGAGAGTCCCTGCTTGCTGCTTTGCCACAGCGCGATCATCACCACCACCGACAGCGCCACGGCCGCGAAGAGCTGCGTGAGCGGCGTCATCGCCGCCGAGGCGATGGTGGACTTGACCGCCAGCCGGTTGAGCTGGTGCGACAGCCGCTCGAAGCGCGCCGCCTGCGCGTCCTGCGCGCCGTGCAGGCGGACCATGCGGTGCGCCAGCACGTTCTCCTCGACCACGTAGGCCAGCTCGTCGGTGGCGGCCTGGCCCTGCCGCGTCAGGCGGTACAGGCGCCGCGAGAGCAGCTTCATGATCCACGACACGCCCGGCACCAGCACCGCCACCACCAGCGTGAGCTTCCAGTTCAGGTACAGCAGGTACAGCAGCAGCGCGATCACGGTGAAGCCGTCGCGCGAGAGGCTCAGCAGCGCCTGCACCAGCAGCACGCCGCCGGTCTGCACCTCGTAGACCACGGTGTTGGACAGCGCGCTGGCGGACTGGCGCGAGAACAGGCCCATCTCGGCCGACAGCAGCCGCTCGAAGAGCACGCGGCGCAGGCGCTGCATGCCCTCGTTGGCGATGCGCGCCAGCGCGTACTGCGAGACGAACTGCGCCACGCCGCGCACGGCGAACAGCAGGACGATCGCCGCCGGCACCATCCACAGCGCCAGCCGGCCCTGGGTGAAGCCGCGGTCCAGCAGCGGCTTCATCAGCGCGGGCATCAGGGGCTCGGTGAGGGCGGCCATCATGGCGGTGACGACGCCGATGGTCCACCACCGGCGCGAACCGCCGAACCAGGTCATCAGCCGGCGCAGCCGGTGCGTGAGGGGAGGGCGCTCGCTCGCGGCGGCGGGGGTGGGCTGCATGGGCGGGGATTCTATGAAGCCGCCCCGGGGCGCCGGCCCGGTGGCCT
>Ga0164243_10016754_pt1 | contig 10021 bp, 7 predicted proteins | sample OricompcompostOP_FD_108781 | JGI IMG/M metagenome (GOLD analysis project Ga0164243, IMG submission 108781) | Organic Plus compost microbial communities from Emeryville, California, USA - Original compost - Organic plus compost (OP) | ecosystem: Engineered > Solid waste > Mixed feedstock >... | reverse complement strand
TGCTGCCCGCATCGGTGGCGAACCTCGACCCGCGGATGAGCGCCCTGGCGGACGTCCGCGCGCTCACGCCGCCCAAGCATCGCCTCCGCGGCCATCGCGTCGGCCACGGCCTGACCCGCGCGGTCACGATCGCCGGCGACCTGACGCCGCGCGCGGGCCAGGTCGCACGCCTGCGCGCCGTCGGCGTCGGCGGCGCCGTCAGCGACGTGCGCTGGACCGTGCGGACCCGCGGCCGGGACATCGTGCGCCGCGGCCCCCGGCTCGCGCTGCGCTTCGTGGACGCCGATCGCGAGGTCGAGGTGCGCCTCGACGCGGTCGTCGGCGGGGCGCGCGTGTCCTCGCGGCGCACCGTCCATCTGCGCCCGGCCGACAGCCGGGCCGGCCTCGTGGCCCGCGCCGCGCAGGCCGCCCCGGCCGCCGATGACGATGCGGGCGTCGACGTCGACGAGGGCGAGGACCCGCTGGGCAGCGCCCAGGGCGACGACGACGATGCCGACGACCAGGACGAGGACGACGAGGACGACGACGAAGACGCCGACGACAAGGCCGCGGGCCCGTTCTGCAAGATCCTGAAGGCCGTCAGCGGCGGCGATGCGACCGGCGGCGGGACGCTGTCCCTGGCCAACGGCACAAAGGTCACCCTCGGCGGCGCGACCGCGTCGGGCGCCGACTGCGCGGCCGACGGCGCCAAGGTCACGTTCACCAAGGCGACGCTGCGGATCGGGCTGCTGTCCTTCGAGGACGTCGCGGGCAGCGTCGACGCCGGGGGCATGACCATCAACGGCGGCACCCTCGTCCTCCCCGACATCCTGCGCGAGCGCCTCGGCGGTCGCCCGAGCGTGCACTTCGACACGGTCGGGCTGTACGCGGCGCTCACGGACGACACGTGGCAGCCGCTGGTCGGCCGCCTCGCGCTGCAGGACGGCATCCGCTGGATCTCGCTGCCCGACGGCTGGCAGTACACGCCCGGGCGCACGTCGCTGACGGTCAGCCCCAGTTCGAACTCGCTCGCCGTCCACGCCGAGGCGACGCCGATCGGCAACGAGGCTGGCGACGCCGACGCGAACGCGCGCAAGGTGACCTTCGACGGATCGATCGCCTCCGACGGGAGGATCACCCTGAAGGTCGCGGCCGACAAGGTCGTCGCGCTGCAGGGCATCGACGACAAGCCGGTGTTCCTGTCAGGCGAGGGCGAGATCGAGATCGCCCGCACGACGGGCGCGGAGCAGGAGAAGCCCGCCGCCGGCGCGGACGCCACGCCGGCCGACGAGCAACCGGCCGAGGACGAGCCGACAACGCGCGCCCTGCGGGCCGAGCCCGAGCAGCCGGCCGACGCCGACAGCAAGGACGACGCGACGCCCAAGCCGTCCTGGGGCTGGACGGGCAAGATCACGCTGAAGACCGACCCTGCCGACCGCGCCATCCCGATCGCGGGCGGTCTGACGGTGACCGGCCTGACCGCGACCTGGGGCGCCGACGGCATCGCGCTCAACGGCACTGCGAACGTCGCCACCGCCAACGGCCCCTTCGTGGCCGACGTGGCCGGCACGTACACGAGCCGCTCGCAGTGGAAGCTGACGGTCACCCAGAAGCAGGACTGGACGATCACCGAGGGCATCACGCTGAACGGGATCGCGGGCAGCATCGAGCGCCGTCCCGCCGCGACCGAGGCCGCCGACGAGGACGGCGAGGAGGCCGCCGACGACGCGGCCGACGACAAGCCGGACGACACGAAGCGGGCCGGCAGGAAGAAGCGCAAGCAGCAGCAGGCCGCCGACCCCGCGCAGCCCGACGACAAGGACGACGGCGACGAGCAGGCCGCCGACGTCATCGTCGCGTCGCTGCGCGGGACGGTCAGCGGCTGGTCGCCGTCCCCGAGCCTCACCGATGTCAAGGTCACCGGCGAGCTGGGCAACCGGTGCGCCGAGGACGAGGAGGACTGCAGCACCGATCGCGTCCAGCTGCGCCTCGACGTCACCGGCAACGCCCACGTCCCCGCCGCCGCCAAGCCGCTGGCCTGGGAGGGCCACGCCGTCGTCACCCTGCGCACGCTGGCGCTGCGGTTCACGAGCGCCGCCCGCCTGCCCGAGTTCGGGCCGTCCTGGCTGGCGCTGAAGAACATCGAGCTGACGCTCTCCAACCAGGCGCCGGACTGGTGCGTGCCCAAGGCGCCGGAGCCGGCCACCCCGGACGACCCGACCACGGCGAGCGAGGCCTCGACGGAGGAGACCACCGCCACCGCCGCGCCCCCGACGGCCAGCACGCTCCAGGCCAGACAGGGCCTCACGCTCGGCTTCTCGGCCGAGGGCCAGGCCTTCGAGAAGCCGATCACCGTCTACGGCCAGTTCTCCTCGCGCGCCTACTGCCTCGCCGCCCAGCTGGGGACGTTCGACCCCACGAGCAAGGACTCGACCGACGACTCGATCATCCGCAACGCGCAGCTGCTGTACGCGAGCGCTGACGTCGAGGTCAAGCCCGACCCGCAGCGCCGGCCGCTGGAGCTGAACGCCGGCGAGCTGAAGCTCGTGGCCGGCTTGCGGATCCCGGCCAAGCGCCTGCCCGAGAACCTGCGCGACAGCCTCGCCGGCCAGGGCGAGCTGACGGCCACGCTCACCCGCACCCGCGGCGAGGAGGGCGCGCTGTCCTTCGGCTTCGCGGGCAAGGCCGTCTACACGTTCGCCCAGCCGTCGTACGTGATCGGCTCGGCCACCGATACCAGCCGGACCGGCCTGGCGTTGCGCGGCGCGACGCTGACCGTCGACTACAGCCCGGCCAGCGCCCTGCGCATCGCGCTCGCCGCCGACGCGGACCTGACCACGCCGGCGACCGACCAGACGCCGGCGTCGACCACGCCGCTCGCCCTCACCGCATCGCTCTCGCTGGGGTCGCTGTCGGTCGGCGTCAGCGCCGCGGTCGACGCCAGCCGCGCGCCCGATGGCGTCGTGCGCAACGCGTTCGGCGAGCCCGGCCTCGACGTCCGCTCGCTGCAGCTGGCGGGCGAGTTCGGCGCCTCCTCGGTGACGGTCGGCCTGTCAGCCGACGCGACGCTGCCGGCGGCGTGGACGTCGTCCCTGGGCGTCCAGCGCCAGGTCCGGGCCGTGGTGGCGCTGAAGGTCGCGGCGGCCAACCCGTGCCTGGAGATCGCCATCGACGCGCGCGACCCTGCGGCCGGCTCGGCCCAGGAGGCGGCGCCGGCGATCGTCCTCGGCCCGGTCGCGGCCAGCTACGCGCGCATCGCGATCGCGCCGACCGGCTGCACGATCGGCGCGGGCACGACCGCCTACAAGATCGACCCGGGGATCGCGCTCGCGTTCGAGGGCACGGTCGCCACGACGCCCGTGAAGCTGGCGGCCAAGCTCGTCAAGCAGCAGGGCGGCGGCTTCCGCGTCCAGGCCGATGCCGACGTCGGCGCGTTCACGCTCGGCTCGGCGCAGATCGAGCGGACGCACCTGCGCCTCGACCTCGACACCGCGGCCAAGCACTACGTCGTGGAGCTGCGCGGCGGCCTGCGCGTCGGCGACAGCTTCCTCACCGTCGACGGGGCCCTGGACGCCTCGCCCCAGCGCGTCACCGGCCACCTGAAGGGCGCCGGCGAGCTGCGCCTGAACGGCACGTCGTTCGGCCGCACGCAGATCGATGCCAGCGTCGACGCGGTCAGGGAGTCCAGCTGGAAGGTGCAGAAGCTCGCCGTCGACGGGACGATCCAGGTGCTCGGCCTGGGCACCGACGTGGCCTTCGCCTACGCCGACGGCAAGCTCGAGAACGCCGCGGGCGCCCTCGAGTTCCGCGGCTCGATCGGCCCGGCCTACCTGTCGGCCGGCGGGCTGGTCGTCTACCGGCCCGACGGCGCGCGCCTGAGCGGCGACGGCTGCCGCATCCGCGGCGCCGGCGCGGTGCAGGTTCTCCCCCAGAGCGACGGCCAGAAGCTGTACCTGCGCCTGTGCGGCGACCTGCGCGTGGGCCCGCTGGGCCGCGGCTTCACGTGGACGGAGTCCTTCCCCAAGACGATCGACTTCGACCTCACAGTCCCGCGGATGGAGGTCGGCATCTACGTGGGCCGCGTGTTCGTCGAGGGCGCCCTGCAGTCCTCGATCGTCATCGATCCCGCCAAGCCGCGTTTCTACATCCGCGGTGGCCACGCCACCGCCGGCGGCTGCATCGGCTGGGGCTGGGTGGAGAAGTGCGGCAACGGCGTCAACGTGCGCTTCAACCCGGCCAGCGGCCGGTTCGAGGGCTCGTTCCTGGGCGTCGGCGTCACGTGGGGCTCCGACGAGTGGCGCACGTGATGCGCCACTCGCCGGGCGGCCGTCAGCCGGCCTCGCGTTCGATGTGCGCGCGGACGCCGCCCTCGGCGTCGACCCAGCCCTTGGACTGCGCGTAGCCGAGCATCCCGTCCAGCTGCGCCAGCCACTCCGCGTCGGCCGCGCGCTCGCCGGCCAGGGCCTTGAGCGCGTCGACGTCGACGAACACGTGGTCGTCGCCCTCGCGGCGCCCGATCCGATCCAGCGCGCTCTCGACGCCGCCGGCCGGCTGCGGCCCGGCGACCTGCACGGAGAAGGCGGTGAACACGTCGGGCTCCAGCAGCGTGATCCGGGCGGGATGGTGCCCGGTGTCAATCTCGATGATCATCAGAGGGCACCGTAGCCGCCATCGGCCGGACACGAGGTCGCCCAGGGCCGGCGCCGTTCACGCGTCGAGCGCGAGGGCGACCCACAGCGAGGCGAGCGTCCGCGGGCTGCGCAGCGGGCGCTCCAGCAGCGCCTCGACGCGGCCGAGCCGGTAGCGCACGGAGTTCTCGCGCAGCGACAGCGCGGCGGCGGTGCGGCGGACGTCGCCGTCGTTGGCGAACCACACGGCGAGCGTCTCGCGCAGGTGCTCGGGCAGCGGCGCGAGTTGGGCCCGGGCCAGCGGCTCGGCGTCCGCCGCGGCCGCCGACCGGGCGAGGTACGTGGCCAGGTCGAGCTCGTCGACGGCGAGGACGCGGTCGTCCGTGCCCGCCGCCATGCGCGCCGCCAGGCGGGCATCGCGCAGGGAGCGCTGCACCCCGGCCACGTCCTGGCCGGTGGGCCGGCCGATCCCGCCCGCGGCGCCCGTCGTCGCGGCGACCGCGGCGAGCGCCGCCCGCGTCCGGGCGGCCGAGCCGGCCACCAGCAGCGCGACGTGGTCCTCGCCGTCGCCCGCGGCCAGCGCCGCCAGGCCGTCGGCCGCGAGCTGGACCTCGGCGTCGGCCAGGGGTGCCGGCGCTCCCGGGGCGGCGCGCAGCACGGCGACGCGGGTCGCCTCGCCCAGCGCCACGCCGAGCTCGGCCGCTCGCGCGCGCAGCTCCGCGTCGCGCCCCTGCGGTTGGGTCAGCAGCTCGGCCATGAGCGCCCGGCGGACCGCCCGGTCCTGGCGGTCGGTCACCTCGCCGATCCGCGACAGCGCCGCCAGGAGCGGCGCGGCCGCGCGCGCCGCGGGGCGCGTCAGCCGCCCGGCCGGGCGCACCCGGCGAGACACCACCGCCAGCCACCCCGGCGGGCCGGCCCCGACCGCGACGGGGACCGCGACGATGTGCCGGCCGCCGGCGTCGGCCTCCGCCAGCGGCCCGTGGCGCGCGTGCAGCGCGTCCCACACGCCGTCGACGGGTTCCTCCCCCGCCCGCTCCACGACGGCGCCCGCGCTGTCGAGGAGCACGACGGTCGCGTTCAGCAGCTCGGCGAGCCGCGCGACCACCGCCGCGCGCGGGGCCGGGGCGCCGACCGCCTCCATGAGCTGCAGCTGCATCGCCGACAGCCGCTGCATCTCCAGCGCGTCGGTGTCCGCCCACGCCCGGTGCACGGCCCGCACGACCTCGCGAAACGGCGTCTCCAGCGGCACGGCCAGCACCGGCAGGCCGCGGCGTCCCGCCTCGTCCAGCAGCGCGGCGGGCACGCGCTCGTAGGCGATCCCGACCCCGAAGCCGATGGCCGCCGCGTGGGCGCCCGCAACGTCCTCCACGAGCGCCCGCTGCAGCGCCGCGCGGTGGCGCAGGCGCAGGCCGGTCGTCAGCAGCAGCCAGTCGCGATCCAGCCACGGCCCCGGCTGCTCCAGCTCGGTGCTGTGCGCGCCGACCACCAGCCGGCCGCGCGCGTCGGCGCCGCCGGCGACCAGCTCGAGGCCGAGGTCGAGATCGAGGAGGTCGCCGAGCGTGAACGCCACACGCGCAGTATGGCGCTGCGCCAATCATCCCGCCGTGTGCTTGGCGGTGCGCCAATTGCCTGCCGGGCCCTGGTCAGCGAGTCTGCAGGGCGTGAACGAACACGCTCTCTGGCATCCCTTCGCCGACATGGGCGCCGTGGCCGGCGCCCCCTTCGAGATCGTCCGCGGCGAGGGCGTCCACGTGTGGGACGCCGACGGCCGCCGCTACATCGACGGGTCCGCATCGCTGTGGTACGCCAACCTCGGGCACGGCCGCCCCGAGATCGCCGAGGCGGTCGCCGACCAGCTGCGGACCCTGGACGCCTACAGCACGTTCGGGGACTTCGCCAACCCGCAGGCGCTGCGCCTGGCCGACCGCCTCGCGGAGCTCGCGCCGCAGCCGGGCAGCAAGGTGTTCTTCGGCTCGGGCGGCGGCGACGCGATCGACACCGCGGCGAAGATCGCGCGGGCCCACCACCTGCATCGCGGCCAGCCCGAGCGCACGCACCTCATCAGCCGCGAGCACGGCTACCACGGGACGCACGGCGTCGGCACCGGCATCGCCGGCATCCCCGCCAACGCGGCGCACTTCGGCACGCTCGTGCCCGACTCGTCCGTCGTGCCCTACGACGACGCCGACGCGCTCGAGGCCGAGATCCTGCGCTGGGGGCCCGACCGGGTCGCCGCCTTCTTCTGCGAGCCGGTGATCGGCGCGGGCGGCGTGCTGCCGCCGCCCGAGGGCTACATCGAGCGCGCCGTCGAGGTGTGCCGGCGCCACGGGGTCCTGTTCGTCGCCGACTGCGTGATCGCGGGGTTCGGCCGGCTGGGGACCTGGTTCGGCATCGACCGTTGGCCGGTCCAGCCCGACCTCATCACGATCGCCAAGGGCGTGACCGGCGGCACCCTGCCGCTGGGCGGCGTCATCGTCGCGCCCGACGTCGCGGCGCCGTTCTTCACCGGCACCCCCGGCGCGCCCATCCTGCGCCACGGCGCGACCTACGCGGGCCACCCGGCCTGCTGCGCCGCGGCGAACACCGCGCTGGACCTCTACGTCCGCGACGACCTGATCCGGCGCGGGCGCGACCTCGAGGGCGCGCTGCTGGCCGCGCTCGAGCCGCTCGCCGACCACCCGCTCGTCGGCGAGGTGCGCGGCGGTGTCGGGCTGTTGGCCGCTGTCGAGCTGGCGCCGGACGCGCTGGCGGCGGACCCCGGACTCGTCGGGGCCTGGCAGGCGGCGACGCGTGACGCCGGCGTGATCGCCCGCGGGCTGGGCCGCGGCCTGGCGGTGTCGCCGCCGCTGACGATCACCGAGGACGAGATCGCGCAGATCGGCGAGGGCCTGGCCACGGGCCTGGCCGCCGTCGCGGGGCGCGCCGCCGCCGCGCGCGCCTGAACGGCGGATCGCATCGCGGGGCGCCACCCGGCGCCCCGCGGCGCACCGCTCAGTCGACGCGGGCGGCGACCGTCTCGGCCGCGACCGACTGCGCGGCCGCGACCGGCTGGGCGGCCTCGAGCTCGGCCGCCGGCTCCTGGCCTCGGCCGGTGATGCCCTCCTTGAACTCGCGCAGTCCCCGGCCGAGTCCCCGCCCGGCCTCGGGCAGGCGCTTGGGGCCGAAGATGAGCAGGGCGACGATCGCGACGATCGCGATCTCCATGGGTCCGATGTTGGGCATGAGGTGCTCCTGGTCGTGGCTGACGGTCGGCGGACTACGAAGCGGTGCTGATCCCGCGCTCGGCGAAGACCTCGCGGACCACCTCGAGCGCGGAGTGCGCCGCGGGCAGGCCCGCGTAGAAGGCGAGGTGGACGACGGCCTGCACGATCTGCTCGGGCTCCAGGCCGGCGTTGAGGCCCCCGACGACGTGGGCGCGCAGCTGGCGCTCGCGCCCGAGCGCCACGAGCGCCGAGATCGTGGCGAGCGAGCGCAGCTTCAGCTCGAGGCGCTCGTCGGTCCAGATCTGGCCGAACACCGCCTCGTCGCTGACGGTGTTCAGCTGCGGGGCGAGCTCGGCCGCCGCGCCCTGGGCCAGGACGGCGTCGGTGTTCTCGCCCCACAGCGCCTGGCGCACCTGGCGTCCGCGCTCGCGGGCGGCAGCGGCGTCGGCGCCGGCGCTCATGCGCGGGCCCGCTGGTCGGCGACGATCTCGCCGGCGACGGCCCAGTGGGTCGGCTGGATCTCGTCGATGACGATCTGGACGGACTCCGGCTTGGCGGCGATCGTCTCGACGAGCACGTTCGTCACCTGCGCGACCATGTCGCGCTTCTGCTCCTCGGTCCGGCCGGCCATCATCTCGATACGCACCATGGGCATGGTTCGGTCCTCCGTGGGTTCGTGGGAATGGCGCGCTCAGCGGCGCCCAGGATCGGTCGAGAAGTCGGGCAGGCGCTCCTGCGGCCGCCCACCGTCGGCGGCGGCGAGCGCCACGACGATCTCGTCGCGCGCGGGCGCGCCCGCCACGCGGGCCTCGTAGGTCTGGTGGTGTGAGCGCGTCGTCTGGTCGGTGATGTGCTTGAGCGGAATGTCGAACGTCGCACCGGCCTCGGCGACCTTCTCGACCGCCGGCAGCAGCGTGGTCGCGCCACAGGCATCGCGGAACGGGTTGCCGAACGCGAGCGTGTGGATCAGCGCCGAGCCGTGCTCGACCTCGCCGTCGAGGCCGACGACGGCCCCCTTGCCGTACGCCTCGACGGGGGCGCCGAGGGTCTCGACGACCGCCTGGGCCAGCAGCGCACCGACCTGCGGCGCGACCTGGGACGCGAGCGGCTGCAGGTCCTCGACGAAGCCCTGGCCGTGCCACGGGTTGCGGATCACGACCGCGGCGAGCGCGACCGTGCGCGGCGTGGCGAGCGCGCGGCCGCCCGCCTCGAGCACCTGCTCGCGCGTCGTGATGATCCGGCGAATGTCCATCCTGCGTTCCTTCTCTCGGGGTCAGACGTCGAGCTGGAAGCCGAAATGGGCCAGCCAGCCCGGCGGCGGTTGCGTGGGATCCAGCGCGGCCAGCCGGGTGCACCCGGCCCGGGCCAGCGCCCCGGCCACGAGGATCTGCATGTCGGTGTCAGCATCGGCCAGCGCGCCGATCGACGCACACGGCCCGTCGCCGTGCAGGACGACCACCAGGCCGCCGTCGCGCTCGGCGCGCCGCGCCAGCGCGGCGGCGGGGGCGCCGCGATGAGGGCAGCGCTCGTCGCGCAGCACCTCGCCCTCGGGGCAGGCCACCACCACGGCCAGCGGGGTCGGCGCGCCGGCCTGCGCCGGTGCACCGGCCAGCCGCACGCGCCGCCCGGTCGTCGGGTGGCGCAGCACCGTGAGCGCGACGTCCGTCGTGGCGGTCTGCAGCACGCGGTCGCCGTCGTCCACCAGCCAGTCGGTGCGCACGGCGGCCGCGCGGCGCACGGCGTCGACCGTCACGATCGGGATGGCGTGCTGGTCGGCCCAGTCGCGGATCGTCGCGAGCGTCGCCACGTCGCCGTCGGCGGTCATCACCGCGCAGGCGACGCCCGCGGGGCGCAGCCCCGCCATCCGCGGCAGGTCGACGAACGCCTCGTTGCGCTTCGGGCGCCCGATGACGCCGTGGGGATGGACCACGACCGGCAGCATGTGACCGGGGCGGACGAAGGCGTCGGGGCCGACGGAGTCGTCGATGGCCAGGGCGACCGTGCGCGCGCGATCGTGGGCGGAGATGCCCGTCGAGACGCCCTCGCGCGCGTCGATGAGGACGCGGAAGGACTCCTTCCAGCGCTGGTCCTCGTCGGTCGTCCACGACTCATGACCCGGGTCGGGCTGCAACGGCGGCAGGTTGAGCGCGCGGCCGCGCTCGGCCGTAATGGCGAGGTACAGGATGCCGCGCGCCTCGATGGCCAGGAACG
>Ga0164243_10016752_pt1 | contig 10021 bp, 11 predicted proteins | sample OricompcompostOP_FD_108781 | JGI IMG/M metagenome (GOLD analysis project Ga0164243, IMG submission 108781) | Organic Plus compost microbial communities from Emeryville, California, USA - Original compost - Organic plus compost (OP) | ecosystem: Engineered > Solid waste > Mixed feedstock >... | reverse complement strand
TGTCTTATTAATAGCAATTTAACTACACATTATGTGAGTCTAAAATGCCATAATAATTGTTTTTTGTTTCATCCGGCTCTTCGTCTATAGCTCTCTCGTTGCCATCCGCGACCCCAAGCGGGTTGAAATAGATGGGATCTGGATTATCACTATTACCATAATAAACTTTGTTTACTGTATGACCCTCACCATCGGTTAGTTGGGGGTACATAGTATCTAGCATTCCAATTGGATTTGAGCTTTCAAATGGGATGGTATTTTGAATACTATCCGATGGAAAATCCAACAGATTACAGTCACACGCAATACGAAGCAAAGCCATCTTCTTTTTACGGGCTTTTTCTTGCCTCTTCTTCTTGCGAAAATCAGAGACAGACTTGTACTTATTCATGTGAGAATAAAACCCAGTTCCTGGACCTCCCTTTGGAGGACCATCAACGCCTTCAGTTTCATACAAATCGTAGTTTTGATAAAACACAGGCTTTCTTGGATAGACATGGCTTGGATCTTTATCTTTAGGCATTGCTTTTGGCTCCCTTAAGAGTCTTAACATAATATGGATATAATCTTTCTGAAATAGGAATATGATTCCATACATTCATCTCTGATAATAACTTAAGTGTTTTATCAGGATCGTAATCCATTGCTTTATTTAACTTTTCTGTTAATGAGCGTTCTGTTCCAAATCTAATTATTTCTGGATGTTGTTTAACCCAGTCAATTATTGACTTATCAACATCAAATCCTAATTTGGCAGCTAAATAAATCGCTCTAACTACTCTGTTTTTATTTGTTGTAAAAGTAATTCCTGGATCCAAACAGCAAACAATTTTCTTATCCTGAATGTCCTTTAAACCACGTTTAATTGGGTCGATAATGGTTTTAAGGTCAAATGACATTAAAAGGGCATTACAAGTAAAATCTCTACTGTAAAGCTCTTTTTGCATATCCGAAGGATTATTAATTCCTTTAGCTTCAAGTATCTTATCAATACCTGGAGTAATAAAATTACTAGAAAAATCTATTTTAAGGTCACCTAAATGAATAGAAGTATGTCCATCTGCGGCAACATGAGTATCGATTTGATACTTCGCGCCTAGAACTTTAGCGACATCCTTTGCTAAGGCATGGACAGTTTTATCGCCGGTGGTGATATCCAAATCATCGACATTATCTAGTTTCTTTAGATATTTATCACGCGGAGTACCCCCACAAATGAAAGGTTGAGAGTAATTTCTCTCCGAAGCTATAGTGCCCATTATACTGAGCAGTTCTTTTAACTTCATTTAATCCCTTCATTATCTTGGTGGTTGTGCTGGAGCTGCTGGTGGAGGTGGAGGCGCTGCTGGAGCGGTACCTGGAGCAACTTCAGTTGGTTTACTTAAATCTTCCTCGATTTCAACTTCAGGTTCTTCTTTTGCTTGATCTTGAAGTTTCTTCTCCTCAAGCTGCTTTCTCATCTTTTTCTTTGCCTTTTCGTTATCATCTTGCTCTTGAAGTTTACTCTTTAAGGCTTGCATTTCTGGAGTTTGAGAAGCTGGGTTTTCGGAAGTCAAATCGATTTCATTGGTTGCCATAGTACCACGTAACTTAGATAGAATATCCTCAATACGAGTTAAAACATATTGGTTTGATTCCAATGATTTATTTGTCGCTTCTGCAAGTGATGGGAAGAAAGAAGAAATACCTAATGTATCAAGCATCATATCTACGAATGCCAATTGTCTTGGGACTTCTCTAGTTTTAAAGATTTTTGCAAGATCTTCAAGTTTTTGAACAACATCACTAATCTTAACATTTTTTAATACATTATCGATTGCTTTGTCAAAAGTAGGATTTCCTCCGCCTTCTTCAACTTCAAGATTTTCATCGGTTGGTGGAGAAACTTCATTTTCCGTTACTTCTAAATTCTCTTCTGGTGCAGGAGCCGTCGTAGCTTCTTCTGGCACTGGAGGCGGCGGTACAGGTGCTTCTTGAGCTTCAACTACCAATTCATCATCAGCTTCCATAACTTCTAAATCTTCTTCCAAATCGTTGGTATCAGATTCGTCAGTTATATTTCCACCTTTAAGACCATCTAAGAACTCTCCCATTCCTTCAGAAGGAGTTTCTGGATTAGAAGGTGGGTTATTTGGTGGAGTATTTTCGTCACTTCTGTAGCCACCAACTTGGTCTCCTACAACAGTCGTAGGTGAGCCAGAAGGGGTAGTTGGCGCGGCTGGAGGGGTAGCAGTAGGAACGCCGTCTGCTAATTTATAAAGTACCGCAGCGGCTTTCTGGAAACCTCTTCTTTGAAGGACATTAGCTTCCTTAGCAATCATATCTTCATACAATTTGGTAGAAGCACTCTTCTTATTGATGAGTTGAATCTTCTTTTTCAATTGATAAATTATTTCCAATAAGGTCTCAAATTCCTTTCCAGCGAACATTTGACCTTCTTCGGAACGAAGCAATTTCTCAGTGGAATCTAACCTACCGATGATCTTCTTTCTTTGTTGTTCGATAATTTTCTTCTTTTCAGTAGTAGAAACTTCATCTAAAGTATCGGCAGCAGCATTAGCATCGGATGAATCAGGATCCTTTTTGAAAGGTAGAATGTAGCCTGGACTAATACCTTCATACCACATCTGTTGTGCAACTTTGTACTTCAAGTGGGCTCCTTCTTCGTAAAATTTCAACCAGTTGAAAAAGTCCCTCTTCTCTAGCTCGTCCCATTTACTAATGGTGGCTTGGATAGCAGAGCGCTTATCTTCTCCTGTTCTTTCCCTGTAATATATGTCTCTTACTGCCTCTATCCACTTCTTAGTATCGCGTGGAGGTGTTGTATACATATATTCATCGAAATTAGGATAAGCTTTTAACTCTAACTTTGGAATATCGGTAGGGCTGAATTGACCATAATCGATATTGTATTCATCAAAAAACTGTTTTAGTTTCTCTAACTTTTCCTGCATTTCTGGAGAATAGATCTCTGGATCATCCAAATATGGATCTGGAGTAATCTCAATCTCTTTGTATTCAGGTTTATTTTTTGTCATCTGGATCTTTATCGTTAAGTTTTTTGTTAATTTCTTCGTTCAAGACCTTAACTTCTGCAAGCTTTGCGTCTGAAGTCATCGGAAGGACACTGCTGCCACCTTCGCCAGGAGGCTTCAACTTGGACATTTTTTCATTGAAGACTTCCATGAAATACATAGCAGATTCCAAATCCATTTGAGATAGAACCTCACGTATTACCTCATGAAATACGGAAATATGCTGATCTACAGCTTGCAAAGTAATATTGTGCTGTATAATTTGATCAGGTGCCTGCTCCACAAACTTATAATATTTCTCTAGAATGTTTCCTAAGGTATCCGCATACTCAATCATCAAACGATCAACACGTGTATTAATGTTGTTAGGGTCTTGTTGAATAGTATCGAAAACTTGCGCCAATCTAGTCTCAATTGCAATGCAAAGATTTGTAATCATTCTCTTTGCATCAATTTCATTATTTGCCATTTCTAACATGGCATTTTTATATGCTGAATTATCTTTAACAGCTAATTGAAGCGCTTCTTCTGTATGATTTGCCACGGCTTGTTTGGTTTTGGCAATATCGTCCTTAAGCATAGTATAAATATCTAAATAATTGTCCTGGAAACTCTTAATGAGTTTCTCGGACAACACAAATTTAGCTTCGCTGACGTTAGTATACTTTGCTTTTAACCAGTCATGAATATCCTTTGGGGATATTCCAATAATTAATTTAGAAATAATTTCGTCTTTATCCGGATGATCCAGAATTTTCTTGATGCTTGTTTTGTTCATAGGTGTTCATTATGGCTGATATCCACCTAATCTGCTTTCACGAGTATCGAAAATAGCGTTAGATTCAGGTGTTTCCAACTTGGTTTGATTTGCTACATCCCCACCTGGAACCTTAACTCCGTTAGCCATTGTAAAGCCAATTTGATAATTATAGGTCTTCTTGTCTAATTCGCATTGCCAAGAATGTTCCCCGGTGCGCGCCATTTGTGCACCTGGATGATCTGGGCAGGTTCTAGTACTTAAAGAACCCTCAAGTATACCAGCTTCTGTCATCTTGCTTTTTTCAATAGCTTTTTCAGCTTCAGCAATCTTATTATCTTCTTTTAATTGCTTAGAAGTATTCTCATACTTTTCCTTAAGCATATTGATACGATCCTCTTCGGCAGCCAATTTGTTTTGAGCGGAACCTGGAGGAGCTGCAATGGTAAGCAAAAGCTCATCAATGACGGATGCTTGAGCCATCAAGTCTGGATCGCCAGATTCATCGAATGCAGTAGCAATGTCAGCCAACTTATCTAAAGATTCAGGAGTAATGGTTGTAGGTTCAGCAGGTTCAATAGCGTCTACTCTCTCGGCAGCCTTTTTCAATAAGGCGGCGGCTTCAATGCATGATTCCGCAACAACATTAAGACAATCATCGTTATATTCTGCGATTAAAAACGCCTCATTGTTTGGATCTTCAAGCCAAGAGGCAATTGCTTGTAACATTTCTGCGATTCTCATATTAACCCTTTCTGCCTAATAGCTTTAAGATTCTTTCTTTTAAGTCTAGCTTAACCTTAGATTTTAGGAATTCTAATTCCTTTTTTCTATGTTTAGGATCTTTGGGATCGTAATACTCTTGCTTGGTAAATGACCTAGATGCTCTATTTAATCCTAAAAAGGCAGTCATTAATTCAAAGGCAAGCTCTGGATCCTTATTCTTGATTTTTCCGTAATCAAGCATGTCTTCTACGCCGTACAAATCCCCAAACTTAAAAACTAACATTTTAGTTTGTTCAGGAGTTTGCTCCATACGCTTGCGGCTTTTTAACATTTGAGTAGCTGTTGGAACCGGTGCAACAGCCGCTTCTTCCGGATCAACAGTTAATTTGCTCATTTGCTTGATTAAATCAGATGCTAATTCTGTCAACATCTTATCGACAGTACTTGCAAGCTTCTTTCTTGCATGCCATGCGGTAAATGCCGGGTCTTCTTTGTTTAGCTTAACAAAATCGGCTAGCTTACCTCTAGCATCTTGAATCTTTTGAACAACTTCAATGCATCTTTTCTTTGCTTGAATATTGTCTAATGAATCAAGATCGGCTACTAATCTGGCGAAGACTGTATGAATACCCTCTAAGAAAGGCAAATCATAGACTTCTTTGATTTGTGAAACCAAACCTGAATAATCAGGCATGAATCTTCTGTAAAGCTCTGCAATATTATTCCTGACCGTGGCGTCCTTCTCTGACATTGTCATGTCTGGAGAAAAAAGTTCGGCGGCATATTTTACAGATAGAAATCTAGAAAATTTACCTAAACTCATTGTTTATCCAAAGATTTTGGCATTCATGAAGAATGCGCCTTGATAAGATTCATCCATACCTCTGCGGTACATTGGATGACAGTTGCCATGTTGATCTTGGTAAACCTTATGCAATGGCAAGCCAGTGTGTCCACAAAGTAGGTGTTGGCTAGAGGAGTTTTTAATTACCATGCTGCAACAGGTTTCTGGCTTGGTTTCCGGTTTTTCTCCGGTTAAACTGCTTGAGAAAATCTTAAATGCAATAAGATAAGCTTTTGCATCACCTGTTTGTTTCAAACAATTAAGTGCATCTTCAGCTCTTGCGGTATTACCCTCGGCAGCAGCAGCTCTAACTTCATTGACAAGATCGCTTGGCTTAAGCCCATACAATGGAGAGGCAGCGGCAGCAGCCTTAGAGTCAAATGTATTGCTGATTTGTAGCTTGTTGATATTTTCTGCATTAAATGCGGAAACTGAGCCATTGCAAATCATTACATTTGGTGGGCTTAGCTTGCTAGCGGTCATTCTGATTGGAACGATAACTCCAACTTGACCATTCTCGATTGAAACAGCGTAGAAAACGGTGGTTGCATCATGGTTAGCAACCTTAATCTTTGGAGATCTATATCCAAAACCAGCAAGAGTGCGTGTAATCAAGCCTACGCCAGCTTGAACCTTATCGGTTCCAAAGGTGAAGGAAGCTGAACCATGTGGAGATTCTAACTTAGAAGCGAAGGTTTCTTTTTCAGCCAATTCAGGTAATTGGACGTCAGGAAGTGCTGGAGCATCGACTTGGATTCCAGTAACTTGACCACCGAAAACTTCTGCATTCTTGCTTAGTCTTTCTGCCTTAAGTCTTGCAAGAGCAATCTCAGCATCGCTGATTTCCTTCTTTGAGGAAGCTGCCTTGTGAAGAATACTAAGGATATCAGAAGCTTGGATCTTTAGTTTAGTACCTGCGTGAGCAGATAGATAATTCTTGATATTTACATGGTTCAAGTCTTTTAGACCTGCGTTGCACATAAACACACCGGACTCATTTACCTTATTTCCACGTACTTCTACTGGAATAAGCAAGCTGGTCTTGCCCTTTGGGGTATCGTAGTCAGCCTTGATGACTAAGAAATCTTTATCGCCGTCTTCAACAGTAACACTAGATGCCTTAAGGTTCCAAGCTTCTAGGGACTTTTTAACGGCAGAAGTTGCTCTTTCAGCAACTTCCTTACCATAAAGTTTCAAAGGTTTTGAATTATCAAATACACTCTCAAGAGCATTAGCTAGAATTTGATCTGCATGAGTAGTAGTATCAAGTTCAACGCTCTCATCGCTAGCTCTTTGGTAAAGAGTAGGAGTGCTAAGATTATTAATTGTGCCTAATTCCTCTTCAAGAAGTTGGGCACATTTAGTATTTCTTGTATAAAATTGGTTATAAAGTTTCTTAACTTCGCCTCTGGTGATAAAGACTTGTTTATCGGCAAGCTTGTTAATGACGTTTGCCATCATTCGGATAGTTTGGTCATTAGGGAAGCTCTCTGCACATTTCTTTAATTTGGAAGCAAGTAAAGGAGCAGCGAACTTTTGGCTATCATCTGCTGCCTTTGAAATAGAAACTGCTAATTCTGCTATTTTATCAATGCTCATAAAACACCTGTTCCTATTAAGCTAGTTCCGGATACTTCTTGTAAAGTTCCTGTCTAACTTCCTCACCAGCTTCGTTTAATAACGCGTTAGCCAACTTTTTATTTTCTGCTAATTTTTTGGGTAAATACTTGGAGACCAAAGGCAATTCGTTAGCAGGAATTCCTAATTCAGAGGCAGCGACTCTAACTATCGGATCACCTTTATAGTAAACATCAAGTACTGATGATGTTTTGTTTAAACAAACTTCCCAATCAGAAGAGGATGCAGTCTTTAGAGAATCTTCTTGATCATCATACAACGCAACAATGTATTCACCATCATCTGCACTTTGAACTTGCCAAAGCTTGCTTGCCTCATCGCCGTCGCTAAAACGAACAACGTCGAATGCAACCTTTTCGATTCTATGTTGAACGTCAGAAAGTTTGTATGCTTTCTTGTAAATTTTGTGTTCCAAACCGGAATAATCTATTGAGAAATTTTTCATAAAACTCCTGAAAACATAATTGCTTCTCTAATGATATGGGAATATTGGCAATATTTTTAATTGCCAATATTCAATTTATTAGACTTTTTGAGATTTTCCTTGGCTTCCAAGGGTTGTAAATTGTCTAAAGCCCAGCACTTTTTGAAGCTTTCATCTTCTATTGATACATATTTATAGTATGATTGCGGAATAATATGATTAATATACCAATAGCTCCCATTATTATCCCAAGTCATATTTCAGTCAAACTGAGACTCTAGATGAGTCTAAGTGTCCCCATAGAATATGGCAAATAATCCAATATGGATTGGTTATTTTTATGGATTTTAGACTTGTTGTTTTAATACTATTGTTTCTTGTATTAAGATTTATCTGACATAAATCAGAACTTTGTTTCCCTAAGATCTTGCATTCTGGCTAAAATTGATTTGATTTTCTCATCATTTTCCATAATTTTTCTAATCTTTTTACGAGCACCGCCGTAGATCTTCTTGCCATTCTTATAATCTACGTTGCCGTTCAAAGATTTGGTGATTGAGCTTTGATTGACATTAAGCATTTTGGCAATCTCCATTTGGGTATAGCCATCAGCATAAAGCTTAATTACTTGCTTTTGTCTATCAGTCAATAATTCATTTACAATTCGCCAGAATTCTCTGCGAAGATCTTCTTCAAGATCCAATAATTCTTCATTATACATAAATGAATCTAATCTGTTAGAAATGCTGTCAGCATTCGTGAATGCTTCCATCATATCATTTGAACAGGTAGTTTCTAATAAGACGTATTGATATTTGTCAGATCTGTTCTTTCTACGTTCCATACAGCACCTCACCTTACGAGTCAAGTGCTATATATCAAATTATTACCTTATTTCTTGATTCTAAGTATTGGTCTTGTTTGATTTTCTTTAATACACTCGTCTAAGTCTTTGTAAGGATCGGGTACATACCAATCGCGAATATTAGCAAAACGTCCATATTTCTCCTTAGCAGCTTTTCTTCCCTTCTCTCCAGCATCATCATTGTCCAATAGTAGATTGATATTCTTGGTATATCTGCAAAGGAGGGCAAATTGGTATGGGGTCATATGCGAATTACCAAGCGCTACTACGTTGGTAAACCCAACCTCATGAGCTTTAATTGTATCAAATTGACCTTCTACTACGTAGACGCTATCATTTTCTAAAATACTTTGCTTAGCTTCAAAAAGTCCAAATAAGGTATTACCTTTTTTGAATCCCGTATTCTTATACTTGATGATCTTAAGTTCTTTCCTCTTATCCTCTTCTAACAAGCTTCTGCCAATAAATCCGATGATTTCTCCTTGGGCATCACGATAAGGCATGATAAGAGGATGGTGCTCGAAGTAACAAAAAATAACCTGCCTTGGAAACAATGAATCTGTAATATTATATTTATAGATTAGTTCTAAATCTAGAAGGGTTTCTTCTCCTACCTCACGACTCAAAATATCTATATAATTTGAGCCTGGGAAATAGCCAAACTTGAATTTGGACTGGCTTTCCTTATTGATGCGGGAATCGATATAATTCCTAAATTCGTTGGCAGCGGGAAAATCCCTTAGTAGATAATGGCAGGTCTCAGCAATCTTTTCAAAATGCTTCATTCAATATCACTCTTTTTAGCTAGCTGTTCCTTTAACATATTTTTAAATATTGGACTCAAATTATTTAATGGGGAAGAACAAGATGGGCAAACAATATCATTGTTTTGTAATATAGGTGTATTCTCCTTCTCACATTTTCCACATTTAACTACAAACGCTCCGGTCTTCTTTGGTCTGAATTGCCTTAGAGTCTTTAGTTGAACCTTCATAAAATGATTTACATTTGGTATTTCTTTCTCACAAAGAGAGCAGTATACTTTATCGGTTTTTGGGTCAAGCCATGCTTCTTGAACCTTCATACAGCCTTTATGTGGACATTGTAATTGGACGGGCATTTAATTCTCTTTATTTTGACAGATAGCTGACCAAACCTTCTATATCTTGCGGATAATCCACATTAATATCTACGATTTGATTTCCAGTTCGTGATACACCTAAATTGGGTAATATTACCTGTTGACCATTCTTGGTTTTCTCTGGAATTGTAATTTCCTTAATTCCTTCAAGCGTATTAACAGATTTGGTACAACCCTTAATAGCTTCTAATAATGAAATGGTTAAATTGGTATGTAAATTATTATGATTTATGGTATAATCAAAATCGGCTGGTTCAACCGTTACGGTAAGGTAAGCATCCGTATAAGCTTCCCCCGCTCCAAAGAAGTCTCTAACAACTTCAACGAAGTTGCCCATGCCCTCTAGGCGTAGAATGTTTCCATTTCTGATTCCACCTGGAATTGTTACATTGATCGTGCTAGTAATCTTAGAATGACCGGTTGAAGAACATGCTTTGCAGTTTTCAATAGCGATCCTGCCACGACACTTGCCGCAAGTTTGCTGCATAATCATGTTACCTTGTTGTTTGATAACAACGCCACGACCACTACATTCAGTGCATCCGTTATGGACGGAGAATTCTCCTTGACCATTACATTCAGAACACTTAC
>Ga0164243_10016751_pt1 | contig 10022 bp, 6 predicted proteins | sample OricompcompostOP_FD_108781 | JGI IMG/M metagenome (GOLD analysis project Ga0164243, IMG submission 108781) | Organic Plus compost microbial communities from Emeryville, California, USA - Original compost - Organic plus compost (OP) | ecosystem: Engineered > Solid waste > Mixed feedstock >... | reverse complement strand
GTGACCCGAGATCAGCTCGAGCACCTTTTTCCAGATGCGGAATCGATAGTCGAGCTGGCCGCTCGCGTTGGTGATCGAGATGATGGGTCCACGGAGGAACCACGCCGCTATGAGCCCCGCGACCGCGGCGCCCAGGATCGCGAACTGCCACTGCTGGCGATGTTCGGGTCGCACGCGTCGCACGCCGTAGAGCACCGCCGCGGCGACCGCTACCACTCCGGCGGTGATGATGATGACGGGCGATCGGGTGAGTCCGATGCAGAGCGCGGCTGCACCGAGAGAGAGCACGCCGGTGAGTCGCCCGACCGAGCGGGTTCGCAGTTCCGTCGCGAAGCTGATCGCCGCGATGATGGCGACCATCCCGAGCTGATTGCGGGTCTGCATGATGCCCGAGATCGGGCCGAGTTCGGCAATGCGCCCCGCGACGTTGAGGTACGGGATCGGCGTGTCGATGAGCAGACCGGACACCAGCTCGATCGCGAGTGACAGCGCGAGCGCCCAGCGCAGCGCGTCACCCATGGACCTCACGATCTGGATGGTGTCGCGGGTGAAGGCGATGAACAGTGCGATGAAGGTGACCGCGAACAGATAGGCGAGACCGCCGGCGGTGACCCATTGGTAGGAGCTCCACACGATCGATAGCGTCGCCCAGCCAAGGTAGACGAGCAGCGAGATGGGAGGTACGACGATTCCCTCGATCTCGTCGCGCCGCGCGATCAGCACGAGCCCCATGATCAGCACCAGCACGCTCAGTGCTCCGATCAAGCCCGCCCACCCCGACAGGCGGATCCAGAGGTAGCTGGTCGCGCACAGCAGGATCCCTGTCGTGACGAGGGCAGCCGACAAGGGACGCGACCTGAGGAGCCCGAGAAGCGCGACCGGGATGCGAGGGAGCCCGTCTTTCACGTCACACGCCTGGACGTGATGACCGGTGCAACCGCATCATCGCGCGCTGTGTCGGGCCAACTCGTCTTGATCGCGATGATCAGCAGAAGCGTCCAGCCAAACTCGATGAGCAGGCGGCTCTCGGCAAGGCTCTGGACCAGGAGGCCTATGAGCACCACGAGGGGGAATGCTGACGCGGGCCAGGTGAGAGCGTGGCCATCGCTTCGCTCATCTGTCACGTCGACCGCGAGCAGGCAGCTCCGTGCGAGCGTTGTGAGAACGAGCGCTGCGAACACGACGACACCGATCATGCCGAGCTGCAGGAAGATGTCGAGCCATGCGTTGTGTGCCTGAAGGTATGTGACGCCACGGATGACGACCAGGTCGTCGAACGGCTCTACCCAGGGAATCCAATAACTCACCCATCCCCACCCGGCAACCGGACGCTGGACCGCGAGATCCCAGACGGTCGTCCAGATATCGACACGGTAGGTGAGGTCGAGCGACTTGCCGAGGAGTCCGAGGAGCTGTTCGCGGAAGACGAGCACCGCTCCTACTACCCCCGCCGACGCGACCAGGCCGACCGCGTAGGCCACCGGTCGACGGCGGGCTGAGGTGCGGCGCACCACGATCACGAACGCCAGCACGAAAGCCATTCCGACCATGGCCGCGAGCGCGGTAGACGAACGCGTGAGCGCGATCGTCGCGACGGCGACGACGAGCCAGAACCATCCCCATAGAGGCGATCCCTTGCGGAGCACCAGCCGGAGACCGAACATCACGAGCGCGATGACCGCGAGCATCCCGAGCAGGTTGGAATTTCCGACGATGCCCTGGATGCGGCCTCCGGCGAAGAGGAGGTTGCGGGACCAGTAGAAGGCGTTGGGGACCTTCTCGAGATCGCTGTAGTCAACCCAGAACGGCAGCAGCTTGTCACGGACGACCAGGGAGACGAAGAGCTCGAAGGCGAGCGAGAGCCCCAGCACCCAGCGGAGGGAGGCCGTGAGCATGCCTCTGATGTCGTCCCAGCGGTAGGTCGTCGCGAGGAAGACGGCGACGAGCGTCGTCGCGAAGGTTGCCGCGAGCCCGAGGGCCGTGCCCGCGGGATAGGCCGACCAGAGGATCGAGACGCCCGCCAGCACCAGGAAGGCCAGCAGCGCGAGGGGTAGCTTGCGCAAGTCGACGCGTGCGCGCACGAGCTCGACAATTCCGAGCACCACGACCAGGGCGGCGATCGCGCCCCAACCCCACCAGCTCAGAAGGTAGCGCCAGAAGTCGCCCGCGGCGACCGTGAAGAAGGCGAGGACGCCGAGAGCCCGCTGGTACGCGCTCGCGGCCGTCATGGTTTCAGGCTAGCGGCTGCGTGGGACGGCGACGCCCCGTTCATCGGTATGATCGCTGGATGCTACCCGACCGTCTTCGGTGGCGGCGGCAGACGGACACGGAGACGATGATGTCGACGCCCGCACCTGAACCCGAATCCACCATTCACTACTACGCCCGCGAGCGCACGGCTGAGCTGCTCGCATCGACCCGACCCCGGGTGTACCTCTACGGCAGCTACGAGGGGTACAACAACTTCGGGGACATCCTCCAGCTCAAGAACACGATCCGGCTGCATCGCCAGGCGGGACGATTCGAGCCGATCATGATGGTCGCCCTCGAGTCCCTCATCGACGCCGACTACCCCGCCGCGCTCGAGCGCTGGTTCGAGGTGGAGCATGTGCTCTATACGAGCCGGGAATCGATGGACGCGAGCGCGATGGGGCTTGTCACGCTCGAAGAGATCGCGCGCGGGGGCGTCATGCATCTCTACGGTGGGGGGCACCTCAACTCGATGTGGGGCCGTCGCCACGTCGACATCGCATCCGATCTGCTCATCCGAGTCGGTGTCGAGCGATACCTCATGTCGGGCCTCCAGCTCGACGCCGACTTCATGCCCGCGCTGGAGGAGCTCTTCGCGATCCGCGAGCCCGACCTCATCGGCCTGCGCGACCATCCGAGCGTCGAGCTCGTCCGGGCCAGCTCGATGGCCGATCGTGCGCGCTTCTCGTTCGATGACACCGCAGAGCTGATGATCGATTGGACCACCGCCGTCCGAGCCGACGGGGTGGGAGCCGGTTCCTTCGGGCTGCATCTGAACACGACGACGCAGTACACGGCTCGCCGGGACCAGCACGACCATGTGCGCGAGCTGCTCGACCTCGTCCGCGAGCAGCATCCCGACTCAGACCTCGTCGCGCTGCATGCCTACGACGACGTCCGGGAGGTCGTCCGCGACACTCTGCCCTCGCTCAAGGCATTCGACGCGTTCCTCCCCTTCGACGCCTACGGCGTCGTCGACATCGCCAAGATGGCGCTCGAGCTGCGTACGGGCGTGACCCCCGGGCTCGGCCGATTTCCTCTCGAGTTCGGCATCGTCTCGTCATACCACACGGCCTTGTTCCTCTCGATGCTCGGGGTGCCCGCCTACCTCGCCTCTCTCAACGACTATTACCGCCAGAAGGCAGCCATCTTCGGGCGCACGGTCTCGGAGCGTGAGTTCGTCACGGAGCCGCGGCGACACTGGCGCGACTTCGCACCCGAGCTGCGGGCACGCGCCGACTGGATGGAGGAGGCTGTCGCAGCGATGAGCGAGTGGAACACGGAGCTCGGAGGTCCGACGTCCCTGCGGCGCCGTTCGCATACCGCGGAGCCCGCGGCCGATACGGCACCGCTGTTCGTGTTCACGGGTCGGCGCTAGGCCGGGGACGCCCTGTCCCCAGTTGCGGGGGCGTGCGGAATCCTGAGCGCGGCCCTAGTGTGTGCCGTGTTCCAGCCATGACCCGACCTTGAGGATTCCGTTGCGCAGCCGCCTTCTTCTCGCATCCATCGCGGCCCTGGCCGTCGCCGTCCTGCCGGGTGTCTCGGCGTCGGCCGCTCCTCAGTTCAGCGATGTGCCCACAAGCAATCAGTTCCACAACGAGATCACCTGGCTGGCCGAGCAGGGTATCTCCACGGGCTATTCCGACGGGACGTTCCGGCCCTGGCAGCCGGTCAGCCGCGATGCGATGGCGGCCTTCCTGTATCGCCTCGCCGGGAAGCCTGCCTTCACACCCCCTTCGACGACCCCATTCCACGATGTGCCGACGTCGAATCCGTTCTATCGGGAGATCACCTGGCTCGCGTCGACCGGGATCACGACGGGCTATCCCGACGGTACCTTCCGTCCCTACAACTCGGTGAACCGCGACGCGATGGCCGCCTTCATGTACCGCTACGAGGGAAGCCCCGCCTTCACGCCCCCGGTGCCCGGTCCGTTCCGCGACGTGCCGGTGGGCACCCAGTTCGCGAAGGAGATCGCCTGGCTCGCGCTCGAGGGGATCTCGACCGGATACGACGAAGCGTTCGGCTGCCACGCCTACCTACCGCAGAACGCAGTGGGTCGAGACGCGATGGCCGCCTTCATGTACCGACTCGTGAACGGCGGGAGTGGTGCGGTGCCCGACGGCAGCACCTGCGCGAACGTGCCTCCCGGAACCGGCGCCATCGGAGGCAACGCGGGCACGCTCGTCGTCGGGCCTCAGGTGTCGCCGGGTACCTACCGCATGAGCGGCTACTCGGGCAGCGGCTGCTACTACGCCCGCCTCTCGGGATTCGGGAACACCGCCGGAGACATCATCGCCAACGCCTTCATCACGACTTCCGGTGCGATCGTGACGATCGCGCCGACAGATGTGGGCTTCGAGAGCATCGGCTGCGGCACGTGGTACGCGGTCGGTGGGCCCTCGGGGATGACCCCACGGACGTGGATCCCGGGCAATGGAGGCAACTTCATCGTCAATTGGGAGATCGTGCCGGGCACTTACCAGTCCAGCGGCAACAACGGGTGCTATTGGGAGCGCAGTTCGGGCTTCGGTGCAAGCGTTGAGGAGATCATCGACAACGACTACGTGACCGGCGGCGCAACCGCGACGGTGACGATCCTGTCGAGCGACACGGGCTTCATCTCCGACAGCTGCGGCAACTGGACCAAGATCGCGTAACGTCCGAGGCAGCTGTGCGCTGAGATGATCGCGGGCATCGTGAGGCGCGCGGGCCGAGCAGTCCTTGTCATCGTGGTTGCGGTATCCCCGGCTCTCGCTGACGCGCCGCGTGCGGGGGCCGGGGATTCTCGCGTCAGCGCGGCCGTCGACTCACCGCGGCCGATCGTCGATGGGGCGGTGCTTCGCGACGCGCGCACCGGCCAGCGTTGGATTCCTCACGGGGCCAACTGGCCCGGGTTCGAGTATTCCTGCGTGCAGGGCTGGTCGGTCGGGTACTCGCGGGCGGAGGCCGACGCGATGGCGTCGTGGGGCCTCGACCTCGCGCGGCTCCCGCTCAATCAGGACTGCTGGCTCGGGGCCGACGGGGCGCCCGTCGCGGGGAGCGGCACGGCGGCCGCGTATCGGGCGCGCGTCGCAGAGTGGGTCGGCATGCTCCATGCGGCCGGCCTCGCCGTCATCCTCGACTTGCACTGGAGCGCACCGAGCGGGATCCGAGCCGACGGCCAGCGCGCAATGCCGGATGCGCAGTCCGCCCAGTTCTGGGGGTCCGTCGCGACGGCCTTCCGGGGCGATCCGTGGGTCATGTTCGAGCTGTTCAACGAGCCGTACTCGAGGGGAGCTTTCGAGCTGAGTTGGGCGTGCTGGCGGGACGGCGGGTGCGCGGCGCCGGTCGAACCCGACACCTCGGCGTCCGTGAGCGGTGACGCCTATTCAGCCGTCGGTATGGCCGAGCTTGTTGCCACGGTGCGGTCCGTGGGTGCCGGGCAGCCGCTGTTGCTCGGGGGGCGGAACTACTCCAACGACCTGTCGGAGTGGATCGACCACCGGCCGGCAGATGATCAACTTGTCGCCGCGTGGCACAACTACCGTGGCCAGGGCTGCGACACTCCCTGCTGGAACAGCACGATCACGCACGTCGCCTCGGCCGTCCCCGTCCTCATGACCGAGTTCGGCGACACGACCGGCGGACACGCCTACTTCGATGCCGTTCTGGCGTGGTCGGAACCTCATGGCATCGGGGTCGTCCCCTGGGCATGGTGGGACGTGGAACGCGACGAGAGCGTGCCGAACAGCCTCTATTCGCTCTACGACGGCGACTTTCGGCCGCGCGAACCGAGCGGCACCGCGTATCGCCAGTTCCTCGATGCGCTCGCATCGCCGCCGATGTCGTTCTCGGATGTGCCGCCTGGCTCGCCGTTCTTCTCGGAGATCACATGGCTCGCGTCGGCTGGCGTCGGGCGCGGCTTTCCGGACGGCACGTTCCACCCGTTGGACCCCGTGAGCCGGGATGCCATGGCCGCGTTCCTTTATCGATTCGCGGGGAGTCCGGCGTTCGTGCCTCCGGAGGCCTCGCCCTTCCTCGACGTGCCGAAGGAGCATCCGTTCTTCACCGAGATCACCTGGCTGGCGTCGGTCGGTATCACGACGGGGTATCCCGGCGGCGGGTTCCGACCTTCGGGTGTGGTGAGCCGGGATGCCATGGCCGCGTTCCTCTATCGATACTCGCGAGAGCTGGAATGAAACCCAGGCGCTGGTTGGCGTCCCTCAGCGCGGCGACCCTGTCACTCGGCGCGGTGCTCGCCGGGAGGTCCGGGCGGCGTCTTGTGGCTCGCGGAAGTCTGGGATCGGAGCCCGCGGCTCGAATCTTGTATCCGCGCCCGATCGGCCGCGGAGAGCCGGCTCGCCGACGTTCGGCTTGAGCTACAAGTCGGCCTTCGTTGATGTGCCGACGAGTTCGCGTGGCGCGCTTCGCGCGGTATCACCACCGGCTACTTCAACGGGAGCTATCGCCCATCCCAGTGGATCAGCCGCGACGCCATGGCGGCATTCCTATACTGCGCGTGAGGCGAGGTGCGAGCGCGGGAGATCGCGGCTACCGTGGTGCGGGGGATAAGAGCGAGCTCGAGGGGGCGGCCGTGCGGATCCGTGACGTGATGGCGACGATCGCCGCGACGAGCCTCGTGGTCGCAATGTCGATGGTGTCTGCAGCATCGGCGACCGCGGCCGTTCGACCGAGCGATGTGCCCGCGAGCAGCCAGTTCGTCACCGAGATCGTCTGGCTCATCGATGAAGGCGTCTCCACGGGCTACCCGGACGGCACGTTCCACCCCTACGACGCGGTCAGCCGGGATGCGATGGCGGCCTTCCTCTACCGACTCGCCGGGCAACCAGCGTTCGTGCCGCCGCCGACGTCGCCCTTTCGCGACGTCGCACCAACTGCGCCCTTCTACCGGGAGATCACGTGGCTCGCATCGACCGGCATCTCGACCGGATATCCGGACGGCACTTTCCGCCCGTACTCGCCGGTCAGCCGCGATGCGATGGCGGCTTTCCTCTATCGTTTCGAGGGCAGCCCCGCCGTCACGACGCTTCCGCGCGGATCGTACTGGGACGTGCCCGTGGGCAGGCAGTTCTTCGTCGAGATCGCTTGGCTCACCGGCCGGGGCGTCTCGACCGGATATGACGAGGGCTACGGCTGCTCCGCGTTCCGACCCCTCAACCCGGTGACGCGGGATGCGATGGCGGCCTTCATGTACCGGCTGGTGAATGGCGGCACGGCGACGCCGCCCACTGGGGAGGGATGCGTGCCGGCGGCCAAGGAGCTCCTGGTGCTCGTCAACCAGGCGCGCGGCTCGGTCGGCGTGGCATCGTTGAGCTACGACCCCGTGCTGGTGGACTCCTCATGCGCCCATTCGACTTGGATGGCGCAGACGCACACCTTCGAGCACAGCACCTCGGGTCCGTGGTCTGGCGAGAACATCGCGTGGGGCTACACCTCGGTCGCCTCGGTATTCGACGCATGGATGAACTCGCCCGGCCATCGCGCGAACATCCTCCGCCCGGCTTTCACCCGGATGGGTGCGTGCGAGTCGGCGTCGGGGCACTACTGGACGCAGCAGTTCGCCTGACCAGCCGAATGCGGTCGCGGTCGGTCTCGTGGCCCCCAAATGGGTCGATGCGCCGACAGAAGTGCGGCACTTATCCTGAGCGGTGGCAGCCTTCACTTCTGAACGGCCCGACCACCACGCCATAACCCGGAGTCGCAATGACCGACATGTTCACCCGTCCTCAGAAGTTCTGGCTTGTCGCCGCGACGTTGTTCGCGATGCTGGTGACTCTCATCGGAGCTGCGACGCCGGCGAACGCGGCCACGACCTATGGCGGCGTTCGGGTGGTGGACACCAACGGCGACCCCGTCTCCGGGGTCTACATCTCGGTGACCGACGGCACGCACTGGTACGGCTTCTACTCCGACGGACTCGGCGAGTCGCGGTTCTCGGAATCTCAACCGTGGGCCCCTTTCCCCTCCACCGTCGACGGAACGTTGCTGCTCAGCTACCAGCAGATCGGTGAAGCCGCAGTATCCGGCTACGTCTGGACCGGCGGCACGAACGTCGAACTCGGTGGCATGAACGACGAAAACGCCGCGAGCGCGACGTTCGCGGCCGCGAGCAGCACGATGCTCACGCTCGTCCTCCCCATTGATCTGGCGCCGGGGTCGATCTCGGGGCGGGTGTCTCTCACTCCGGGGGCCTCGGGTGCGCGGATCGCTCAGGTGTCTTTGCTGGACGTCGACACCGAGCACCCTCATCTCGCTCAAGTGCTCTCGGATGCGAGCGGCAACTACACGTTCACGGGCGTCCCCGCTGGTAGCTACAAGCTCCTCTTCCAGGGCTCCGTCACGTCCAGCAGTTCTCCGGACGGATTCGTCGCGGCCTACTACCCGGGCACCGCAGATTTCGACGATGCGCAGCAGGTGGTCGTCGCGAGCGGTGCCGTGACCGGGATCAATCAGACACTGATCGGGTATTCGCGTGTCAGAGGGGTTCTCGGTTCGGCGGCCGACGCTCTGGAGTGGCCGGCGATCGCCTTCTTCCCGGCCTCGTGGACCTCATCGACGGATTGGGATTCGGACGAGGTCAGGTGGGTGCGACCGTTGGACGGCATCTTCGACACCCGGTTCGATCCGGGTTCGTATCGTGTCGCGTTCGGTGACCGCGTCACGGGTGCGGCAATCGGTGAGTGGGACTATGAGTACGACTTCACGCCCGTCGAGTACTGGGGTGGGGGCGCCGACCTGTCGTCTTCGAAGGTGCTCACTCTTTCACCTGGCCGCTCGACCACGGTCAACGGCCTGACTCCACCGACGTTCTCCGATGTGCCCCAGGGCAAGCCGTTCGATTTCGAGATCACGTGGCTGGCGTCGACTGGGATCACGACGGGATATCCGAACGGGTCGTTCGATCCGTATGGGACCGTGAGTCGCGATGCGATGGCGGCGTTCCTGTACCGGTTCAGGGGGAGCCCTTCCTTCACGGCTCCTGCAGCGTCGCCGTTCTCGGACGTGCCGACGTCGAATCCCTTCTATAAGGAGATCACCTGGTTGGCATCGACCGGGATCACGACCGGCTACCCGGATGGGACCTTCCGCCCGTTTGGGAAGGTAAGTCGTGATGCGATGGCCGCGTTCTTGTATCGCTTCTCGGGTTCGCCCGAGTTCGCCGCTCCTGGGGCGTCGCCGTTCTCGGATGTGCCGACGTCGAATGGCTTCTACAAGGAGATCACCTGGTTGTCCTCGACGGGGATCACGACCGGATATGCGGACGGGACGTTCAACGTGTATGGAACGGTGAGCCGCGACGCCATGGCGGCGTTCCTCTACCGCCTGCACTCGCAACCCTGGCTCTGGAGCTAGGCAGCTGAGCAGTAAGCGCAGGCCGGCGCCCGGGCGTGGTTCCCCCACGCGCGGGCGCTCGCGCGTTCCCGCGGCGGATCCGCGGACGACAGTCGCGATCGCAGCCGTGGCGTTGTTGGCGCTATCGGTCGTCGTCTTCGCCCCTGGCTCGTACTTCCGGTGGGTGCTCCCCAAGGAGTTCGTGGCCCTCGCCGCCGCGGTCCTGGCTTCGATCGCGTTGCCGCGTGGACGGCTCGGACGCGCGTTCTGGGCGATTGCCGGTGCCGGGTTCGTGGTGCTCATCCTCGCGGCTCTGGTCGGCGCCGAGCCGATGACACAGGTGCTCGGGGGTTGGCCACGCTACGAGGGGCTCGTCGCTGTGCCCGTCTATGTTGCGGCCGCGTGGACGGCTGCGCGCATGCTCGGACCGGATGACG
>Ga0164243_10016750_pt1 | contig 10022 bp, 7 predicted proteins | sample OricompcompostOP_FD_108781 | JGI IMG/M metagenome (GOLD analysis project Ga0164243, IMG submission 108781) | Organic Plus compost microbial communities from Emeryville, California, USA - Original compost - Organic plus compost (OP) | ecosystem: Engineered > Solid waste > Mixed feedstock >... | reverse complement strand
TCTGAACGAAGGCATTCAACTGGCCGGCATTGAAGACGACACCATGCTGATGGCCTATGTGCTTGAGTCGCATCGCAATGTGGGCATGCAGGAACTGGCGCAGCGCTACCTGGGGCGTACCGGTACCACCTACGAAGAAATTTGCGGCAAGGGGGCCAAACAGATCTGTTTTGACGAAGTGGATATTGAAACAGCGACCCACTACGCGTCCGAAGATGCCGACTTCACGCTGCAGCTTTATCGGGCACTTGCGCCCCTGGTGCAGCAACAGGAGGGGCTGCAGCGTATTTATCGGCTGGAAGTGCAGGTCTCTCGCGTGCTGACCCTGATCGAGCGCCAGGGAGTTCGCATTGACGAGTCTATGTTGCGCCAGCAGAGCGCGCAGATCGGTGCAACGCTGGTCGATCTGGAAAACAAGGCCTATGAACTGGCGGGCCAGCCGTTCAACCTGAATTCTCCCAAACAGCTGGGCGAGATTCTGTTTGTCAAAATGAATCTGCCCGTGGTACGCAAAACGCCCAAGGGGGCACCTTCTACCGATGAAGATGTGCTGGCAAAGCTGGCCGCAGATTATCCGTTGCCGCGCACGCTGCTTGATTATCGGGGACTGGCCAAGCTGAAATCAACTTACACCGACAAATTGCCGAAAATGATCAATCCGGCGACCGGGCGGGTGCACACCGATTATGCGCAGGCCGCCGTGATTACTGGCAGGCTGGCGTCGTCCGATCCCAATCTGCAGAATATTCCGGTGCGCACCGAAGAGGGACGGCGCATTCGCATGGCGTTCATTCCATCGGACGGGGACGTGATCGTGTCCGCCGACTATTCCCAGATCGAGTTGCGGGTGATGGCGCATTTGTCAGGCGATGCCAATCTGCAGCGCGCGTTCCGCGAGGGTGAAGATATTCACCGGGCAACCGCCGGCGAGGTGTTCGGTGTGGCGCCCACTGACGTGAATGCCGAACAGCGCCGGGCCGCCAAGGCCATTAACTTTGGTTTGATCTACGGCATGAGTGCGTTCGGACTGGCTGCGAATCTGGGTATTACCCGCGACGCGGCGCAAACCTATATTGACCGCTATTTCGCCCGCTATCCCGGCGTAGCCGAATACATGTCACGCATCAAGAAAGAGGCCTCGGCCAATGGCTACGTGGAAACGGTATTCGGCCGGCGCTTGTGGTTGCCGGAAATCAATGCCAAAGGTCCGCGCCGCGCCGGCGCCGAGCGGGCGGCCATCAATGCGCCCATGCAGGGTACATCGGCCGATCTGATCAAAATGGCCATGGTGGCCGTGCAGGACTGGCTGGAAAAGGAAAAACTGGCTTCACGGCTTGTCATGCAGGTTCACGATGAACTGGTGCTGGATGTGCCGCGTGCCGAGCAGGACATGGTCAGCCAGGCCTTGCCGGGTCTGATGTGTGACGTGGCCAGTCTGGCGGTGCCGCTGGTGGCCGAGACAGGGGTGGGTAACAATTGGGAAGAAGCGCATTAGGCCGGTTCTGCCGGATACGTGCTTTGCTTTGACCGCAGACCGACTTGCGTTATGATGAGCGTCAAGCGCGCGACGTACCTCAGAGCGGCGGCAAAAGCGGATACTGGACCCGATATATGAAAGATACCTTCGTCTTGAGAATGGCGTTATTTGCTGTCGTCTACGGCGTTCTGGCTTTTTTGTGCATTGGTATCAGAGATCCCGAAACCCAGTCCACATTGTTATGGCCAGCCGGGGGCATCCTGCTCGGGGCATTGATGGTCAGCAGCAGAAAAGGCTGGCCTGGCTGGATGCTGATCGCGGGCGCGTTGCACCTGTTGGCGGGCATGTGGACCGGCAGGGCCTTGCCCGTCTCATTGGTCTACACGCTGACTGATCTTGTGGTGATGTGCGTGATAGCCGCAGTCTGGCGCAATCGCGTACAACCTCACTATAACTTGCAAAGCCCTTCCAATTTGGCATACTTTCTGGGCCTGTTGCTGGCCGGCGCGATTGTCGGTACGGTGTTGAACAGTATGGGACTCAGTCTGGTAAATGCCGGTGTGCCGACGCGCGGCTATGCCTGGTTTGTTGCCGATTTGATCGGCAATCTGGTGGGGGCGCCCCTGGTCATTGCCTGGTCTGCGTTTCGGGCCCGCCGTTCCGGCGGCTCCTCGCAAGCCAATTTCTACTTCGGCCTGATCTGGTTCGTGCTGCTGGTCGCCTCTGCGGCCCTGGCCTTTGACGGGCCGACAAGTGTAGCGGTGCTGGGGTCCCAGAGTTACGAGCTGTCCTATCTGCCACTGCTTTTCGTTGTTCTTGTGGCGCTGGTCTGGGATCAGCGCGGACTGACGCTGGCGACTCTGGTGCTGGCTCTGGTGGCGGCCTTCAATACGGCCCAGAATGAGGGTCCCTTTGCCGATTCCATGGCTTTTTTCGGTAAGGGTCTGCTCGAAGTGCAGGGTTATATTGGCGCGGCCTGCCTGGCAGGGTTGCTTATGACGGCGATTATTGCCACGCGCAATCGCGCTTTGCGCGAGGCGGCGCTCTGGAAGCTGCGCTTCGAGGCAGCGTTGCAGGGCAGCCAGCATCTGGTGTACGAGTATGATCCGGTCAGTGGCCAGTTTATCTGGGCAGGAGACACGCGTAGCCTGCTGGGTCTTGCACCACCTGATCTGGCAACGCTGGATGCTTTCATCAAACATGTGCATCCGGATGATCGCCCGAAAGTTGTCCAGTGCTTCGATGCGCGCGGCACGGTGCAGACGGCAGCCGCGGCCACCGAAATACGTTTTCGCATGTGCAGCGCGACTGATCAATGCTTTCATGTCGTCGATACCGGCGGACCGCTGGCGGATCTGGATGATCAGGTCTATCGGATCAACGGGCTGCTGCGTCTGCTGGGAAATGACGACGCCCGACACACTCCAGGCTAGGCCGCCAATGGAAAAGGCATCCAATTCGGTTGGCGCGCTGCTGATTCATGGTTTGGGAGGCACTCAGTTCGATCTGGGATCTTTGCACAAAATCTTGAATCGCGCCGGTGTCGAGACGCATGCATTGACGCTGCCGGGCCACGGTGGCGATCCCACAGATCTGCTGAATGTGAGTGCCGAAGACTGGATTGGTGCAGTGCAGGCCAAGTACCGGGAGATTGTCGATCAATATGAGACCGTACATATCATGGGGATGTGCATGGGATCACTGCTGGCAGCGGAACTGGCAAAGCGCGAACGCCATGCCAAGGGCCGGCTGGTATTGCTGGCGCCTCCGGTCTATCTGGATGGATGGTCAACGCCGTGGTATCGCCACTTTCGTCATCTTTTGTATGCGATTCCGTATATTGCGCAGCGTATTCGGGTCGAGGAAGAAGAGCCCTACGGCATCAAGAACGAACTGGTGCGCCGAATCGTCAAGTCGCGCTTTGCCAAGGGCGACAGTTTTCATTACCAATGGGTGCCACTGGCAGTGGTCAGGCAGGTTGACCGATTGCGCAACTGGGTCAGGCAAAGCCTTGAGCACATTGGTTGCGCCACGCTTATCGTGCATGCCAGAGAAGACGAACTCACTTCAATCAAATCCGCCTATTACCTGCAAAAAGAGATGACCGGCGCGACCGTCAATGTCGTCATTCTGGAAAACAGCTATCACATGATCTGCGTCGATAACGACCGGGAGCAGGTGGCGGTCTGTGTGCTGGAGCATTTTATGCTTGATCCGGCCCATGCCCGCCGCGCGGACAGACAGCGTTCCGCTTCATAAAGCGCCGTGTTGACTTCCGGCGGATTTCAGGTATGCCAGACATAATTGTATGAATGGCTCTACTGTGGGTGCCGGTGAGCGTGTATTGGGGGTGGTTGCGCAGATCGTCCAGTAGGGCGTAGCCTGGGCTTTGAATTGACCGGCATGCATTCCGGTCATATTGACCGTATGAAAAAGCGAGGACGGCACTACACCGATGCCCAGCCCGGCACTAATCAGCCCTAATGCCGTTCCGACGTGATTGACTTCGAATGCGGGGTGAAGTATCTGTCCGTGTTGCAAATATTGCGCTTCCAGCAATTGTCGCACGCTACTGTTTTGTCCCCGCACAATGAGGTCGTGCGCGAATATATCCGGCCAATCGACCTTATCGAGCGACGCCAGCGGATGATTCGTGGCGCACAGTACGATCAGCGGATCCTGAAACAGAACATGCTGGTCAAGATCGTCCGCATCGGGTTGCTCCGGTAGCAGCGCGATATCGGCGCTGCCATTTCGTACCATGTCGATCCCGACACTGGTCAGCACATCATGGACATGCAGGCGGATGTTCGGATAGGCTTGCCTGTAGCGTACCAGCACGCTGGGTAGCACACCGGCCGCGACCGATGGCGCGACTGCAATACTTAGATGGCCATGACTGCCGGATACCACTTCACGCATGTGTTCCAGCCCGCGCGTCAGTTGATTCGTCAGTGCGCAGGCCACGTCAAAAAACTCCAGCCCAACGACAGATAACGTCACCGATCGCGTATCGCGATCAAAAAGGCGTGCGCCCAGGGTGTGCTCCAGACGGTGAATATTGGCGCTGAGTGCGGGCTGGGACAGATGCACAGCTTGGGCTGCCTGACTGAAGCTCAAGGTTCGGGCAACAGCGAGGAACGCTTCAATCTGCTTTAACGTGATAGACATTCGTTGCGCCTGGTCTTTTATATATTCATTAATCAGATAAGTTTATCAGAAAAAGAAAATAGACAAATAAATACCTTCCTCCTATAGTCTTCTTCATGAGTGGCGGGGTTGGCGGTGCACCTCTTATGCGTAGATACCGCAAGTCGAATGGGAAAAGGGAACACAATGAATAATGTGATGAGCGGCCCGTTAACGGGGCCCGAAGTTTGGACAGGACCAGAACTGGATGCGCGACGGGACTGGATTGAACACCTGGATGCGCAAGAGCTCGCGGAACTGGACCGCATGTTGCAGCCAATAAGATCGGACGCGGTGGACCCAATTGATTTGACGTTGCAGGATTTTCAACTGCCTCGCCTGCAGGCGCGGTTTGACCGTGTCAGAGCGCAGCTCGAAGGAGGGCGGGGCTTTGCGTTGATACGAGGAGTACCGGTCGGACGCTACACGCTAGCACAGAACCGTATCATTTTTTGGGCGCTTGCCCTGCTGCTTGGCGAGCCACAGGCACAGGACAAGCTGGGCAGTCGCATGCATAGCGTGACCAATACGAATTTGCGCGTCGAAGGATCTGACGAAGTACGCAGTTATCAGACGGACGATGAGCTGACCTTTCATAACGACGGTGGCGATGCCTTTATGTTGCTGTGCCTGAGAACGGCGGTTTCCGGCGGCATGAGCAAGCTGGTGAGCGTCGGTACAATTTACAATGAAGTGCTGGGACGCCGGCCTGATCTGCTTGAGGTGTTGCAGCAGCCATTTCACTTCGATGCGCGCGGTCAGCATCCGAGCGGATTGAAGATACAAAGCGCACCGATTCTGAATTTTTTCGATGGTCGGCTCAGTGTGCTGTATAAAAGACGGTATCTGATGGCGGCGCAGCGCTTTCCCGAAGTACCCCGGCTTACCCAGGCACAGCAGGAAGCGATCGGGCTGGTCGAGGAAATCTGTAATGATCCTGCGATCCAGCTTGGCTTTTACATGGAGCCGGGCGATGTTCAGATCGCCAACAACTATGCGGTTCTCCATGCGCGCACCAAGTATGAGGATGCCCAGGATCCTGAGGCGCGCCGGCACCTGCTGCGCGCGTGGCTGACACTGCCTAATGGTCGTGCGCTGCCACCCGCGTTCGCCCAGACCCGGGAATTTGCAACCTCATACCAAAGTCGCCACGGAGCGGCAGTGCGTGCGTAAGTCGGTTTGTTCAGACCAGGGTACCACTGCCTCGCCTTTAATACATACCGCCTTCAATACAAATAATGAGAACACAAAAATCATGAGACATCCTCTTCGTTCCCTTCTTCTACTCTCTGCCTTCGCCTGTAGTGCTGTGATCAACACCTTGGCGATGGCCGCAGAGCCTTATCCCAGCAAACCGATCCGAATTGTTGTTCCTTATACGCCCGGCGGCAACACCGACCTTCTGGGTCGCCTGGTTGCACAGCATTTGGGTCAGGCGTGGAGCGTGCCTGTCGTGGTAGAGAACCGGCCCGGCGCAGGCGGCACGATCGGGGTTGGTCAAGTTGCCAAATCCAAACCCGATGGCTATACCATGATTTTGGGGGCGTTTGGCAATATTCTGGTTGCCCAAAGCCTGTACAAGGATCTTTCCTATGATCCGGTGAAGGATCTCAAGCCGGTGATTCTGCTGGCGACCCCGCCGACGATTTTGACGGCAACTGCCAGCCTGCCGGTCTCTAATGTGACACAGCTGATCGCCTATGCGAAGAAAAATCCGGGCAAACTGAACTATGGTTCCTCGGGCAAGGGAACCTCCAATCATCTTTTTGGTGAGCTGTTCGCATCGATGGCAGGGGTTGAGCTGACCCATGTTCCCTATAAGGGAAGCGGGCCGGCTGTCAACGATCTTGTCGCGGGCATGACTCAGTTGAACTTTGCGCCATTCCCGCTTGTATTGCCGCAGATTCGGGCGGGTAAGCTTAAGGCTCTGGCTGTTACTGGAGCCACGCGTTCGCCCGCGCTCGCGGATGTGCCAACAGTTGCCGAGTCGGGTCTGCCGGGGTATGAGGGGGTGGGTTGGTTTGGATTGCTGGTTCCGTCAGGCACGCAGGACAGTATTGTTAATAAGCTTAATAAACAAATCAACCAGATATTGAGCGACCCACAGGTGAGGGAAACCTTGTCCGCGGAAGGTGCGGTACCGATCGGGGGCTCGCCACAGGATGCCGTGGCGTCCGTGGCGGCAGGGATTAAAAAATGGCGAGGCCTGGCAGAAAAAATCCAGTGAAGCCAGGCTTGCCTGCCTTTCTGTCAGGGCGGTCGTGATTATTGAACGACACGCGCCCGCAGCGCGTTAATACGATGCTCGATCGGCGGGTGCGTGGCAAACAAGGCTGCGACGCCCCGGCCGCCGCTGATGCCTGACGATTCGAATTGTTTGGGCAATTCGCCGGGATGCATGCCGCCCAACCGGGCCAGCGCATTGATCATCGGGGAAGCTGACCCCAGCATTTGCGCCGAGCCGGCATCGGCACGGTATTCGCGCTGACGGGAAAACCAGGCCACGATGATTGAGGCCAGAATGCCGAATACGATCTCACAGACGACAACCGTGATGTAATAGCCCGGGCCGACCCCGCGTTCGTTGCGGAAAACGGTCTTGTCAATGAAATAGCCGACGACGCGGGCCAGGAAAACCACAAATGTGTTGACCACGCCCTGGATCAGGGTCAGGGTGACCATGTCTCCGTTGGCAATGTGCGCGACCTCATGACCCAGGACCGCAGTGACTTCCTCTTCGCTCATCCCGTTGAGCAGGCCGGTCGAGACGGCGACCAGCGAGTCATTCTTGAACGCGCCGGTGGCGAACGCGTTGGGCTCGCCTTCATAGATCGCCACTTCCGGATGGCCGATGCCGGCCCGGTCAGCCAGTTGGTGTACGGTGTCCACCAGCCACATTTCCTGCTGGTTGCCGGGGGAGGCCGGGTTGATGATATGCAAACCCATGGTCCATTTAGCCATGGGTTTGCTCATCAGGAGTGAAATAAAGGCGCCGACAAAGCCGACCACGGCGGAAAAGGCCAGCAACTGCCCCATATTGATGCCGTTGGCATCCATATAGCGGTTGACGCCCAGCAGGTTCAGCGTGAAGCCCAACACCACCATGACGGCCAGATTGGTCATAAGAAAAAGAATAATGCGTTTCATACAGCAGGTCCTTTTAGGAAGGGATCAATCCGCAAAGTGGGCGCAGAGCGTAACATCGGTCCGGCCTCCATGGGCTTAAAAATAACTGAATTTAAATCACATCCATTATATAAGGGCAATCTTGTCCTTTTATAGTGTGGTTGGCAGTAGAATGTTATATTCTTTTCAAGCGATTTCCGGATTTATCATGCAGGCATTGTGGATGTTGGTGGCTTCCTTTATGTTCGCCATCATGGGGGCATCGGTCAAACTGGCGTCCGAACATGCCGCTTCACTTTCGCTGGTGATTCTGTTTCGGGGGTTGCCATCTGTTGTGCTGCTGGTGATCTGGGCACTGTCAACACGCAAGTCTCTCAAACCTAAAAGTATACGCCTGCATTTAATGCGAAATGTGTTTGGCGTGGGTGCCATGTGGATGGCGTTTTACGGCTATAGCGTATTGCCCCTGGCAACCAGCACCAGTCTCAATTACACCTCTCCCTTGTTTATTGCCGGTTTTCTGCTGCTATCGGGCAGGGCGGCCAATGATATCGTGCGCACAATTGCGGTGGGTCTGGGTTTTGCGGGTGTGTTGCTTATTTTGCGGCCCAGTATTACCGAAGATCAGTGGTTTGCGTGTGCGCTGGGCTTGACAGCCGGTGCCTGCGGCGCCGTTGCCATGATGCAGGTGCGGCAGTTGGGCACTATCGGTGAACCGATCTGGCGTACGGTCATGTTTTTCTCTATCTTTGTCACAGGTACCAGCCTGGTCGGTATCAAGGCGCATGGTATTGGGGAGCCCGATATGGTGGCCTGGGCGGCCTTGCTGATGTGCGGATTGTCAGGATTGTTCGGACAGTTGGCATTGACGCGCGCCTTTGGTTCGGGCTCGCCCCTGCTGTCGGCCGCCCTGCAATATACCACCATTATCTTTTCTGCCTGCATCGGCATTCTGGTCTGGCAAAACGCGCCGGATGTGCTGGCGTGGCTGGGCATGGCCATGGTGATTATGGCGGGTCTGCTGTCGGCCTGGCGCACGCTGGCGCTGGCTGACAGGCAGAAGAAAACGCAAGTGGTGGAAACAACACCATAAGAACTGTTGCCCGACCGCGCGGCATGGTGTGGCGTTACGCGCACGCCAGCGGCGCCGGTCTTCAGTTGTGGCGGCATCATCCAAAAGGGTTACGCCGTCACCATGCCGTCAAAAGGGCTATGCCATGAGTTTGTTGTACCACTCGTGAAAGTGTTGCATGCCATCTTCCATGGGTGACTGATACGGGCCGACTTCAGACGTGCCGCGCTTATACAGCGCCAGTCGCCCGGCATCCATGCGTTCGGCAATTTCATCGTCTTCAATGGCCGTTTCCATATAGGCAGCCTGCTGGGCTTCGATGAAGTCGCGCTCGAACATGGCAATTTCTTCGGGATAATAGAATTCCACCAGATTCACAGTTTTTTGCGGACTGACCGGGTACAGCGTGGACAGCACCAGCACATGAGGATACAGCTCGATCATATGCGTGGGGAAATAGGTCACCCACATGGCGCCAAAGTCGGGAGCCTCTCCCTGGCGGAACTTGAGCAGTTCGTCATGCCATTTTTTGTACACTTCAGAACCGGGATTGGCCAGCGCCTGATGGATGCCGACACGCTGCAGGCTGAAGTTTTCTGCAAAATCCCAGGTCAGATCGTCACAGGTGACAAATTTGCCCAGACCAGGGTGGAAGGGGCCGACGTGATAGTCTTCAAGATAGACTTCAATGAAGGTTTTCCAGTTGTAATTGCATTCGTGCACGATGGCGCGGTCAAATACATAACCTGAAAAATCGAATTCAGGACGTGAGAACAGCGACGCCATATCGGCAGCGGGGTCGCGCGGGCCTTCAAACAGCAGGCCGTGGCAGTGCTGTAGCGGAAACTGCTGCAGGTTTTTACAGGGATTGCTGTCAAACTGCGGCGCGCCCAGCAGGGTTCCCTGATTGTCGTAGGTCCAGCGGTGCAGCGGACAGACAATGTTGCCGCCGGAGCTGCGCAGGTTGCCATGGTTATGGGTTGTGCTGGTGACATCTCCTGCATGACCGCCCAGCATGATTGCCTGCCTGTGACGACAGACGTTTGACATCAGGCTGACTTCACTGCCGTTGCCGGCGGCGCTGTGGTTGCGCACCAGCACCCGTCCGGCCTGCTCGTGCGCCAGGGTGCGCCAGTCTCCGGGTTCGGGCACCAGTTT
>Ga0164243_10016749_pt1 | contig 10023 bp, 7 predicted proteins | sample OricompcompostOP_FD_108781 | JGI IMG/M metagenome (GOLD analysis project Ga0164243, IMG submission 108781) | Organic Plus compost microbial communities from Emeryville, California, USA - Original compost - Organic plus compost (OP) | ecosystem: Engineered > Solid waste > Mixed feedstock >... | reverse complement strand
TCCCAGATGCCGTAGCCATACGGGCGCAGGATCTTCGTCCCGCGCACCGGGGAGTCGTCGGCCAGTTCGGCCTTCTGGATCACATCGACGTACCACTGGTCGAAGTTGTCGTTCTGGTCCGCGATGTCCTGGACATATTGCGACTGAGACATGAGGGTACCCCTCCGGGAGACACGGGTGCGTGGCGATCAGGCCAGGAAGCAGCGTGCATTGCCGAGACGCGCGGGATCGACGGGCGTCCCGGCGCCGGGAGGGGCGGGCTCGGCGCCGGCGGCGGTGCTGAGCGTGAAGGCGAAGGGGCCAGGGCCGTACTTCTGAAGGTAGAGCGCCGGGATCGCGACGTCGGAGGCATCCTCGCCGTCGTGGGGCGCCGGTTCGGCGACGCAGATCCACTGCGTCCCCTCCGCGCCGGCCGCGAAGGTCGCCGCCCGCGCGATGCCCGGCCATGGTGGCGCAATCGCGACCGCCGGCGATCCCGTCAGGGAGGAGAAGGCCCCGGACGCGGCATCGAGGTCCGGTACGAGGACGGTGACGCCGGAGACGCTGCTGGCGCCGTTGGGATGATCGGTCTCCTCCGGCGCGTACGGGACGCGGAGCGAGCGCGGTGTCAGGTCCTGGATGAGGAAGGGGAGGCCGTCGTGGCCGGTCGTGGCGAGCGTCCATTCGATGCGCTGGCCGTCCGGGCGGAGCCGCCCGAGGCCCCACGCATCGCCGATCTCCACGCCCTGGGCGTGCATGCGGGCGACATCGGCCTCCACGTCGTCGCTCAGCAGGGCGTAGTCAACGAGGCCGCCGCCGAGGGCGAGGCGCTGGTACCACGGGTTGGTGGAGGGCTGCATCGGGTCGATGAAGGCGATCAGTTCGAGATAGGAGCCATCCGCAAAGGCGATCAGCGCGTTCTCGGTGCCGCCGGTGGCGTGCTGACCGCCTCGCACGACGGTGAATCCCGCCGCGATGGCATCGGGGATTGCGGCATCCAGCGAGGGGACGAGGATCACGAGATGGTCGAGTTGACGGGCCATGCGCAGTCGGTCTCCTGTCCGGATCGTCATCGCCGGGGCGTCGTTGCCTGAGTCTGGCATGCCAGGGCGGCAGGCGCAATGGCGAAAGCGCCAACGCGAGGGACTGGTCTGTCCGGACAAGGGTGGCGCCTGGGGCCACGAACGGGCTAGGATCGACCTGTCAGCCGAACGTGGTGCTTCCGCTGTCCGTTTCCGACCGGCGATCGCCCAGGTTCCGTGTCCCGGACCCCGGCCGGCCCCATGCTTCCCAAGGAGCCCACACCGATGCCTTCCCCGATCCTCACCCCAACCCCCACCTACGCTGCGAGCCAGCCGCGGCTCTCCCGCCGCCGCTTCGCAGGGGCGACTGCGGCCACCGCGGCCGCGCTCGCGATGGGTGGCCTCTCGCTTCCCGGCCTCGCGCCCGCCGTCGCCCGCGCGCAGTCGATGGACCCCTACACCTACATCCGGCCGATGCCCGCGACCACCGATCTCGGCCAGCGGCCGGGCCAGGAGGCCGCCGCGATCGCGCCGGTGCAGGCCGACAATGCGACGTGGACTACCTACCTCCAGTTGCCGATCAAGGAGGGTCAGGATTTTCACTATACGTGCGAGTTCGATTCCGCCTGGATCATCCTGAAGGCCTACGGGCTGGAGGTGCCGTTGCAGCAGCAGATCGCGTTCGTCGGCATCGACGACTCGCTGGAGCCTTGGTATGAGGAGCGTGCCGATGGCGTGGTCGTCTGGGGCGGCGACGTCAACGAGTACTACTGCGGCGACTACGAGACGAATTTCCTCGCCCGTGCCCGTGGAAACGCGATGAAGAAGGTCTTCGAGGGCTCCGGCCTGACGGCGACTGTCGTCAACGACCGGCCCGGCATCGAGCGGGCGCTGGCGGCGGGGCAGCCGGTCTTCTTCAAGTCCACGGTGGACTTCCTCGACTGGGTGCCGGCGACGTGGATCACGCCGGCGAACGCGGAGTACCCGGTGGTGCTGGGGAACGATCACGCCCTGATCGTGATGGGGCACAACGACGAGGATGTCATCATCCGCGATCCGCTCGGCCCGACCTCCACGAACGGGACACGGCCGTACCAGTACCGCGTGACGTGGGATCGCTACCTGGAGGTCTTCGCGGCGCAGGGGAACGACGGGATCGCGGTCGGGACGGCGAAGACGGCCGGCTGAGCGGGAGTGGACGCGGACGCCGTGGCGGTGGTACGGCGGCTGCGGGACGTTCGCAGGACGTTCGCGGTTCCTGAAAGGAGGAGCGCTATGCCATACGCCCATCGCACCGATCTCCCCGACAGCGTCCGGGACTCCCTGCCGGATCACGCCCAGGATATCTTCAAGGAGGCCTTCAACCACGCCCTTGAGGAGTACGGCAATGACGAGGAACGGGCATTCCGCGTCGCCTGGGGCGCCGTCAAGAAGTCCTACCACAAGAACGATGATGGTGAATGGGTTAAGGGCGCGAGCGAGGACTGACCCTGCGACCCTGCCGCCCCTTCACGATCCGATGATTGCGCTTCTCGGCCTATCGGGCATCATGGCGTTTGCGATGATTTTCCGATCGTTTCCGAGGAGCGCTTTCTGATGGACCTGACCTTTCTGGGCACGGCGGCGGCGGAGGGCTATCCCGATCCCTTCTGCGCCTGCGCCAACTGCATCGAGGCGCGCGAGCTGGGCGGAACGTCCTTCCGCTATCGGGCGTCGGCGCTGGTCGATGGTTGCCTGCTGATCGACATGGGGCCCGATCTGGTTGCGGCCTCGATGCGCCACGGCATCCCCCTCAACGATGTCCGCTACGGCATCCAGACGCACCCGCACAACGACCACCTCGATGTCCTCGCCTTCTTCGCCCGCAACGAGGGGTGCAACGTCGAAGGCATCGCCACGATGGAGTACGCCTGCTCGGCGACGGCGCTCCGCCGCATCAACGCGCTGGAGAGCCTGGAGAGCGTCGAGACCGACTTCGCCGACGCCGAGGTGCAGCGCCGTCACCGGATTGCGCTGCACACGATCGAGCCGTGGGAGGAGTTCCGGATTGGCCCGTACCGCATCCAGCCGGTTGGCGCTACCCACGGCGGCGGCCGGATCGAGGCGATGCTCTTCGCAATCGAGGGGCCGGATGGCGGCCGCCTCTTCTACGGGACGGATACCGGCACGCTGGCGGATGGCACCTGGGAGCGGCTGGCGGACCTCGGATGGGTCTTCGATGTCTTCGTGCTGGACCACACCGGCGGCATGCAGGTCGGCCCGGCGGGGGCGCATCACAACGCCGGCACCTTCGTGGAGTAGGTCGCGCGGGCCCGCGCGGCCGGGGTGATCGACGACAGCACGCGGGTAATGGCGACGCACTTCGCGCATCACAGCAACCCGACGCACGAGAAGCTGGCCGCCTGGACGGCGGAATCCGGATACGAACCGGCCTACGACGGCATGCGGGTCACGGTCGCCGCGACCATGCCCGGGTCTGCCTGAGACGCAGGACCGCTACCCCTCGCGGTCGATCGATTCCATCGCCATACGGAGGCCCATCGTGAGGTCGTCGGCGCTCGGCGTGCTCGGCCAGCGGTGGAGCTGGCGCGGGGCCGGGGAGGCGCCGGGCGACCCGCTTCCGGCGTTCGGGATCGCGATCAGGTCCGTCGTCCCATTGGGAAAGGTCCGCGCCGCGACGACGTGCTGGAGCCTCCCGCGCCGCCAGGAGAGCGTCACCGCCGATCCCCCGTTGAACCGCTGCACGCCCGTCTCTACCCGCGTGTCCCACCCGCCGGCGACCCGTTCCGCCGCCTCGCGGAGGGTGCGCTCCGCCGGACTGAGCGTGGTGAGGTCGAGCTTGCTCGGCTGGATGCCACCCAGCATTCCCCGCTCGTAGCCGGGCGGCACATCGGTCAGCGTCGCGGTCCGCGCCTTCATGCGCGGGTTGTGGGAGAACCACCAGCCGCCCGCGATGATCGCGATGTGGATGATGCCGATCGCGATGCTGAGGGCGGGCACACCGCCATCGTACATCTGCCGCCAGTCGCCGTTGAAGTTGGAGACGACATCCAGCACCGGGTAGAAGATGAAGGCGTTGATGCCCGAGATGAAGGCGAATTGCAGCAGCAGTTCGTTGTAGGCGGCGCGCATCGGCGGCTTGCGGAAGAAGACGAGCGCCAGCGCGATCAGGATGAGGATCAGATTGACGATGCTGCCGGCCGCAGCGATCAGGATGCGCTCGGCGGGGGCGAACTGGTCCGGGTAGAAGGAGACGTAGCCCGCGAAGCCGTAGAAGCCGAAGTCCACGACCTGGCCGCCCAGCGCCCAGATGGTTACCGCGTGGCCGAGCTCGTGGAGGGCGACCGAGACCGGCACGAGGATGAAGAACGCGGCCTGGTCGACCATCGAGCGGTCGAAGGGCGTGAAGGTGGTATCGAAGATCTCGCGGCGGCGCTGCACGATCTGGACGACGACGCGGATGCCGACGACCGCGTAGAAGAGGCTGATGAGGATGAACGGGCTGAATCCCATGGGCTCGATTCGCATCCCGGAGTAGGCCAGCGGGCCGCAGCGTTCGGCCCGGGGGTGACGCAACCCCCGGCTTCGGCCCGCAGAGGGACCGCCGGGGGCATTGTACCCGGCTTCCCGCGCCGCTCAGTCGGCGTTGGTGCCGGAGGAGCGCGCCTGCACCTGCGCCACCGTCTTCACGTTCGTGATCGCGGTGCGCGTGGTCCAGGCGATCACGACCGCCGCGATGAAGGCGATGGCGCCGCCCGCAGCCACGGAGGCCGGGGCGCCGAAGGTCTCCGCGATCGCCCCCGCCGCCAGGGCGCCCGCCGGCGTCGTGCCGGTGAAGACCGTCATGTAGACCGCCATCACGCGGCCACGGTACTCGTCGCTGGCCGTTGTCTGGACGATCGTGTTGGCGGTCGCCATCGTGTTGCTGCTCAGGAAGCCGATCGCGGCCAGCGCCACCATGCCGATGTGGACGGAGAGCGGCACCGATGCCACCCACCCGAGGACGACCTCGGCCACGCCGAGGCCCATCGCCGCGGCGAGCATCCGGTTCCGGTTCGGCTTGCGACCGCCGAAGAAGGCGAGCGAGAGGGCCCCGGCCAGCGATCCGACGCCCATCGCGGACATCAGCAGGCCGTAGGTCCCGGCACCCGCCTTGAAGTCCTCCTGCGCCAGCAGCGGCACCCAGATGTTGAAGTTCACCGCGAAGGTGCCGATGAAGCCGATCAGGAGGATCGTCCGCGCGATCTCGGGGGTGCGGCGGATGTAGCCGAGCCCCTCCTTGATCCCGGACACGGCGGACCCGGAGACGCGGCGGACGTGCGGCTTCAGGTGCATCGCCGTCAGCGCCGCGACGACCGGCACGAAACTGATCGCGTTGATCAGGAAGCAGACGGCGGGGCCGAAGAGGGCCAGCAACCCGCCCGCAACCGCCGGACCGACGACGCGGCCGGTATTGAAGACGGCGGAGTTGAGGGAGACGGCGTTCATCACCGCGTCGCGATCCACCATCTCGGAGACGAAGGCCTGGCGGGCGGGCTGGTCGATGGCGGTGGTGATGCCGAAGAGCAGCGCGACGAGGTAGACGTGCCAGAGCTGCACGACGTTCGTGAAGATCAGCAGCGACATCGTCAGGGCGAGGAGCGCGAACATCGTCTGCGTGAACTGGAGGATACGCCGCTTCGGGAGACGGTCGGAGAGCAGGCCGGACGGGATGCCGAGCATGAGCACCGGGCCGAACTGGCAGACCGGGACGAGCGAGAGCTGGATGGGCGACGCGTGCAGCTTGTCCACGACGAGCCAGGCTTCGCTGGTCGATTGCATCCAGGTGCCGATGACGGAGACGATCTGGCCACCGAAGTAGAGGCGGTAGTTCCGGAACCGGAACGCCGCGAAGCCACTGCGGTGGCCCCCGCCTTCGCCCGGCCGGGGCGCGGACGGATCGACTGCCCGGCCCCCTCGTCTTCCATGCCATCCGAAATGCACCATGTGTCCCGCCAGCTTCCCTGCGTGGTCCCGTCGTCGCCCGGTGGGGCGAGGCGGTGCGTCGCCGAGGGCCATCGCCCGGAGGTGGGCGGGCCCGTCGCGGGACGCAGCGTCGAATCCTGGGAACAGGAATCGCACAAACCGGGCCGCATGTCAACATGCGGTGACATGCGGCCCGGTCGCGGCGGTGAGGGTGAACGCGACGGGAGCCCGGAAGGGGCTAGCTGGCGGCGGTGTCCGCCTCGGTGGCATCGGCGATGCCCTTGCGGACCAGGAGCACCGGGCAGGTCGCCTTGCGGACGACCTCTTCCGCGACGCTGCCGAGGAACCAGCGGCTGACCCCGGTGCGGCCGTGCGAGGCGATGACGATCACATCATCCGGGCCGGCGGCATCGACGATTGCGGTGGCGATCGCGCCCTGGAGGACCTCGCCACTCACGGAGAGCCCCTGGCCTTCCAGCTTCTTCACCATGTCGGTGATGTACGTCGTGGAGTCCTCGCGCTCCTCGTCCACCATCGTGCCGAGCAGGCCGAAATCGGCCCCGGCCATCGGGGTGGCGCCGGCGTAGCGGGCCATCGAGGAGATATCCACCACCCGGACGAGATAGAGCGGGGCGCCGGTGCTCTTGGAGAGCTCGATCGCCTGGCCGAGCGCCGTCTCGGCAAGCTCGGACCCGTCCAGCGGAACGACGATGCGCTTGTACATGGAATCCTCCTGGAAGCGAGACGATACCGGAGGCGCCGATGCGCGCTCCTTGATCTCCTGCACTCCTGGAAGCCTACCGCAAACTCGGCTCCTGTCGATCCTCCATTCGGGTCGGCGGCGGGTGGCCATCGGGGCGGCCACCCGCCGCTGCGGCATCCGGGGCTGCCGGATGCTAGGACCCGCTCTCCTCGACCGTCAGTTCGAGCATCGCCGGTGCCCCGGTCTCCTTGCTGCCGATCCCGACCGCGACGTCCGGTGTGCCCGTGATGACGAACGCGATCGTGCCATCGGCGGTGACGACGCCGGTGACATCGACCACCGTCTGGCCGCCAGGGCTGATCGTGTCGACCCACCCCGCGCTCCCGAGGTCCCCGAGCTGGTTGGCGGTGACGCCGTACTCGTCGAACCACGTCCCATAGCCGACGAGCAGATTGCCGCCGCTTCCTGCGGTGCCGCCGCTCCCGGTGAGCACGAGATGGGCGCTGACGACCGTGCCGCTCCCGATGCCGTCCACCGAGAAGGTGAGGACGGTCTGCGCGCCGTCCGGGCCACCCGCCGTCAGCACGCCGCCGGCCTCACCGGCGTTCGGCGTGTCCGGCTGGGCGGTGGTGACGCTCGCATCGGCCGCGACCGGAATCGAGAGCGTGCGGGTCACGACCTGCGGCGCCTCGGTGGGAAGGACCTCTTCCGTGACCGGTGCGGCGGTGGGGGCCGCATCCTCCATGACCGGTGCGCCGGTCGCGATCTCGGCGTCACCGGGGGTGTCGCCAGCGGTGCTGCCCGCCCCCTCGACCGTCGGGGTTTGCAATGGCGCATCGAGGGCCGGGGTGGGCGTCGGCTCCGGCGGGAATGCGACGACAAACGCCGAGAAGACGAAGCCGTCCATGCCCTGCGCGTTCACCGGAGTCCATTCGCCCGCGGGCGGACCGGTCACCGTGAGCTGGCTGCCCTCCGGCAGCGTCGTCAGGATCGCCCCGTTCGCGTCCGGCGCCTGCCGGAGCAGGGCGCCATCGCCGCCGGTGCCGCCGATCCAGGCCGGGACGGGGTCGAACGCGACTGCCGGGGTCGGCTCAACGGTGGCGGACGTGGTTGCGGTCGGTTCCGGAGCGAGGGTCGGCTCGCTCGTCATGGTCGGCTCCGGGGATGGCGCCGGTGCGAGCGTCGGCACCTCGGTCGGAACTGGTGTCGGGGTTGCGGTCGGTTCGATGGTCGCGGTGGGAGGCGCGGGAACAGTCACCGTGGCCGTGGCCTCCGGCGTTGCGGTCGCAGTCGTGGCGGTGGTCGCGGATGCGGCCGGGGTAAGGACGACACCCGTGCCCCAGACCTCGATCTCCGCGATGGTGCCGATCGTGGCGAGCCCGTCCGGATTGGTCACGACGAAGCGGACGTAGCGTGCGGCATCGTTGGTCGCGACACCCCCCCAGGTGCCGGGCTGACGGTTGGTCGCGGTCGAGAGGTCGCTCCAGACCGCTCCATCCGCCGAGAGCTGGACCGACATCGCCTCCGCGCCGGTCGGGGCGCCCATCATCCAGCGGATGCCGGTGAGCTCCTGGACCGTGCCGAGGTCGAGCGCGATCCATGTCTGGTCGGGAGCAGTGCCGGTGCTCTGCCAGACGGTGGATGGGTCGCCGTCGTGGGCGGCGGCAGACGCCGAAGAGTTCGCGGAATGGAGGCTGGCGGCGATCGGCAGCGGCGCCCCCGCGAATGACGGGTTCGACCCCGCTGGCGCCTCGCCGGCGGTTGGCGATGGCGTCCCGTCAGGCGTCGCAGTCGGCGTGGCCGCCTCAGGCGTGGCGGGGACGGTCTGCGTCGGCGTCGTCTCGGGCGTGGTGGTGATGACCGGCGTGGCGGGGACCGTCGACGTCGGCGTGGCCTCCGCGGTGATGGGGAGCGCCATCGCGCCGCCGATCGAGCTGATCGTGAGGTACTGGCCGGAGACGTAGCCGGTGCGGCCATTGCAGGTGACCGGCTGCCAGCCGTTGGTCAGCGGTCCGGCCAGATTGACGGTCGCTCCCTCGCTCAGCACGGTGATGACGCCGTAGCTGGTGCCAGCGCCGGTGCGGCAGTTGGCGCCCACGCCGCCGGTTCCGGTGACGCGAGCCGTCCCGGCTGGCGCCGTCGCGGTGGGCGATGGGGTCGGGGTCGGCGTCGATGGCTGGACGGTGATGGTCAGGTATTGGCTGAAGACATAGCCGGCGCGGCCATTGCAGATCACCGGCTGCCAGCCGTTTGCCGCGGTCCCGTTGAGGGTGACGGTCGCCCCCTCCGCGAGGACGACGATGACCGAGGACGATGTGCTGGGCGCGGTCCGGCAGTTGACGCCACCCCCGCCGGTGCCCGTGACTCGCGCCTGCCCGGCGACCGGCGTCGTGGGCGTGGTGGCCGTCGCGGTTGCGGTGGGAACGGTCGTGCGGGTCGGTGTGGTGGAGGGCACGGTGGTCCGCGTTGGCGTGTTGCTCGGGACCGCGGTCCGCGTCGGGCTGCTGGTGGCGGTCGCGATGGCGGTGCGCGTCGGTGTGGCCGTCGGGGCGGTGGTTCGGGTCGCTGTCGCGGTCGGGGCCGGAGTCGAAGGCTGGACCGTGATCGTCAGGTATTGGGCCGAGACCCAGCCTGCCTGGCCGTTGCAGATGACTGGTTGCCAGCCGTTGCTCGCCGTGCCGTTGAGGGTGACGGTCGCGCCCTCGGGGAGCGCCACGATCACGCTGTAGCTCGTGCCGGGGCCGGTTCGGCAGTTGACGCCGCCTCCGCCCGTTCCGGTGACGCGCGCCTGACCCGGACTCGCCGTGGCGGTCGGGGCCGGCTGCGTCGGCGTGAGGGTGCGGGTCGGCGTGCTGGACGGGGCGAGAGTGCGCGTCGCCGTGGCCGTGGCCGTAGCCGTCGCGGTGGCCGTCACCGTCGGCGTGCGGGTCGGCGTCGTGGTGGCGGTCGCAGTGGCCGTGGCAGTCGGCGTCGGCGTCGTGAAACTGCCGAGGTACTGAGCCGAGACGTAGCCTTGCTGCCCGTTGCAGATCACCGGTTGCCAGCCGTTCGCCGCGGTCCCGTTGAGGGTGACGGTTGCCCCCTCCGCGAGGACGACGATGACCTGGGACGACGTGCTGGGCGCGGTCCGGCAGTTGACACCGCCGCCGCCGGTGCCCGTGACCACGGCGGTGCCGGTTCCCGCCGGCAGGGTGGATGTGGCGGTCGGGGTCGGCGTGGATATGGATGCTGTCGCGGTCGGGGTTCGCGTCGGAGTGGCGATGGTGCCGGTCGGCGTTCGGGTCGGGGTGACGACCGTGCCGGTTGGGGACGGCGTCGGGCCGCCGGCGGAGACGTAGATCGAGCCGTAGGCGC
>Ga0164243_10016748_pt1 | contig 10023 bp, 7 predicted proteins | sample OricompcompostOP_FD_108781 | JGI IMG/M metagenome (GOLD analysis project Ga0164243, IMG submission 108781) | Organic Plus compost microbial communities from Emeryville, California, USA - Original compost - Organic plus compost (OP) | ecosystem: Engineered > Solid waste > Mixed feedstock >... | reverse complement strand
CGGACAAGCCCAAAAAGGACGTGAAGAAGGTCGTGCTGGCCTATTCCGGCGGCCTCGACACCTCGATCATTCTGAAATGGCTGCAGACCACCTATGGCTGCGAGGTGGTCACCTTCACCGCCGATCTCGGTCAGGGCGAGGAACTGGAGCCGGCGCGCGCCAAGGCGGTGCTGCTCGGCATCAAGCCGGAAAACATCTTCATCGAGGATCTGCGCGAGGAATTCGTTCGCGACTATGTCTTCCCGATGTTTCGCGCCAACACGGTCTATGAGGGCCAATATTTGCTCGGCACCTCGATCGCGCGGCCGCTGATCGCCAAGAAGCAGATCGAGATCGCCGAAAAGGTCGGCGCCGATGCCGTCTGTCATGGCGCCACCGGCAAGGGCAACGACCAGGTCCGCTTCGAGCTGAGCTATTACGCACTGAAGCCCGACATCACCATCATCGCGCCGTGGCGCGAATGGGACCTGCGCTCGCGCGAGCAGCTGATTGCGTTTGCCGAGATGCACCAGATTCCGATCGCCAAGGACAAGCGCGGCGAAGCGCCGTTCTCGGTCGATGCCAACCTTCTGCACGCATCATCCGAAGGCAAGGTGCTGGAAGACCCGTCGCAGGAAGTGCCGGATTACGTTTACTCGCGCACCGACGATCCGGTGACCGCGCCGGACAAGCCGACTGTCATCACCATCGATTTCGAAAAGGGCGATCCGGTCGCTATCGATGGAAAGAAGATGTCGCCGGCCACGCTGCTGAAGGCGCTGAACGATCTCGGCAAGGCCAATGGCATCGGCCGTCTCGATCTCGTCGAGAACCGTTTCGTCGGCATGAAGTCGCGCGGCATGTATGAGACGCCGGGCGGCACCATCCTGCTCGCTGCGCATCGCGGCATCGAAAGCATCACGCTCGATCGCGGCGCTGGCCATCTCAAGGATGAGCTGATGCCGAAATATGCCGAGCTGATTTACAACGGCTTCTGGTTCACGCCGGAGCGCGAGATGTTGCAGGCGGCGATCGACAAGTCGCAGGAGCATGTCACCGGCCGCGTGACAGTGAAGCTTTACAAGGGCAGTGCCTGGGTGATCGGCCGCGAGTCGCCGTATTCACTGTACGATCAGGAGCTGGTCACCTTCGAGGAAGGCGCGGTGGCTTACGATCACCGCGATGCCGAAGGCTTCATCCGCCTCAACGCGCTGCGTCTGCGCACGCTCGGCCAGCGCAAGAAGAAGCGCGGTTTGTGATCGTCACGACGCATAATGATCCGCGCATGACTGCGTGGGTCTAGACTTTCTTCTGCGTCACATAGGCAAACGTCACATAAGGCACGGTGACGGTGTCATGTCCTGCCAGCGCCGGCGTGCGCGCGATCAGCGCACGCACTGCATCCGTCACCTTTGCTTGCGCGTCAGCGGGCAGGGCTGCAATGAAGCTGGTCGAGCGCACGCGGTTGATGATGACGTCCTCTGCCGTGCCGGAATGCCCGTGCGAAAAGCGCGCCTCCTGCAGTAGCGTGAAGCCATCAAACGGAAAGGCTTCCCTCCATCGCCCGCTGGCAAAGCGCGGCGTATCGCCTTCATGCGCGTCGACGATGCGGCCGAGTTCGGCGACCCAGTCGATACCGGTATCGCGCATATTCCAGATCAGGCCGAGCCGGCCGCCCGGTTTCAACACACGCCAGATTTCCGCAAGCGCTTCGCGGTTCGCGAACCAGTGAAAAGCCTGCGCACAGATCACCGCATCGGCTGTGCTGTCTCTCAACGGAATCGCTGTGGCGGTGCCGTTGCGGATATCGATCGTGGAGAATTTTTGTTTGAACTGCTCCCGCATCGCCGCCACCGGCTCGACCGCGATGACGTTGGCGCCGGTTTGCGTCAGATAAGGTGTGAACTTGCCCGTGCCGGCACCGAGATCGACCACGATTTGTCCGTGGTGCAGGCAAAGCGTGTCACGCAGCCAGCCGGAGACTTCCGCGGGATAATCGGGACGGCCGCGCACATAAGTGTTGGCATGCAGAGCGTAGCCTTTTTCGGCGGATTGATGGACGGCAGACATCGAACGATCCCGTAAATGTGCGTCGTCACAACGTCAGGCAGAACCGTGGTTGAATCATGCCTGTCGAAAGCCGATGGTGATCACGTTTCCATGATTGCGCGCCGATAAAAAAATGGCCGGGCATTGCCCGGCCATTTTCGTTTTCACGACGACTTAGCGCCGGCCGGGCGGCGGCGGGGGCGGAGCCGCGTTGGCCTGACCCTGCTGCAGCAGCGGGGTGATGCGGCGCACGGTGACACGACGATTGGCGCGTTCGGCGGCCTCTGTCGGCACCTTGAGCTGCTGTTCGCCATAGCCCTGCGTCGTCAGATTTTCCGGCGGGATCTGGAAGTGATCCGTCAGGATGACCGCCACCGATTCCGCACGGCGATCAGACAGCGACAGGTTGTCTTCGTCGTTACCCACCGCATCGGTGTGACCTTCGATCAGGAACACCTCGTCCGGATTCTTGTCGACGGCCCGCTTGATGCCTTCGGCGATTGGCGCGAGGCGATCATACTGATCGGGCGTGACTTCCCACGAACCGGTATTGAAGGTGATGGTGTCGAGATCGATGCGCGGCATCCGGTTCCGGATTTCCGGGCTGTAGCGGATTTCATCGAGCGTATAAGCACGCGGCAAACGCTCAACCGGCGGCGCCATCAGCGCATCATAGATGTATTCCGGCGGCGCGCTCTCGGCTTCGACGATGTAACGCTCACGCGGAATGGCGAGAGCGCCGATCGCCAGAGCCGGCAGGGCCACGGCCAGAGCCGTCGCCGTGCGGCCACCGCGCGGGCGGTTGTCGATGATGATGACTTCGCGGCCATTGACGATGCGCGAGCGGCGCAGCAAGCGGCCGTCACGATCGGTCACGGTGACGATTTCGCGGCCGCCCGGACCACGCGTGATCACGCGCGTTTCATTGCCCAGTCGCTGTTCGCGCACATCACCGAAGCGGCGGAAGCGTGAGCCCTCCTCGCGGCGGATGAAGGTGCGATTGCCTTCGCGCACGATGGTGCGATCGCCTTCGCGGATGATGACGCGATTGCCCTCGCGGCTTTCACGACGTTCGTTGCGCAGTTCGTCGAGATTGCGGGCGCGTTCTTCGCGCCGGTCATCACGGCGATCGTCTCTGCGCGAATCGCGGCGGTCGTCGCGATTGTCCTGACGGTTATCTTGCCGATTATCCTGGCGCGAGTCCTGACGATCGTCGCGGCGGTCGCGTCCGTCGCGCTGACCGCGGTCACGATCGTTGTCGCGCCCGCTGCGGTCATTGCGGTTGTCGCGATCATCGGGACGGCGATCCGGGCGCGAGTCCTGCTGACGGTCCGGGCGCGCATCGGGACGGCCATCCGGACGTGCGTCTGGCCTTGCACCGCGGTCGTCCTTTCGATCCTGAGTGGGTTGGCGATCCTGATTGGGCTGGCGATTGTCATTTGGCTGTGTCGGGCGCTGATCCTGCTGCTTCTGAGCGTCGGGCCGCTGCTGCCGGTTTTCGCGATCCTTCTGCTCGTTGCGCTCTCTCTGATCGAGACGCTGCTGCATGTCCTTCGGCAGAGCGTCGCGGACCCTGTCACGCTGCTGCTGCTGACGCTGCTCCTGACGATCCTGGCGTTCCTGCTGCTGTTCCTTGACGCGATTCTGAATACGCTCTTGCGGGCGTTCTTGTCGCTGTTCCTGACGCGGCTCCGGCCGCTGGGCCGGCTGTTGTTGTGGCTGGCGCTCCTGCCTCTGGTCCTGACGATCTCCGCCGCCGCGCGGGCTCTGGCCCTGACGCGGGTCGCCGCCACCACGGTCGGGACGATCCGGCCGCTGGCCCTTGTTGCCATCACCTTTTTTGCCGTCGCCTTTGTTGCCGTCGCCCTTGCCGGGATCGAGCTGGGCAAGCAGAAGCGGCAAATCTTTTTGATCGAGGGTCTGGGCAAACGACGCGGGCCCGAAGGCAATCGCGGGGATGGCAGCTCCGGCGAGGAGCAGTCCTTTAAAGCGCATCATGATCTCGCTGTTCGTGAAAGTAGAGCCTGGGCATTCCTCAAGGTCGCAGTTTTTGACTGCGTACTCACAGGTTTTATGAAAATGACGTGCGCCAGAAGAATGGCAATGAAATGGCCATCTTCATTAGATGGCCATTTCGAGACGCAGTCGAATGATGGAAATGTCGTGGATCATGCTGACGGCATGATCAAATTTTGTCGGCGGTTCACATCGACACTTTTTTGTTATCGCCCATGTCCGGGCGGCTGCCGGTCATCGCCGCCATCGCCATCTTCACATAGCTGACGACATGGCCGGGCCCGTCCCAGTATTGCGCGTCATCGGGCGAGATCTTCAGCACGCAGATATTCGGGTCCTCGGGCGAATTCCACCACGCCTTGGCGGGTGTTCCCCACAATTCCTTGATTTTCTGGCGATCGTCGGAGACCGAGGCCTGGCCGGACAGCGACACGAAATTCTGGTTGCCGGGATCGGCGAAGGCGAGACAGACCTTGGCATAATGCTTGATGTCGTCGTCCTTGTGGTCGCGCTTGTCAGTCAGAAAATAAACGGCATTCTCGTTGCGGCGCACATAGGCGCCCATCGGCCGTGACCGCAATTCCTTGCCGTCCCAGTTCGCCAGCATGCAGATGGAAATCTTCTCCATCAAATCCCAGACCCTGTCGGTATCGTTAGCCATCGAGAAGAGCTCCTCGGCAAAATTTCATTTTTTGTGTGAACTGCAAACCCTCAAAGGTAGGACTCGTTCCACCGCCGGGCCGGCTGATTGATGCATAACCGATTGCGGCGGGGCGAGCGTGCAATATGGCTGTCACACACCCCGCCTAGCGTGCCGAAAAGTCATGAAAGGGCTGACATCATGGGCCGCATCTGTCTTACCGTCGCTGCCGCAATCATTCTCGCGACCCCGGTTTATGCACAAACCGTCTATCCGATCGATCGCGCGGAGATCCTGGCCGGATCGCGCTTCGATGTGAAAGTGGAATTTCCCGGTCCGGTTGCGGCCGGCGACGTGACATTCACGCTCAATGGCAAGAAAGCAGAAGACGCATTCGGCCAGAAAGTTCAGTTCATCGACAAGGAGGATGGCAAGGAGCAATCCTCGCTTCTGATCCGCGATGTCGCGATTGACCAGCCGGGCCGCTACACGCTCGCTGTATCAACGCCGGCCGGATCGCGTGAAGTCATCTGGAACGTCTATGGCACGCCGGCGCGGCGAGCTAAAAACGTGATCCTGCTGATCGGCGATGGCCTGTCGCCGGCGCACAGAGTCGCCGCCCGCTGGCTGTCGAAGGGCATCGCCGAAGGCAAGGCCTACGGCAAGCTGGCGATGGATGACATGCCGCATATGGCGATGGTCGCCACCGCCGGCACTGATTCCATCATCACAGACTCGGCCAATTCCGCCAGCGCCTATGCCACCGGGCATAAATCGGCGGTGAATGCGCTCGGCGTCTATGCTGATCGCTCAGCCGATCCCCTCGACGATCCGAAGGTCGAAACCATCACCAGCCTCGTCAAGCGCCGTAACAACATGGCGGTCGGCATCGTCAGCAATACCGAAATCCAGGATGCGACGCCGGCGGCGATGATGGCGCATACCCGACGCCGTGCCGCCTATGACGACATCACCGCGCAGCTTTATGCCGGTCGGCCGGATGTGCTGATGGGCGGCGGCCTCGCCAACTTCCTGCCGCAGGGCACGCCGGGCGCCCGCCGCCGCGATGCGATGGATTACGCCGCCAAGTTCAAGGAAGCCGGCTACGCCTTTGCCAGCAATGCCACCGAACTGAAGGCGATGCCGCAGGACGCCAAACAAGTGCTTGGCCTGTTCAACACCGGCAACATGGATGGCGCGCTCGACCGCAAATTTCTCAAGCGCGGTACTGTCACGCGCTTCCCCGATCAACCGGACCTGACGGAGATGACGGCGAAGGCGCTAGACGTACTGTCGCAAAATCCGAACGGCTTCTTCCTGATGGTCGAGTCCGGCATGATCGACAAATACACGCATCTGCTCGACATGGAGCGCGCGGTCTATGACACGATCATGTTCGATAACGTCGTGCGGCAGGTGAAGGACTGGGCGAAGGCGCGCGGCGATGACACGCTGATCCTCGTGCTTGCCGATCACAATCATCCGATCAGCGTTGTCGGCACCATCGACGACGACATGTCGACGACGCCGAATGTGCCGATGCGCGAGCGCGTGCGCATTTACGAGAAGGCTGGCTTCCCGAATTATCCGAAACCGAATGCCGAAGGCTATCCGGACAGAGTCGATGTCAGCCGCCGCATCGCCATGTTCTCAGCCAGCCTGCCCGATCATTACGAAACCTTCCGGCCGCGTCTCGATAATCCCAATGAGCCGACAATGGCGGGCAAGGAAGCCGGCACCTTCGAAGCCAACGAACGCTACAAGAATGTTCCGGGCGCTGTGTTCCGGCTCGGCAATCTGCCGCGGCTCGCTAATGCCAGCGTGCATTCCGGTGAGGATGTGATCCTGACCGCGACCGGTCCCGGCAGCGAGCGCGTGCAGGGACAGCTCGACAATACCGATGTCTTCCGCATCATGGCGGAGGCTTTGGGACTGGCGGAGACGATGCGGAAGGCCGAGCGCGAGTAGGCGTTGAAGCTGTCATTCCGGGGCGCAGCCGAAGGCTGCGAGCCCGGAATCCAGAACAGATAGATGGATTCCGGACAGCCGCGCTTTGCGCGGCTTCCGGAATGACAAAACTAAACCTGCCGCTCCACCATCATCTTTTTGATGTCGGCGATTTCCTTCGCCGGATTGAGGCCCTTCGGGCAGGCCTTCGAGCAATTCATAATCGTGTGGCAGCGATAGAGCCGGAACGGATCTTCCAGGAAATCCAGCCGCTCGCCGGTTTCTTCGTCGCGCGTATCCTTCAGCCAGCGACCGGCCTGCAGAAGCGCGGCCGGGCCGAGATAGCGATCGCCATTCCACCAATAGCTCGGGCAGGAGGTGGTGCAGCAGGCGCACAGGATGCATTCGTAAAGCCCGTCGAGCTTCTTGCGATCCTCTTCGCTTTGCTTCCACTCTTTCTGCGGCTCCGGCGTTTCGGTCTGCAGCCAGGGCTGAACCGATGCATGCTGCGCATAGAAGTTGGTGAGGTCGGGAACGAGATCCTTCACCACCGGCATATGCGGCAACGGATAGATCTTCACCGTGCCATCGACCTCGTCCATGCCGCGCGTACAGGCCAGCGTGTTGACGCCGTCGATATTCATCGAGCATGAGCCGCAAATGCCTTCGCGGCAGGAACGCCGGAAGGTCAGCGTCGGATCGATGTTCGACTTGATCCAGATCAGCGCGTCGAGAATCATCGGGCCGCAATCGTCGCCATCGACCTTATAGGTGTCGATGCGCGGATTGTTTTCGTCGTCCGGATTCCAGCGATAGATGCGGAATTCGCGTTCGTTCTTGGCGCCCGGCTTGCCCGGCCAGGTCTTGCCTTCAGTCGGCCGGGAATTCTTGGGAAGCGTGAGTTCGACCATCTCGAATCTTTCTCGGTTAGTACACGCGAGCTTTCGGCTCGATATAGGCGATGTCGTTGGTCATCGTGTAGGTGTGGACCGGACGGTAGTCGATCGTGACATTGCCGCCATTCACATCGAGCCAGGAGAGGGTGTGCTTCATCCAGTTCTGGTCGTCGCGATTGGGGAAGTCCTCACGCGCATGCGAGCCGCGGCTTTCGGTGCGGTTGCGGGCCGAGTCCATCGTCACAACAGCCTGGGCGATCAGGTTGTCGAGTTCGAGTGTCTCGACGAGATCGGAATTCCAGGTCAGCGAACGATCGGTGACGCGGATATCCGGCATGCCCGAGTAAACGTCGTGGATCAGGCGGTGGCCTTCCTCGAGCGTCTCGCCGGTGCGGAACACCGCGCAATTGCTCTGCATCACCTTCTGCATGCTGAGGCGCAGCTCGGCGGTCGGCGTGTTGCCGGAGGCGTTGCGGAATTTGTCGAGCCGGCTGAGCGCCAGATCGGCCGAGTCCTTCGGCAGTTCGGCATGCTTGCCGTTCTTCTCGACGGTCTCGGCGCAGCGCGCAGCAGCCGCACGACCAAACACCACGAGATCGATCAGCGAGTTGGAGCCGAGGCGGTTGGCGCCATGCACCGACACGCAGGCCGCTTCGCCGATCGCCATCAGGCCCGGCACCACGGTGTCGGGATCGCCATTCTTCTTGGTCAGCACTTCGCCGTGGAAGTTCGTGGCGATGCCGCCCATGTTGTAATGCACCGTCGGCAGAACCGGGATCGGCTCCTTGGTCAAATCAACGCCGGCAAAGATGCGTGCCGATTCCGAAATGCCCGGCAGACGCTCATGCAGCACTTCGGGCGCCAGGTGATCGAGATGCAGATAGATGTGATCCTTGTTCTTGCCGACGCCGCGGCCTTCGCGGATCTCGACGGTCATCGAACGCGAAACCACGTCGCGCGAGGCAAGGTCCTTCGCCGATGGCGCATAGCGCTCCATGAAGCGCTCGCCCTCTGAATTGACGAGATAGCCGCCTTCGCCGCGTGCGCCTTCGGTGATCAGACAGCCGGCGCCGTAAATGCCGGTCGGATGGAATTGCACGAATTCCATATCCTGCAGCGGCAGGCCGGCGCGCAGCACCATGGCATTGCCATCGCCCGTGCAGGTATGCGCCGACGTTGCCGAGAAATAGGCGCGGCCATAACCGCCGGTGGCGAGAATGGTCATGTTGGCGCGGAAACGATGCAGCGTGCCGTCATCGAGCTTGAGCGCGATAACGCCGCGGCAGCGGCCTTCCTCGTCCATGATCAGGTCGATGGCGAAATATTCGATGAAGAATTCAGCTCCATAGCGCAGCGACTGGCCATACAGCGTGTGCAGGATGGCGTGGCCGGTACGGTCGGCGGCGGCGCAGGTGCGCTGGGCGATGCCCTTGCCGTAATCGGTGGTCATGCCGCCGAACGGACGCTGATAGATCTTGCCCTGTTCGGTGCGCGAGAACGGCACGCCCCAATGTTCGAGCTCGTAAACGGCTTCCGGCGCGTTGCGGCACAGATATTCGATGGCGTCCTGGTCGCCCAGCCAGTCGGCGCCCTTGACGGTGTCATACATATGCCAGCGCCAGTCATCCGGGCCCATATTGCCGAGCGCTGCGGAGATGCCGCCTTGCGCCGCGACCGTATGCGAGCGGGTCGGGAAAACCTTGGTGATGCAGGCGGTCTTCAGTCCGGCCTGCGAGCAGCCGGTGACAGCACGAAGGCCAGCGCCGCCGGCGCCGATGACGACGACATCGAAGGTGTGATCCTCGATCGGATAGGCGCGGCCGTTGATGCCCGGTGCGCCGTTGGCTTTGCCATTGGTTGTTGCATCCATGACGATCAGACCCCGAATGACAATTTGACGAGTGCGTAGACGGACGACAGGCCGACCACGAAACAGAAGAAGGTGTTGAGCATGATCAGCGTCAGCCGCAGATCGCTATGCACGTAATCCTCGATAATCACCTGCATGCCGAGCCACATGTGGTAGGCGCTGACGATCACGAACATCATCAGCGAGATGGCGACGAAGGGCGAACCAAGGATCTGCGTGGCGGCAGCATGGTTGCGGCCCATGATGCCGATGACGATGAAGATGGCGATGATGGTCAGCGGCACCAGAGCCACTGACGACACGCGCTGCTTCCAGAAATGATCGGTGCCGGATTTGGCAGAACCGAGGAAGCTGACCCGCGACCGCGGGGTGCGCATCGGATCGAATTCGTGTTTCATCGCACGCCTCCGACAAAGATATAGCCGACGACCCAGATGACGATGGTGAGGACGATCGAGCCGACCAGGGAGGCCAGCGTCAGCCATTCGCGCTCGACCGGGCCAAAGCCGCGGCCGGTATCCCAGATCAGGTGGCGGATGCCGCCAAGCATGTGATGCAGAAGCGCCCAGGTGTAGCCGAACAGGATCAGGCTGCCGATGATCGAGCCCATGAAGGCCTGGACCTTG
>Ga0164243_10016747_pt1 | contig 10023 bp, 7 predicted proteins | sample OricompcompostOP_FD_108781 | JGI IMG/M metagenome (GOLD analysis project Ga0164243, IMG submission 108781) | Organic Plus compost microbial communities from Emeryville, California, USA - Original compost - Organic plus compost (OP) | ecosystem: Engineered > Solid waste > Mixed feedstock >... | reverse complement strand
ATCTTCTCGTTCGAAAGCGACGACTGGTTTGCCGACCCGTTTTCACTGGGGCTCGTAGCCCTGGTGTTCGTGGTGACGCTGGCCCGGGAATGGAACGTCAAGATCGTCGCGGGTGCCGACTGGCTCCGCATTAACAACAAGTGGGTCGATACCTACGCGCTCACCCACATCGAGCTACGGGGACTGTGGTTCGGCTGGATGCTCCGGCTGAAGGACGGTGACGGCCGGCGGGTACGCACGTGCATGAGCGACCTCGAGGCGAACCCGGAGCTTTGGGCGCTCGCCTACAACGGCGTGCTGCACTCCGCCCACAACGGTGCTCACGTCAACGAGGCGGCTGCCGGAATCCTTCAGCTCAAACCCGGATTCGAAGCGATGCGCCACCAAGCGCGCCGCACCGAGATTCCCCGCCGAACCGTATGGACGCTGCTCCTCGTCGTCGTTGTCGTCTTCGCAGCCATCTACCTGCTGCGCCCGGAGACCCTCGGAACCGCACTCGCGATCTTCGCTGGCGTGGTCCTCACGATCGCAACAGGAGCAGGGACAGCGGTCGCTGTCGCTCGCCGCAAGCAAAACAACCACAACTGCTGATCACTCGCCGAACGCGGAAGGCAGAAGCCCAGGAAGGCTTTATTCCTGAGTGGAGACTGTCACCATCCTGTCCGGCCTGTTCTTGAGCACCGGACCACCTCCACGTGCGTGGAGAGCACGATGCCGCCCTGGGCGAGGCCGCGGACGCCAGCGGACCACCTCCACGTGCGTGGAGAGCACCGGTGCCTCGTCTTCATCCTCGTCTTCCTCTGCGGACCACCTCCACGTGCGTGGAGAGAACGTCTACGACTTCCAAGTCAGCCACGCCAACAACGGACCACCTCCACTTGCGTGTAGAGAACACCCCTGACGCTCAAGGGCGGGACGGACTGATCGGACCACCTCCACGTGCGTGGAGAGAACGCCAGGAGCAGGTCGCCGAGGTCTCCGCTGAGCGGACCACCTCCACGTGCGTGGAGAGAACCCTTTGCGACCAGGGGTTTTGCAGCGGGCGTTGTTCATTTTGAGCTGCTGTCGGCGGACGGTAGCGCATGCGGCGCCCGCCGCGGTGGCGGTTGGTGTGAACCTGTGGACGCCGCTGCCACGGTTCCCGGCAACGTGCCTCCCGCGCACAGCCGGCTGCTGACTTCGTCAGAAACACCAGGAAGCAGCCAGCCGGCGACTGGACGACGTGCTCAGGCTCCCCGACCGAGCCCGCACCGAACGATCACGGCCCGAACTCCGGCTTCTCGTCCGCCGCCGGGCGGTACAACCCCCGCTTCGAGATGTACTGGACGATGCCGTCCGGCACGAGGTACCAGACCGGCAGGCCCGCGGCGACGCGCTCGCGGCAGCCGGTGGAGGAGATCGCCATCGCGGGGATCTCCACCAGCGACGCCGAGCCGCTGGGCAGGTGCTCGTCGTCGAGCGAGTAGCCGGGCCTGGTGACGCCGATGAACCCGGCCAGTTCGAACAGCTCCTGCACCCGGTGCCAGGACAGGATCTGGGCGAGCGCGTCGGCCCCGGTGATGAAGTACAGCTCCGCGTCGGAGTACTGCTCCTTGAGGTCGGCGAGCGTGTCGATGGTGTAGGTGGGCCCGCCGCGGTCGATGTCGACGCGGCTGACCGAGAAGCGCGGGTTCGAGGCGGTGGCGACCACGGTCATCAGGTAGCGGTCCTCGGCCGGGCTGACCTGCTCGTGCCCCTTCTGCCAGGGCTGGCCGGTCGGCACGAACACGACCTGCTCCATGCCGAACTGGGCCTGCACCTCGCTGGCCGCCACCAGGTGGCCGTGGTGGACGGGGTCGAAGGTGCCACCCATGACACCGATGCGGCGTCGACGAGACATGGCCGTGCAGCGTAGTAGGCCACCCTCAGCGGAGGCCCGCTGCACCGGCCGCCCCGTGACGGACCCCACGGGGCGGCGTCGAGGTCACGGCCGCACGTGCCCGTCGCCGTGCGCGAGCCACTTGGTGGAGGTCATCTCGGGCAGCGCCATGGGACCGCGGGCGTGCAGCTTCTGCGTGGAGATGCCGATCTCGGCGCCCATGCCGAACTCGCCGCCGTCGGTGAAGGCGGTGGCGGCGTTGACCATGACCGCGGCCGAGTCGACCCGGGCGGTGAACTGCCGGGAGGCCCGCACGTCGTCGGTGACGATCGACTCGGTGTGCGCGCTGCCGTGCTCGGCGATGTGGTCGACCGCGTCCTGCAGCGAGGCGACCACGCCGGCGGCGATGTCCATCGACTCGTACTCGGTGTCCCAGTCCTCGGCGGTGGCCGGCACGACCTGCGGGTCGGCCGCGGCGAACCGCTCGTCGCCGTGCACGGTCACCCCGGCCGCGTGCAGCTCGGCGACCGCGCGGGGCACGAACTCGTCGGCGATGTCCTCGTGCACCAGCAGCGTCTCGGCCGCGTTGCACACGCTGGTGCGCCGCGTCTTGGAGTTCATCAGCACCCGCACCGCGGTCTCGACGTCGGCGCGCGCGTCGACGTACACGTGGCAGTTGCCGCTGCCGGTTTCGATGGCCGGCACGGTGGCCTGCTCGGTGACCGCGGCGATGAGCCCGCGCCCGCCGCGCGGGATGACCAGGTCGACCAGCCCCCGCGCGGTGATCAGGTGGTGCACGGAGGCGCGGTCGTGGCACGGCAGCAGCTGCACCGCGTCGACGGGCAGCCCCTGCTCGGCGAGCACGTCGCGCACGATCGCGACCAGCGCCCGGTTGGAGCGCTCCGCGGAGGCGGATCCGCGCAGCAGCACCGCGTTGCCGGACTTGAGGGTGAGCCCGGCCGCGTCGACGGTCACGTTCGGCCGCCCCTCGTAGACCATGCCGATCACCCCGAGCGGCACCCGCACCTGCTGCAGCTCCAGCCCGTTCGGCAGCGCGTAGCCGCGCACGACCTCGCCGAGCGGGTCGGGCAGCGCGGCGACCGTGCGCAGCCCGTCGGCGACGCCGGCGACTCGCTCAGTGGTCAGCGCCAGGCGGTCGACCAGCCCCTCGGAGGTGCCGGCTTCGCGGGCGGCCGCGACGTCGCGCTCATTGGCCTCGAGGATCTCCGGCGCGCGGCGCACCAGCGCCTCGGCGATGCCGTGCAGGGCCGCGTTCTTCGCGTCGCCGGTGGCCAGGGCGAGCTCGCGGGCCGCGGTCCGCGCGCGGCGGGCGGCGTCGTGGACCTGCTCGCGCAGCTGGTCGCCGGTCTCGTTCGTTGCGGGAGCGTCGATGCTGGTGGTCACGCCTCCAGCGTAGTGGAGCGCGCACCGGGGGCGGTCGGCTGTCCGGGCGGCTCGGGCCGGTGGTGGGGCGGGCGCCGTCAGCTGGCCAGCGGCCCTCCGGTAGGAATCGGGTCGTGGACGAAGAAGCACTGCGCGAACTGGCCGAGGACAAGCTCCGCGCGCTCGCGGGCCCGGAGGCGACGCTGCGCGAGGACCAGTGGAGCGCGATCCGCGCCCTGGTGCTGGACCGGCGCCGCGCACTGGTCGTGCAACGCACCGGCTGGGGCAAGTCGGCGGTGTACTTCATCGCGACCGCGCTGCTGCGCGAGCTCGGCGAGGGCCCCACGGTGATCGTTTCGCCGCTGCTGGCGCTCATGCGCAACCAGGTGGCGGCCGCGGAGGGCGCCGAGGTGCACGCGGCCACGATCAACTCGGCGAACCCCGAGGAGTGGGCGTCGATCGAGGAGCAGGTCGCGGTCGGCGAGGTCGACGTGCTGCTGGTGAGCCCGGAGCGGTTGAACAACCCGGACTTCCGCGACTCGGTGCTGCCGGAGCTGACCGCCAACGCGGGCCTGCTGGTGGTGGACGAGGCGCACTGCGTGTCCGACTGGGGCCACGACTTCCGCCCGGACTACCGGCGGCTGCGCACGCTGCTGACCGAGCTGCCCGAGGGCGTTCCGGTGCTGGCGACGACGGCCACGGCCAACGACCGGGTGGTTCAGGACGTGTCCGAGCAGCTCGGCGTGGGCGGGCCGTACGAGGACGCGCAGCAGGCTCTGGTGCTGCGGGGCCCGCTGGACCGGGAGAGCCTGCGGCTGGCTGTGCTGCGGTTGCCGACGGCGCAGGCGCGCCTGGGGTGGCTGGCCGGCGAGCTCGGGAAGCTTCCGGGCTCGGGCATCATCTACACCTTGACGGTCGCCGCGACCGAGGAGGTCTCGGGGTTCCTGCGGGACCAGGGCTACGAGGTGGCCTCCTACTCGGGGCGCACCGATCCGGAGCAGCGGCAGGCCGCGGAGCAGGCGCTGCTGAACAACGAGGTCAAGGCGCTGGTGGCGACCTCGGCGCTGGGGATGGGGTTCGACAAGCCGGACCTGGGCTTCGTGGTGCACCTGGGCGCGCCGTCCTCGCCGATCGCCTACTACCAGCAGATCGGGCGCGCGGGCCGCGGCGTGCACCGCGCCGAGGTGCTGCTGCTGCCGGGGCCCGAGGACCAGGACATCTGGGGCTACTTCGCGTCGATGGCGTTCCCGCCGGAGGGCACGGTGCGCCGGGTGCTGCACGTGCTGTCCCAGGCGGGAACGCTGTCCACGGCGGCGCTGGAGCCGCACGTGGAGCTGGGCCGGTCGCGGCTGGAGATGGTGCTCAAGGTCCTCGACGTGGACGGCGCGGTGCGCCGGGTCAAGGGCGGTTGGGAGGCGACCGGCCAGCAGTGGGAGTACGACTCCGAGCGCTACGGCCGCATCGCCGAGCAGCGGGCGGCCGAGCAGCGCGCGATGCTGCAGTACCTGGACACCGACAAGTGCCGCATGGAGTTCCTGCGCCAGCAGCTGGACGATCCGCACGCCGAACCGTGCGGCCGCTGCGACAACTGCACCGGTGAGGGCTATTCGGCGGCCGTGGACGAGCAGGTGGCCCAGGTGGCCGAGGAGCGGCTGCGGCGTCCCGGTGTGGAGCTGGCGCCGCGCAAGCAGTGGCCGTCGGCGATGGACGGGCTCGGGGAGCGCTTCGCGGAGATCTCCGGGACCATCCCGGCCGCCGAGCGGACCTCCGAGGGCCGCGCGGTGGGCCGGTTGACCGACATCGGCTGGGGCAACCAGCTGCGGGAGCTGCTGGCCGAGTCCGCGCCGGACCAGGAGCTGCCGGAGGACCTGTACAACGCGTGCATCCAGGTGCTGGCCGCGTGGGACTGGGGGCAGCGGCCGGTCGGCGTGGTGGCGCTGGGGTCGCGGAGCCGGCCGCGGCTGGTGCGCAGCCTCGCGTCGCGGATCGCCGCGGTGGGCCGGCTTCCGCTGCTCGGGGAGGTGGCGACGAACCCGGGAACGAGCCCGCGGCGGGTCAGCAACAGCGCGCAGCGGGTCGCCGCGCTGTGGGAGCAGTTCCGGGTTCCCGACGAACTCGCCGCGCAGCTGTCCGCTGTGGACGGTCCGGTGCTGCTCATGGACGACTGGGTGGACACGGGCTGGACGCTGGCGATCGCCGGGCGGCTGCTGCGCCAGGCCGGCGCCGCCGAGGTGCTGCCGTTCGCGCTGGCCACGAAGGCCTGACCGGACCGCACCCCGCGGTCGCCGGTGGGTGCGTTCGGAGCGGTCGCCGACCGGGCGGCCGCGCTCGCGCGGAGCGCTCGACATCCCGGCCGGCGCGGATCCGCCGCACCTCCGCCGAACGGTGACGACCGTTCGGCGGTGACAGTTCTGCGCGCACCGGGCCGGTTTCGCCGGTGAATGCGCAGCGCCGGAAAGCGGACGGTTCTCACCGCAGCAGGTCGCCGGACCAGGAAACGATCCGCGGGCGCGGCTGCAGCACGGTCACGACCTCGTTCTGCGCGCGCCGGCACTCGCCCGCGGAATCATCCAGGATTCCCGACCTCGCCTCCAGGGCGTGCTGCAGCGGCCAGTAGGCGCCGCACTCGCGGCACACGTAGCAGGAGAACGGGAATCCGTAGTAGCGCAGGTCATCACCGCAGGTCGGACAGGAGGTCGACGTGGCGAGGGCCGGTGGGTCGACCGACAGCCCGTCCTGCGCAGATGCGTTCCACACCGGGGTGTTCCTCCTCGACGAAAATCGTTCGCTCCAACTCGACGGCGCCCTCGGCGCACCACTCAGCACACCCCGGAACGGACAGAACTCACCGGTGTTCGGCACATTCGCGGCGAAAGCGCCTCCGAACTGCCCTCGCATTGCCGCGCGGCGTTCCGAGGACGCGGTCGAATGCGGCGGCACGACCGCCTCCCCGGCTGCGTGATGCGTTTCCCCAGGCGGATCCGAAACTAGCCACGCGCCCGCCCCGCGGCAAGCACCGACCCGCGCGAGGCGGGACTGATCCGCGGACTTCCCGCCGAATTCACCCGAGCCGGTTCCGCGCACTCGCCGCAATTCCCGGCGGGCCGGTCGGCGCACGGCGGTCAGCGCACCGGCACGAGATCGTCGGCGTGCACGACCTCGCGGCGCTGCTCGGCGGGCAGGTCGTGGCTCGACCGGCCCACGAGCGCGGGCAGCTCCCACGAGTCGAAGGCGACCACGCCCTTGGCCACCGGCTTGCCCGCCGGGTCGACCATCTCGACCACGTCCCCGCCGTCGAAGGAGCCCTCGGTGCCGGTGATCCCGGCCGCCAGCAGCGACCGGCGGCGCTGCACCACCGCCTCGACCGCGCCGTCGTCCAGCCAGAGGCGCCCGCTCGGGTCCGCGGCGTGGGCCAGCCAGAAGCGGCGCGCGGACAGCCGCGCGCTCGCGGCCGCGAAGACCGTGCCCACCGCGGCGTCGCCGAGCGCGCGCTCGGCGTGCTCGGCCGAGGTCAGCAGCGCCGGGATGCCGGCCGAAGAGGCCACGCAGGCGGCCTTCACCTTGGAGGCCATGCCGCCGGTCCCGAGCCCGGACGAACCGGTCGCGCCGACCTGGACCCCGGCCAGCTCCGCGGAGCTGGCGACCTCGCGGATCGGAGAAGTCCCCGCGTCGCGCGGATCCCCGTCGTAGAGCGCGTCCACATCGGACAGCAGCAGGAGCGCGTCCGCGCCGACGAGGTGGGCCACCAGCGCGGCGAGCCGGTCGTTGTCACCGAACCGGATCTCGGAGGTGGCGACCGTGTCGTTCTCGTTGACCACCGGCACCGGGCCCAGCGCCAGCAGCCGGTTCAACGTGCGGCGCGCGTTGCGGTAGTGCGCCCGGCGCACCACGTCGTCCGCGGTCAGCAGCACCTGCCCCACCAGAACCCCGTGCCGGCCGAACGAGGCCGCGTAGGCGTGCGCCAGGGCCTGCTGGCCCACGCTGGCCGCCGCCTGCTGCGTGGCGAGGTCCCGCGGGCGGCGCTGCAGCCCCAGCGGGGCCAGGCCGGCGGCGATGGCGCCCGAGGACACCAGGACGACCTGGCGCCCGCCCGCGACGCTGCCGGCCACCGCGTCGACGAGCCGGTCCAGGCGGGATCCGTCGAGGCCGCCGGAGGCCGTGGTCAACGAGGACGAGCCGACCTTGACGACGACCCGCTGGGCGGCGGCCACCGACTGCCGCGCGGTCGTGCTCATCGATCGTCCCCTTCGGACTCGGACAGCTCCTCGGGGCGGACGACCTCCACTTCGCCCTCGTCGAAGTCCCCGTCGTCGGCGGAGTCCTCGTCGTCGAGGTCGCCGTCGTCCAGGTCGCCGTCGTCCAGGTCGCCGTCGTCCAGGTCGCCGTCATCGAAGTCGTCGAGGTCGTCGTCGAGCTCGGCCTCGGCGGCCGCTCGCCAGCTCTTCGCGAACTCCGCCACCGACATCCCGAGCTCCGCGGCCCGCTCGGCCATCCACTCCTGGTCGGCCTGCCGCGACTGCTCCGGCGTCGGATGGCGCCGCAGCGTGCGCTGGGCCTTGCGCTCGCTCGCGCCGACCCGTTCGTTGCGGTCCAGCCGCGCGTCCGTGCCGCGGCTGCTGAGCATCTGGGCCACCCCGGCCGGCGTGGACGGCTCCCAGTCGAAGGTGACCGCGCCGATGGTCACCTCGGAGCCCTCGACGGCGCCGTGCCGCGCGAGCTCGTCCTCGACGCCCAGCCGCGCCAGCCGGTCCGCCAGGAAGCCCACCGCCTCCTCGTTGTCGAAGTCCGTCTGGCGCACCCACAGCTCCGGCTTCTGGCCGCGCACCACGAACGCGTCCTCCCCGACCGCCTCGACGGTGAAGCCCGCGTCGTCCACCCCGACCGGGCGGACCACGACCCGCGCCGGCTCCGGCGCCGGCTGCTGCGCCCGGTGCTGCTCAACCACCTCGGCCAGCGCGAACGTCAGCTCCCGGAGACCGCGGCGGTCCGCTGTGGACACCTCGAACACGCGCCAGCCGCGCTGCTCCAGCTCGGGCCGCACCAGCTCGGCCATCTCGGCGGCCTCGGGGACGTCGACCTTGTTCAGCACGACCAGCCGGGGCCGCTGCGCCAAATCCCGGGCCGCGCCCTCCGCGCGCAGCGCCGGCTCGTAGGAGGCCAGCTCGGCCTCCAGCGCGTCGATGTCCGACAGCGGATCGCGGTCCGGTTCCGGGGCGGCGCAGTCGACCACGTGCACCAGGACGGCGCATCGCTCGATGTGCCGCAGGAAGTCGAGGCCGAGCCCGCGCCCCTCGCTCGCACCCGGGATCAGCCCCGGCACGTCGGCGATGGTGAAGGTGTGCTCGTCGGCGCTGACCACGCCGAGGTTCGGCAGCAACGTGGTGAACGGGTAGTCGGCGATCTTGGGCTTCGCCGCCGACAGCACGGAGATCAGCGAGGACTTGCCGGCGGAGGGGAAGCCGAGCAGGCCCGCGTCGGCGACCGACTTGAGCTCCAGCACCAGGTCGCAGTGCTCGCCGGGCTCGCCGAACAGGGCGAAGCCGGGCGCCTTGCGGGCGCGGGAGGCCAGCGCGGCGTTGCCGCGGCCGCCGCGACCGCCGCGCGCGGCCACCAGCGTGGTGCCGGGACCGGTCAGGTCGGCGACCACGTTGCCCTCCTGGTCCAGCACGACGGTGCCGTCCGGCACGGCCAGGACGCGGTCTTCGCCGGTCGCGCCGTGCCGCATGCTGCCGCGGCCCTGCTTGCCGCCGGTGGCGCGCACGTGCGGGCGGTGGTGGAAGTCGAGCAGCGTGTGGACGTTCGGGTCCACGACCAGGCGCACATCGCCGCCGCGGCCGCCGTTGCCGCCGTCCGGACCGCCGAGCGGCTTGAACTTCTCCCGGTGCACGGAGGCGCAGCCGTTGCCGCCATCCCCCGCGGTGACGTGAATGGTCACGCGGTCGACGAAACGCGCCACGAAACACCTCCAGAGAAGTGGGGGAGCAATGATCCCCCGAGTCCTGCCTAGTTGACGTTGTACGACGAGAAGCGGCTCGTCCCGAGTTCGGCCGAAAGCGCGGGCCCGCCCACCGAAGACGCAGCGAGCTCCGGGCCGCCTCGCCGCGCGGCGGTCCACGCGGGCTCCGCCCGAATCACCGCGGAGAACAACGGGCCAGGCCGGTGCGGAGCCCGACCGGGACGCGTCCCGTCCGCGGACGCGGGCCGGAGAAGTGCCGACACCGGCGAGGAAGGCCGCGCGCCGGATCTCACAGCGCTGAGCCGCGCTCAGCCCCGCCCAGCGAGCGGCGGGAAGCGCCACCGGCTCAGCGAACCCCCAGGCCGACCAGCCGCACCCACCTGCACGACAAAAGGGGCGGCCGGTTCAGGACCGGACCGCCCCTTCGTCAGGACTGCAACGAGCCGTGCCGGTCACTCCCCGGCGGACGGCACGACGCTGATGCTCTTGCGCCCGCGGGTCTTGCCGAAGAAGACCTCGCCCGGCTGCAGCGCGAACAGGGTGTAGTCCCTGCCGACACCGACGTTGTCGCCGGGGTGGAACCGGGTGCCCCGCTGGCGGAGCAGGATCTCGCCGGCCTTCACGGACTCGCCGCCGAAGCGCTTCACGCCGAGGTACTTCGCGTTCGAATCGCGGCCGTTGCGGGAGTTGGAGGCGCCCTTCTTGGTGGACATGAGTGCTCAGATCCTCACTTCGTGATGCCGGTGACCTCGACGCGGGTCAGCTGCTGCCGGTGACCCTGCCGCTTGTGGTAGCCGGTCTTGTTCTTGAACTTGTGGATGCGGAT
>Ga0164243_10016746_pt1 | contig 10023 bp, 8 predicted proteins | sample OricompcompostOP_FD_108781 | JGI IMG/M metagenome (GOLD analysis project Ga0164243, IMG submission 108781) | Organic Plus compost microbial communities from Emeryville, California, USA - Original compost - Organic plus compost (OP) | ecosystem: Engineered > Solid waste > Mixed feedstock >... | reverse complement strand
GAGTCCGGCGCAATCCGCCCCGACGGCTCGATCGTCGGCAACAACAACGACGACAATCCGGCGCAGTTCGAGCCGCACCACGATGTCATCAGCACGCCCGGGCAGGTCATCATCTACGAGTCTATCATGGTCGCGCCCGAAGGATACGTCACGACCGGCCTGCTTACGGGCGTGCGGTACATCAAGGATAACCGCCTGTTGCCGGACGGCTTCGACAAAGGGAACGTGCCGTCCGACATCGAGGTGCACGGCGATGCGCGTGAGGACGCGAACTTCATCGCCGGTTCCGATCGCGTGCGCTACAGCGTGCCAGTGAACGCGGCCGATGGCCCGTTCCGCATCACGGCGAAGTTGTGGTACCAGCCGATATCGTTCCGCTGGGCACACAACCTCGAGGCCTACGATGCGGCCGAAACGCAACGCTTCCTTCGGTACTTCAAGTCCATGGCCGATGTGTCGGGCATCGTTGTAGCAGAGGACGTGGTCGAAGCGCGGTAGCCGCGAGCGGCCGGCTACGCGCTCACTCGATTGTGGCGCGATCGGCGTCGCTCGTTTCGGCGATCGGGAGCGTGAACGAGAACGTGGTGCCGACGCCGACCCTGCTTTCGACCTCCAGTTTGCCGCCGTGCGCCTGAACGATCCGCTGCGCGATCGTCAGGCCGAGGCCCGCGCCCGCGCGTTCGGCCCGTCGCGCCTGCCAGAACGGGTCGAAAATGTGTCGCAGCACCTCGTCGCTCATGCCGGGGCCGGTATCACTGACCCAGAAGCGAACGGTGCCGTCCTGCTGCGCCGCGCCGACGGTGATGCTGCCTTTTTCCGTGTACTTGATCGCGTTGCCGATCAGGTTGCCGAAGACCTGCAGGATGCGATCGCGATCGACGGCGATGGGAGGAAGCCTGTCCGGAATGCTCGCCTCGAGTCGGAGCCCTTTCTCCCTCGCGTGTCCGCGGTGCAGCTCGATCACTTCCTCCATGAGCGGGATCGTCTCGACCGGCCGGGTTTCGACCGCCAGCGTGCCCGCCTCCGACCTCGCAACGTCCAGAAGGTCCTGGATCAGCCGGTTCGCGCGCTCGACCGAACGCTGGATGATGTCGAGCTGCTTCCGCTCGCGTTCGCGGTCCTCCGGCGTGATTTCCCGGAGCAGGCCGGCGCTGAGCTGGATCGTGTTGAGCGGGTTCCGTAAGTCGTGCGCGACGATCCGCAGGACTTCATCCCGGACGCGGGTTGCCTGTTGCGACTTTTCGAAAAGGCGGGCGTTGTCGACGGCCAGCGCCGCGCGGCGCGCAAGTTCCTGAGCCAGTGCGATGTCATCGGGGCCGTACTGGCGGCCCGGCTGGGACAGCGCAAAGGTGATCGCGCCGAACGTGCGGCCCCGCGCCGCGAGCGGGACGATCATGATGGATTTCGGATCCAGGTCCCGGATTGCGCGGAAGTGCTCCTCGTCGCGCGTGGCAGCCCGGATCCATGCAGTTGTGACGTCCGGCACCAGTTCCAGCTGGCCGGTCCGGATCACCGATTGCGGGCCCACCAGCTGATCGTGCTCCGGCGTCAGGTTGCGAAGCTTCGAGACGAGTTGTGCCTTCTCCGGATCGCGATGCGCGACGGCGAGCCGATGCAGCTCCGATTCCTCGACGACATCGATGATGCAGAAATCGGCGAGGCGGGGGACGATGAGATCGACCAGACCATCGAGCGCGGCCTCGTATTCAAGCGACTCGACCAGGATGTTGCTGGCTTCGGCGAGGAAACGGAGTTCTTCTTCGCGCTTCCTCAGTTCGGTGATCTCGCGCGCGCTCATCGAGAGGAACTCGACCTCGCCGTTCGGACCACGGTGAGCGAGGATCACCTGCGAAACCGGAATCTCCCGGCCATCGCGACTCAACAGCGTCGTCTCGCCGCTCCAGCTTCCCTCGCGGATCGCGGTCGGGATCGCGTCGCGCAGGATTCGCGCGGCGTCCCGATCCGGGTAAATCATCGTCGCGTCAGGCCCTTCGACGATCCGATCGCCGCTGATCGCGAGCATCTGCCTTGCCCTGCGATTCAGGTAGAGGAGGCGGCCTTCGGGATCGAAGGTCGCGACGAAGTCCGGTGTGGCCTCCAAGATGGCGGTGAGACGTCGCTGCTCCTCCTCCGCCTGCTTCCGCTGCGTGATGTCCTGGATCAGGCTCATCATGCCCCGCGTCCGCCCGTCTGCGCCGAGGACCGGCGCGGCCGAAACACTCACCGCCAGCCGCGAACCGTCCTTCCGCTGCCGCTCCGTCTCGAGCCCGACAATGCTTTCGCCGCGGGATGCGGTTTCGAGTTCGTGCCGCAGTTCGTCAAGCCTGTCCTCCGGCACGACCGGCGTCACCCGGCCCTTTACCTCTTCTTCCTTCCACCCGAATATGCGTTCCGCTTCCGGATTCCAGATTTCGACCCTGCCCTCGAGATCGAGCAGCGTGATCGCGATCGGGGCGGACTTGATCAGGGCCTGGAGGATCTCGTTTGTTTCCTGGAGCGCTTTCTCGGCCTGCTTGCGCTGGCTGATGTCCTCGAGCAGAACCACCGTGCCGCGCACGCGCCCGGCGGCATCGTGGAGCGCGGCGGTGGAAAGGCTCACGTCGACCAGCGACCCGTCCTTGCGACGGCGGTATGTTTCGAGCGCGGTGATCGTCTCGCCGTGAAACGCGGCCTGACGGATGCGGCGGTGCTCCTCCTGCTTTTCGTCGGGAACGTTGGGTGCGGGATGGCCCAGTACTTCCTCTTCCTTCCACCCGAAAATGCGCTCCGCCGCCGGGTTCCAGAGCTCGATCCGGCCATCGGCGTCGAGGACCTTGAGCGCCAGCGGTGAAGCCCGGATCACGGCCTGAAGCGTTTCATTGCTCTGCTTCAGCTCCTGCTCGGTTCGCTCTCGTTCGGCGAGCAGTTCCTCGGCGCGCCGCCGCGCCTCCTCGGCCGCGGCGCGTGCGGCCTTCTCTTCGGCCAGACGCGCCGCGGTGGCCTCCGCCTCCCTCCGCTCGGTCGTCTCGCGCTGCACGCTCGCCCACCGTACCAGCCGGCCTTCATCGTCGAAGATCGGAAAGATGCTGACCTCAACCCAGAACGGGCTCCCGTCCTTGCGGTAATTCAGCAACTCCTCAACGATGGGCTCCTGCCGCTCCAGCGCGGCACGGATCCTTCCCTTCGTTTCCGGGTCCGTCCCGGGCCCCTGCAGGAATCGCGGGTTCCTGCCGATTACCTCCTCCGGCGCGTACCCGGTCATGCGGGTAAACGCCGGATTCACGAATTCGATGACGGGGCCGGGCTCGTCCAGCGGCCCGGCGCTGGTGATCATCACAACGTCATTGGCGCTGGCTATGACGGACTCGAGGAGCCGCAGCCGCGCCTCCCTCGATTCAGTCCCGTTCGGACCGGACACGAACCCTCCTGGCGGCTGGACCGGGCACGGCCGGCTGCAAAGAGGGCGCCGCTCGCGGCAGGCAGAATCATTCCGCATGCATGAGGTCGACGCCGACGCAGCGACCTCGTGCGAAGCCTTTCGATTCAGGTCCGAGCGACTCTAGTTTCGCCAGGCGGCGCGTGCCTCGCGTCTTTCTCCATTCCAACGGTGCGAACGTATCAATGGCCCTGCAACCCACGGCGATCCTGGCGCGGCGGCCGGACGTGATTGCGACGGACCTGGCGAACGAGATGATCCTGCTCGATTCCGCAACCGGCGAGATGTTCAGCCTGAACACCACGGGTCGTGCCATCTGGCAGGCGCTGGATGGCCGGACGGCGGTGGCGGAGATATCCGCCGCGATCGAGCGGGCGTTCGACGTCAGCCCCGAGCGCGTCGATACGGACGTTCGACAACTCCTCGCCGCGCTGCTCGAGGCGGGCCTCATCGAGGTGCGGGCGGGACGAGAGTAGCGACGGCGGATCGCGATGGCCGAACAGCATCAGACCCCAGGCGCAATCCTTGGACGACCCGTCCGGGCCGCACTGCGCACGCCGGCGCTGGCCGAATGGTTCCGTGAGCACTGGCATCATCCCGCGCATGCGCCCTCTGCCCATCCGTTCACCGTGGACCTGAAGGAACTGGAGCCTCCCGTCGCCGTGCAGATGACAGGCGCTCCGACCGTGACTGCAATGCCGGGGTTTCGGCTCGAATGGTGGCGCGCCGGCGAGGACTGGCATGCGGGCGGCCCGGCTGCCGGCGTCCGGCTGCGGCTGATGAACGACGGCGCCGAGATCCACGCCTGGTGCGCGACGGGCCGATCGGACGCGGTGCGCGGCGCCCTGTACATGGCAACCTGCGAGGCGCTGCGCGCGAGCGGGCTGCTGCCGCTCCACGCAGCGGTCGCGGTTCCGCCCGGCGGCGATGCCGCGATCGCGCTGGTCGGCGCGAGCGGCGCGGGGAAGAGCACGACATTGCTCCGCCTGGCGGCCGCGGGCTGGACACCGCTGGCGGAAGACCTGTCGTGGCTGGACCCCGCGGATGGGATGCTTTACGGCTGGGATCGAGGCGTCCGGCTGTGGCCGGGTACTGCCGACACCTTCGCGCCGTGGCTCGCGGACGCGGCCTGGCGGGAAGAGGCGGACGGGAAGCGGTTCCTCCCATGGAGCGCACTCGGTGCGCCCGAGCGCCGGGCCGCTCCGCTTGCCGCGCTCGCAGTCCTCGAACGCGATTCGACGGCTGCTTCGGTCTGGGAAAGGCTTACGCCACGGGATGCCGTGCGGCTGCTGTGGGAGGCGACCGGCGTGCCACTTTCGCCGCAGGGCCGGCGCGCAGCGGAGTCGGCGGCGGCGAGGAGTCTTGCACGGGTGTCTCCATGGCGACTGCGGCTGGGCACGGGGGCAATACCGCCGTGGCCGACCGATTTCAGTCCCGTGCTGTGACCGCAGATGCCGGCGGGTATCGCAGGACGATTCGGTAGTTCGTGCGGTTCGCCGGCTCGCCGAGCTCGGGCAGCGGCCTCCCGCCCAACTCCAGCCAGGCGTGCCCGCGTACGTCGCCGCCGTCCCGGCGCACGCCGCTCACGAACTCGACAGGCCACCCCTGCCGCCGCAGCGCGGCGTACGTGGCGACCGAGCGGACGAGGCACTTCCCGCTGCCAAAAGTCGGGAGCAGCCGCGTCGCCAGGCGGATCCCCCGCACCGTGCGGAAGCGCCGGGCTTCCGTGGCACGGCGCGTCGGCACGCGGGTCGGCGTAACGGCGTCGAGCAGCCGGCGTACGTCGCGCTCGAGGCGAAGGCGGGCGATGGCCGCCAGCGTGCGGGGAAGCTCGCGGATCAAATCGAGCAGCGCGCGGGGTGCGACCCGAAGCCGGGCCGCTGCAAGGTCGATGTCGTACGGCCGGCGCTCGCGCCACGCGCCCAGGCCCAGGCGCCAGATGGAAGCACGGCCGGGCGGCCGCAGGTCGAGCCGGCCCTCCCGCGGGTTGCAGCGCTCGAGGAAGCGGGCCAGCGTGCGTGTACAGCCGAGTTCGCGGGCGCGGGCGTGGAGTGCTTCGGGCGTGACACCCCGCCGCTCGGCCAGGAGGCGGAAATCCAGCACGTCGCATGGCTTGAGACGCCACCGGTCGCCGCCCCAGCAGCGTTGCAGGATCAGGCCGACCAGGAGCGCGTCGACCGAGGCCAGCTCGCGGATTCGTACGCCTTCCCACTCCCGTTCCACGGAGTTCGCCCAGACTGCCGCCGTGATCCGCCGCTGCACCGCGTTCCACGGTGATGGGCAGTGCAGGATCCAGCGGTGCACATCCACCTGGGCCGCGCCGTCCACGCGCACCAGGTTGAACGCACCGTGCGCATACGGCCGGCCGAGTACACGCGCCGTGTCGGACTCGACCGCCCAGCCGAGTCGCCGCGCAATCGCACTCGCCTCCTCCTCACATCCGCGCCCGATGAGCACGTCCACGTCCCCGTGGAATCGCATCCCCGGGGCTGGGTAGACGAACTCGGCCAGGTGGAAGCCCTTGAACAGGAGGACATCGATCCCTGCTTCTCGCCAGGCGGCGAGGAGCGGCAGAATCTCGCCCTTGAGGTCGTGGTGCCGCGCCAGCGCGGCCAGGTAAGCGGCCCGCAGTTCCGCGCGGGCCGGGTGGTCTGGCGGCACCGCCGTGTACGCGTAGGCGGCCAGGCGTTTCTCCCGTAGAAGCGGGATGGGCGGCGGCTCGCCGCAGCCGAGGAGGAATGCCGCGAGCGTGGCTTCCCTGCCGGCCGCGGCCTCGCGCACGCGGTTCCCCGGCATCAGGCCATGCAATTACTGGTTCAGAAGCACGTGGACACCCATGGCCGAGGCACTCACTACGGCATCCAGGTCCCCATCCGCGTCCATGTCGCCCAGCGTGACCGCATGTTGAAGCTGGTTCGGCCTCGTTGTGGGCTGCGAAACGAAACTCCCGTTGCCTTGATTCAGGAACACCGACATGACATTGGAGTTTTGATTTGCAACGACCAGGTCCGGATCGCCGTCCCCGTCCAGATCGCCGATGGCAATGCCGTGCGGCCAGCCGCCCGTAGCGTACGTGCCGCTCGATCCGAAGCTTCCGTCGCCCTGGTTCAGCAGCACCGACATGTTGTCGGAGTCATGGTTCGTGATGGCCAGGTCCAGGTCGCCATCCCCGTCCAGATCGCCCGCCACGACACAAGAGGTTGCGGTACCCGCGGCTGCGTACGTGGTGTGTGATCCGAAGGTCCCGCCCTCGTTCACAAGCACGGAAACGTTACTGGAGCCCTGGTTCGCGGTGACCAGGTCCAGGTCGCCATCCGCGTCCAGGTCCGCCAGCACGATGCTGACGGGGTTGTCACCCACGCCGTACGTCGCGTGCGACCCGAAACTCCCGTTCTCGTTCAGAAGTACCGAGACATCGTTGGAGCCCATGTTCGCGGTGACCAGGTCCAGGTCGCCATCCCCATCCAGGTCGCCCAGTGCGACCGACTTCGGGGTCGTACCGGCGCTGTATGTGGCGACATGAGTGAAGTTTCCGCTGCCTCCATTCAGCAGCACCCGGACGTTGTTCTGCAAAGAGTCCGCAGCGACGAGATCGAGGTCGCCATCGCCGTCCAGGTCGCCGAGGGCAAGCGACACCGACCCGGGCGTGCCGTGGTCTTCGCGTACGAGGAGTCGCCCATCCCCCGCGTTGTCGATCACGTGAAAAGCGTTGCCGCTCGCGGCGACCACGTCGAGGTCCCCATCCCCGTCCAGATCGCCCAGCACGTTCGCAGTTGAAACGATGATATTTGCATGCGCGAAGTCGCTGAAAGTGGCTGAGCCACCCGTCGCAGCGACACGGTAGCGAGCCACAATCGGCTTCGTGCCGCCCAGTCCCGTCGTGAGCGTCACCTCGATCTCCTCGCCCGGGAACCAGGTCCCGCCCGGGGGTGCGGGCGCGCGCATGAACGTACCGGTGCCGTATGCGTCGTTCAGTCGCCCGCTGTAAAAGCCGTGGACGGCGAAGTTCGACGGGCCGGGGGACGGCGTCTCCGCGCAGCGTGCCGCGGTGATCCGGTGATTCACTGCCAGCACGCCCCGGAACGGCGAGATCGGGAACCAGGGGTCATCCGGGCCGGGAGCCAGTGTCGCGGTCGGGCTGCCCGCCGGCCCCGCCACGCGAACATTGCACAACACGCGCATAGTCTCGCCGCCGTAAGCAACGGCATGACCTGCCGGCGGAAGCAGTGTGACAACGCCCGCGCCAAGCCATTCGGCACGGGTTTCGAAGGCAGCGATTCCTTCCGTCGTCTGCTCTTCTTCCGACTGCGTGATTTTGACTCCGTCGTCATCCGCGGCCAGGAACATCAGGCTGATCGTGAACGGGTCGTCGGCCGGGGATGCCTGGAGCGGCACCTTGAACGCGAAGGTCACGATTCCGTCGAACCGGTCCGCTGCAGGGTTCGCCTCGAGGGTTCGACTCGTGGGTGTGTTGGGGTTGCGCACCACGAAGCCGTAGGGGAAGACGCTCACCCCCGCCGGCGCCGCGATCGAGGCCGCCTCGGCCTCCGTTACAGCCTGAAGCACATCGGTGGCCGCAGTGTTGGTGTTGCTGGCCGGGTGCTTGGCAATCGCGCCTGCGGGAATGAGTCGCGTCGCGAGGGCCGGATCGGCCGGACTGTTGTCGAAGCGCCGGAATGTCGAGATCGCCGTTTCGCCGACCGTGCCGTCCGTGTCCACCGCGTAGAACGTCAGGTTCCGCCGCGGCGTGTCGTAGGCGGTGCCATCCGATTGCGCGTTCCGCACGCGGTACGTCGCGTAGAGATAGCGGTAGCCGTCCGACCCTCGCACACCCTCCGTAAAGCTGCCGGCCGAGAGCAGCTCGAGCTGGATCGTGCCATCTCCGCCGCCGCCGGTGTGATCGGGAAGCGTGATGTCCTGGAGGACGATGGCGCCGGGCTCGCTGGTTTTTGCGGCGCGCATGCGCTCGAGGGCGTCGACCGTCGGCGCGCTGAGCGCGCTCGAGGTCACCTGGCCCGTGCCGAGGCCCGAGATGGTGACCTCGACGAGCCCGAGCGTGCGGGGCGGCGTGCGATCGTCGCCGTCTCCCGTGCCGGGCCGGCTGGGATCGTCCGCGCACGCGGCAAAGCCGAGGATGAGCGCAACGACAGGCAGTGCGCGCGCTGCAGGCTTCGGGATGCTGAGCACGGGTTTCTCCTCTTTGGCGTTGAGTTCAGCGGTCATCGAGCGTCGGATCCGTCGGCGGGTGGTCAGGGGAAGATCGGCACGCTTTGCTGGAGTGTGAGCGCGCGCCAGCTGCCCAGCCGCTCGAGGACGGGTGGCGTGTAGGGCGCCAGGGGCTTCACCGGCGTCGCGTCGGACGGCGGCGTGGCATCGGCCGCCGCTCCGGCGGCCTCGTTCGCAGCTTTCATGTCGCTCCCGGGTCTCAGGCCTTGCGAGGGTCAGCGTCCCCGGAAAAATGGGCCGCGGCGGTCTTTCGTACAACCAGTATTGTTCCGGGCGTCAGGAGCCCGGCTGGGGCCCGCCCAGCACGACGAACATCCCGTCGAAGGTGGCGACCAGCCGGTCCTCGACGTGCACCTCCGCCCGCAATTCGACCCGTCCCCGGCCGCGCTGGTCGAAGGACCGGATGAAGCGATCCCAGCGGTCAGCGGATGGCGCCGTGCAGGTGGCCGTGAAATCCGCCGTGACCGGAGCGAGGTAATCGATCGTATTCTTCTGGATGACGATGTTGTGCCCGCCGGTCCGGTCGCGCAGCCGGCACCACAGCAGGCTCCACCCGGCCAGGATCGCAAGCGCGGAAATGCTGCCGCCGAAGCCCGTCCGCCGGTGGTTCAGGTTCGGCTCGAGCGGCGCGAACAGGCGGACGATGTCTGTCGTTGCCTCCTGCACGCGCACGCCGAGGTGCTGCGACAGGGGAATGTGTTCGTAGAGGTACGGCTCGAGGCCGAACGAATCCGCTGGCATATTGATCCAATCTTCAGTGCTCGACCACCTGAGGAGCGACCCATGTCACCGGTCCAGGATGTACGCTACGCGTTGCGGCAGCTGAAGCACAGCCCCGGTTTTGCCATCACGGCGATCCTCACACTGAGCCTCGGCATCGGCGCGAACACCGCGATCTTCAGCGTCATCAACGGGCTGCTGCTGCGTCCGCCCGGCGGCATTCAGGATTTCGACGAACTGGTTTCCATCTACACGAGCGACTTCAGCGGGCTGGCGTACGGCGCTTCATCGTTTCCGGACGTCGAGGCGTTTGCAGCGGCTCCCGGCATGTCCGGACTGACGGCCTATACGGTTGCTCCCGTCATCATGAGCGATGGCGCCGGCGAGCGCGCGGCAGAGCTGGTGCTCGGGCAAACGGTGACACGCAACTTCTTCGATGTGCTCGGCGTGCGGACCGCGACGGGTCGCACGTTTGCGCCGGACGAAGGAGTGCCGGGCGGGCGCACCGATGTCGTGGTGCTCGGTCACGCATTCTGACAGAGTCGCTACGGCGGCGACGAGCGCATCACGGGCACCACGATCCGGATCGGCGGTGTGCCGTTCACCGTGATCGGGATTGCGAACCCAACTTTCACGGATTGCTGCCCGGCCTGTCGCCGGCG
>Ga0164243_10016745_pt1 | contig 10025 bp, 7 predicted proteins | sample OricompcompostOP_FD_108781 | JGI IMG/M metagenome (GOLD analysis project Ga0164243, IMG submission 108781) | Organic Plus compost microbial communities from Emeryville, California, USA - Original compost - Organic plus compost (OP) | ecosystem: Engineered > Solid waste > Mixed feedstock >... | reverse complement strand
CGCACGGCGTGGGCGACCTCATGCTGATGTACGGCACCACGATGTTCCTCGTCGCGACGGTCGCGGAGACCCTCCGCACGCCGTCGATGTGGACCACGGCGGGCGCCTTCGCCGGCACGCGCAGCCTCGCCGGAGGGCTCGCGACCTCGGGCGCGCTCACCGCCTGGCTGCGCGACCTCACCGGCGCCGACTATCCCGCGCTCCTCGCCGAGGCCGCGGAGTCCGGGCCCGGGGCCCGGGGCCTCCTCCTGCTGCCGTACTTCGCCGGGGAGCGCACGCCGATCCAGGACCCGGACGCGCGCGGGGTGATCGCGGGGCTCACGCTCGACCACCGTCGCGGCGACCTGTACCGCGCGGCGCTGGAGGCGACCGCGCTCGCCGTCCGGCACAACGTCGGGACCATGCGCGAGGCCGGAGCAGACATCCGCCGGATCGTCGCCGTCGGCGGCGGCACGCAGGGGCGGCTGTGGCTGCAGGTCGTCTCGGACGTCACGGGCCTGGTCCAGGAGGTGCCGGAGCGGACCATCGGCGCGAGCTACGGCGCCGCCTTCCTCGCCGCGCGCGCGGTCGGCGGCGACCCCGCGCCCGACATCGCGCGGTGGAACCCGGTCGCCGAGCGGATCGTCCCCGATCCGGCCGTCGCCGCCCGCTACGACGAGCTCTTCGCGCGCTACACGCGGCTCTACGCCGGGACGAGGGACGTCGTGCACGCCCTCGCCGCCGATCAGCGGGCGGCCTCGGCCACGACGACGGGAGGCGAGGCATGACCCCGCGTCCGACCCCCGACACGACTGGTGGCCAGGGCCCGCACGCCGCATCGCGTCCCGTCCCGGGCTCGGCCCGGCGCGCGCGCCCGATCCCGCACACCGCCGAACGTGCCGCCTTTCCCCTCGGCGGCATCGGCACGGGCAACGTGTCGCTCGGCGCCAGGGGCGAGCTCCGCGACTGGGAGCTCGAGAACCTGCCCGACAAGGGGCGGCGCAACCCCCGCACGTTCTTCGCGGTCCACGCCGCGCCGGAGGGCGGTGCGGCCGTGACCCGCGTGCTCGAGGCGCGGATCACCGGGCGCCGCGACCTCGACGCGGGCTTCGCCTTCGACGACCTCGCCGGGCTTCCCCGGCTCGACGCGGCGACGATGCACGGCGAGTACCCGGTCGTCGACATCGACTTCGCCGACGAGACCCTTCCCGTGACGGTCTCGCTGCACGCCTTCACGCCGCTCGTGCCGCTCGACGCCGACGCCTCGGGGATCCCCGCCGCCGTGCTGCGCTACCGGGTGACGAACACCGCCGGCGTCCCCGTCGCCGTCACGGTCGCCGGCAGCGTGTCGCACACGGCGGGACGCGGCGAGCCGGGGCCGGACGCGCCCTGGGGGATGCGGGCGACGCAGACCGTGCGCTGGCGCGACGAGGGCGGCGTCCGCGGCCTCGACTTCGGCGTCGACCTGCCCGAGGACGATCCGGGCTACGGCACGCTGAGCCTCACGACGACCGATCCGTCGACGACCGCCAAGCCGCAGTGGGTCACGAGCTACTGGCCCGACGGCGCGCGGATGTTCTGGGACGACCTCGCCGCCGACGGCCTGCTCGCCCCCGAGCCGCGCCTGACGCTCGAAGACCGGCCGCGCGGGCTCTTCGCCGAGCGCGACGCCGATCCCGACGCCCCGCCGCTGACGGAGGAGCAGATGCTGGCGAAGCTGCCGCGGCTGCGCACCGGATCGCTCGGGATCGTGCACACGCTCGCCCCGGGCGAGGAGCGCGACTTCGAGTTCGTGCTCGCCTGGAGCTTCCCGAACCGCCGGCGGGGCTGGTTCGGCCACATCGTGATGGACGACCCGCGCGGCGACGAGATCGTCCGCAACCGGTACGCGGCGCTCTGGCCCGACGCCTGGGCGGCGGCGGCGCACCTGCACGAGAGCCTTCCCGCGCTGGAGGCGGCGACGGACGGCTTCGTCGAGGCGCTCTACGGCGGCACCCTGGATCCGGTGCTCGCCGACGCGATCGGCGCGAACGTCGCCGCCCTCCGCTCCACGACCTGCTTCGTGCTCGACGCGCCGAACCCGGAGCTGGGCGACGGGCCGGTGTTCGCCGCCTGGGAGGGCTCGTTCGACCACGGCGGCTCCTGCGAGGGCACGTGCACGCACGTGTGGTCGTATGCGCAGACCGCCGCCTGGCTCTTCCCGTCCCTCGAGCGCAGCGCCCGTCGCGCCGAGTACCTGCTGGAGACCGACGAGGCCGGTGCGCAGCGGTTCCGCGGCAACCGGATCTTCGGATCGCCGCCCTGGTACATCGGTCCCGCGGTGGACGGCCAGCTGGGCACCTTCCTCCGGCTGCACCGCGAGTGGCGGTTCTCGGGCGACGACGGCTTCCTCCGCGAGCTCTGGCCGGCCGCCGTGCGGACCCTCGACTACGCGGCGAGGGAGTGGGACCGCGACGGCGACGGCCTACTCGACGGCGAGCTCCACAACACCTACGACATCGAGTTCCACGGCATCGACCCGCTCGCGAACGGCCTGTACCTCGCCGCGCTCCGGGCAGGGGCGCGCATGGCCGCGCACCTGGGCGAGGAGGAGCGGGCGCGCGACTGGACGGCCCGCGCGGATCGCGTCGCGGCGGGCATGGACCGCGTGCTCTGGAACGGCGAGTACTACCGCCAGGTGATCGACGACGCGGACGCGCACCGCTACCAGTACGGCGACGGCGTGCTCTCCGACCAGCTCCTGGGGCAGTTCCACGCGTTCCTGGGCGGGCTCGGCACCCTCCTCCCTCCCGACCGCGTCGATTCCGCGCTCGCGGCGATCGTCGCGCACAACCACCGGGACGACCTCTCCGCGCAGGAGAGCACCCAGCGCGTCTACGCCCTGAACGACGAGGGCGGGCTGCTGCTGGCCTCCTGGCCGCGCGGCGGGCGGCCGGCGATCCCGTTCGTGTACTCCGACGAGGTGTGGACAGGGGTGGAGCACCAGGTCGCGGCGACGCTGCTCTTCGCGGGGCGCACGGCGGACGCCCTGCGGATCGAGCGGGCCCTGCGCGCCCGGTACGACGGCGTGTTCCGCAGCCCGTGGAACGAGATCGAGTGCGGCAACCACTACGCGCGGTCCCTCGCCTCCTGGGCGCTCCTGATCGCGGCGAGCGGAGCGCAGTGGGACGCGCCGTCCCGCGTCCTCTCCTTCGCGCCGGCGCCCGGCGTCGTCGCCGGCGGCGGGCCGTTCCGCAGCCTCTTCACGACCGGCACCGGCTGGGGGCGCGTCGAGATCGACGGCGGCCGCCTCGTCCTGCGGGTCGACGGCGGCGCGGTCGACCTCGTGGAGCTGCGGCTGGACGACGCCGTGATCGCCCGCGACGTCCGGCTCGCCGCCGGATCGTCCTTCGTCGCCGGCACGACGGACGCCCGCGACGCTCCCGTCCCCACGACATCCACCCCCGACACCCCCGGAGAGACCCCATGACCTATACGTTCCCCGCGCCGTCCGTGCGACCGGCCTCGGCCCCGAAGACGGCGTACATCATCACCTCGGGCGACCTCCGCGAGTCGGCCAACGTCGCCGGGTGGCCGGTGCAGGCGGCGACCGAGGCCGCCGTCGTCGCCGCCTTCGAAGACCTCGGGTGGACGGTCGTCCGGCCCTTCGGCGTGGATCCCGGGACCGGGCACGGATACATCTCCAGCCAGCGGATGGGGATGGAGGTGTTCAAGGACATCCCCGAGGACGCCCCGCTGATCGTCGCGACGGCCAACTGGCAGTACTCGCACCACGTCCTCGCCGGCCTCAGGACCCATCGGGGACCGATCCTCACCACCGCCAACTTCGCCCCCGACTGGCCGGGGCTCGTCGGCCTCCTCGGCCTCAACGCCGGGCTGACGAAGATGGGCAAGCCCTACTCGACGATCTGGTCGGTCGACTTCACCGACGAGTGGTTCCGCGCGGGCATCGCGGAATGGGCCGAGACCGGCCGCATCGTGCACGACGCCTCGCACGTCCGTCCGCTCCCGGCGCTCGCAGACCTCCCCGACACTCCCGAGAAGAGGCTCGGTGAGGCGCTGGCGGCGCAGCTGCGGGCCGACAAGGCGATCATCGGCGTCTTCGACGAGGGCTGCATGGGCATGTACAACGCGATCATCGACGACGAGCTGCTCAACCCGACCGGCATCTACAAGGAGCGCCTGTCGCAGTCCGCGCTGTACGCCGAGATGCTGACGGTCTCGGACGCCGATGCCGACGCCGCCTACGCCTGGCTGACCGACCGCGGCATGACGTTCCGCTACGGCGAGGACGGCGCCACCGAGCTCACCCGCGAGCAGGTGCAGTGGCAGCTGAAGATGTACATCGCCGCGCTCCGCATCGCCGACGACTTCGGCCTCGACGCCGTGGGCATCCAGTACCAGCAGGGCCTCAAGGACCTCGTCCCGGCCTCGGACCTCGCCGAGGGGATGCTCAACAGCACCGAGCGCCCGCCGGTGACCTCGCGCGACGGCTCGCGCGTCCTGCACGAGGGACGCGCCTTCCCGCACTTCAACGAGGCGGACGAGGGGGTCGCGATCGACGCTCTCGTGACCGACCGGATCTGGCGCGCGATGGGCCTCGTGCCCGACAACACGCTGCACGACGTGCGCTGGGGCGAGGACCACGACGGGCGGTTCGTGTGGGTGTACGAGATCTCGGGATCGGTCCCCGCCTCGCACCTCGGCGGCTGGCAGAACGCCGAGGGCTGGCGGCAGGGGCACGTGTTCTTCCCGGCCGGGGGCTCGACGATCAACGGCGTCTCGAAGCCGGGGGAGGTCGTGCTGTCCCGCGTCTTCATCGCCGACGGCGTGCTTCAGGCCGACGTCTTCCGCGGATCGGTGGTGGAGCTCCCGGACGAGGAGACCCGCCGACGCAAGGAGGCGACGAACCCGGAATGGCCGATCGCGCACGTGGTGCTCCACGGGCAGACGCGCGACCAGTTCATGGCCCGGCACAAGGCCAATCACGCGCAGCTCGTCTACGCGCCGGACGCCGAGACGGCCGACCGGGCGCTCGTGGCCAAGGCGGCGATGTTCGCCGGGATGGGGATCCGCGTGAACCTCGTCGGCGACGTGAGCCTCTGACCCCGCCCGTCTCTCCTTCCGGTCTCTCCTCCCGGTCTCTCCTTCCGGTCTCGAAATCTGTCTCCGCTTGCGGTTCCCGTCGCGAAATCTGTCGCTCGTCGCGGTACGAGACGACAGATTTCGCGACTGGAGCGGAACGCGACCGGAGCGGAAGGACCGGAACGCGACGGGAACGAAAGGAGCGGAAGGGGCTGGGGCGAGCGACCGGAGCGGAAGCGGTGCTCCGTTCAGGCCGGGGGCAGCCGGAGGACCGGGCCGGACTCGCCGATCGTCATGTCGCCCGCCGTGCGCAGCGTGCGGGCGAGGTCGTCCACGGCGCCGATCACGGTGCCGAAGCGCTCGCGGTCGCCGCACACGGCCTGAAGGGTGACGAGATGGGTCCCGGTGTCCCAGGTGTAGGTGGCGAACGGCGGCGACTGCGGGGTCGGCGGGATCGGGACGACGAGCTTCTCGCCGGCTCCGAGGTAGGGGTTGCGGAAGTCCTCGGTGTCGTCGTACTCCATCGGCATCATCGCGCGGGCGGCGCGCACCTGCGCGGTGAGCTCCTGCGCCGAGGCCATCGCGACGATGAGCTCGGGCTCCGCGCGCCACGTCCACACCAGCACCCGGCCGTCGGCCTTGCGCATGAGGAACGGCGTCGCCTGGCTCACCGCCCAGGCCGCGAAGCCCGAGCCGGGACGAGGGGTCGCGCCCGCCGCCGCGTTGGCCTGCCCGAGGAGCATCCGGATCGCGGCCTTGCGGTGCCGGCGGCCGCGGAAGCCCAGGGAGCCGGTCACGGGGATCCAGAGGTCGGGGTCGGCGTCGGCGGTCAGGCGCATGCCCTCACGCTAGCGGCGGATCATGGGAATGCGCCGACGATCCCGGTGGGCGTATCCGTCAGATCGCGGCCGGGATCCGTCGTCCTCCGGAGCGGTGCCGAGGCCGCCATGGACGCCTCGGGTAGAGTGTCCTGCGCCCGACCCCGGCAACGTCCCCTGACCGAGGCCCAGAAAAGGCAGCACACGTGACTCCTCCCGACGACCGCTCGACCTCGGCCGATCCCGAGCGCCAGGCCGTCCCCGCCGCAAAGCCGCTGACGATCCTCCTCGGCTGCGACACGTTCTCTCCGGACATCAACGGGGCGGCGCGCTTCGCGGAGCGGCTCGCCGCCGGCCTCGTCCAGCGCGGCCACGACGTGCACGTCGTGGCGCCGAACCAGGCCTACCGCACCGCCCGCGCCCGCACCGAGGTGATCGAGGGCGAGGCGATGACGCTGCACCGCCTGCCGTCGGTGCGCTGGCCTCCGCACGACTGGCTGCGGTTCGTGTGGCCGTGGCGCTCCAAGCACTACGCGCGGAAGGTGCTCGACGAGGTGAAGCCCGACGTCGTGCACATCCAGTCGCACATCGTGATCGGCCGCGGCCTGTCGCGCATCGCGCACCGGCGCGGCATCCCGGTGATCGCCACCAACCACGTGATGGCCGAGAACATCCTCGACCACACCACGCTGCCGGAGTTCCTCAACCGCATCTTCGTCCGGCTCGCCTGGGGCGACGCGCAGCGCACGCTCCGCCTCACCAGGGCGATCACGACGCCCACGCGCAAGGCCGCCGACTTCCTGGAGCGCACGATCGACGTCGGCGAGGTGATCCCGGTCAGCTGCGGCATCGACCGCTCGCAGTATGAGCCGGTGGTCGGACCGCGCGAGAAGAACCGGATCATCTTCGTCGGCCGGCTCACCGCCGAGAAGCAGATCGACGTGATCCTCCGCGCGATCACCAAGCTCGACCCGAAGCTGGACGTGTCGTTCGACATCGTCGGCGGCGGCGACCAGCGCAAGAGCCTGGAGAACCTGACCCGCGAGCTCGGCCTCGGCGACCGGGTCGTCTTCCACGGCCGGATCTCGGACGCCCAGCTGCGCGCCCTGTACTCGCGGGCCTCGGTGTTCGCCATCGCGTCGATCGCCGAGCTGCAGTCGATCGCGACGATGGAGGCGATGGCCTCGGCGCTGCCGGTGGTCGCCGCCGACGCCGTCGCGCTCCCGCACCTCGTGCACGACGGCGAGAACGGCTACCTGTTCCCTCCCGGCGACGTCGACGCCCTCGCCGACCGCCTCACCCGCGTGCTCACCGCGGATCCCGCCGAGTACGAGCGGATGCAGCGCGCCTCGCTCGACGGCGTGGTCGTGCACGACATCACCCGCACCCTCGACACCTTCGAGGCGCTGTACCGCGGCGAACCGCTGCCGGAGTAGGCGTGCACGTCGTCCTCTTCGGCGATCAGCACCTCGAGTCGCTCGGCGGCGCCCAGGTGTCGATGCGGCTCCAGCGGAAGCACCTGGAGCGTGCGGGGCACACCGTCACGGTCGTCGCTCCGGCGCTGCACGGGCGCAGGGCCGCGGAGCGCCGCCGGTCGGGCGCGGCCGATCCCGCGTACCTCGACCTGCCGTCGATCCCGATCACGGTCGACCGCGAATACGCCATGACCTGGCCGGGACGGCGCACCGATCGCGTCCTCGACCGGGCGCTCGCCGCCCGTCCGCCCGTGGACCTCGTGCACGTGCAGGCCGACTTCTGGGGCGCGTTCATCGGGCACCGCTTCGCGCACCGGCACGGCGTCCCCGCCGTGCACACGATGCACAACCGCGTCGACGTCGGCATCCAGGCCGTCACGCCGCTGCACCGCCCGGTGCTCGGGGTGCTCAACGCCTGGCGCCGGCGCGCCCTGCGCGGGATCGGCGACCAGCCCGCGGGGAGCGACGGGTGGTCGTACCTGCGGGGCGTCGCGGCCGAGTCGCGGGCGGTGACCGCTCCGTCGGGGCACTTCGCGCGCCGGCTGGAGGAGCACGGCGTCTTCCCCTCCGTCGACGTGGTCTGGAACGGGATCGACGACGAGGTGCTGGCCGACGTCCTGGCCGCCGTGCCCTCCGTCCGGGAACCGGGGCCGCCGCGGCTCGTCTGGCTCGGGCGGATGAGTCCGGAGAAGCGGCTGCTGCCGTTCCTCAAGGCCGTCGTGGCCTCCGACGTCGACGCCGAGGTCGAGATCGTCGGCGGCGGGGCGCAGCGCAGGGCGGCGGAGCGGATCGCGGCGCGTGCCGGGCGGCCCAGGATCCGCTTCCTCGGCCGCTTGTCCTATCCCGAGGTGCTCGCGCGCATGGCCGCGGCCGACGCGGTCGTGCAGACCTCGATCGGCTTCGAGACCCAGGGGATGACCCCTTTCGAGGCGGCGACCCTCGGCACGCCGACGATCGTCAGCGACCCCGACATCGCGGGCGAGCTGCGCGGCGGGCACTGGGCGGTGCCGGACGACGGGCCGGGCGAGGAGGCCAGGATCGCCACCCGCGCCCGCACGCTGCGGACGGCGGTCGCCGACATCGTCGCAGGGGCCGCGCCGGTGCCCGATCCGGAGGTCGCCGCGCAGTTCCGCCAGTCCTCCCGGACTGCGGCCATGATCGCGGTCTACGAGCGCGTGCTCGGGAGCTGACCCGCACGGCCGCGGCCGCGGCCGGGGCGGGGGCGAGCGATGCGCGCCACGTGTGCGGGACGCGGGCGGCGGCCGGGGCGGCGGATGCTCGTGCCGTCGGCCCCGCCGCGGGCCTTGCCTTCGTCCGGGGTGCCGGCCGCGGCGTCGGCGGGGTCGTCGGGGATCGCGCGGGACCAGTCCGTCGGCACCGCCCGGTACCCGTCGCGCCGGAGCTCCACGAGCGTGGCCGCGACGCCCCAGAGGGCGAGGGCGGCGAGGAGGGCGACGAGAAACATGGCAGTAACGCTACGGTTGCGTCGATCCCCGCCACGAGTGGCAGAATCGACATTGTCCGCAGGAAAACTGTCAGCACGGCCGCCGGGGGCGGCGTTCCGGAGGAGGGGACGATGAAGACGGTGGCGTGCCTCATCCAGCCGGGGTTCTCGCCGTTCGAGTTCGGCATCGCATGCGAGGTCTTCGGCCTCGACCGCGCGGACGACGGCGTGCCCAACTTCGACTTCCGGATCGTGTCCGCCGACCCGGGCGAGGTGCGCTCGAAGCTCGGCTTCACGGTCGGCGGCGTCGGAGACCTCTCCTTCGTCGACGAGGCCGACGCCGTGGTGGTCTGCCCCTTTCCCCGTGAGGCCTGGGACGCGGTCGATCCGCGCGTGACCGCGGCGATCCGGCGGGCGGCGGAGCGGGGCGCATGGGTGCTGAGCGAGTGCAGCGGGGCCTTCGCCGTGGCCGCGGCGGGCGTGCTCGACGGCCGGCGGGCGACGACCCACTGGATGTACGCGGACGTGCTGGCGCGGATGTATCCGGCGATCGACGTCGATCCGGACGTCCTCTTCGTCCAGGACGGGCGGTTCATCACGAGCGCGGGCACGGCGGCGGGGATCGACGCGTGCCTCTCGCTGCTGCGGATCGAGCTCGGCGCGGAGCTGACCAACACCGTCGCCCGCCGGATGGTCGTGCCCCCGCAGCGCGACGGCGGGCAGGCGCAGTACATCGACCGCCCGATCCCGGCCGTCGCCGGCGCGACGCTGGCCGAGGTGGCGGCCTGGGCGACGCGGAACCTGCGCGACGACCTCCCGGTCGAGCGTCTCGCTGCGCACGCGCACATGTCTCCGCGCACCTTCGCGCGCCGGTTCAAGGCCGAGCACGGCATGACCCCGGCGGCGTGGCTCACGCGGCAGCGCGTGCTCCACGCCCGGCGCCTGCTGGAGCGGACGGATCTCGGGGTCGAGCGGATCGCGGAGGAGAGCGGGTTCGGGTCTGCAGCCGTGCTCCGGCAGAACTTCGCCCGCGTGCTGGGCACGAGCCCGACGGCGTATCGCGCGACCTTCGGCCGGGCGGCCGTGGAGGCCGACTCGGCTGCCTGAGGCGCGCACGACCGCGCCGCCGGACAAGGTCCGGAGGTGACGTGGCGGCCGGGCCGGGAGAGGACGAGCGCCGGTGAAGGAGCCTGGTCGGACCCGTATGAACGGGAATCACGCCAT
>Ga0164243_10016744_pt1 | contig 10025 bp, 10 predicted proteins | sample OricompcompostOP_FD_108781 | JGI IMG/M metagenome (GOLD analysis project Ga0164243, IMG submission 108781) | Organic Plus compost microbial communities from Emeryville, California, USA - Original compost - Organic plus compost (OP) | ecosystem: Engineered > Solid waste > Mixed feedstock >... | reverse complement strand
CCCCCACGCCGACGCCGCCAAGAACATCAGCTGACCCCACAAACACCAACCGACCCACACCACCACACACGAAGGCCCGCAGCCACCCGGCTGCGGGCCTTCACACATCCGGCCTCAACCGCGACTACCGGGACTCGGTCTCGTCGGCGCCGGCCGTGGCGTCGGGTCGCATCCGGTCCGTTCCCCGCTGCGCCACATCAATCCACATCGGACGGTACCCGTCAGGCGCGGAAGGTTCCGGGTCGCGGCTGCCGGTCGGGCTCGGCGAACCCGGGTTCCCACGGGTAGCGGCCGTCGGCGTCGGGATAGCTGAGCTGCAACGCCGGCACGGGATGCCGCTGCGGGCGGGCGTAGAAGCGGTTGGCGTCGAACAGGATCTGGCCCGAGTTCGGCACCTCCTCCGGGATGAACGGGCACCCGCCGACCTCGACCGGCTGGCCCGGCACGAGATTCTCCCCGGCCCGCACCCGGCCGGCGACAGCGTCCAACACGACGCCGGCGACATGGGGGCAGACACCGAAGACGAGCAGTTCCGCGTGGCCCAGACCGAACAGGCCGGTCGTGTAGGCGAACGAGGGTCCACCGAGCCCGGCCCCCGCCGGCCCCGTGCCGTCGCCGGAGCTTGGCGAGACGTAGGTGATGACCCAGCCGTACCGGCGGATCATCGCCGTGATGCGCGCGTCCTCCTGGTCGAGCCAGGCAGCGGTCTTCAGATCCATGAGTTCCTCCCGTGTCCACCGACCCATCAGGGCCAGGTGTCCACACGGTAGAACACAGGTACGACAAAAGCGGTCCGCGGTCGCCGCTCAGTCCTCGTCGGTGACGCCGTCGTAGATCCGCCGCGCCGCCCGCTGGGCCTGGGCGAACCGCTCGGTGACCACCGCCCGGGCCGCCTGAGCCGCCGCGGCGGCGAACTCCTCCTCGGTCAGCACCCGCAGGGTGCCGTCGGAGATGCGCACCTCCCACTGGCGCATGCCGGCCCAACCGGCGATTGTGATCCGCCCGTCGGCGGACGCGCCCTGCACCCGCATCTCCTCCAGGCAACGGTCGTACTCGGTGTCCCGGGGATCGCGACTCTCGTCGACGTCGACGACCCGCCCGCCGCTGCTGGCCACGAGCTCGGCGAACTCCCGGGCCCGCCCCGCCCAGAGCAGCCGGCACAGCCCCTCCAGCTGGCGCTCCAGCTCGCGCTCCTCGGTGCGGTAGTAGTAACTGTCCACAAAGGTCAGTCGCAGGTCGTGGCGCCCGGTCAGCTCGGCGGTGACCATGCCGTTCGGCGCGGTCGCCACGATCCGCATCGCGGCCAGCCGCCCCGCCACATCGATCATGAGCATCCTCCCATCGTCATCTGGAGCCGGACGAGTTCGTCGCGGGCCTCGTCGTCGGCCCCGGCGTAGGCGTCGACAGCCATCATCAGCACCGCGGCCGTCTCACGCAGACGCGCCGCCGACTGGGAGACGCAGCCGCGGATGTCCGCGCACAGCTCGGCCCAGGGCCGGAACAGGGTGCCGTGCTCACCGCCGAAGATCTCGGGGCGGGCGAAGAACTGCGGATTGGCGGACGCGTTGAGCAGCCCGAGGAAGGCGATGTCGTACTGCTCGGCCACCTCCGGCAGGTCGCGGGTCGCCAACCGGTGCAACTCGTAGAGGTCGACGCCCAGGTCTCGCCCGTGATCGGTCATCGTCTCTCTCCTCTGCGCCGACGCGGTCGCCTCGGCGGTGTGGTTCGCTCGAACAAGGTGATGTCAGGCCGCGCTGCCGAGATAGTCGGCACTGCGGACGGTGGCCGGGGTGGCGCTGGCCAGGGCCGGCCGGGCCAGGACGAACTCGGCGCCGGCCACGGTGTCCCGGATGTCACGCAGCCACCACGACAGGGCCTGTTCGCTCTCGTTGAGGTAGCGCGTGCAGTCGTTGACCGCCTGCTCGACCGTGCCCAGGATGCCGCTGACCGTGGTGCCGCCGATGCGCAGCACCGGACGGCCCGTGGGCAGGCCAGCCGGCAGTACGGCCGCGGCCGAGCCGACCGGGAACCCCATCCTCGGCACCAGAGCGCGCAGCGTGGCATGGACCGCTTCGAACCCCGTGAAGTGAACGTCCCACTCGTGCCGGCGGCAGTCGGCGTCGACCGTGTCGACCGCCCGGATAGCGTGCTCCGCCAGTTGGTCGATGACGATGCGCGCCTCGGTCCACAGCGCCCGCACCGCCTCCACCACGGCCTTGGCCAGCACGACGGACAAGCACTGGTTGCGCACCACCGACGGGAACGGCTCCACGACCTCACCTCGAAAGGCGTGCGCCGCCCGACCGGTCCAGCCGCTGAGTTCGCGCGCGGCGCCGGCCAGCACCTGCAACGAGGGGTTGGGCTCGATGGTCGCGGCGGCCGGCGGCGGCAGGTCGAACGGATGCGGGGCATACAGCGCCCGCATGGCCCGGTCCAGTTGCCGGATGACGGGCAGGAACCCGTCCGGCTCGGGCAGGCGGGCGTAGGGCGCGAAGAGGGCGGGAAGGTCCTGAAAACACCGTTCGGCCAGCACCAAGCGTGCTCGCCGGGTCAGGCCCACGCTGACCACGAGCGAGTCGAGTGCCCGTTCGCCCTTCCGGTAGGCCCGCTCCCCCAGGTCGCGGACATGCTGTCCCAACTGCTCGTAGCTCATCGCCGTTCCCCGTCTCCGGCACTCGTGAGGTCCACAATGGATCGTCTGGTTACCAACCGCCCGAAGGCAAGCCGTACGGCTCAGGTCGCGGTGCCCATCGCGTCCCTGATCGTCCCCGGCGTGGCGTCGGCCAGGGCCGCATGGGTCAACGCGAACCCTCCGGAAGTGCTCTGCAGCATGCTGTGGACGTACGACGCGAGATGGGCCAACTGCTGCTCGATGTCCATGAGGTAGCGCGTGCAGTCGTCGACCGCGCCGCGGGTCGAGGCGAGCACCGCGTTGGTCGTCGACCCGCTGATCCACATGCCCGGACGATCGGAGCGCAGCCCGGCGAGCCCGCTGCTCAGCAGCGACCGGAACCGGTCGTCCAGCCCGATGGCCGGCAACCGGTCGTGGATCGTGTTGGTCACGGCCTCGAAGGCGGTGAAGTGGATGACCCACTCGCGCCGTGGATGGCACCATTCATCGACGATGCTCAGGGCGGCGACCGCGCGTTCGGCGAGCTGGTCGATGTTGATCCGCACCTGCTCCCACAGCGCCCGCTCCGCGTCGAGGATCGCCACGATGATGGCGGCCATGACGAATTGATTGCGCGCCACGATGGGGAACACGTCGAGCACCTCGCGCTGGAACGCCTGCGCCCCTTCCCCGGTCCAGCCCGCGAAGTGGTCGCGCACCGAGTCCATCTCCCGCAGCACGGGGTTGTAGCCGAACGGCGCCGTGCCCGGCGGGAAGAACGGATTGCCGCGAGGTTCCGGCGCGAACAGGGCGCGCGGGGCATACTCCAGCCCGCGCACCGTCTCAGCGAGTTCGGCCGGGTTCGGAACCCGCTCGTACTGGCGCAACGCCGCGCAGACGTCGCCGATCAGATGCGGATCGCCGTCCTTCTCGTCCGCGATCTGGCGGATGTCCTCGACATGGCGCCACAACTCCTGGTAGCTCACGGCTGGGCCGCTCCCATCACCCAGGTGCCCTTGATCAGGCGGTTGAGTTCGTCGCGCGCGGCGTCATCGGCCCCGGCGTAGGCCTCCTTCGCCAGCAGCACCGCCTGCGCCACCCCGGTCAACGTCTTGTACGACTCCAGCAGGCGCAGTTGCAGTGCGCGGGTGGCCTCCAGCCACGGGCCGTGCACCGGACCGTGCGGCCCGCCCAACCCCTCGGACCGCGACAGCCCGTTGAAGAGGCCGTCCGCGCTGAGCAGCCCACCCAGGGCCCGCTCGTACTGGGCCGCGACGTCGGGCAGCCACACCGTGCCCATGAGATGCAGCTGGTACAGGTCGACACCCAACTGCGTGCCGTGGTGATCCGTCATGCGCCAGCGCCTCCCCGTCGACCTTCCGGGCGTCGATGCGACGCCACCCGCGGAGGCTATCGATCTGCGCCACCCCCACGCCAGAGGCACTTCCAAACCTGTGGATAACCGCCCGACGGCCGTCGATATCCGCAGCGCCGCGGCGTCAGCGATAGGTGGCGGCGGTGATGACGGCGTCCACCGCGTTGGTGACCTGACGGATCGTGGTGGGGTTGGTACTGGACAACCGCTGCAACGCCGCCAGCAGGTCCCGTGACGGCATGGACAGCAGCAACGCCGAATGCAGCCGCAGCACCCGGACGAGTCCGGCGAGGGCGGCCGTGCGCGGGTCGGGGGTCTCCGACGAATGCACGGCGTAGCGCAGCCGGGACCGCAGCCGGACCAGCCGGTCGCCGTCGACGGGATAGCAGCGGCTGGAGGTGAGCAGCCCCAGCCGGCGCACGACCGTACGGGTGATGACCCCGGCCTCCTCCAGACCGACCACGGCCCGTTCGTAGGCGCCCGCCGAGATCCAGCTCACCCAGGCCCGCGGCCCGGTCGGTTCGGTGTTGGCGGCGATCGCCGCGAGGGTCGAGTCGCACTCCGCGTCGCCGGTCGCCGCCGAGTCCACGACGATGAGCCGGCCGGAGCCGACCGCGACCCTGCCCATCAGCAGCAGGTCGACCAGCGTCGCGCCGGCCAGGCCCGCGCTGATACCGGGCTCGGCCCCGATCAGCCGGCCGTCGTCACCATGGGCGAGGAGGAACACCTCCTCCCGCAACGAACCCTCACGCATGGGGGCGACGTTAACCGCGTCGGTCCACGCCGGGACACCCGGTCCACCTCGACGGCGAGCGGGACAGCGAAGTGTCGGTCGCCTTGGTTAGGGTCCCACCCAGACGCCGATCTCCAGCCCTAGAAATGGGACAATCCGGATGCACCGCGTGGAGAGCGGCGGCGACGGAACCCGCCGGCCGATGTCACGAAATGATTACGCGGCTAGATTGTGACGAGGCACACAGGGCTCAGCGTGATCGGGTGTCGAGCCAGACGTCGAAGGAGGAGCCGGTGACCGTACCTCAGCGCACCTGGGATGGCGGGTTGGGCGACCACAGTCCGCAGGCGGCACCCGGTTGGGCGGCCACCGGGACCGGTGAGTACGGCCCGCCGATGGCTTCCGGCGAGTTCGCGTCGACCGCGCAGGCCATCGTCGACAACATCGAGCACGTCATCGAGGGCAAGACCGCCACGGTGCGCCTGGCGCTGGCGGTGCTGCTCGCCGAGGGCCACCTGCTCATCGAGGACGTTCCCGGCGTCGGCAAGACCAAGCTCGCCAAGGCGTTGGCCCGCAGCATCGACAGCTCGGTGCGGCGCATCCAGTTCACCCCGGACCTGCTGCCCAGCGACGTCACCGGCGTCAGCGTCTACAACCAGGAGACGCGGGAGTTCGAGTTCAAGCCGGGCGCCATCTTCGCCAACCTGGTGGTCGGCGACGAGATCAACCGCGCCTCCCCCAAGACGCAGTCCGCGCTGCTGGAGTGCATGGAGGAGCGCCAGGTCACCATCGACGGCAAGACCTACTTCCTCCAGCGCCCGTTCATGGTCATCGCCACGCAGAACCCGATCGAGATGGAGGGCACCTACCCGCTGCCCGAGGCCCAGCGCGACCGGTTCACGGCCCGCATCGCGGTCGGTTACCCCGATCCCGGGGCTGAGCTGGCGATGCTCGACCATCACGCCGCGGTGGACCCGCTCGACGACCTGCGGCCGGTCACCGACGCGGCGGCCGTGCGCCGGATGATCCAGTCGGTCCGCAACGTCCATGTCGCCGACGCGGTCAAGCAGTACGCGGTCAACCTGATCACCGCGACCCGCGAGTCGCCCGACCTGCGGCTGGGGGCGTCGCCGCGTGCGAGCCTGCAACTGCTGCGCACGGCCCGCGCGGTGGCCGCCCTCGACGGCCGTGAGTTCGTGCTGCCCGACGACCTGCAGGACCTGGCCGTGCCGGTGCTCGCGCACCGCGTGATCCCCACCGCCGAAGCCCAGTTGGGCCGGCGCACCACCGACCTGATCATCGCCGACCTGGTGCACCGCCTGCCGCTGCCGACCGACCGGCAGCGCTCGCCGTACGACACCCGGAGGCGGTGACCGTGCGCGAGGCGCTGCGAGGGCTGACCACGCGGGGCCGGTCGTTCCTCGCGGCGGCGGTCGCGGCCGGCCTCACCGCCGTGGTGCTGGGCGAGCGGGACCTGCTGCGGGTGGCGGTGCTGCTCGCGGCGTTGCCGCTGCTCGCCGCCGCCTACGTGGGTCAGACCCGCTACCGGCTCTCCTGCACCCGTACGGTCGAGCCATCGCGGACCTCGGTCGGTTCCCCGGCTCGGGTGATGCTTCGCCTGTCCAACCTGTCCCGCCTGCCGACGGGGACGATGTTGCTCGAAGACCGGCTCCCCTATGCCCTGGGCAGCCGGCCGCGGCTGGTGCTCGAACGCCTCGGCGGTCAGCGGGCCAGCACCGTCGCCTACAGCGTGCGGGCCGAGGTTCGCGGTCGGTATGAGATCGGCCCCCTCTCCGTGCGGCTGACCGACCCCTTCGGCCTGTGCGAGTTGACCCGGTCGTTCAGCGGCTCCTCGTCGCTGACCGTCGTCCCGCAGACCGTGGAGCTGCCGAACGTACGCCTGTCGGGCGAGTTCTCCGGCAGCGGCGACAGCCGAGCCCGGACGGTCGCCGTGCACGGCGAGGATGACATCGCCACGCGCGAATACCGCGAGGGTGACGACCTGCGTCGCGTGCACTGGCGGTCCACGGCGCGCAAGGGCGAACTCATGGTGCGCCGCGAGGAGCAGCCCTGGGAGAGCCGAGCGACCGTCGTGCTCGACACCCGCCGGATCGGGCATCGGGGCGAGGGGCCCACGGCCAGCTTCGAGTGGGCGGTCTCCGCGGCCGCGAGCATCGCCGTGCACCTGCGCCGCAACGGGTACAAGCTCCGCCTGATCACCGGCGCCGGCGCCGACGTCGACTCCACGGAGTACGACGGGGACGGTGTCCTGCTCGACGCGCTCGCCGAGGTGGAACTCTCCTCGTCCGCCGCGTCGGGCGTCGGAGCCACCGCGAGCATCCCGGCGGTGGTCGACCGGATCCGCCGGCGCAGCAGCGGTGGGCTGGTGATCGCCGTCCTCGGTGGCCTGTCGGTCGCCGAGGCCGAGGCCCTGGGCGCGCTGCGGACCGCGGGCACCACCTGCGTGGCGCTGTTGATCGACCCCGCGAGCTGGCTGAACCTCAGCGAGCCGGAGCGGGCGCAGACCAACGCGCTGCACGAGGCGGCCATGGTCACGCTGCTGCGTGGCGGCTGGCGGGTGGTGACCGTGACCCACGGCGACCGGCTCAACACACTCTGGCCGGCGGTCGGAGCCAGGGGCTCGCAGGGATTCGCGCAACGGGCCGCGATGGCGGAGACGGTCGCCAGCGCGGCCGCGAGGTCGGAGGAGAGCTGATGGTTCGTCGTCACAGCCTCGCCCTCACCGGTGCCGCCGCGACACTGCTCGCCAGCCTGCCGCTGGCCTCCGTCTACGCCCACTTCACGTGGCTGTTCTACGGAGCGGTGACCGTCGCTGCCGTGGTCGGTGCCGCCTCCGCGGTGCGGGCGCTGCGCGGTGCGGCCTGGCTGCAGGTGTTGGGGATGATCGCCGGTCTGGTGCTCGCGGTGACCGTGCTGTTCCCCAGCGGCGACGAGATCGCCCGGTTCGTCCCGACCCAGGCGACCTTCGTGAACTTCGACATCCTGCTGCGCCAGGCCGGCGCGGAGGTGCGCCGCAGCGCGGCCCCGGTGCAGGACCTGGACGGTCTGCTGCTCGTCACCACGCTGGGCATCGGCCTGGTGGCCATGCTCGTCGACCTGGCCGCGGTCGGCATCCGCCGGCCGGCGCTCGCCGGGCTGCCGATGCTGGCGATCTACTCGGTCCCGGTCGCGGTGCTGCCCACGAGCGTGTCGTTGTGGTGGTTCGCGGCGGCCGCCACCGGGTACCTGTGGCTGCTGGTCAGCGACAGCGTCGACCGGGTGCGTCGCTTCGGCCGGCGGTTCAGTGGCGAAGGCCGCGACGTCGAGGTGTGGGAGCCGTCGCCGCTGTCGGCGGCCGGGCGCCGACTGGGCGTCGCCGGTCTGGTGCTCGCCATCGTCGTCCCGCTCGCCATCCCCGTGATGAGTTCGGGGATCATCAAGCGCCTGGGCACGCTCGCCGGTGACGGACCCGGCGGTGAGGCCGCGGGTGGGGTGGCGGCGACGGTGGACATGAACGCCCTGCTGGCGGACAACCTCACCCGGCGTGAGGAGTTCGCCATGCTCACGATCTCAACCGATGAGCAGAACCCCTACTACCTGCGCATCGGTACCGCCGAGGAGATCAACGGCAGCGGCTTCACCGCTGCCACACCCAGCTCGGGCACGCCCCTGTCGCGCTTGCCGGGGCCGCCCTCGCTCGCCTCCGGCATGTCGCGGACGCGGTACACGGCCCACGTCGAGATCGCGAACCTCGACCTGCGTCTGGCGCCGATCTACCCCCAGATCGCCGCGGTCGCCGGGCTCGATGACACGTGGCGGCTCGACGAGAGCACCGACCAGCTCTTCTCTCGCTCCGCATCCATCGACGACGCGCGCTACGACTTCGACTACTACCGGATGATCTACACGCCGGAGGGGCTGCGCGGCGCCCGACCGGTCGAGGGCATCGATCCCAAGCTGACCCAGGTGCCCGCCATCGAGTACGTGTCGCAGATCGTCAACGACGTGGTGGGCGGCATCGACAACCAGTACGACGCCGTACGGGCACTCTACGAATGGTTCAGCCCCCGCAACGGCTTCGCCTACTCGCTGTCGACGGTGCAGGGCAACTCCGGCAGCGACATCGTGGACTTCCTGACCAACAAGCGGGGCTTCTGCGTGCAGTACGCCGCCGCGCTGACCTGGCTCGTGCGGGCGGCCGGCTACCCCGCGCGGGTCGCCTTCGGCTTCACCCGAGGCGCGAGAAGCTCCAGCGGCACCGTCACGCTCACCAACCACAACCTGCACGCCTGGACCGAGGTTTACTTCCCCGGTTATGGCTGGGTGCCCTTCGACGCGACCCCGGGCGCCGCGGTCGTCGGCTCCACCACGACCGCGTGGGCGCCCGACACGACGCAGGCGACCAACACACCCTCCGCGACGGCGGGACCCGGCGCGACGGCCGGTCCCAACGCCACCCGCGATCCCCGCGACCCGGACCAGGGCGACGTCGACATCCCCCTGCCGGGCGACTCCGCGGTGCCGCTGGTGACCTGGTGGCAGGTCGCGGCCGCGGTGGCCGTCCTGGTCGTGATCATCCTGCTGCTGGCCCCGTCGGCCCGGCGCCGGGCACTGCGCAACCGTCGGCGGGCACGGGTCGGGAACGTCATCGCGCTGACCCCCGCGCCCCCGGGGCACGAGGATCTGGTCACCGACCCGGCCGCGATGACCCAGGCCCAGCGCGACGCCCACGAGGCCTGGGCGGAGCTGCTCGACACGATGATCGACTACGGCGTGCTGGTGGACCCCGCGGAGACGCCCCGGGCGACCGCGGGCCGGCTGCGCGCCACGCCACAACTCGCGCCCTCGGGGCACGGACAGACCACCGTGCTCGCCCGGGCCGAGGAGCGTGCGCGGTACGCGCCCACGCCCGTGCGACCCGACAACCTCGACGAGGCAGTCCGGCAGGCGCGGCAGGCGTTCGCCGAACGCGCCACCCGGTGGCAGCGGCTGTCAGCCGCGCTCTTCCCGCGCTCCGTGCTGCTGCGCTGGCGGCTGGGCTGGTACGCGTTCGCCGGCCGGATCGCCGGGCGTGCGACCCGGGTGCGCGACGCCGTGCTGCTCGTCGGTTGGCGCTCCCGGCGCCGCCGCTGACCGACCGGACCACCCTACCGCTGACCGACCGTCCGCTGACCGACCGTCCGCTGACCGACCACCGGCTGGCCGACGGGCGGCGGGCCGAGCGGGCCGCGGGCCGAGCGGCCGCATGACACGACGCCCGCCCCGGCTGGCCGGGGCGGGCGCCTGTCGCACGAGGTGAGTGGGTT
>Ga0164243_10016742_pt1 | contig 10026 bp, 5 predicted proteins | sample OricompcompostOP_FD_108781 | JGI IMG/M metagenome (GOLD analysis project Ga0164243, IMG submission 108781) | Organic Plus compost microbial communities from Emeryville, California, USA - Original compost - Organic plus compost (OP) | ecosystem: Engineered > Solid waste > Mixed feedstock >... | reverse complement strand
GTCGACCAGTACATCGGCGGCGTCGAGCACGCGATCCTGCACCTGCTCTACGCGCGGTTCTTCTGCAAGGCGCTCTCCGACATCGGCGTGCTGGACGTCCAGGAGCCGTTCCAGAACCTGTTCACGCAGGGGATGATCACCAAGGACGGGGCGAAGATGTCCAAGTCCAAGGGCAACACGGTCGCCCCGCGCGAGATCGTCGAGCGGTTCGGCGCCGACAGCGCGCGGACCTACGTCGTGTTCCTCGGGCCGCCCGACCAGGACGCCGACTGGTCCGACGAGGGCGTCGAGGGCGTCAACCGGTTCCTCTCGCGGCTGTGGCGGTTCGCGGCGGAGGCGGCCGAGGCGGGTGGCGCGACGGTCGCCGAGGACGGGACCGTGAGCGGGGCGCCGGGCGCCGACCTGCCGGGCGATCCGCAGGGCGACGACCTGGAGCTGGTGCGCAAGGCGCAGTGGGCGATCGACAAGGTCACCCACGACCTCGACGGGCGCTTCTCGTTCAACACCGCCGTGGCGGCGGTGATGGAGCTGACCAACGCGATCTCCTCGCACCGCAACGCCGTCGTCGAGCTCGATCCGGCCACGCCGGCCGCGATCGACGGCTGGGCGGCGATCCGCTACGCCGCGGCGACCGCGGTGTCGCTGATCCAGCCGTTCGCGCCGCACCTGGCCGCCGACGCCTACGAGCGCCTGACCGGGCTGCGGGTCTGGGAGCAGCCGTGGCCGGTCGCCGAGCAGCGGTTCCTGGAGCGCGACGAGTTCGAGCTCGTGGTCCAGGTCCAGGGCAAGGTCCGCGACCGGCTCGCCGCGCCGACCTCCGCGTCGAAGGAGGAGCTGGAGGCGCTCGCGCTGGCCAGCGAGAAGGTCCAGGGCTTCCTGGAGGGCAAGACGGTCGCGAAGGTGATCGTCGTGCCCGGCAAGCTCGTCAACGTCGTCGCCCGCTGAGCGCTCCCGTCTGGGGCGCGAGCCTCAGGCGGCGTCGCCGTCGCGGCGCTCGAGCCGCTCCAGCAGCAGGCGCAGCGCGGCGTTCTGCAGCTTCAGCTCGTCGGCCTGCTGGCCGAGCGTCCGTCCGACCGTGCGCAGCTCCTCGGTCTGGAGGTCGCTGGTCCGCCGCAGGGCACGGGTCTCCTCGTGCTGTTCGTGCAGCGCGGTCATCGTCTCCTCGTGGCGCTGCTCGTCCCGCTCCCGCATCGCGATCAGCTGCAGGATCAGCTCGCGGCTCGACTCGCGGAGGTCGCGGATCTCGATCTCGATCTGGCGCAGCTGCGGATCGGGCATGGAGGAATCGTCCCGCAGGCGGTGTGACCGTTCAACCACCGCTCCGTGCCGGGCCGGCGACGACACCGCGCCGAGATCGCGCCGTGCGGAACCCGCGCGGAGACGGCACCGGATCGGCACGTTCCGGCACCCACCTGCGCGGACCTCGTCCCTAGCGTCGGGCGGGTGCTCGACCACCCCTGGATCCGGCTCGTGCTCGGCGTGCTGGCCGCTGCGGCGCTCGGCGCGCTCGCGGCGCGAGTCGCCGGGCCGACGCCGGACGGGCCGTCCGGGAGGGACACGGCCAGCGCCTCGTCCGGCGGCACCAGTGCGGGAGGTCGGCCGTCCGGCGGCGGGGCGTCGCGGTCGTCCTCCGCCGGTGCCGGCGGGGTGCAGGCGTCGGCGTCCGGCGGCGGCGTCACCGTCCACGTCGCCGGGGCGGTTCGCCATCCCGGCATCTACCACCTGCGCGAGGGGGCGCGCGTCTACGAGGCGGTCCGCAAGGCCGGTGGCGCGACCGGCCGCGCCGACCGCCAGCGGCTGAACCTGGCGGCGATGCTCCAGGACGGCCAGCAGGTCGTGGTCCCGGACCGGGCGCCTCAGGCGGCTGCCGGCGGCGGGCCGGCCGGCGCGGGGCAGGACGCGCCGGTCGATCTCAACAGCGCGACCCTCGAGCAGCTCCAGACGCTCGACGGCGTCGGCCCGGCGACGGCGGAGAAGATCCTGCGGCTGCGGGAGCAGCGCGGCGGGCTCGGCTCCGTCGACGACCTCGACGAGGTCCCCGGGATCGGGCCCAAGAAGCTCGAGGCGCTGCGCGGGCAGCTCGGCGGATGACGGCGTTCGCTCGCTGGCCGCAGCACCACCTGGCGGCGGCGCTGCTCGTGGGCCTGCTGCTCGGGACCGCGGGGGCGCCGACGTGGCTGGTCGCCTCGGCCGCGGCGCTCGCGTGGGCGCTCCAGCCCCGCTGGCCCTGGGCGGCCGCGGCCGTGCTCGTCCTGGTGGGCGGCATGGCCGCCGGCGGAGCCCGGACCGCCGCCGTCCACCGGGCCGCTCTCGCGCCGCTCGCCGCCGGCGCGGCGGTCGGCCCGGCGGAGCCCGTCGAGCTCCTGCGCCACCCCGAGCGGGCGCTCGACGGCGGGTGGCGCGCGGACGTCCGGCTGCGCGGGGCGGTCGTCGAGCTGCGCCTGCCGGTGGCCGTCGACCGGCCGGCCCTGGATCCGGGCGACCACGCCGCGGTCCGCGGCCGCCTGCGACCCGCGGGCGATCGCGCGGTCGGAGCGCGGTCGCGCGGGATCGGGCTGGTGCTCGACGCGGGCCTCGTCGACGTCGAGCGGGCCGCCCGCGGCGGTTGGCGAGGGGCGATCGACGGGCTGCGGCGGCGGGCCGAGGCGACGCTCGACCGGGCCGGCACGCCGGAGCGGTCGGCGCTGCTGCGCGGGATCGTGCTCGGGCAGGACGAGGGCTTCTCGCCCGCGCAGGAGGAGGCCTACCGGCGCAGCGGCCTGGCGCACCTCGTCGCCGCCAGCGGCCAGAACGTCGCGCTGCTGGCGGCGCTCGTCCTGGGGACCTGCGCGCTGCTCGGCGTGCCGCGCCGCTGGCGGCTGGCGTCCGCCGCGCTGGCGGTCGCCGCCTACGTGCCGCTGGCCGGCGACGGGCCGTCGATCCGGCGCGCGGGGGTCATGGGGGTGCTGACGCTCGCCGCGCTCGCCCTCGGCCGGCCCGCCGACCGCTGGTGGGCGCTGCTGCTGGCCGGGATCGCGACGGTGCTGGTCGATCCGACGTCGCCGCTGCAGCTCGGCTGGCAGCTGAGCTTCGCGGCGGTGGTCGGGCTGCTGCTGCTCGTCGACCCGCTCGCCGCGGCGCTCGGCCGCTTCCGGGTGCCGCGCTGGGCGTCGCTGGCACTGGCGGTCCCGCTGTCGGCGTCGCTGGCGACCGCGCCGGTGCTCGCGGCCACGGTCGGCGACGTCTCGCTGACGGGGGTGGCGGCGAACGTCGCGGTCGAGCCGATCGTCGCGCCGCTGACGTGGCTGGGGATGGTCGCCGGCCTGCTCGGCCCCGAGGGGTCGCCGCTCTCGGGGGCGCTCGTCGCGGCGAGCGGGCCCGGGCTGGACTGGATCGACGCGATCGCTCGCCGCGCGGCGGCGCCGTCGTGGGCGGTCGCCGCGCCCGGGCCGCTGGCGAGCGCGCTGCCGGCGCTCGCGGCGACGCTGCTGCTGATCCTCGTGCTGCGTCCGCCGTGGCTCGCCGTGCTCCGGAGCCGCGCCCGTCGCGTCGGCTCGCGCCGGCGGGACCGATCCGGCCCGGGGGCCCGTGGCGACGACGGCGGCGGCCCGCCGGGTGAGGCCGGGGACGATCCGGATCGGGGGGCCGCGGCGACCGACGGCAGGTCGGACCGGACGGTCGGCCGCGCGCCGAGCGGGGCCTCCTCGCCCGGCGAGCGGCGCCCCGGCGCGAGCGACCGCGGCCCCGGGCCGCCCGCCGAGGTCTCGCGGTCGCGCGGGGCGGTGGGCGGGACGATCGGACTGGTCCTCGCCGCGTTCGCCGCGGCGTTCCTCGTCGCCATCCGCGGCACGCCCCCCGAACGGCGCGCGGCGGTGCCGGGGGTCGTCGTGCTGGACGTCGGCCAGGGCTCGGCGACGCTGCTGCGCGACGGCGACCACGCGATCCTCGTCGACGCCGGCCCGGCCGACGGCCGGGTGCTCGACCGCCTCGCCGAGCAGGGCGTGCGCCGGCTCGACGCGCTCGTGCTCAGCCACGCCGCGGCCGACCACTCCGGCGCGGCGCCCGCGGTGGTCGCGGCGCTGCGGCCGAGCCTGCTGCTCGACGGACGCGACGGGCGGCCCGACCCGCCGGCGGCCGTGGCCGCCGACCTCGTCCGGCGGCAGGGCGGCCGCGTGCTGGCAGCGCGCGCCGGCCTGCGGCTGCGGGCCGGCGCGATCGACGCGGCGGTGCGCTGGCCGCCGCCGCGCCGGCCGGGGTCGCCCGGCGACGAGGACCCGAACGAACGAGCGGTCGTCGTCCGCGCGACGGTCGCCGGCCTGCGAGCGCTCGTGCCCAGCGACCTGGAGGGCCCGCCGCTGCGCCGCGCCGCCGGCGGGCCCGTCGACCTGCTCGTCCTCCCGCACCACGGCAGCGCCGACCCGGACGTCCCGCGCCTGCTCGCCGCGCTGCGCCCCCGGCTGGCCGTGGCGTCCGTCGGACGGTCCAACGGCTACGGCCATCCCGCCCCGGAGACCGTCGCCGCGGTCCGCGACGCGGGCGTGCCGCTGCGGCGCACCGACCGGGACGGCACCGTCGCCGTCCCGGCACCCGCGCGGTGATCCGGCGTCCGGCGACCCCGATCGTCGTCGGTGGTCGTTCGTGGACCGTCGGCCTCCGGGAGCGACCGTGGTCGTTGGCGGCCGTCGGTGGTCCGAGGATGACCGCGGTCGATCGTGGACGTCGGGTCGTTCGTGGACCGTCCGCGTCCGGGAGCGACCGGGTCGGCCCTGGACGGCCGCGGTCCGCGGTCGAGCCGGCGTTCGCGATCGCCGCCGGGGCGGGATCCGGTCAGGCGTCGCCGGGGGTCTCGTCGTGCGCGCGGTCGAGGCCGGCGCCGAGGGTTCCCGGGGCGGCCGGCGCGGTCGGGATCCGGTCGATCGGCATCGCCGTGACCGCGGTCAGCAGGGCGTCCAGGGCGTGGCCGGAGAGCGTCTCGAACTCCAGGAGGGACTTCGCGGTCTCCTGGACCACCGACCAGTTCGCCTCCAGCACGACGCGGGCGCGGGCCTCGGCCTCGCCGACCAGGCGCGCGACCTCGCCGTCGATCAGGTTCAGGGTCTCCGGGCCGGTCGAGCCGAGGTCCTGCAGCGCGTTGCCGAGGAACACCTCGCCACCGGGCTCGCCGACGGTGACGTGGCCGAGCCGCCGCGACATGCCGAACGACGTGACCATCGAGCGCGCCAGCTCGGTCGCGGCGTGCAGGTCGTCGCTGATCCCCGTCGACTCCTCGCCGAACTCGAGCAGCTCGCCGGCGGTGCCGGCCATGATCGCCGTCAGCTGGCGCTCCAGGTCGGCGCGCCCGTGCATCACGGCGTCCTTGTCGGTCATCATCGCCGCCGCCGCGCCGAGCTGGCGGCCCCGGGCGACGATCGACAGCTTCTGGGCGCTGACCGTCTGGCCGATCGCGCGCGTCACGACGGCGTGCGAGGACTCGTGGATCGCGATCGTCCACTGCTCGTCCTCGGAGAGCACGTGGCGCTTCGCCGGGCCGGCGATGACGCGGTCGATCGCCTCCTCGAGCGTCTTCTGGTCGATCGCGTCGCGGCCCTCGCGGACCGTCAGCAGCGCCGCCTCGTTGACGAGGTTCGCCAGCTCGGCGCCGGAGAAGCCGGGGCAGAGCTTCGAGATCTCCAGCAGGTCGACGTCCTGGTCGAACTGGCGGCCGCGGGCGTGGAGGGAGAGGATCTCCAGCCGGCCGTGGACGTCCGGCACGTCGACGACGACCTGGCGGTCGAAGCGCCCCGGCCGCAGGAGCGCGGGATCGAGGATGTCCGGGCGGTTGGTGGCCGCCATCACGACCACGCCGGCGTCGCCGCCGAAGCCGTCCATCTCGACGAGCATCTGGTTGAGCGTCTGCTCGCGCTCGTCGTTGCCCTGGCCGACGCCGGCGCCGCGCTTGCGGCCGGCCGCGTCGACCTCGTCGATGAAGATGATCGCCGGCGCGGCCTTGCGGGCCTTCGCGAACAGGTCGCGCACGCGGGCGGCGCCGACGCCGACGAGCGACTCGACGAACTCGGCACCGGAGGCGGAGAAGAAGGCGGCGTCGGCCTCGCCCGCGGTCGCCCGGGCCAGCAGCGTCTTGCCGGTGCCCGGCGGGCCGACGAGCAGCACGCCCTTCGGCGCCGCGGCGCCCTGCGACAGGTACTTCTCCGGGTCCTCGAGGAAGTCGCCGATCTCGCGCAGCTCGGCGACCGCGTCGCCGGCGCCGGCGACCGAGTCGAACGTGATCGGCGCCCTGCCCTTCTTGCGCCGCCGGCCCTTGCCGCGGAACGACGAGAACGAGGCGATCCCCGAGCTGGCGTCGCCGGCCTGGCGGGTGAAGAACGCGAACAGCGTGACGAGCAGCAGGATCGGCAGCAGGAACTGGACGACGACCTGGCGGGCCGGCTTCGCGGACTGGAGGTCGACGCGCGCGCTCGCTCCGCCGCGGTGCAGCCGCAGCAGCAGGTCGTTGGTGGCCGTGTCCGACGACGGGTAGTCGGCGTGGACGAGCGACCCGTCCTCGAGCCGGACGATCACCTGGTGGTCGCGGTCCAGCAGCGTCGCCGTCCGGATCCGCTCGGCCCGCGACGCGCTGATGACGGCGCTGTAGGGCACCTCGCGTCCGCCGCCGGCCGGCTTCAGCGAGCCGAGCAGGCTGAAGAACAGGATCAGGATGACGATCGCCGAGACGAGCAGGAACAGCGACATCCGGTCGCGGGTCAACCACCGCCAGATCCCTCGCGCGAGGTCGACGGCGAACGTCGCCGCCTCCTGCGACGGCGTGCGCTTGCGGTTCTTGCTGGCGGCCAGGCGTGGGTTGCTCACGGGCTCTCGAACGGGATCGGTCGGTGGTGGAGCGGCGCCGGCGAGGGTCCCGGGAGGGGCTCCGGCCCGGCGGGGCGCGGGTGGTCGGCGGGGGCGGCCGACGCCACGCCCGGCCCGCGGGCGCCGGTGACGGTAGCCGAGCGCTCGCGGCGCGGCGAGCGCTCGGATGCGCCTTCACGACCTGGAAACACGATGCTCACCGCGCGGCAACGCGCGTCCGCCGGCTGGCGGCGCCGGTGAGGCCGTCGGACCGTCGCAGCGTCAGCCGGACGACGGCGGTCCGGCGGCCGCGCCCGAGCGCCCGGCGACCGGCGCGCGTCGGGGCCAGGCGCACCGTCCGACGCCCGGCGGCGAGCCGCGCGGCGCCGAACGCGACCACCACCGGGCGGCGCCCCGTCGTCGTGGCCGTCGCCCGGACGAGGCCCGCCCGCGGGAGGTCGGCGCGGACCGTGATCCGGGGGCCGCGGCGCGCGGCGACCGACACCAGGGTCGGCGTCGGCGGGGTGGCGGGGCCGAGCTGGCGGCGGCGGTAGGCGCAGCGGAACCGCTCCGGCTCGCCGACCGGGACCGCGCCGGCGAACCCCCCGTGGTCGCGGTTGTCGAACACGGTCACGTACTGCAGCGACGTCGGCAGCGGGGTGCCCGGGCCGCCCGCCGCGGCGCTGCCGGTGCGCGTCGTGATCGTGGTCGACGTCAGCTCGCGCAGGTCGGTCGCGCCGTCGCCGGCGACGAGCGCCGACCCGGGCCGGTCGTCGGCGCGGGAGGAGAGCCGCACCCGCGGCGCGGCGCCGACGAGCTCGCCGGCGGTCGGCACCACGCCGCCGCGGGCGATGCAGGCGCGCGCCGCCTCCGGATAGGTCCCGCGTCCCCGCACGTCGCGGTCCAGGCACCACGTCCCCAGCGTCACCGTCGCCGCCGGGCAGCGGAGCCGGATCCGCGACGGGGTCATCCCGCCGACGCGCATCGTGCGGGCCGCGCGGTCGACGGTCGGGATCGCCTCGCGCGGGAAGCGGCCGTGGCGGTCGAGCCGCAGCGCCGCGTCCTCGCGCGGGGCGCTCGACGCGCGGACCGGCTCGCGCGCCGCGCGCCCGGGTCCGGTCGTCGCCAGCAGCACCGCCACCGCGGCGAGGAGCAGGGCGATCGCCCCGGCCAGACGGGCCGCGAGCAGGGGACCGGTCATCGTGCGCCTCCGGCGGATCTGCGTGAACGAGCCGGTCGCCGGCCCGGCGACCCTGCGGACGGCCGGCGTGAACGGGCTGCGGGCGCGCCCTCCGGGGCAGCGGACCGCCCGCCGTCGACAGCCCGCATGAACGGGTCGTCGGCGCACCGTTCCGGCGCCCGGGCGGAGACCGCCCTGGACGGCTGGCGTGGACGGGTCATCGACGCGCCCTCCGGCGGTCGTCGCGGGTGCGCGGCACGACGACGGTGCGGCGCAGCACCGCGACGTTGCCGGCCTGGTCGTGGGTCCGGGCCTCGAGCCGGTAGCGGCCCGGCTTGGCGTAGCGGTGGCGCAGGACGCCGGTGCCGAGGTCGGACTCCTCGCCGCCGTCCCAGGTCACGGTGGTGCCGTCGCGGACGAGCTTCGAGGCGCGCTTGCCGCCCGGGTCGCTGGCGCGGACGACGACCTGGCGGCCGCGGCGCTCGAGCCGCAGCCGCGGCGGCCGGCGGTCGACGCCGAAGCTCGTCAGCGGCGTCCACGTCTGCCCGCCGCCGGTCCGGCTGACGGCCACCACCCGCACCTCGTGGCGCCCGTCGCGCAGCGCGCCGGCGGGGAGCGTCGCCCGCCGTGCGCCCGTCGTCCGGCGCACGGTGCGCCCGTCGATCCGCAGCAGGTAGCCGGCCGGCGCGGGATCGTTCGGCGGGGCCGTCCAGGTGACGACCGGGCGCGACAGGTTCGTCCAGCCGTCGGGCGGCTCGGCGAGGAACGGCACCGGCGGCGCGCTGACCCGCGCGACCGCGATCTGGCCCTCGTCGTCGCCGCCCTGCCGGAAGGCCACCAGCGCGTTGCCGTTGCCCGGGCCGGCGATCGCGAGCTCGGCGACCGGACCGCCGGCGCGAGCCGCGACGTCCTGGGTGCTGGCGACCGTCGCGCCGCGCAGCTCGTGCACGCGCACCCGCCCGCCACCGTCGGCGACCGCCGCCGCGACCACCCCGCGGTCGTCGATGCCCTGCGCGGCGACCGGCGAGGGCGCCGCGAGGCCCGGTCCGAGATCGAGCGTCGTGGCGACCGCGTCCCGGCTCCCCTGGCCGGCGCGGACGCGCCCGCCCGACGCCCACGCCGTCAGCAGGCCGAAGCGCCCGCCGACGGCGACGCTCGGCGGGCTCGCCGCACCCTCGCCGATCGGCTTCGGAGCGCCGATCGCGGCGCCGGACCCGCTCTCCGGCTCGTCGAGCTGCCCGAGCCAGATCCGCGGGCGGTCCTGCCGCCGCTCCGGGTCGGGCTCCTGGCGGACGGCGACGACCGCGCGGCCGTTGTCGGTCGCCGCGACGTCGAACGCCGTCGCCGCCCCGCGCTCCGGCCGGCCCGCGACCTCGCGAGCGCCCGCGGGCTGCACCACGCCGCGGCGGTCGCCGAAGATGCGGCGCACCCAGACCCGGTCGATCAGCTGCTCGTCGGGCTCCTGCCAGGCGACGATCGCGCCGCCGTCCTCGCCGATCGCGACGCGCGGCGCGGTCGCGGCGGTGGGGACGCGCACGAACGTCCCTCCCGGCGGGGCGCTCTCCAGGCGGGTCATCGACGTGCCCAGCCCGCTCCAGCGGCTGCCGTTGAAGCGGGCCACGCGAACCTGGTCGGTGACGTACTCCGGGCCGAGCTGGTCCTCGGTCGGGCGCGTCGGCGTGACGCGGTGGTAGGCGAGCAGCGCCTGGCCGCCGGAGCTCATCGCGAGCGTCGGGAACGCCTTCGTGCCGTCGCCGACCGCCACGTCGACGAGCGTCGGCGGCAGGAAGCGCGTCGCCCCGAGCGGGAGGACCGAGGAGGAGATCGCGTCGCGGTTCGGCGGACCCTGCTGGACCCACGTGACGACGAGCCGCCCGCCGTCGGCGGCGCCGATCCGGGGGGCCCACGCGTTGAACCGCTGCCCGGCGTCGACCCGCTGGGCCGGATGCCAGGAGACGCCGTCGTAGCGCGCGGCGTAGACGTGGGTGGCACCCTCCTCGAACCGCGTGTAGGCGACGCCGCCGGTGCCGTCGTCGGCCATC
>Ga0164243_10016741_pt1 | contig 10026 bp, 9 predicted proteins | sample OricompcompostOP_FD_108781 | JGI IMG/M metagenome (GOLD analysis project Ga0164243, IMG submission 108781) | Organic Plus compost microbial communities from Emeryville, California, USA - Original compost - Organic plus compost (OP) | ecosystem: Engineered > Solid waste > Mixed feedstock >... | reverse complement strand
TTCCGCCGCCTGACGTGGGTCCAGGCGGGGTGCGCGGTCGGGCTCGTCGGCATGATCGGGTTCTCGGCGTACCAGGAGGGGGCGTCGAAACGGACCATCTGGTCGCCGTACTACAAGGTCCACTACAAGGAGCGGACCGGCCTGCTGACCACGAACAACATCGGCCACCAGACGATGGTCCAGGTCGGCGAGTCGGGGGCGGCGTACTTCCTGCCGCACGCGCTCAACCGCGACGCCGGGAACAAGCCGTTCAGCGAAGTAATGATCGTCGGCGCCGGTTCGGGGAACGACGTTTCGGCCGCCCTGGCGAACGGGGCGGGGCACGTCGACGCGGTGGAGATCGAGCCGGTCCTCAACGAGATCGGTCGGGCCGACCACCCGATGCGGCCGTACGACAACCCCCGCGTAACGATCCACCTGGACGACGGCCGCAGCTACGTCCGCAAGACGAACAAGACGTATGACATGATCGCCTACGCCCTGGTCGACTCCCTCGTGCTCCACTCGGGCTATTCGAGCCTCCGGCTGGAGAGCTTCCTGTTCACCGAGCAGGCGTTCCGCGACGTGAAGGCGAAGTTGAACGACGACGGCGTGTTCGTGATGTCGAACTTCTACCGGCAGGGGTGGATCGTCGGCCGGCTCGTGGCGATGGCCGAGAAGGTCTTCGGCGCCAAGCCGATCGTGATCGGCCTGCCGTACCGCGCGTCGATCAAGGCGACCGATTCGCTCCTCGGCGAGAATTTCACCTTCGTGATCGTCGGCAGGCCCGGGTCGAAGTCGCTGGAGGGCATCCGCAAGAGGCTGGAGGAGGAGCACTTCTTCTGGCTCTGCGGCCGGCCGAGCGAAAACCTCCGGGTCAACGCCTACGGGCCGGAAAAGCCGAAGACCGACCGCGTTCCCCCCGACTGGTGGCAGAAGATCGGCCCCGCCGCCGTCGACACCGCGGGGATCGGGCCGCTCCCGAGCGACGACTGGCCTTTCCTTTATCTGCGCGACGCGAGGATTCCCGCGCTGAACCTGCGCGGGATCGCCCTGATCGCGTTCCTCTCGCTCGCGATCCTGTTCTCGTTCGCGCCGGTCCGCACGCTCCGCCCGGACCCCCGCATGTTCTTCCTGGGGGCGGGCTTCATGCTCCTGGAGACGAAGGGGGTCGTTCACCTCGCGCTCTTGTTCGGCTCGACCTGGGTGGTGAACTCGGTCGTCTTTTTCGCGATCCTGGTGATGATCCTGCTGAGCAACCTGTTCGTCCTGGCGCGCAAGCCGCGGACGCTCGGGCCGTACTACCTGGGCCTGGTCGCCGCGCTCCTGGTGAACGCCCTCGTGCCGATGGACGTCTTCCTGGGCCTGCCGGGGGCGGGCAAGGTGGTGGCGTCGTGTGCGGTGGTCTTCGTGCCGATCTTCTTCGCGGGGGTGATCTTCGCCACCGCGTTCGCCGACAGCACGCGGCCCGACGTCGATTTCGGGTCGAACGTCGCCGGCATCATCCTGGGCGGGTTGAGCGAGAACGTCTCGCTGATCCTCGGGTTCGACAAGGTGCTCCTGCTCGCCGTCGCGTTCTACCTGCTGTCGGCCGCGTTGGGGCGGCGGCGGGACGTCGCGGCGTGAACCCGGGGTAGGGGGGCTATTCATCCGCGGCCGATCCCGGACGGGGGATCCGGGATCGGCCGCGGTTCGTCAGGAGACGCGGAATTTCGCGAGCCCTTCCTCGTTGATCGCGAGCCCGAGGCCCGGGGCTTCGGGGACGGCGACGCGGCCGTCGACGGCGCGGATCGGCTCGCTGAGGGCGTGGCGGAGGGTCGTCCCTTCTTCGACGACGAATTCGAGGAGGCCGAGCGTGTTCGGCACGCTCGCGAGGAAGTGGAGGGCGGCGGCGACGTTTAAATACGTCGTGAAGCCGTGGTTGACGACCGGCAGCCCGCGGTCGGCGGCCAGGGAGGCGATCTTCATCGCCTCGGTGAACCCGCCGCAACGGGTCAGGTCGACCTGAACGACGTCGACCTTGCCGACGTCCATGAGTTGGAGGAACGACTTCCGTTCGCTCTCCTCTTCGCCGGCGGCGATCCGCAGGGTCGAGGCGGCGGAGAGCTTCGCGTAGCCCTCGTAGTCGTCGGGCATCAGCGGCTCTTCGAACCAGAACGGGTCGTACTGCTCGAACGCCCGGGCGCGCTGGATGGCGGTCTTGGCGTCGAAGACGAGGCCGGCGTCGATCATCAGGTCGACGTCGGGCCCGAGCCCGTTGCGGGCCTCGCGGACGAGGGCGACGTCGGTCTTGGCGTCTTGCCCCATCGGGTCCCAGCCGAACTTGACGGCGGTGAACCCCTGGCCGACGAACCGCCGGGCCCGCTCGCCCGTCTCGGCGGGCGTGGCGCCGAAGAGCGAACTGGCGTAAGGGCGGAGCGTCTTGACGAACCCGCCGCCGAGGAGCTTCCAGACGGGGAGGCCGAGGGCCTTGCCCTTGATGTCCCAGAGCGCCAGGTCGATCCCGCTCATCGCGTGGATGGCGATGCCGCGGCGTCCGGAGTAGATGTTCGCCCGGTACATCTTGTGCCAGAGATACTCGGTGCGGAACGGGTCTTCGCCGATGAGGACGTGCTTCAGCCCCGTGGTCGCGGTGTGCGAGAACGGTCCTTCGATGCAGCCTTTAACAGCCAGGGGGTGTGAGTCGACCTCTCCGTAGCCGACGATCCCGCCGTCGGTGGTGATCTTGACGATGAGGGCGTCCTGGCCGCTGTCGCACTGTTCCTTGACCTGGGGGAGCCGGACGTAGAGGGCCTCCACGTCGGTGATCTTCAGGTCGCTGAGGGGGGCGTGGCGTTCCGCGGTCGTGGTCATCTCGGGCGTCCTTGTGGGCGTCGCGTCGCGCGGGAATTTTGGGTCAATGCGCGACGAACTTCGGGCCGAAGATTACGGAAAGGACAAGGACTGTCAACGCAACGGTGACGGAGCCCCACCGGAACAGGAAGGGGAACGACATGCGGCGGATCGCTGCGGGGCTTGCGTGGGTCGGTCTGGCGTCCTATTCGGGGTCCGCCGTCGGAGAAGACGGTCCGCCGCTCCTGGCCCCGGCGGTGACGGCCCCCGTCGCGGACCCGGCCGCCGACGCGCTGCCGGCCCCGGAGGCCCGTCCCGCGCCGACGGCGACCCCGGCCCCGGCCCCGACCCAGGGGCCGAGGCAGGTCCTCGCCATCCCCGGCGTCACACGGCCCCGTTCGACCGTCCGCGGATCGAAGCCCGTGGCGACGCCCGCCCCGGCCGAAGACGCCGGCGGCTCGCCCCCCTTGCTCGGCCCGGCCGAGATGTCGCCCGCCCGGACTTCGAGGACCGTCGCCCGACCGGCCGCGCGCAACGACGACCCCTTCGCGCCGGGTGGGCGCTCCGACGACAGGCCCCCGTTGACGCTCGAATCGATCCCGGCCGGGAGCGAACCCGACACGCTTGACCTCCCCGGCACCATCACCGCGCCCGGCCCGCGTTCTCGCTCGGAAAACCCGTCGGGGCGCAACCCCGGCGCCGGTGCGACGGGGGCGAGGACGATCCCGACGCCGATCCCGCCCCGACGCCCTCCCGGCTTCCTCGGCCGGTTCCTTCCCCCCGTCGGGCCGATCGACCGCCGGGGGAGGTCGGACGAGTTCGTCAAGGTCGAGCCGCGCACCGACCCGGCCGCCGACGCCGCCTTGAAACGGCGTGTCGAACGGCAGATCAACGAGACGTTCGGGACCAGGCTCCGCTCGTACGAGGTCCGCGTGGTCGGCCGCGAGGTCGTCATCCGCGCCCGCGCCGCCCGCTTCTGGCAGCGCAGGGCCATCAAGGGGGGGCTCGAAGCGCTCCCCGCCCTTAGCGGTTATCGAGCGGTGATCGAGATGGTCGACTGAACTCCGGTCAGACCGCGGCGGCCGCGCGGGCGAGCGCGGCCACGCGGTCGGCGTCGACCGTCCCGCCCCGATCGTTCCCGAAACAGGCGGCCCCGCGGACGGCGATGACGTCCGGGCCGAGCGCCGCGAGCCGGCCGATGGCTTCGGAGTCGACCCGGCCCGCCAGCGCCGTGAACCGGCCGCCGCGGCGGGCGCGCTCGAACCAACGCCACCAGGAAAGGTCGACCGGGCTGGACGACGTCTTATCCCAGGTGTCGAACAAGACGCCCGCGCAATCGTCGGCCGCGAGGGCGGCGTCGAGCACGCGGTCGGGCTCCGGCGCGTCGGCCCGCTCCCAATCCGCATAAACCACGGCGACCCACTTCGGCCCGCCCGTCCATTGGCGGCGCAACCGTGTCCATTCTGCTTCCCAGCCGGTTCCGGCCCCCGCCAGTCCGAGTTTACGGAAGGCGAGGCCGCGGAAGTCGGGCGTTTCGGCGTGGGCGTCGCATTTCCCCCATTCGGTCAATTCCCCGAGGGCGACGCTCAGCGGGATTTCTTCCGGTACCGCCGCGCGGACCTCGGACCAGACCGCGGCGTCCGCCCGACCGAGCGGGCCGCGACGCGGTTCCTTCACGTCGATGACGTCGGCCCCGCCGGCGACCGCCGCGCGGGCCTCGTCGGCCGACCGGACACTGACGAGCAAGCGGGCCAAGGTGTCTGCGCTCTCCTTCCCTGTTCCGTTCGGGCGTCCGCTACGGGGCCGCTTCGACGACGACCTCGAACCGGCGCACGCGGTCGAGCCGGAACGTTTTTTCGAGCGCGTCGATGTGGCAGAAGGCGACCAGAAACGCCACGCCCCCCCGCTGGATGAACGCCCGAGGGGTGACCTCGCGAGGGCCGGTGCCGCGCGTCCCCCCGGTGTACTCCAGCCGGACCCGCCGGCCGAGCGTGATCGCGTCGGCGATCGGGTCCCACCCCACCGGCGCGTAAACCTCACGCGTCTCGTCGAATAACGGATACGCGACGAGTTCCTCGGGCGGCTGGTCGGGGCCGTCGAGGGCGAGCCAGAGGTCTTTCACGCGGAGGCTGTCGGCCAGGGCGCGGTGGGGGCCGTCGGGGTTGAGGCCGAGGCGCTGCGCGAGCGTGTCGAGGCGGTGGTTGGGCAGGTTCGGCAGCCGCCGACGCGCCAGGGCCAGCGTGTCGACGACCACGTAGTCCGGCCGCGCCCGGCCCGTGCCGCCGAGTTCGCGCCCGAGGAAGCCGGCGTCGAACCAGGCGTTATGGGCCAACAGCGTGACCGCCTCGGGGTCGCCGAGGAAGTCGACGAAGGCGGGTAACGCCTCCCGGGCCGTCGGCGCGCCGGCGAGGTCGGCGTCGGAGATCCCGTGGATCGCCTGCGCGGCCGGGGGCATCGGCCGACCGGGTTGGACCAGTTGCTCGAACCGGCCGAGTTCCCGGCCGTCGGGGTCGAACTTCACCGCACCGATTTCAACCACCCGGTCGACCCCGGCCACAAGCCCGGTCGTTTCCAGGTCGAACGCGACGTATCCCCCCCTCCGGCCCCGAACCATCGCCCACCGATCGTCAACAAGCCTTTGAAACACCCTGCCGCCGTTCGATTATGGATGATCCCGCCCCCACCCCGCAACCTGACCGGTCGTTGCTTCCGTATCCGGTGCAACGAGACGGTTGTCCGGAAGCTCCTAAAGAACGGATTCCGTCGTCGCGGTTTTCCGCCGTTTGGTTATCGAACCGGGTCGTCGGGCGCCGAACCAACCTGAGTGGCCACGCACTTCTTTTCTTCGCCGTTCCACGTTCTGACGTGGACCCTCGCGCTCTCGGCCGCCGCCTGGGCGTCGCTCGGGGTCGTCGGCTGCGCCACGCCCCCGCCCAGGCCGCGTGCGGGGGCGGGGGTGCGGGTGGAGAACTCGGCCGATGCCGACCCCGCCGAAATGCTGGAATCCTTGGTCGAGGCCCACAACCGCGTGCGCGAGTCGGCCGGGCTCGCGCCGCTAACCGTGAGCGACCGATTGGCCGCCGCGGCGCAGGGGCACGCCGACGACATGGCCGGGCGCCGCCGGATGTCGCACCGCGGCGGCGACGGTTCCTCGCCGTTTCGGCGGATGGAGGCGGCCGGCTACCGCTACCAGCGGGCCGGCGAGAACGTCGCCCAGGGGCAACGGTCGGTCGCCGAGGTGATGGCGTCCTGGATGTCCAGCCCCGGCCACAAAAGGAACATCCTCGGGAAATTCACCGAGATCGGCGCGGGCCGCGCGACCGACGAAAGCGGAACGCCCTATTGGTGCGTTACATTCGGAGCCCCCTGGCGCCGCGAATAGCCGCCGCGCGGCCTCCCCGTGGTGTAGGCTTCCCCCATGAGGCCGGATGCGCCCCCTTCGCGGCGCGACGGTCCGGAAAGGACAGGGAAGCCATGACCGGATCACGCAGGACGGCTCGGAAGTGGTCGCAGATCGCACTTTTACTCATCCTTGGCGCGTCGTCGGGTTGCCAAAACGGCGCCCCGCGGCGGATCACGTCGACCGAGCCCGGGTTGTCCGACCCCGGGGCCACGGTCGTTGAGGCGGCGCCCCCGGGCGGCACGCAGCTCACGTGGGTCGACCGCCACCCGCTGTTCTCGAAGCCCCGCGAGTATTACGACAACTCGGGGAGCAACAAGGTCGTGAAGACCGCCGCCGCGACGGTGATCGGCATCCCCGCCGGGATCGTCGGCGAGATCAAGCAGATCGTCGTCGGCACGACGGGCCAACCGCGGTACTGAGTGCCGGCCGGCGTACCGGGAGCCCCGGTGCCCTCCCGTCGCGGTCGTGTTAGCATGGCCGCGGCGTGCGGAGGTGCCGCGCCCGGGTTGGCCGTGTCGAGGGTTGGCATGGGGTGGGGTCTGACCGCGGTCGTTTCGTGTCTGGGGGTTCTCGGCGCCCTCGTTTGGATCTTCCTCTACGTCCAGTTCCTCGTCCAAGGGCGGCAGATGGCGGTCCAGATCAAGGACCTCCCGGTCACCCCCCCCGAGGGGGGCTGGCCGACGCTCGCCGTGGCCTTCGCCGCGCGGAATGAGGCGGCGATGGTCGAGGCGGCCGCACGCTCGCTCCTCGCCCAGGACTACCCGGGCCTGGAGGTGATCGCCGTCGACGACCGTTCGACCGACGGCACCGGCGAGATCCTCGACGCCCTCGCCCGCGACGACCCTCGGCTGAAGGTCGTTCACGTCCACGAGTTGCCCCCCGGCTGGCTGGGCAAGAACCACGCCCTGCAAACCGCCGCCGAGTCGACCGCCGCCGACTGGCTGTTGCTGACCGACGCCGACGTGGTCTTTGCCCCCGACGCGCTACGCCGGTCCGTCGCCTGGGCGGTCGGCCAGCGGCTCGATCACCTTACGCTGGCCCCCGACACGGTCAGCGAGACGTTCGGCGAGCGAATCTTCCTGGCGATGTTCAGCCTGGCGTTCGCGTTGAAGGCGCCGCCGTGGCGGATCGTCGACCCGCGTTGTAAGGAGGCGATCGGGGTCGGCGCGTTCAACCTCGTTCGTGCCGAGGCGTTCCGGGCCGTCGGCGGGTTCCGGCGCCTGGCGCTGTCGGTCGACGACGACATGCGGCTCGGCCAGGCCCTCAAGTTCGCCGGCTACCGCCCGGGCGTGGCGCTCGCCCTCGGCGAGATCACGGTCCGCTGGCAGATCGGCTTCGGCGGGATGATCCGGGGCCTGGAGAAGAACTTCTTCGCGGCGCTTGACTTCCGCTTAGCGTTCGTCTTCTTCGTGGTCGCCGTTCTGATCACGGTCGGGGTCATGCCGTTCGTCGGGCTTTTCATCGGCCCCTGGTGGACGCGGGCCGTTTGTGCGGCGGGCGTCGGCTCGGTCGCGGCCGTCCTCGCGGAGGCGAAGGGGCAGCACGGCGTGAAGTGGTATCACGGGCTTTTCCTCCCCGTCGGGGCCTTGGCCTGCGCGTTCGCGTTGCTCCGTTCGACCGTCCTTACACTGAAGAACGGCGGCGTCCGCTGGCGCGACCACCTCTACCCGCTCGACGAGTTGAAGGCCCACACCCGGCGCCGCAACGCCTGGCTCCGCGAAGTCTGGCTCTCGACGCGCTGAACGGCCAAGACGTGATGAGGGACGCTTAGCCCGGTATCTGTCCCAACCAGGCGACGATCAACCGGGCCACGACCTGCGCGACCGGGTTGAACGGCGCGGCGAGCGGCGGCGTCTGCAAGACGAGCAGGACCGACAGGGCGAGTAGAAGTGCCGCGAGCGTTGCCATGAACGAGGCGAACGCCGCGAACTCGGCGATCATCGTCCCGACGACCTGAGCCCCCACGTCCCGGACGACGCGGACAGCGACGACGAGGAGGACGGCCGCGACGGTCGTCAGCAGGCCGATGGCGGCGAGGAGTCCGTAAACCACGCGGCCTACAAGTGATCGCCGCCGTTGACCCTGAGCCTTGCTCATCGGTTTGTCCTACTCGAATCGGGGAGGCACGGGATCGGTCCATCGTCCGCCCCGCCCGATCCGATTGTCAAGTCGCTTCGAAAGCGCTGGACGCGATCCGAAGAGGGTGTTTTACTTGTGTTTAACGCGGCCGAAAGGGAGAAAACGCTTCGTCGCGGAACGGGCGGGCGTCGACGCATTCCAAGGAGACGTTAATGGCGCCGATTTGCCGAGGTCCGAAGTCCCGGCGCGAATTCCTTCGACTCGGCGCGCTGGCGCTGGGGGGGCTGACGCTCCCCGACCTGCTCGCCGCGCGGGCGGCGGCCGGGGCTTCGCCGTCGGGCGAAGGGAACGCCGTCATCCTGTTTTGGATGTGGGGCGGGCCGAGTCAGCTCGAAACGTACGACCTCAAGCCCGACGCCCCCAGCGAATACCGCGGCCCGTTCCGCCCGATCGCCACGAACGTCCCGGGGCTTGATATCTGCGAGCTGTTCCCGCTCCAGGCGAAGGTCGGCGACAAGGTCGCGCTGATCCGGTCGCTCCACCACACGATGTCGGCGCACAACGACGGGTCGATCGAGCTTTTAACGGGCAAGACCCCGGCGAAGCCCGACCCGACCTCGACGTCACGGTCCGACCACCCCGATTTCGGCATGGTCGCGAGCCGGGTCCTCGGCCCCCGGCCCGACGGTCTGCCCCGCTACGTCGGTGTGCCGCGCCAGCCGTTCATGACCCAGCCCACGTACCTCGGCCTGAGCCACGCCGCGCTCTCCACCGGCGACCCGTCGGCGCCGAACTACCGTCCGCCGAACTTGACGCTCGAAGGGGGCGTCGACGGCCGCCGGCTCGACGACCGGCGGTTCCTCCTCCACCAGTTCGACCAGATCCGGCGCGACGCCGACCGTGAGGACAAGGTCGCCGGCCTCGACGGCTTCCGCGCCGCGGCCTTACAAATGCTGACCAACCCGAGCGTCGCCCGCGCGTTCGACCTGTCGCGCGAAGACCCCCGCTTGCGCGACCGCTACGGCCGCCACCTCTGGGGCCAAAGCTGCCTGCTCGCACGTCGACTGGCCGAGGCCGGGTCGAGCGTCATCACGATCGACGCCCTCGCGCCGACCCTGAGCGACCGCTATTTCTCCTGGGACGACCACATCAACCCGGCCACGAAGTGGGACCTCGCCGACGCCATGCGCTACCGCGCGCCGTTCCTCGACCAGGCGCTTTCCGCCCTGATCGAAGACGTTTACGCGCGCGGGCTGGACCGCAAGGTCTTGATCGTGGCCGTCGGCGAGTTCGGCCGGACGCCCCGGCTCGTCCAGAATTCCGGCCTGATCGGCCGCGACCACTGGCCCGACGCCCAATCGGCCCTCGTCGCCGGCGGCGGCCTGCGGACCGGCCAGGTCGTCGGCGCGACCAACTCCCGCGGCGAGTTCCCCGCCGAACGCCCCCTGACCCCCAAAGACTTGTTGGCGACCATCTACCGTCACCTGGGCGTCGACCCCTCGACCTCCTTCACCGACTTCTCCGGCCGCCCCTTCCCCATCCTCGCAGAGGGCGAGCCGATCCGCGAGTTGATATGATCGTAGGGGCATCTTCAGGCGCACCGTTCTTTCGCCCCCCGACCGCGGAGCCGCCCCGATGAAGGCGTTCACCGAACACCTGACTTTCAACCTCCCCGAGCGGATGGCCTTCCTGAACATCACCCCGCAGGTCGAGGACGCCGTCCGCAAGAGCGG
>Ga0164243_10016740_pt1 | contig 10027 bp, 9 predicted proteins | sample OricompcompostOP_FD_108781 | JGI IMG/M metagenome (GOLD analysis project Ga0164243, IMG submission 108781) | Organic Plus compost microbial communities from Emeryville, California, USA - Original compost - Organic plus compost (OP) | ecosystem: Engineered > Solid waste > Mixed feedstock >... | reverse complement strand
GGCCGGGTCGCCGCCGCCGGTGCGGGCCGCCACCTCGACGTTCTTGATCAGCTTGGCGAACATCTTGCCGCGCTTGGCGTCGATGACGGCCTTCTTGTGCTTGGTGGTCGCCCACTTTGAGTGGCCGGACATCTGCTACCTCCGTCTGTCGTTCCACGCCTGCGTCGACTGCCACGCCGATCAAATGCCACTCCGATCCGGCGGCCGGTCGGCTCCCGCGGGAAACGCCACGCGGGCGGTTGGCGCTGCCGAACCGCGGCAATCCTACCGAGCCCGTGCCCGCGCGTGTCACACCCGGTCACCGCCGGGGACGTCGTCGGGGCCTGCGGGCGTACCCGCAGACACAACGCCCGGGAACCGGATTCCATGCCCGGCCCGGCGGCCCGGACGCGGTGACGGCGGGCGACGCGTACGCCCGCACGGGCGGCACGGCGGCCGCGGAAGCCCAGGTCAGGCGGCCCGCACCAGGTCCACGAAGTAGCGGTGCAGCCGCCGGTCGCCGGTCAGCTCCGGGTGGAACGAGGTGGCCAGCAGGTTGCCCTGGCGCACCGCCACGATCCGCCCGGCCGCCGGGCCCTCGTCGACGCGGCCGAGCACCTCGACGCCGTCACCCACCCGCTCGACCCAGGGCGCCCGGATGAAGACCGCGTGGAACGGGTCGCCGTCGACGCCGCTGATCCGCACCGGCGCCTCGAACGAGTCGACCTGCCGGCCGAAGGCGTTGCGGCGGACGGTCATGGCGATCCCGTCGAACCCGCGCTGGTCCGGCCGGCCGTCCAGCACCTCGGTGGCCAGCATGATCATGCCGGCGCAGGAGCCGTAGACGGGCATCCCTCCGGCGATCCGCTTGTCGATCGGCTCGCGCAGGTCGAAGACGTCCACCAGCTTGCTGATCGTGGTCGACTCGCCGCCGGGGATCACCAGCCCGTCGACGGCGTCCAACTCCTGCCGGCGCCGGACCGGTCGCGCCTGCGCTCCCGCGGCGGCCAGCGCCGCGACGTGCTCGCGTACGTCGCCCTGGAGGGCGAGCACACCGATGACGGGTGCCTCGCTCATCGCACCGCTCCTTCCCACATCCACCCGTTGGAAGGGGCCCCCTCCCCGACCGGACACGTCGAAGAGGGGGCCCCTGGTCGCCGTTACCAGCCGCGCTCGGCCAGGCGGTGCGGCTGCGGGATCTCGTCGACGTTGATGCCGACCATCGCCTCGCCGAGGCCACGGGAGACCTTGGCCAGCACGTCGGGGTCGTCGTGGAAGGTCGTCGCCTTGACGATCGCGGCGGCGCGCTGGGCCGGGTTGCCGGACTTGAAGATGCCGGAGCCCACGAAGACACCCTCGGCGCCGAGCTGCATCATCATGGCGGCGTCGGCCGGGGTGGCGATGCCGCCGGCGGTGAAGAGCACCACGGGCAGCTTGCCGGTCTCGGCGACCTCCTTGACCAGCTCGTACGGCGCCTGGAGCTCCTTGGCCGCGACGTACAGCTCGTCGGCGGGCAGCGACTGGAGCCGGCGGATCTCCTGCCGGATCTTGCGCATGTGGGTGGTGGCGTTGGAGACGTCACCGGTGCCGGCCTCGCCCTTGGAGCGGATCATCGCGGCGCCCTCGGTGATCCGGCGCAGCGCCTCGCCCAGGTTGGTCGCGCCGCACACGAACGGGACGGTGAACGCCCACTTGTCGATGTGGTTGGCGTAGTCGGCGGGGGTCAGCACCTCGGACTCGTCGATGTAGTCGACGCCGAGGGCCTGGAGGATCTGCGCCTCCACGAAGTGGCCGATGCGGGCCTTGGCCATCACCGGGATGGAGACCGCGTTGATGATGCCCTCGATCATGTCGGGGTCGCTCATCCGGGCCACGCCGCCCTGGGCGCGGATGTCCGCGGGCACCCGCTCCAGCGCCATCACCGCGACGGCTCCCGCGTCTTCGGCGATCTTGGCCTGCTCGGCGTTGACCACGTCCATGATCACGCCGCCCTTGAGCATCTCCGCCATGCCGCGCTTCACTCGGGCGGTGCCGACGACGGGGCTGGTGCTGGTGTTCTCAGAGGTGGTGTCGGGCACGGGTTATCGCTCCTCGGACGTGCTCGGGGGGTGACAGCGGAAATGCTACGCCCGGGTCAACGCCGCTCCGACAGCCAATCAGACCCACGGTGGCCTGCACTGTGTCCGGTGTCACGGCCGCCCCTCCCCCCGCGATCTTGCACTTTCGGCCCCACGTTTGACCGTTATGCCCGATATGCCGGGGCACAAAGTGCAAGATCGCGGGGAGGGTGGGGGTCAGGCCGTGGGGACGTCGGCGGGCACCGTGAGCGTCGGGTCGTCGATGTCGAAGTAGCGCGGCCACTCCCGGCCGCGCCCCATCCGCAACAGGCGTACGAGCGGGCGGCCCCGCGCCGCCCGGGCGTCACGGACGAGATCCGTGTGCACCTGCCGGGCCAGCGCGAGGCGGCGGCTCGCCGCGATGACGGCCTCGCAGTCCGGGTCGGCCGGGTCGAGCTGCACGGCCCGCAACTGGCGGGTCAGGTCGTTCTCGGCGGCCTCCCGCTCGTCCGGGTGGGCGTCGAGCGCGATCCGCGCCGCCGCGTACAGCTCCACGCCGTAGCGCCGCTCCGCCAGCACCGCGGCCGCCGCCGCCCGGCGCAGCAGGTGGGCGTCGAGCGCCCGCGCCGCCAGCTCCGCCCGGTCGTGCAGCCGCTCGACCCGTCCCGCGGTCCAGACGAGGTACGCCGACAGCAGCCCGACGGCCACGACCGCGCCCACCGCCCACCACATGCCCGGCATCGTAGTGCTGCTCCGTTCCCGTCCCGCCGGGCCGGGCCGGCGGCGGGGGATCCGGTCACCCACTCGCCTGGCGCGGTCCGGTCAGCCCAGCCCGACCCACTCCTCGTCGATGACCCGCCCGTCGGTGGCCTCGATCGCCGCCGCGTACACCTCCAGCACCCGCCGGGCCACCACGGGCCAGTCGAAGGTCGCCACCACCTGGTCGCCGCACGCGGTCAACTCCGCCCGCGCGCCCGGGTCGTCGAGCAGTTCGGCGAGCGCGTCCCGCAGCGCCGCCGGGTTCCCGGTCGGGAACAGCCGACCGGCGCGGCCGCCGTCGAGCACCCGGCGGAACGCGTCGAGGTCACTGGCGACCACCGTCGTACCGGCCGCCAGCGCCTCGGTGAGGATCATCCCGAAGGACTCCCCGCCGGTGTTCGGCGCCACGTAGAGGTGCACGCTGCGCAGCATCCGGGCCTTGTCCTCCTCGGACACCAGCCCGAGGAACGTGACCCGGTCGTGCAGCGACGCCGGGAACTGGTCGTACAGGTCGTCGCGGTCCCCCGGACCGGCCACCAGCAGCCGCAGCCCGGGACGGCGCGGCGCCAGCTCGACGAACGCGTCGCGCAGCACCGGGAAGCCCTTGCGCGGCTCGGTGAACCGGCCGAGGAAGCCGAGCGCGCCCCCGGTGCCCGGACCGCACTCCCCCGGCCACCCCGGCAGCGGCTCGGCGTCGGCGAACTTGGCGACCGCCACACCGTTCGGGATCTCCACGGCGCCCCCGTCGAGGTGCTCCACCTGCACCTTCCGGGCCAGCGCGCTGACCGCGATGCGGGCCGTGATGCGTTCCAGCACGATCTGGAGCACGCCCTGGGCGGCCGCCAGCGCCCGGGACCGGGTGATCGCGGTGTGGAACGTCGCCACCACCGGCCCCCGGGCGGAGAGGACGGCGAGCAGCGACAGACTCAGCGTCAGCGGCTCGTGCACGTGCAGGACGTCGAACTCGCCGCGGGTGATCCACCGCCGCACCCGGGCCGTGGAGACCGGCCCGAACGCGATCCGCGCCACCGAGCCGTTGTACGGCAGCGGCACGGCCCGGCCCGCCGGCACCACGTACGGCGGCAGGGGCGAGTCCTCGTCGGCCGGCGCGAGCACGCTGACCTCGTGACCGAGCGCGATCAGCGCCTCGGCGAGGTCCATGACGTGGTTCTGCACCCCGCCCGGGACGTCGAAGGAGTACGGGCACACGATGCCGATCCGCACGTCATCGCCCTCTGTCCACGACTGCCGGGCTCCGCTGGTCGAGCCACATCCGTTGCAGCATGTGCCAGTCCTCCGGGTGCCGCGCGATGCCCGCGGCCAACTCGTCGGCGACGCGCTGGGTCAGCGTACGGACGCGCTGGTCGAGCGGCCCCTCCTCGGGGCCGGGCACCGGCAGCGGGCCCTCGATCGAGGCGCACGCCACGGTCGGCTCGTACCAGAGGGAGGCCACGTAGAGCGGCGCCCCGGTACGCAGCGCCAGCAGGGCCGGGCCGGCCGGCATCCGCGTACGGGCGCCGAAGAAGTCCACCTCGACGCCCCGGGCGGAGAGGTCCCGGTCGGCCAGCAGCGGCACCACCGCCCCGGCGCGCAGCCGGTCGACGAGCACGTCGAACGCGGGCCGCTCGCCGCCCTGGGTGGGCAGGATCTCCATGCCGAGGCGCTGCCGGAAGGCGAGGAAACGTTCGTAGACGCCCTCCGGCTTGAGTCGCTCGGCGACCGTGGTGATCGGCCAGCCGTTCGCGGCCACCCAGGCGCCGGCGGCGTCCCAGTTGCCCGCGTGCGGCAGGGCGATCACCACGCCCCGGCCGGCGGCCACGGCGGAGGAGAGCGCCTCCTCCTGGTCGAGCCGGAACGTGGCGAGGATCTGCTCGCGGCTCAGCGCCGGCAGCCGGAACGCCTCCATCCAGTACCGGGCGTACGAGCGCAGGCCGCGGCGGACCAGCTCGTCCAGCTCGGCCTCGGGCATCCCCGGCCCGACCACCCGGCGCAGGTTGGCGCGCAGCCGGGCCGTACCCCCGCCGCCTCCCCGGCGGTGGACCCGGTCGGCGCCCGCCCGGAACGCGGCGGCGACCAGCGGGCGCGGCAGTGCGCGCACCAACCGCCAGCCGGCCACGTAGCCGAGCTCGGTGAGGTTCACCCGTTTCCACCCGCTGCCGGCAGCTTCTGCGCCTGCCGGTAGACGTGCACCATGCGCTGCCCGACCGTGAAGATCGACACGGCGGCGAGCAACCAGAGCGCGATCTGCAGCGCCGGGTCGACCCCCAGGCCGGTGAGCAGGCCACCGACCCCGACGATCAGCAGCCGCTCGGTGCGTTCGGCGACGCCCACGTTGGCGGTCATGCCGAGTCCCTCGGCGCGGGCCTTCACGTAGGAGACCAGGCCGCCGGCGGCCAGGCAGACCAGCGCGGCGGCCACGCCGGCGTGGTCACCCTCGGTGGCCAGCCAGTACGCGACCGCGCCGAATACGGCGCTGTCGGCGATCCGGTCCATGCTCGAGTCGAGGAACGCGCCGAACCGGGTCGAGCCGCCGCTCATCCGGGCCATCGTGCCGTCGAGCAGGTCGGTGAGCGCGAAGACCGTGACGATCAGCGCGCCGGCCACGAGGTGGCCGCGGGCGCCGAAGCCCAGGGCGCCGACGAGCACGCCGACGGTCCCGGTCACGGTGACCGCGTTGGGGGTGACGCCCGCACGGAGCAGGCCGCGTGCGACGGGCTCGACGACGCGGGTCATCCCCGCTCGGGCCGACACTTGGAAGATCTTCGCCATGGCGGTCCCACGATAACGGTCCACCCAGGTGCGGCGATACGGCCGGTCGACCGGGCTGGCGTGGAGGAGGCTTGTGCCCGTCGGGCAACCGGTGTGAGATCGGGTCAGGAAGGTGACCCAGGTCACCCATCCGCCCGTCCGAGTCCCGCTGTGCAGCAGACCACCGGAGGATATCGCCGCGCACCCGCCCCGGGCCGCTGTCCCGTCACGCGCGGCGGTCGCCACCACCACCGGCTGAGGGAGGTGCGCCCCATGGCGCAGAAGAGTCAGGAGAAGGGGGTCACCGGCGGCGCGCCGGTGGTGACCGAGCCCGGCAGGGTCCGCAACGTCGTGCTCGTGGGGCACTCCGGAGCGGGCAAGACCACACTGGTCGAGGCGCTGCTCGCGGCCACCGGCACGATCGGGCGCGCCGGCGCCGTCACCGACGGCACCACCGTCTGCGACCACGACCCCGCCGCCGTACGCCAGCAGCGGTCGGTGAGTCTGGCCTGCGCGCCGCTGCTGCACGCCGGCGTCAAGGTGAACCTCCTGGACACGCCCGGCTACGCCGACTTCGTCGGCGAGCTGCGCGCCGGGCTGCGCGCCGCCGACGCGGCGCTCTTCGTCGTGTCCGCCGTCGACGGGATGGACGCGGCCACCGCCGCGCTGTGGGAGGAGTGCGCCGCCGTGGACATGCCCCGCGCGGTCGCCGTCTCCCGGCTGGACCACCCCCGGGCCGACTTCGACGAGGCCGTGGCGCTCTGCCAGCGGGTGTTCGGCGACAACGTGCTCCCGCTCTACCTGCCGATGCTCGGTGACGACGGTGTGTCGACCGTCGGTCTGCTCGGCCTCATCACCCGCCGCGTCTTCGACTACACGGGCGGGCTGCCCGCCCAGGTGCGGGAGCCGGACCCGGAGCACCTGCCCGCGATCGTGGAGTCCCGCAACGAGCTGATCGAGGGGATCATCGCCGAGAGCGAGGACGAGTCGTTGATGGACCGCTACCTCGAAGGCGAGGAGATCGGCACCGACGTGCTGATCGACGACCTGGAGAAGGCGGTCGCCCGGGGCCACTTCTACCCCGTGGTGCCGGTGTGCGCGGAGACCGGCGTCGGGCTGGACGCGCTGCTGGAGGTGCTCACCTCCGCCTTCCCGTCTCCCCTGGAGCACGACCTGCCGGCCGTGACCGGGGTCGACGGGACGCCGCGCCCGCCGCTGTCCTGCGACCCGGACGGGCCGCTGGTCGCCGAGGTCGTCAAGACCACCATCGACCGGCACGTGGGGCGGGTCTCCCTGGTCCGGGTCTTCTCCGGCACGCTGCGGCCGGAGCAGACGGTCCACGTCTCCGGGCACGGCCTGGCCGAACGCGGGCACCCCGACCACGACGCCGACGAGCGGGTGGGGCACATCTACACCCCGCTCGGCGCCGCCCTGCGCGAGGTGTCGGCCTGCGTCGCCGGTGACATCTGCGCGATCACGAAGTCCGGCAGCGCGGAGACCGGCGACACGATCTCCGCCAAGGACGAGCCGTTGCTCGTCGCGCCCTGGGAGATGCCCGAGCCGCTGCTGCCGGTGGCGATCGTGGCGCGGAGCCGGTCGGACGAGGACGCCCTCGCCCGCAACCTGGCCCGGCTGGTGGCCGGCGACCCGACCCTGCGGCTGGAGCGCAACGCGGAGACCCACCAGTTGGTGCTCTGGTGCATGGGCGAGGCGCACGCCGACGTGGTGCTGGACCGGCTGCGCGCCGGCGGCGTCGACCTGGACACCGAGCCGGTGCGGGTGGCCCTGCGGGAGACGTTCACCACCTCGGCGAAGGGGCACGGCCGGCACGTGAAGCAGTCCGGCGGCCACGGCCAGTACGCCGTCTGCGACATCGAGGTCGAGCCGCTGCCCCGGGGCGCCGGCTTCGAGTTCGTCGACCGGGTGGTCGGCGGCGCGGTGCCGCACAACTACATCCCGTCGGTCGAGAAGGGCGTCCGGGCCCAGATGGAGCGGGGCCTGGTGGCCGGCTACCCGGTGGTGGACCTGCGGGTGACGCTCTTCGACGGCAAGGCGCACAGCGTGGACTCCTCCGACGCGGCGTTCCAGACCGCCGGGGCACTCGCCCTGCGGGACGCGGCCGAGAAGGGGCAGCCGACGCTGCTGGAGCCGATCGACGAGGTGACGATCCGGGTGCCGGACCCGTCGGTGGGCGCCGTGATGGGTGACCTCTCCGGCCGGCGGGGGCGGGTGCTCGGCACCGAGCCGGACCCGGACGGCGAGGGACGCACCCTCGTCCGCGCCGAGGTGCCCGCCACCGAACTGCTCCGCTACGCGGTGGAGCTGCGCTCGATGACCTCCGGCACCGGCACGTTCCGCCGCAGCTTCGTCCGGTACGACCCCATGCCGCCGCACCTGGCCGACCAGGTCCGCAAGGAGCACCCCACCACCTGACCGCCGCCCGGGCCGCCCCCCGCCCCGTCCAGGTGGCGGGTCAGGGATGCGTGGCGGGGGCGGCCGGGCTGGGGAAGCGCGGGTGGTCGGCGTCGCGCAGGGCGGCGCTGCGCAATGCGGCGAGCTGGCGCTCCACCTCGGCGAACTGGTCCGGGGCGAGCGGGCCGCGCTCCAACGCGGCGGCGTTCTCCTCCACCTGCGCCACCGTGCGGCAGCCCGGGATCGGGACCGTCCGGCCGCTGCGCGCCCAGATCCAGCCGAGCGCGCCCTGCGCCAGCGTGCGCCCGTCGGCGGTCAGCGCGTCCCGCACGGCGGCCACCCGGCGCAGCCACTCCGGCGCCGGCCGCCCGCCCCGGAACCACTCCAACCAGCCGGGAGCCAGCCCGCGCACGTCGTCGCGGGGCAGCGTGGAGGCGGCCGTGTACTTGCCGGTGAGCAGCCCCATCCCGAGCGGCCCCCGGTTGACGCTGGCCAGGTCGTACTTGTCGCAGACGGCGAGCAGGTCGGGGGCGTCGCGGAGCACCGACAGGGCGTGCTGCACGGCGGTCGCGCCGGGGGCGGCCTGCCCGAACGCCTCGGCCCGGTCGGTGCGGTCGGTGCTCCAGCCGTACGCCCGGACGAGCCCCTCGGCCACGAGATCCTCCAGGGTGCCGACGAGCGCCTCGGCCCGGGGCACCGGCAGGTCGGCCAGGTGCAGCTGGTACAGGTCGATGCGGTCGGTGCCGAGCCGGCGCAGCGAGGCGACGACCGCCCGGCGCAGGTACGCGGGCGAGGCGTCCTCACCGGTGGCCTGCCGCGTCGCCTCGTCGAAGGTGTAGCCCCACTTGGTGGCGATCACCGCCTCGTCCCGCCGGCCCGCGAGCGCCCGCCCGAGGACGCGCTCGCCGTGCCCCGCGCCGTACGTGTCGGCGGTGTCGAAGAGGGTGACGCCGAGGTCGAGGGCGCGACGGATGGCCCGCACCGACTCCTCGTCGTCGACGGCGCCCCAGCCGAGGGGCTGGTCGCCCTCCGCCCACGGGCCGCCGATGGCCCAGCAGCCCATGCCGAGGGCGCTGACCGCGATGCCGCTGCGCCCCAACGTCCGTGTCATGTCCGCCACCCGCCGATCGTGCCACCTCGGGACCGGCACGACAGCCCGTCGCCACACCGCGCCACCCGCCGCGCGCGTAGGGCATGGTCGGCGCAGGCGGCGGGCGCGGGGCATCGGCGACGGGCCGGCGGCGCCCGCCCCCGGCCGGCCGCGTGACGTGGGTCAGGACGGCCAGGCGCGCGCGAGCAGCTCGCGGGTGTCGGCGAGCAGCTGCGGGAGGACCTTGGTCCGTCCGATGACCGGCATGAAGTTCGCGTCGCCGCCCCAGCGGGGCACCACGTGCTGGTGCAGGTGCGCGGCGATGCCGGCGCCGGCCACCCCGCCCTGGTTCATGCCGAGGTTGAAGCCGTGCGCGCTGCTGACCGCGCGGATGACCCGCATCGCGGTCTGCGTGAACGCCGCCAGCTCGACCGTCTCCGCCTCGTCCAGCTCGGTGTAGTCGGCCACGTGCCGGTACGGGCAGACCAGCAGGTGGCCGGGGTTGTACGGGTACAGGTTGAGCACGGCGTAGACGTGCCTGCCGCGCGCCACGACGAGACTCTCCTCCGGCGGTGCCTGCGGCGCCCGGCAGAACGGGCAGCCGGTGGGCTTCTCGTAGCCCTCGGCCGGGCGCTCCTCGCCCGAGATGTAGGTCATCCGGTGCGGCGTCCAGAGCCGCTCCAGGCCGTCGGCCAATCCGTCGCTGTCCGTGTGCCGTTCCGCCCCAGTCACACCGGCGATCCTACGGACCGCCGACGGCCGCCGGCGGCTTGCACCCGGCGTACGTCCCGCGACCGTAATTTCGGCTGTGCAGGAACGCGGGAAATGGAAGTTGTTGACGACTCGATGCCCACGACTGAAACTTCCATTCATTCATGCACTTCCATGTACCGATGGAGGCTTTCCTGTGATCCGACGAATCGGCACGATCCTCGCGGCCCTCGCGCTGACCGCCGTCAGCACGGTGCTCGGTGTCACCGTC
>Ga0164243_10016739_pt1 | contig 10028 bp, 8 predicted proteins | sample OricompcompostOP_FD_108781 | JGI IMG/M metagenome (GOLD analysis project Ga0164243, IMG submission 108781) | Organic Plus compost microbial communities from Emeryville, California, USA - Original compost - Organic plus compost (OP) | ecosystem: Engineered > Solid waste > Mixed feedstock >... | reverse complement strand
TGTCCCTCGCGGAAGTCGAGCCGGATGAGCTTGCCGTCGACCTGCGAATTCACGGTGACGGTATTGAGGGCGCGGACGGTGCCGACACCGTCGAAATAAACCGGCATGTTGGCGGTGTGCGCCTCGGCGGCCAGGATCGGAACGGGCTGGCCGGTATTGAACCCGCCGCGGCGGCCCTGGAAGGCGGCGCGACGTTCCTGCTGCGCGCCGGGCAGCATCAGCCACGCGACGCCGCCTGCCAGCAGGATCGCAATCAGCGAATAGGCAATAAATCTGCGCCAGGTCATGATCGTCGGGTCACAATCGTTCGGTTGTCGCTCTCATGTCGTGGCGTCAGCGCACGGCGGCTTCATGTCTTGCAAGCGGCGGCCAACCGCCGCCGAGCGCCTGGAATAGTCCGACCACAGCCTGCAGCCGGGCGAATCTGATCTGCGCCAACGTATCTTGAGCCTGAAACAAAGTCTGTTGTGTGGTGAGAACAGTGACAAGATCGACCGTTCCCTCACGCAGCCGCTGCTCCGACAGGGTAAAGGCCTCGCGGGAAAAGCGGACGACGTCGGTCTGAAGGCGCTCGCGGGTCGCAAGCTGTTCCGCCGCGATCAGGGACTGTTCCACATCACTAAAAGCAAGCAGAACGGTTTGTTGGTACAATTTTACTAACTCGAGCTGACGGCCCTGGGCAATCTGCAACTGGCCGAGCCGCAGGTAGCCGTCAAAGATCGGCTGAGCCAAATTGGCGGCGACAGTATAGAACCACGCGCCCGGCCCAAAAAGTGAAGAAAGAGCAATACTTTGCCATCCATTCTGGCCGGTGAGCGAAATGCTAGGAAAAAAAGCAGCACGCGCGGCCTCGACACTGAAATTGCCCGACGACAGAGCGGATTCGGCCTGCCGGATATCGGGGCGCTGGTTCAACAGGTCCGAGGGAATGCCGGGCGTGATCGCAGGCAAGCGGATGACGCGGGTGCCGCCACCCTTCACGGTGAAATTTTCCGGCGCCCGCCCGACCAGCACGGCCAGGGCTGTGATGCTTTGACGCAAGATTATTTCAAGCGGCGGTATCGCGGCGCGCTGGGTGGCCACCAGGCTTTCCTGCTGGGCGATATCGAGCTGCGATGCAGTTCCAGCAAGAAAACGCTGGCGAATGAGTTCAAGGACGCGCGTCGCAGCGGCAAGATTGTCGCGCGCGATCCGCAGCCGGTCCTGCGCGCTCAGCACCTGAAAATAGGTATTGGCGACCGCAGCCAGCGTCGTGATCGCGACGACCTCTTTCGCATAGCGCGCTCCAACCGCATCCTCGCCGGCAGCCAAAACGATCGCGCGGTTCTTGCCCCAGAAATCGATTTCGTACGAGGCGCTCAAAGTGACGTTGTAGAGACTTTGCGAAGACGACCCGGAGAAACCGGACGATCCACCCCCGCCGCCGTTGCGCGAACGCTGCGCGGTGGCGCTGCCGTTAACGGCCGGGAGCAGTGCAGCGCCCGAAACGCGCACCTGGGCGTCGGCCTGCAGCACGCGCGCCATTGCGGCTGCAATATCGAGATTTTCGGCTTGCGCTGCTTCGATCAGCGAGGTGAGTTCAGACGAGCGAAAGCCGCGCCACCAATCGAGTGCAGGCAGGGCGCGGTCGGGACTGCGCGGCGCGTAGCGGTAGTTATCGGCAACCTGGAGCGAAAAAACCGGCTTTTCGTAGCCCGGAACGCAGCCGGAGAGGACCAGCAACAAGCCCGCGACAAGGGCGGGGCGAACAACGGAAAAAAACTGAAACCGTGATTGTGTCACGCGACCCATGAAAATCGTTTCCGGGCGCGGACATGGTCGACGCGCTCCTTATTTGCCTTTGTCGTCGATCTCGCCAATGTGGTGTTGCGAGTAAAGCTCGAGGCCGACTTTGGCCACAAGATCAAGCTGCGTCTCCAGAAAGTCGATATGGTCCTCTTCGTCCTTCATGATGGACTCGAACAGGTCGCGCGTTACGTAGTCCTTCACTGAATGGCAATAGGTAGCGGCCTCCTCGTATAGCGCGCGCGCCGACATTTCCGCCGCCAGATCGCACTCGAGAATTTCCTTGACGTTTTGCCCAATATGCAAGGGGTCCAACACCTGCATGTTGGGGAAACCCTCAAGAAACAGGATGCGCGCTGTAACCTTGTCCGCGTGCTCCATCTCCTCGATCGATTCCTTGCGCCATTGCTTGGCGAGCTTCATGAAACCCCAGTTGTCAAACAGGCGATAGTGGAGCCAGTACTGGTTAATGGCGGTCAGTTCGTGTCGCAGCGAGCGATTAAGGTATTCGATGACCTTGGTGTTGCCTTGCACGACCAGCCTCCAATACGTGTCCGCCGTTCGCAGGTGAAAACCTGCGAAGTTTAGAATGGTTCAATTGTATAGGCAGGTTGTTAGGAGTTGCAACCGCAGTTGGCCGAACACTTGTGGCCAAGCGCATCATTCATGATTTTTTTGATCGTCCGTGCACACCGGCCGCATTGCGCGCTACAGCCGAAGCAACCATAGACTTCACCACAGCTTCGCGGCGCGTTCTTCTTTACGGCGGTGCGGACGTCGTGATCCGAAATCACATTGCACGAGCAGACAATCATTGCCGATCCAAGTGTGTGACCGGCAAGGGAGGTACCTGATCCCCGTCGCTTTTGCAAAGCATTTTTACTTTTTAGTCATTCTAAACTACTGAAATAATTGGAGTATTTGGAGCTCTTCCAAAAAGAGCAGCTAACCTTACCGGCCTTGTCCGGCTCCCGAAGTTCAGGCTGACTTCGCTTTCGCGGGCACTGGCATCGCGCAAAATTCGCGCAAAAGGCCGAGTTCTGCCATCGCGCTCCCGGATGTGCCGTCCTGACCCGACGCAAGACGCTCATACAGCCTTGCAATCGCAAGATAGACGTCATGCGCAGCGGGATCGTCGCCGAGGAAAGATGAGATTTCCTCCATCTCCGCGACCCAACGGTAAGCTTTCGGAAACATGCTCGGGACCTGCCGGGTCAGCCACGCCAGATCTTGCGGCCGGCTCTCCGATAATTCCTGCACCAGTGCTTCGGCACAGCCGGCCCGCATGGCTCCGAGCATGATCGCCGTACCGATCGCGGTGAAACCCTTGGTCAGCCCGCCGTATGACATCTTGAGCGCCGACGCCATGCCAACCGGTCCATCGAGTGGCCGCGTCCGCAAGCCGTAGGTGTTGAGTTTGGTTGCGGCGGCAGCGTTCTCGCCCGAGACATAAAGCGCGGGGCTATAGCTCCCCTGCGGCGGGCCGCCGATGATGCCGCCATCGACAAAACGGATTGGAAGCCCGGCAAGGGTTTGGCCAACCTCGTTGGCGGTTTTCGGCGCCACCGCGTTGCAGTCGACATAGATGGGATTGCGTGTGGCGCGGGTGAGCGGTTCTTTCAGGCGCTCGGCAAGCGCGAGTGCCTGACCCGGCGGTACGATAGACAAAACAAAATCGGCGTCGCGCACGAGCGCACGATCATCCTCGACGTCGATCATGCCAGCGTCGTTCGCGCGGGCGGCGCTGCCCGCGCCACGACCCTTGAGCGATGTGAGGACACGTGCGCCACGCTCGGTCAGGCGCCTGCCGATGCCTGCGCCCATTTCGCCCGCAGCGATGACGACAATGGTCTCCGTCATGATCTGTCTCCGATTTATTCCCGCCGCAAGGCCGCTTGCGCCCGAACGGGAGACAAGCGCGAAGCCCAAGCCATCGTACTCTGGGGATTTCCGGATGTCGCGCGGAAGAATGAATCAATATCAATCTTTCCGAGAAGGCACGAAAGCGGCGCTACAAATCGTAAAGAATAACGCTTCAGGTAAAGTTCAGCATAGCATCAGAACACCGGGGCGGTTCACCAATTGAATACCCCCGGCCCCGCTATAGTCGCCACGACGAAGATTTTTTCGTCGAGGGCTGACCGTGCGCAAGAGCACTTTAATCATGATCGCCGTGGCCGCAGTGTTCGGCCTGATGGCGGTCTTTGTCGCGCAGAGCTGGCTGAACCGCCAGGCCGAAGCGCGTCTGAAAAGTCTCGAGGCGCAGGCCCACCGCAAGCCAATCTCGACCCAGACCCTCGTGGTCGCGGGTCAGCCGTTGCGATTTGGCAATGAGCTCAATCACACCGCGCTGCGCGAAATCTCGTGGCCGGAAGGCGCGCGTCCGGCGGGCAGTTTCAGCACCATTCAAGAGCTTTTGAGCGGCGGACGCCGCGTTGTGTTGGCGGCGATCGAGCCGAATGAGCCGGTGCTGGCCTCAAAAATCACTGGGGCCGGCCAGCGCGCGACGCTGTCGGCCGTCATCGGACCGGGCATGAAGGCGGTGACAATTCGCGTCAACGACGTGGAAGGTGTCGCCGGCTTCGTACTGCCAGGCGATCGTGTCGACGTTCTGATGACGCGGCAGCTCGAAAAGTCGGAAGCCATGAACGACGTTGTGCTGCAAAACGCACGCGTCCTTGCCGTCGACCAGGTGGCGGATGAGCGCACCGATAAGCCCTCGGTGGCGAAGGCCGTCACACTCGAGGTCGATATCACTGGCGCGCAGCGCCTTTCTCTGGCGAGCCAGGTTGGCAGCCTTTCGCTCGTGTTGCGCAAGGCCGGCGACTCCGATCCGATGAACACCCGGCTCGTGACGCTCGCTGATCTCGTCAATTCCAAACAGGCAGATGCCTCCGACGCCGGCACTCATTCGACCGTCAGCGTGTTCCGGGCATCGACCAAGACTGTTTACAGCGTGCCTCGGGAGGGGAGTTCCGGGCGCGCTATTGCCGCCGTCGATGGCTCGCAACCGCAGCAGTGACGGCGATGAGGAGTTTGTTTTCGGGGACGGTGTCAAAGGGTGGGGGACTGAAGTGACAGGACGTGACGATGGTGGTGCTGGCGCCACCTTGATCCAGAATGGAGAATCAGGATTGCGCGGAACGGCGTGGCGCACCCTGCTGATTGCTTTACTCGCCGCCTTCTCGGCATGTCTGCTGCCATCCGTCTTGCCGGGCTTTTCCGGCGAGGCGCTTGCGCAGCGCACGATCACGCTCGGCGCCGCGCGACGCACCGTTGCGCTTACGGTGCCGGCCGGCAAATCCGAAGACGTGCGCACCGACAGCCCGTTTATCGATATTTCTGTCGGCGATCCCGAAATCGCGGATGTCAATCCGCTCACCGATCAGACGCTTTCGATCCTCGGCAAGAAGATCGGCACCACGCGGGTCTCGATCTATGGCGAAGGCAAGAAGCTCCTGGGCATCTTTGACGTCGAGGTGTCCTACGACGTTTCGCAGCTTGCGCAGGAACTAGCCCGCCGCTTTCCGCAAGCCAGACTGCGAGTGAGCTCTGTCAACGGCCGCATCATGGTCTCGGGAGCCGCGCCGGACGCCATCACACTCGATCGTGCCTTGCAGGTGGCGCGGCAATTCGGGCCGGAAGTGATCAATTCCGTGCAGGTCGCTTCGCCGCAGCAAGTACTGCTCGAAGTGCGTTTCATCGAAGCTTCGCGTAGCGCCGGCCGCGATCTGGGCGTGCAATGGAGCGTGTCGGCCCGGCCTGGTCATGAGCAGCGATTCTTCGGCAGCTCAGGCGGCCTGATACGGGACAATCCGTCTGGCGGGATATTGTCGATCAGTCCCGGCGCGGCCGCGAGCAGCCTGTTGTCGGCAACGCCGCCGTTCGGTTTCCTGATCGGCAACTTGATCTATCAAGGCATGCAGGCGGACGTCCTCGTCAACGCGCTGGAGGAAAAGGGTCTTGCGCGCCGTCTTGCCGAACCGAATCTCGTCGCTCTCTCCGGGGACACGGCAAACTTTCTGGCCGGCGGCGAATATCCGATTCCGATTCCTGGGGGAACGGCCGGGCAGATCACGGTGGACTACAAGCGTTACGGTGTCAGTCTGGCTTTCACGCCGACCGTGCTTGGAGATGGCTTGATCAACCTCAAGATCGAGCCCGAAGTCAGTCAGCTCGATCCGAGCCGCAGTGTCGCGGTCGGCACCAACATCAGCGTTCCCGCGCTGATCGTTCGACGTGCCTCCTCGACAATCGAGCTGCGCGACGGCCAGAGTTTTGTGCTCGGCGGCCTGCTGCAGAATGAATCGCGGGTCGCCGCCGAACAATTGCCCTGGATCGGCGACGTGCCGGTGCTTGGCACCTTGTTTTCCAGCAGGGCCTATCAGAAGAACGAAAGCGATCTCGTCATCATCGTGACGCCGCGCATCGTGCAGCCGGTTCGGCCGGGCCTGCCGGTCAAGTCACCGCTGGACAACACGCTGCCGCCGAACGACATCGATCTGTTCCTGCTCGGCAAGGGCGAGATTCCCCGCAAGGATATGCCGCCCGGTGTGCCGGAGCGTCCGTTCGTGGGTCACATGCTCGATCTCCCGCCGGTCGGAGGCGCTCATGTCTCGATGCGCTAAAGCCATGTCGATCCGGCTCGGGACGCTCGCCGCCGTTGCCGCGGTCTCCCTGCTTACGGGGTGTTCTGACATCTATTACGACCGCCGCGAAACGGTTGCAGCCGGCGCAGGCGATGCGGTCGCGTCCAACATCGCGGTTCAGACGATCGATCCATGGCCGCGTAATGTTGGCAACACCAATATCCCCATGAACGGCAGCCGCGCTGTGATCGCGGCCGAACGCTATCGCACCAATACCGTTCTCGTCCCGCTCGGCACCGCAACCAGCGGCGCCTACCGGGCTCAGCAAAGTCAACAGGCCCCGCCGCCGTCGGCGGGCAGCGGCTCAAAATAAACGAGCGGGCGCAGAACCGCGGCGAAAGAATTTTTGGCGTCTACTATGCAGAGTGCAGGCATGACACGCGTTCAGGTGCTCACGTCCGATCCGGAACTGGAAGGGCTGGTGCGCAGCACGTTTGAAGCCGGCGGTGGAAAAATCGATCTCACTGTCGCTGGCGCCGTCGGCGTGCCGGGCACGGATTCGCTCGATGGCGCCGCGGCGGTCGCCATCATCGATGTCGATGCGGCGAATGCCGAGGAACTCGGCAGCATGCAGGAGTTGATGGCGCGTCCGGGCCGGCAGCCGCCGGTCGTGGCGGTGCTGCGCGAGTTCAATCAGGATGTGGTTCGGCGCTTGCTGCAGATGCGGGTCGCGGATTTCCTGGTCCGTCCGGTGTCGCCGATCGAACTGGTCCGGACCTGTGCCCGGGTCGCGCAATCGTCCGGGGCCGCCGAACAGCAGTGCGAAGCGGACATCGTGACAATGCTTCCGGCGGTCGGCGGCGCGGGTGTCACCACGCTGGCGATCCAGAGCGCGCTGATCCTGATGGAAAACGCCAAACGCGAGAAGTCGACTTGTCTGGTCGACCTGGATTTTCAGCACGGCGCCTGCGCGGACTATCTCGACATCGAGCCGCAACTCGACCTGAAGGAAATCGAGCCGCGGCCGGATCGGCTCGACCGGCAGTTGCTGGAAGTGATGACATCCCATCACTCGTCCGGCCTTGCGGTGATTGCGGCGCCGAACCGGCCAGCCGAAATGCGCACGTTCGATCCCGACATGGTGACGCATCTGCTCGACCTTGTGTCGTCCTATTTCGATCACGTCGTGATCGACATGCCGCGCACGTGGTTTTCGTGGACCGACAATGTCCTGCTCGGATCCAACCGCGTCTTTATCGTCAGCGAAATGACGGTTCCTGCCATCAAGCACGCCCGCAAGCTGGTCTCCGCCATCGGCGAGCGGCTTGGCGACGGCCCCAATCCCAAGGTCATCGTCAACCGTTTCGAGCAGTTCGTATTCGGCGCCGGCTTGCGCAAATCCGATCTGGAGCAGGCGCTCGGCAACAGTCTCGCGGGCGTGGTGCCGAACGACTACCGCATCGTGCGCGAGGCGATCGATCGCGGCGTCCCCATCACCGAGATCAAGGCCAACAACAAGATCACCCACGCCTTGCGGCCGCTGGTCGAGCTCAAGCGCGAGGCCGCCAGCGTGCCGGCCGGAAAGCGCGGTCTGTCGCGGCTGAAACTGTCGTGGGCGAAGTAAGTCCGGTCAAGGTCATTCCCGGCGGCACGGCGTCGGCGCAACTCGGGAGCTGAACATGGCGGGACGCTTCAGCGCATTGCGGCCCTCTTTTCTGGAAGTGGGGCAGCCGCGCGCTCCTGCACCTGCGGCGAACGAGGAGCCGGTTGCGGCTGCGTCGGAAACGCCTCTTGTCCCGGAGCCGGCGCCGATCATCACGCCGGTGCCGGCGCCGCCGCCGCCCATCAATCCGCTGCATTCGGACAAGTTTTTGGATGCGAAAGTACGGCTGCATCGCAAGCTGATCGAGGAGATCAATCTCGCGGCGCTTGAAAAGCTGCCCGACGACGAGATCCGCCGCCACGTCCAGCAGCTTGTCCAGCAGTATACCGCCGCGGAGCGGCTTGCGCTCAACGCCCGCGAACTTGCCGAGTTCACCAACGAAATTCTCGACGAGATGACCGGCCTCGGGCCGATCGAGCCGCTGCTCAAGGACGAGAGCATCAACGATATCCTGATCAACGGTCATGAATGCGTTTACGTCGAACGGCGGGGCATGCTCGAACCGATGCCGATCCGCTTCAAGGACGAAGCGCATCTCTTGCGCATCGTGAACAAGATCGTCTCGGCGGTCGGGCGGCGCGTCGACGAGTCGCATCCCCTGTGCGATGCGCGCCTGCTCGATGGTTCGCGCGTCAACGTGGCGGTACGCCCGGTGGCGGTCGACGGGCCGCTGGTCTCGATCCGGAAATTCTCCAAGAAACCGTTCGGCCTCGACAAGCTCGTCGAGATCGGCGCGCTGCGTCCGCAGATGGCCGAATTGCTCTCGGCCGCGGTGAAAGCGCGGGTGACGACGATCATCTCCGGTGGCACCGGGTCCGGCAAGACCACCATGCTCAACGCCCTGTCGGCATTCATTTCAGACAAGGAGCGCCTCATCACCATCGAAGACGCGGCCGAACTGCAATTGCAGCAGCCGCATGTCGCGCGCATGGAAACCCGCCCGCCGAACGTCGAAGGCAAGGGCGAAATCCGCCAGCGCGATCTGGTCAAGAACGCCCTGCGCATGCGGCCCGAGCGCATCATCCTCGGCGAGTGCCGCGGCGAAGAAGCCTTCGACATGCTGCAGGCGATGAACACCGGCCACGAAGGCTCGATGGCGACCATCCACGCCAACAACCCGCGCGAAGCGCTGTCCCGTATGGAGCAGATGATCGGCATGGCCGGCCTGCCGATGACGATCGCGTCGATCCGCGGCCAGATCGCCGCGGCCATCCGCATCATCGTGCAGCTCTCGCGTCTGTCCGATGGCAAGCGCCGCGTCATGAGCATCGCCGAAATCACCGGCATGGAAGGGGATATCATCCAGCTGCAGGAGATTTTCAAATACGTGCGCACCAGCACCGCGGCCGACGGCACGGTGCACGGTCATTTCGTTGCAACCGGGGTCCGCCCGCGCTTTCTCGCTGATCTCACCGCCAAGGGGATCAAGATTCCCGGCCATTATTTCGATCCCAGCAAGCCGCTGGAATGATGGCGGAGCGCAGGACATGCCATTTGAGTTCGACGCCGAATACACATTCTACGCCTTCGCGGCGATTGCCGTGGTGTTGCTCGCAGAAGCGATCTATCTCCTGTTTCATTCCACGTCGTCCTATCGCAAGCGGATCAATCGCAGGCTCGCCTTGCTCGACAACAGTGCCAGCCGGGATACGGTCCTCGTTCAGCTTCGCCGCGAGCGGGGATTGAACAGTGATGGCGAATTCCGGTTGCCCATCGAAGCGTTCAACCGGCTCATCATGCAGTCCGGGCTGTCGATCGGTTGCACCAAGTTCATTCTGTTTTGCATGTTCGGCGCCCTGGTGATCTTCGCCCTCGTCATGAACTGGCGCAGCGATTTCGCCGAAGCCGCGATGGCTGCGGTGGCCGGCGGTGTCTTGCTGCCTTTTATGACGTTGCGCATTCTGCGCGGGCGGCGGCTGAAACAATTCGGCCAGCAGTTTCCCGAAGCCATCGACGTGATCGTGCGCAGCCTGCGCGCAGGTCATCCGGTG
>Ga0164243_10016738_pt1 | contig 10029 bp, 8 predicted proteins | sample OricompcompostOP_FD_108781 | JGI IMG/M metagenome (GOLD analysis project Ga0164243, IMG submission 108781) | Organic Plus compost microbial communities from Emeryville, California, USA - Original compost - Organic plus compost (OP) | ecosystem: Engineered > Solid waste > Mixed feedstock >... | reverse complement strand
CGGCCTCGGGCACGACCAGCGACTTCTCGTCGACGCCGCGCGCCACCAGGACGAGCCGCTCCACCGCCCGCGCGACGATGCCGTTGTGCGAGGCGAACGGCATCACCGTCATCAGGTCGGCGTGCACGATCGCCGCCACGACCAGCGCGGGCGCCTCGGTCGGCATGGTCAGCAGATGGGCGAGCTCCCGCAGCCGTGCCGCGCTCTCGGCGTCGCGCGGACGGCCCAGCTCGTCGGGGCCGAGCGACCCGGCCGCCGCCACGGCATGGATCCGCGCGAACGCCTGCAGCGGCGTCTGCCGCAGCACCGGCACCAGCCCGAGCAGCTCGGTCGAGACCCGCACCGCGTCCTGCGCGATCGCGTCGCCCCCGCTCTCCCGCACCTCGGCGAGCGTCGAGGCCGACCCCTCCAGCACCCCGCTCGCGTGGGCGCCGCGCAGCAGCGACTCGGCCGTCGTCTCCGGGGAGGTACGCCGCAGCCCGCGGTCGCGCAGCATCACGTCGATGCCGTCGCGGGTGGCGGCGTACGCCGAGGCGACGCCCTCGAGCGAAACCAGGGAGGACAAGGGGTCGCGGCTCACGGGTGCGACCCTACCCAGGGGGTAACCTGCCCGTGATGACCGATCCCGCCCGCACCCCCGACCCGCAGCGCCCCGCCCTGGCGTACGGCACCGCGGCGGCGGCGTACGACCGCGGCCGCCCGGGTTACCCGCGCGAGGCGGTCGAGTGGCTGCTCGGCAGCCGCCCGCTGAGCGTGCTCGAGCTGGGCGCCGGCACCGGCAAGCTCACCGAGCTGATGGTCGAGCTGGGCCACGACGTCTTCGCCACCGACCCCGACGACCGGATGCTCGACGTGCTCTCCGCGCGCCTGCCCGAGGTGCGTGCCACGGTCGGCTCGGCCGAGCAGATCCCCGTGCCCGACCGGTCGTACGACGTGGTGGTGGCGGGGCAGGCGTTCCACTGGTTCGACCCCGAGACGGCGCTCCCGGAGATCGCGCGCGTGCTGCGGCCCGAGGGCCGGATCGCGCTGCTGTGGAACATCCGCGACGAGCGCATCCCGTGGGTGCGCCGCCTGGGCCGCCTGCTCGGCACCCACGACTCCACCACCGAGGGCCTGGTCGACGCGGTCGACGAGTCGGCGATGTTCAGCGCGATCGACACCCGCGAGTTCCGGCACTGGCACGTCGTCGACCGCGAGACCGTGCAGGACCTCGCCCTCTCCTCCTCGACCATCGCCTCGCTCGAGCCGGTCGAGCGTGAGGCGAAGGTGGCCGAGGTGCTCGACTTCTACGACGACTACGGCCGTGGCATGGACGGCATGCAGCTGCCCTACAGCGCGGTCGGCTACCGTGCCACGCTGCTGCCCCACGCCGTGGTGCCGGTGACCCCGGAGCCGGAGGAGGTCGCGGTCGAGCTGCCCGGGGAGGAGGCGGCCGAGCCGGAGAGCGACGTCGACGCGATGATCCGGATGACCACCGACACCGCCGAGCGGCTGCCCCGGGTGGTCACCGACACCGACGACGGCCCCGACACCGAGGTCATCCTGATCGACTTCCGCTGAGCGACCCGCTCAGACCTCGCGCCACGACCGGTCGGCCTGGTCGTGCCCGTGGGCGGCCATCAGCATCAGCCCGCCGTCGACGGCGTACGACGAGCCGGTGACGTACGACGCCCGCGGCGACGCCAGGAAGCCGATCACCGAGGCCACCTCGGCCACGTGCCCGGGCCGGCCCACGGGGTTGCCGGGCCGCTCGACGGCGTACGCCTCGGACTCGTCCTGGCCGGTCATCTCGGTCGAGATCTCACCGGGAGCGACGGCGTTGACGGTGATGCCGTGCTCGGCGAGCTCGAGCGCCATCACCTTGGTGAGCATCCCGAGGCCGGCCTTGGCGGTGCAGTACGCCGCCGAGCCGGCCCGCGGCACGTGCTCGTGGACGCTGGTGACGTTGATGATCCGGCCGCCGTGACCGGCGTCGACCATCATCCGCGCGGCCCGCTGCGCGAGCTGGAACGGCCCGTCGAGGTCGGTGGCCAGCACCTGGCGCCAGCGGTCGGTGGCCAGCTCGAGCACGGGGTCGGAGTGGCCGGTGCCGGCGACGTTGACCAGCACCCCGAGGCCGCCCAGCTCGCCGGCGAGGCGGTCGACCACGTCGGCGGCGTCGGGTGCCGCTGCGTCGAAGGGTGCGACGGCGGCCCGCTGGCCGCGGGCCTCGACGGCCGCCTTGGTCTCGGCGAGGGAGTCCTCGTCGTGGTGACAGGTGAGGCCGACGTCGTACCCCTCGGCGGCCAGCAGGGTCGCGGTGGCGGCCCCGATGCCCGAGTCGCTGCCGGTGACGATCGCGATGCGCGGGTGGTGCGTAGGTGTCATGACCGGCCGGTACCCAGCCCGCCGGCCGGGGCACGCCCCGGGCCGGGCTCAGACGGCCACCGCGTCGGCGAGCGCGGTGGCACGGTCGACGACGAGGTCGACGAGCCGCGGGTGCGGGCCGATCGGCTCGGCGACCGCGGTCGCACCGGCCGCCAGGGCGAGCTCGCGGCAGCGGGTGGCGAAGTGGCCGGGGGCGAGGAGGTACGGCGCCACGGCGTCGTCGGGGCGTACGACGGCCTCGACCCGCTCGCCGCGGCCGGCCAACGTCGCGAGCCGCACCGGCCCGCCCCACGCCAGCGCGAGCAGGTCGACGGCGCCGGTCAGGTCGGCCTCGGCGTGCGGGTCGTTGGATCCTGCCGCCACCATCACCAGCGGCTGCCCCGGCTCGGCGCCGGCGTCGGTGAGCCGGTCGACCATGGCGGCCGCCAGCAGCGGGTCGGGGCCGAGCGCCCCGCCGAGCCGCACCTCGGGGCCGGCGGTGGCGACGGCCGCCGGCAGGTCGTGGCGCAGGTGGTAGCCGGTCGAGAGCAGCAGCGGCACCACGGCGACCGGGCCGGCGCTGGGCGGCAGGTCGCGCACCACGTCGGCGAAGAGCGGCTCGCACAGCTCGACGTACGTCGTCTCCGCGCTCATGCCCAGCCGGTGGCCCGCCGCGATGGTGACGGCGGCCGCGACGGCGTTGCCCTCGGGGTCACGGGTGCCGTGGGCGACGGTGAGGAGAGTGGTCATGGGGCTCCTACAGGTCGACGGCCAACCGGTACCCACGCTTGACCACGGTCTGCACCGACTTGGTGCCGATCGCGGACCGCAGCCGGGCGACGGCCATCTCGACGGCGTGCTCGGAGCCGGCGGTGCCCGAGGGCAGGTGGGCCAGCAGGGCGGGGCGGGAGACGACGTTGCCCGGGTTGGCCACCAGGGCCTGGAGCACGGCCGCCGGCGCGGGCGAGAGCCGCACCTCCTGGCCGTCGAGGAGCACCTCGTCGCCGTGGAGGAGCAGCAGCTGGCCGGTGGCGAGCTCGACGCTGAGCCCGGCCCGGCGCGAGGGCAGCTCGACCTCGAGCTGCCTGACCATCGCGCCCAGGCGCGAGCGGTCGGCGGGGTAGATCGTGGGGACGCCGTACATCTCGAACGCCGCGGCCGTCACGGGGCCGACGCACGAGGCGACGACGTCGGCCTGGAAGGCGCTCACCACCTCGTCGCGGCGGCCCACCGAGGCGGCGGCCGACATCAGCGAGGCGACCGCGGGCGCGGCGGTGAAGGTGACCGCGTCGAGCCGGCGCTCGGCGATCAGGTCGATGAGCCGGAACATCGGCTCGGGGTCCTCGGCGGCCACCACCCGGTAGACCGCGACCGTGGTGACGGACGCGCCGAGCCGACGCAGCGCGTGGGCCACCATGGAGAGCGACTGGCCGTGCTCCTGGACCACGATCCGCTGGCCGCTGAGGTCGCGCCCCCGCAGGAAGCCGAGGACGTCGTCGAACGACTCCGACTCCGGCGCCCACAGCTCGCGCAGGCCACGCCGCCGCAGCGCACCCACGCTCTTGGGGCCGCGGGCCAGGATGGTCGCGCCGCGCAGGTGGTCGAGCAGCGCGGGCAGCGTGCCCCACTCCTCGGCGCGGTCGAACCAGGTCTTCATCCCGACCCCGGTCGTGGCCAGGAAGATGTCGACCGGCTCGGCCAGCACCTCGGCGGTCGCGGCGCGCAGCGACTCGTCGTCGATGACGTTGGGCTCGGTCGAGAGCGCGGGCGCCCACTCGACCTCGGCGCCCCGGCGCTGGAGCAGCGCGACCTGCTCCTCGACCTTGCGGGCCGCGGTGACCCCGATCCGGAAGCCGGTCAGCGGCCCGGCCGGGCCCGCGGGCTCCGCGTCGGCCGCCTCACTGCTGGGGGAAGTCACCGCTGCTCCTTGACACCTCCGACGAGGATCGCGCCCTCGCTGACCCTCACCTCGTAGACCGGCACCCGCACCGCCTCGTCGTCGAGGCACTGGCCGGTGCGCAGGTCGAAGGCCTGCTTGTGCAACGGGGATGCCACGAAGGGCACCTCGATGCCACCGACCGTCTTGGTGCCGACGATACCGCGCGCGAGCACTGACGCCCTGCCGAAGGGGTCGTAGTTGGACAGCGCGTGGACCTCGTCGTCGTAGGTGCGGAAGACGGCGACCGCCTCGCCTCCCACGAGCGCGGCGACCCCCGCCTCCCGGTCGATGTCCGCGACCCGGCACACCCGTGTGTACGCCGCCGCGCCGGTGCCCGGCGTACCCTGCCCCGGCTCCGCCCGGGCCGCGCTCATCGCGGACCGCCCACCGGGATGGTGGCGCCCAGCGAGACCGGGCCGGTCGGGTCACCGGGCACGGGCATGGTGCGCTCCTCGCGGAAGGTGATGTTGGGGTCGGGCGTGTCGGGCGCGTTGACGAAGGAGACGAAGCGCGCGAGCTTCTCGGGGTCCTCCAGCGTCGCCTTCCACTCGTCGAAGTAGGAGTCGACGTGCTGCGCCATCGCCGCCTCCAGCTCGCTGCCGAGACCGAGGGCGTCGTCGCAGACGATCTCGCGTACGCGGTCGAGGCCGCCCTCGATGCTGTCCAGCCACGTCGACGTACGCTGCAGCCGGTCGGCGGTGCGGATGTAGTACATGAGGAACCGGTCGAGGTAGCGGACCAGCGTCTCGGTGTCGAGGTCGCCGGCGAGCAGCTGGGCGTGGGCGGGCACGGCGCCGCCGTTGCCGCAGACGTAGAGGTTCCAGCCCTTCTCGGTCGCGATGATGCCGAAGTCCTTCGACCGTGCCTCCGCGCACTCGCGGGCGCAGCCGGAGACGCCGCCCTTGAGCTTGTGCGGGGAGCGGAGGCCGCGGTAGCGCAGCTCCAGCTCGATGGCGAGGCCGACGGAGTCCTGGACGCCGTACCGGCACCACGTCGAGCCCACGCAGGACTTCACGGTGCGCAGCGACTTGCCGTACGCGTGCCCGCTCTCGAACCCGGCGTCGACCAGCCGCTGCCAGATGGCCGGGAGGTCCTCCATCCGGGCGCCGAACATGTCGATCCGCTGGCCGCCGGTGATCTTGGTGTACAGGTCGAAGTCGCGGGCGACCTCGCCGATGACGATGAGCTTCTCGGGCGTGATCTCCCCGCCCGGGATGCGCGGCACCACGGAGTAGGTGCCGTTGCGCTGCAGGTTGGCGAGGTAGGCGTCGTTGGTGTCCTGCAGGGTGCGGGTGCCCTTCGCCAGCACGTGGCCGTTGAGCTGGCTGGCCAGGATCGAGGCGACCGCGGGCTTGCAGATGTCGCAGCCGCGGCCGCGGCCATGCGCCTCGATGATGTCGTCGAAGGTCGTGTAGCCGTGCACGAGCACGACGTCGAAGAGCTCGGCCCGGCTCATCGCGAAGTGCTCGCACAGGCTCGTGTCGACCGTCCTGCCCTGGGCGGCGAAGTGGTCCTCGATGATCTTCTTGACCTGCACCTTGCACGAGCCGCAGGTGGCACCGGCCTTGGTCTCGCGGGTGACGTCGGCCTGGGTCTCGCAGCCGGCGTCGGCCGCGGCCTTGATCTCGCCCTTGGTGACGTTGTTGCAGGAGCAGATCTGCGCCTCGTCGGGCAGCTCGATGCCGGCACCGCTGCCCTGCGGGAGGATGAGCTCCTCGGGGTTGGCCGGCAGGGTCATCCCGGAGGAGACCATCGGCCGCAGGATGCCGTACGCCGACGCGTCGCCCACCAGCACGCCGCCGAGCAGACGGCTGCCGTCGTCACTGATGACCAGCTTCTTGTAGACGCCCGCCACCGCGTCGTCGTACACGAGCTCGAGGCAGTCGGGCGTGGTGCCGTGGGCGTCGCCGAAGGACGCCACGTCGACACCGAGCAGCTTGAGCTTGGTGGACATGTCGGCGCCGGTGAAGCGGCCGGCGCCGCCGAGCAGGGCGTCGACGACGACCTCGGCCATGTCGTAGCCGGGCGCCACCAGGCCGTACATCCGACCACCCGGGGCGGCGCACTCGCCGATCGCCCAGATGTGCGGGTCGGAGCTGCGGCACTGCTCGTCGACGAGCACGCCGCCGCGCTCGGCGATCTCGAGGCCGGCGCCGCGGGCGAGGGTGTCCTGCGGGCGGATACCGGCGGAGAAGACCACCAGGTCGACGTCGAGCGGCTCGTCGCGGTCCTTGAACCGCATCGCGTCGACCTTGCCGTCGTGGGTGGCGTCGATCAGCTCGGTCATCACGCCGGTGTGGAGGCTGAGGCCGAGGGCCTCGATGTGGCGGTCCAGGGTGCGGCCGACGGCCTCGTCGACCTGCACCGCCATCAGCCGTGGCGCGAGCTCGACCACGTGGGTCTCGACGCCGAGCTGGTGGAGGGCGTTGGCCGCCTCGAGGCCGAGCAGGCCACCGCCGACGACGGCACCGGCCTTCGCGGTCTTCGCGGCCTCGCGGATCGCCTCGAGGTCCTCGATGGTGCGGTAGACGAAGACGTTGTCGAGGTCCTTGCCGGGCACCGGCGGCACGAACGGGTACGCCCCGGTCGCCAGCACGAGCTCGTCGTACGCCACCACCTCGCCGGTGCTCAGCGTGACCGTGCTCGCGGCCCGGTCGACGGCGGTGACCTCGGTGCCGGTGAGCAGGCGGACGCGCGGGTCGTCGTACCGCCCGGAGGGGAGGAAGGAGAGCTCGTCGGCGCCCACCTCGAAGAAAGAGGTGAGGGCGACGCGGTCGTACGCCGGTCGCGGCTCGGCGCCGACGACGACGAGGTCGTGGGTCTCGGTGAGCCCCCGCTCGACGGCGGCCTGCACGAACCGGTGGCCCACCATGCCGTGCCCGGCGACGACGAGGGTCTTGCGTGTGTTCATGGGATCCGTCCTTCCGTCGTGGACGACGCTAGGCAGCGCGTGTGTGGCCGCTGTGTCGCTCGGTCGACGGTCTGTGTCACGTTGTGCTCACGCCCTCACGGGGCTCACCGGCTCACGGCCGCCGAGGCCCCGACCAGCGCGTTGACCGTCGAGGCACAGCCGCCGCAGCCGGTGGTGGCACGAGTGGTCTCACGGGCGTCGGCGAGGGTCGCGCACGCCCGCAGAGCACCCGCGCTCACGCCCGCGCAGGCGCACACCTCCGCGTCGTCGGGAAGCGTGCGAGCGGTCTCCTCGGGGCTCGGCCCGGCCGCGAAGCCCATCAGGAGCGCCCCCGGCTCGTGCGGCCCCAGCACCGTGCCGCGGTCGAACGCCTGGGTGATCAGACCGATCCGCGAGAGGTCGCCCACGAGCGTGGCGGCGACGATGACGCCGTCACGTACGACGAGCTTGCGCATGCTGCCGGTGATCGGGTTGGCGACCTGGACGACCTCGGTGGCCGCGGTCGCCTCGACGCCCTGGCCCGCCAGCGCCGCGAGCTCCTCGAGCGGCACGTCCTCCTTGGTCAGCTGCGGGTCGCCGAGCACCGCCACGTCGAGGCCCGTCGCGCGCAGCCGCGCGACCATCCGGTGGCCGTGGTACTCCGCGTCGCCTCCGGTGAGCCGGTCGGCCAACACGCCGGCCTGCTCCCACGCCGGCGGGACGAACCCGGTGGTACGCCGCCCCACCTGCGCGCAGTCGCCGACCGCGAGCACGCGCTCGTCATCGACGGAGGCGAGGGTGGTATCGACCAGCACACCACGGCGTACGGTGAGGCCGGCGCGGCGCGCCAGGCTGACGCTGGGCCGGCCGCCGGCGGTGAGCACGACCAGGTCGGTGTCGAGGGTGTAGCCGTTGTCGAGCTGCAGGCCGGCGTCGGTGAGGCGGACGGCGCGGGCGCCGGTGTAGACCGTCGTGCCGAGCCGCTTGAGGCTGCGCTCCAGGATCCTGCCGGCCTTGCGGTCGACGTGGCTGCGCAGCAGGTGCTCGGCGCCCTCGACGATCTCGGTCTCGACGCCGCGTACGCTCAGCGCGCGGGCGACCTGGAGGCCGAGCAGGCCGCCACCGACGACCACGGCCCGCTGCGGCCCGCCGGTGAGGGCGGCCAGCAGCCGGTCGGTGTCGGCCAGGCTGCGGAAGGCGTGCACCTTCTCGTGCAGCCGGCCGTCGACCTGCACCAGCCCCCGGATCGGCGGCAGCGTCGGGATGCTGCCGGTGGCGAGCACGAGGTGGTCGTACGCCACCCGCTCCCCCGAGGCGAGCTCGACCTCGCGCTCCTCGCGGTGCACGTCGACCACGCGGGTGCCGAGCCGCAGGTCGATGCCGTGCTCGGCGTACCACTCCGGGGACCGCAGCGTGATCGCCTCGGGCCGGTGGGTGCCCTCGAGCACGGCCGAGAGCAGGATCCGGTTGTACGGCGCGTGCGGCTCCTCCCCCAGCACCGTGACCCGGTCACCGGCCCCGCGTGCGACCAGCTCCTCGACCAGCCGCACGGCGGCCATGCCGTTGCCGACGACGACGATCCGGCCGCCCTCGGGGATGGCCGCGGGCGTCGGCACAGAGGAGGTCATCATGCCGCCATCGTGGTCGCGGGTCGTTTCACCGCGGGGCACGCGCTCCGCACGGCGGCGTCAACTCCTCCTCACCGCCTCACAGCCGCGCTACGGCCGCGCCACGCGGGCCGCCCGGACGATGCCGCGGCCGGCGATGCGGGTGACGTACCGGGGCGAGGGGCGGTGGCCGTACTCGATGGTGGTGGCGGTGCCGTGCCGCCGGAACCGCTTGTTGTACCACCCGGTCATCGTCGGGCTGACCTTCCCCGAGGGGGTGCCGACGCCGAGGTGGCGGCGCGGCAGGCGGAGGTTGCGGGCGAGCCGCTTCTCCCAGCGGACGTCGATGCCGTTGATGCCGACGGCGTGCAGCGGCTGGTGGATCGAGGCGACGTAGTCGGGCTTCACCCGTCGCAGAAACCGCATCAGCGCCCGCGTCTCCGGCTCGCTCGCGGGCCGCGGCCCACCCCAGTAGCGGCCCCGGTCGGAGCCGGTCCAGCCGCTGGTCGGCCAGTTGCGGTTGAGGTCGACCCCGTGCGCGTTGCCGCGGGTGCCGGCCCGGTTGCCGTCGGGGTTGACCGTCGGCACCACCCAGATCCCGGCGCGGGCCCGGGGGCGTACGCGCGCGGCGACCCACCGGGCCGTGCGCGTGCCGGCCTTCTCGTCACCGTGCATCTGGCCGAGCACGACGAGCACCTGCCGCGGGTGCGCCGCACCGCGGTAGCGCGCCCAGATCCGCCGGCCCTGCACCGACCGGCCGATCACCTGCCGGGTGCGGACGAAGCGGCGCTCCTGGGCGTACCCGCCCGCCGGCGCGGTGGTCGCTGCGGTCGCGGTGGTCGCTGCGGTCGCCGGGGAGGTCGGCGGGGCCGCGAGGGTCAGGCCGGCGGCGACGAGGGTGCCGGTCGCCAACCGGGAGGTGAGTGCGGTCAGTGAGGTCCCGAGCATGGCCGGCACGCTAGCTGCTCACACCTCCCCGTGGGTGTCCGTCGGGGGTCGAGGTCCGATGTATGGCGCGAAGCGTCCGCTTCTCGGGGGTCTCGATACGCCCGGACCATGCTCGCTTCGCTCCCGGTCCGGGCTACTCGACCACCGGAAACCGCCCCGGCTCGACCCCATCCGCTGGTCGAGTAGCGCGGGCGAGCGCCAGCGAGACCGCGCGTATCGAGACTGTGAGGATTCCCTTCGCAGCCTGATGGTGCTGGGCTGTTGCCTGGTGACCGCGGCGTGACTCATATCGAGACTGG
>Ga0164243_10016737_pt1 | contig 10029 bp, 9 predicted proteins | sample OricompcompostOP_FD_108781 | JGI IMG/M metagenome (GOLD analysis project Ga0164243, IMG submission 108781) | Organic Plus compost microbial communities from Emeryville, California, USA - Original compost - Organic plus compost (OP) | ecosystem: Engineered > Solid waste > Mixed feedstock >... | reverse complement strand
GGGCCGCTCGGCGAGCAGCGCCAGCAGGGCCGCGCGGACGTTGCCGCGCCGGGTGCGCCGCCCGCGCCCGCCCCGTCCGCGTCCCCCGTGGGGCCCGAAGGGTCCGGGTCCGTGCCCCCAGGGGCCGAACGGCTCCCCGCGACGGTTACGGCGTGGCTCTTCGCTGAAGGGTGGATGGTGTCTCATCGCGTACGTCCTCTCCTATGATCGGTTGCGATGCATTAACGATATATCGTCAATCGCTCGCGATGCAACACCGAGCGTCGGGCAATTTATTCATGGAGTGATGAATTAAAGCGGGCGGATGCCCCTACGGGCATGCCGAACTGGGAAAACTCGGCCTCAGGCAGGCCGGTGAAGGCGGCTCAGGGAGCGGCCAGCTTGAGGTTGTCCAGGATGACCTTGGCGGCGTTCCGGTCGTTGTTCTCCTTGACCCGGATCCACGCCCCGAACGTGCCGCTGCTGTGCCGCAGCCCGATCTCGACGACCGTCGGGGTGCCGACCCGGCACCGGGTGAACCGGGTGATGGTGCCGGTCAGCGACTTGTCGGGCGAGGTGTAGTTCTCGGGGGTCCCCTTGGTGCACTGCGGGTGCCCGGTGGCGCTCGGCGGCGGGAGCTTCCCGTTCGCCACGTCGGTGGTCAGGCCGATGAAGACACCCGGGGTGGGTCCGTCGCCCAGGAAGTTGGCGACGCTCGGGGTGGCACGGAGCACCGGGCGCCGCTGCTGGTCGCTCAGCCCGACCGTGGTCGGCGCCCAGGTGGACTCCTGGCCGCGCGGCCAGACCTTCGGCACCGCCGTCCTGATCTTCCCGCTCGCGTCGGTCATCTGGACGAAGTCCGCCGGGATGACGGGCTTCTTCGGCGGCGGTGGCGGCTCGTCGCCGCCGCGCAGCAGCCCGATGCCGAGGAACAGCCCCCCGATGAGCACGAGGGCGATGACCGCCGCGCCGATGATCAGCGGGGTCCTGTTCCCGCCGCCGGACGTTCCGGGAGGGGCCTCGTGGCGTCCGCCGGGCCGCGACCCGGCTCCGCCGCCGGAGGGGATGAGCTTCTTGAGCCGTGCCAGAAGGCCCTCCGAGGGCGTTCCGGTGCCGCTCGACGGGGTCGAAGCGGAAGGTGACCCCTGGAAGGGAGCCCCCTGATAGGGAACCCCTTGGCCGGGCGGCCCTTGCGTTGGCCCCTGCATCGGACCCTGCGGCGGACCCTGTGGTGGACCCTGCGGCGGGCCCTGTAGCGGACCCTGCGGCGGGCCTTGCGGTGGACCCTGTGGTGGGCCTTGGGGCGGTCCTTGAGGGGGGCCTGGGGGAGGCCCCTGCGCGGCCCCCTGGAGAGGGAAGATCGCCGTCTTGCTCTCCGCGCTCACCCGCGGAGGCGGAGGCTGCTGCGAGGACGGCGGCCCCCCGTACTGGCTCGGGTGGTCCACGACCGTCTGGGACCCGTCGTCGAGCACCGTCTGCGCGTGGTCCTGTCGCTGGTCCTGCCGCGCCTGGAACTGGGCGGTACGGATGTCGTCCTCCAAGCCTTGCGGAGGATCCTCCTGCGTCGAAGGCTCCGGCTCCACGGGGCGGGGAGGCGGCCCCTGCGAGTACTGGTAGTCCTGCCCCTGAACGGACGGGGGCGGACCGGGCCGGCCCTGCCCGCGGTCCATGGGCCCCGGCCCCTGCGCGTACGCCTGGGAGGGGTCGGCCGGATAGAACCGGTCCTGCACCGTCGGTTCGACCTCGGCGGGAGCGAGCACGTCCTGAGCGCCCGCGGCGGCACCGGCGGCGTGCCGCCCCGGCAGCGTGGTGGGACGCAGGGTCGCCAGCGCCTCGGCGAACGCCTCCGCGGTCGGCCAGCGCTTCTCCCGCTCCACCTCCATCGCGCGCAGCACGACCTGGTCGACCGCGGGCGAGACCCCTTCACGGATCATGCTCGGCGCCGTCCGCACGGGCGGCGCCCCCGGGGGACGGCCCGTGATCATGTGGTAGGTCAGGGCGCCGAGCCCGTACACGTCCGCCCGCACGTCGAGGCCGCCACCGAAACGGGCCTGCTCGGGCGACATGTAGCCGGGCGTGCCGACCGGCAGGGTGAACGCGCCGGAGGCGTGCGCCAGCGCCTTCGCCAGCCCGAGGTCGGCGATCAGCAGCCGCTCCCCGCCCTCCGGGGTGGACTGGAAGAGCACGTTGGACGGCTTGAGGTCGCGATGGATCACCCCGAGCCTGTTGATCACCTCGACGCCGTACGCGATTTCCTCGGCGAGCGCAAGGGCCTCGGAGACCGGAAGTGGCCGTTCGCGCATCCGGTCGGCCAGCGTTCCGCGGTCGGCGTAGGACATGACGAAGTACGGCCGCCCGTCCGGCAGCTCGCCGATGTCGTGGACCCGCACCAGCCGCGCCGAGTCGGCCCGGCGCAGGATGCGTGCCTCCTCCAGGAAGCGATTGCGCACGTCGAGGTCGTCGATGAGGCTCCCGGACAGCACTTTGATCGCGACATGGGAGTCGAGCGCTTCGTCGTGGCCGAGCCACACCGCGGCGAACGCGCCTGATCCCAGGACGCGATCGATGCGGTAACGGCCGACGGTCGGAGGGAAGGACACTCCCGTATCATGCCCAACAAACGGGGAGTGTGCGCAGACGAGCATGGGGCGGCGCGATGGCATTCGATGAGCGGACCGAGGAACTGGCGGTCAAGGCCGCTCAGGGCGACCAGGCCGCCCTCAACGAACTGCTCGGCAAGATCCAGCCCGACGTACTGCGGCACACCTCGCGCTTCCTGCCCTGCCGGCAGGACGCCGAGGAGGCTTGCCAGGACGCGTTGCTTCAGGTGGCGCGGAACATCCACCGATTCGAGGGCCGGTCGAGGTTCAGCACGTGGCTGCACGTGGTCGTCGCCAACTCGGCCCGTTCCACGTACCGCTCGCTCAAGCGCCGCTCGGTCGAGCAGGCAGGCGAGCTGCCCCAGCAGCGGCCCGACCCGCGCCGCACGAGCGTCATCGCGGGCTCGCGCGTGGACATCCTGGACGCGATGGAGGACCTGGAGGCCCGCAAGCCCGACCTGATCCAGGCGCTGGTGCTGCGCGACGTCTCCCAGTTGGAGTACGCCGAGATCGCCGAGCAGCTCAACCTGCCGCTGGGCACGGTCAAGTCGCGCATCCACGAGGCCCGCAAGCAGGTCCGCCAGACCCTGGGCGAGTCCTACACCTGACCCGGTCCGGCAGGGTTCGACTTGGGTGGCGCGCGAGCCAGACCGATGTGATCCCCTCAGTCGAGCGCCGCGAGCTGGTCGGCGAACCATTGCCTGGGCGGAAGCGCTGTCGCCGCCGCCGCCAGGCCCTCGCGCCGGGCCGCGCATTCCTCGCGTGGCATCAGCAGTGCCCGGTGGATCGCCTCGGCGGTCTGCGACACGTCGTACGGGTTGACCAGGAGGGCGTGGTCGGCCAGTTCCGCCGCCGCCCCCGCCTCCCGTGACAGCACCAGCGCGCAGCCGTTGTCCGACACCACCGGGGCCTCCTTGGCGACCAGGTTCATCCCGTCCCGGATGGGGTTGACCAGCAGGACGTCCGCCATCCGGTACGCGGCGAGCGAGCGCGGGAAGTCGTCGTTCACCTGGAGGATCAGCGGATTCCACCCTGGGGTGCCGAACTCCTCGGTGATGCGCGCCGCCGCCTCCCGCACGGCCTCGGTGTACTCGCGGTACTCGGGCAGGTCGTACCGGGACGGGTAGGCGAACACCAGATGCACCACCCGGCCCCGCCACTCCGGGTGGTTGACCAGCAGCTCCCGGTACGCGGCCAGTCCCCGCACGATGTTCTTCGACAGCTCGGTGCGGTCCACGCGCACGATCAGCCGACGGTCGCCGACCTGCGCGCGCAGCGCCTCCAGGCGCGCGGCGACGTCGGGTTCGGCGGCGCGACGGCGCAGCGCGTCCCCGTCGATCCCGAGCCCGTGCACCCCGACCGTCGTGACATGGCCGCCGCGGGTGACCGTACCGGCCACGCGGTCGACCTTGGCGCCGGGCAGCAGCGCGCAGCAGTCCAGGAACGCCTGGGCCCACCGCTCGGCGAGGAAGCCGGCGTGGTCGGCGCCCAGGATGCCGTCCAGCACCCGCTCGCCGAGGTCGTCGGGCAGCAGCCGGTAGTACTCGGGCGGTGCCCAGGGCGTGTGCGAGAAGTGCGCGATCTTCAGGTCGGGACGGCGGTCGCGCAGCATCCGCGGCGCCAGCGACAGGTGGTAGTCCTGGATCGCGGCCTTGGCGCCCGCCGCGGCGTCCCTGGCCAGCGCGTCGGCGAAGGCGGCGTTGTACGCCTCGTACGACTGCCAGTCGCGCCGTGACCGGGCGTCGAAGTGCGGCATGCTCGGCGTGTCGTACAGCAGGTGGTGGACGAACCACAGCGTCGCGTTCGCCACGGCGTTGTACGCGCGGTGGAAGGTGGCGGCGGGGATGTCCAGCATCCGCACGGCCGCGCCTCCGATGTCGTGCCCGTCCAGGTCGAGCCTGCCGTCCGGCGCGCGCCGCGCCGCCTCCCGGTCGCCGTCCCCCAGCGCCGCGCACACCCACAGCGCTTCCGGGCCGTCCTGGGCCGCCCCGGAGCGCCGGCCGTCCGCCTGCGCGGGGCCGCCGGTGACCGCGGCCAGGCCGGACACCAGCCCGCCGCCCCCGCGCCGCATGGTCAGCGTCCCGTCCCCGGAAAGCGAGAAGGACACCGGCCCGCGGTTGGACGCCACCAGCACTTGGCTCATAGGGGAAGGGTCTCAGTTGGTGGACGGGCGCATCAAAGTGACCCGGGGGGAACCGGTATGTCCCCGTCCGGTCTTAAGGAGCGGCCCCGCGAGGCACACCCGAGGGCCGCCGGTTAGGCGGGACGGCGCCGGGTACCAGGCGCGGATGAGCAGGTCCGAGACCACCATCACGGTCCTCGTCGCCGGGACGGCCAACCTCGTCCTCGCCATCACCAAGATCTTCGCCGGGGTGCTGTCCGGGTCGAGCGCGATGCTGGCCGAGGGCGCGCACTCGGTCGCCGACACCCTCAACCAGGTGTTCCTGCTGACCTCGCTCCGGCGCAGCGCGCGGCCGCCCGACCGGCTGCATCCCTTCGGGTACGGCAACGACCGCTACTTCTGGTCCCTGCTGGCCGCGTTCGGGATCTTCGTCGCGGGCGGTGGCTACTCCATCTTCGAGGGCGTCCTCGCCATCACGGGACGCGAGGCGGGCGGGGAGAAGGTCTGGCTGGCCTTCACCGTGCTGGGCATCGCGGCCCTGCTGGAGGGCACCTCGTGGGTACGCGCGGTCATCCAGGCGCGCAAGGAGACGCGGGACGGGCAGGATGTCCTGGACCACGTGCGCCGCACCCCCGACGTGACGTTCAAGGCGGCGCTGCTTGAGGACAGCGCCGCGATGATCGGGCTGGCCCTCGCCGCCGCCGGGCTGGGCCTGCGCGAGCTCACCGGTTCCCCGCTGTGGGACGGCGCCGCCTCGATCCTGATCGGCCTGCTCCTGGTCGGCGTCGCGATCGCGCTCGGCAGGGACAGCCGCAGCCTGCTGATCGGCCAGTCGGTGGCGCCGGAGATCCAGCGCGAGATCAGTGCCGAGATCGTTTCGGCGCGCGGCGTGACCGGCCTGGACGAGCTGTTCACCATGCATTTCGGACCGGACGAGGTGCTGGTCGCCGCGAAGGTCCACTTCTCCGACGACATCAGCGCGGACGAGGCCGAGGACGTCGCGGGCGAGGTGGAGCGGCGGCTGCGCGAGCGCATCCCGATCGTCCGGCATGTGTTCCTCGACCCGACGCAGCACGAACCCGGGCGCGCGGTGACGCGGCGCCGCCGCGCGATGTTCCGCCGCCAGGGCAACTCGCTGGCCGGCCCCTCCTGACCGGGCGCGTCGCCGGCGATCGGGACGGATCGGAATCCAGTGCATGATCAAGACGGGACGCGGGTAAGGTCTCAGCAGCCGGGACCCTGCTGTCCGCCAACCGGGCAGATCAGGTAAAGTCACGCATACGCCGCACACGTTCGGATCGTTCGTTCCGAGGGGCGCGGGGAGCACGGCGGCCTTGGCCGCTCTCCCAGCTCAGCCCCCGCAGACAACTTCATATCGCTCATCCAGAGGGGTGGAGGGACCGGCCCTGTGAAGCCCCGGCAACCACCTGGTTCGTACGCGCTCGCGATCCTGCGAGGCCGACCGGGAAATGGTGCCAACTCCGGCCTGTGACCAAGGTGGCACAGGGAAGATGGGGAGAAAGGCCTCGCTTCATGGCAACCACGCCTGCCGACAACGGATACACCTCCTCCGCCGACCTCGGCCCCGCGACCGCACTGACGTGCCGGGAGTGCGGGCACAGCAGGGAACTCGGCCCGTACTACGCCTGTGAGCAGTGTTTCGGGCCGCTGGAGATCTCCTACGACTTCGGCGGCGTCACCCGCGAGTCCATCGAGGCGGGTCCGCGCAACATCTGGCGGTACCGGGGGCTGCTGCCCGTCCCGTCCAACGTGGCGGAGACGCCCAACACCGAGCCCGGCCTGACCCGTCTCGTGCGGGCCGACCAGCTCGCGGAGTCGCTGGGGCTGCAGCGGCTGTGGGTGAAGGACGACAGCGGCAACCCGACGCACTCGTTCAAGGACCGGGTCGTGGCGGTGGCGCTCGCGGCGGCGCGCGAACTCGGCTTCAAGGTGCTGGCCTGCCCGTCCACCGGGAACCTCGCCAACGCCGTGGCCGCGGCGGCGGCGCGGGCGGGGATCCGCAGCGCGGTGTTCGTCCCCTCCGACCTGGAGGCGCAGAAGATCATCACCACCGCGGTGTACGGCGGGCTGTTCGTCACCGTGGACGGCAACTACGACGACGTCAACCGGCTCGCCTCGGAGATCGCCGGCGAGGAGGAGGACTGGGCGTTCGTCAACGTCAACGTGCGGCCGTACTACGCCGAGGGCTCCAAGACCCTCGGGTACGAGATCGCCGAGCAGCTCGGCTGGCGGCTGCCGGACCAGATCGTGATCCCGGTGGCGTCCGGCTCCCAGCTGACCAAGATCGACAAGGCGTTCCAGGAGCTGATCAAGCTGGGGCTCGTCGAGGACAGGCCCTACCGCGTGTTCGGCGCCCAGGCCGCCGGCTGCGACCCGGTCGCGGCGGCGTTCAAGGCCGGGCACGACGTGGTCCGGCCGGTCAAGCCGTCGACGATCGCCAAGTCGCTGGCCATCGGCAACCCGGCCGACGGCCCGTACGTCCTGGACGTCGTCCGCCGCACCGGCGGGGCGGTCGAGGACGTCACCGACGAGCAGGTGGTCGAGGGCATCCGGCTGCTGGCGGCCACCGAGGGGATCTTCGGCGAGACCGCGGGCGGCGTGACCGTCGCGACGCTCCGCAAGCTGGTGGAGGCGGGCGCGCTCGACCCGTCCGCCGAAACGGTGATCATCAACTCCGGGGACGGCCTGAAGACCCTGGACGCGGTCTCCTCGCAGGTGGCGCCGAGCGCGAACATCCCCCCGTCGCTGGACGCCTTCCGCGCCGCGGGCCTCGCCTGACCCGCCACGACTCCGAGTAGCCAGACAGCCACAGCACAGCATCCCTTGGAGCCAGCAATGAGCACCGTGTCCGTACGGATCCCCACGATCCTCCGGAGCCTGACCGGCGGCGAGTCCGAGGTCAAGGCCGAGGGCGCCACCCTGCGCGCCGTGGTGGCCGACCTCGACGCCAACCACCCCGGCATCGCCGCCCGGGTCCTGGACGACAACGGCAAGATCCGGCGCTTCGTGAACGTGTACGTGGGGGACGAGGACGTCCGGTTCGCCGAGGGCCTGGACACCCCCACGCCCGAGGGCACCCAGGTCTCGATCATCCCGGCCGTCGCCGGCGGCTGATCGCCGTCCTCCCGGGTGTTCTCGGGATGATCAACCCGAGAACACCCGGGGAAATGGGCTTTTGTCCTGCTAAACAGGGGTAAAGGCCCAGCATGGGGATTGCGGAGGAGATCGCGGAGACGGTGGCGGCGCATCCCAGTGTGGCCCTGATCGAACCGATCGGCTCGCGCGCGCGAGGCACCGCGACCGAGCTGTCCGACTGGGACTTCCGGGTCACCACCGACGACTTCGGGCAGGTGGCCGCCGATCTCCCCGGCATGGTCGCCCCGCACGGGCCGCTGGCGGCCCAATGGGACCCGCTGGGCGACGTCGAGAGCTACCTGCTCATCTTTCCCGGCCCGGTGAAAGTGGACCTGATCTTTCCCGAGATGCCGCGCAGCCGGAACCGGCCGTGGCGCGTGGGGCCCGACACCCTCGCGGCAATGGACGCTCACTTCTGGGACTGGTCATTGTGGCTGGTGAGCAAACGCCGGCACGGGATGACCGATCGCGTGCGGGGCGAACTGCTCAAGATGAGCGGGCACCTTCTGCGGCCACTCGGAATCGACATCCTTCCGCTCTCCCTGGAAGAGGCGGCGGACCGTTACGTGCGCGCCCGGGACCGCCTGGAGACGCGTTATGGGACGCGCATATCCCGCCGCCTGGAGGAAGAAGTCCTGCCTCTGGTACGAGAGTCGCACCGTGACCATTACCGGCCGTCCGGTCTTCCGTCATAGGGACTGTCCGTCCCCTCGGCCCGCCTATATCGTCGATCCCGATCATGCCGCGTCGACCTCGTCACGGGCCCACCGCAGGGACGTGGAGACACGGCCGCTGGTCGGCGGGCCTCGCGGTAGAAGGGGTGTGGCCCGAAGTACCAAACCGTGGCGCGACCACGTACGAGCGGCAGGTTTCGTATGGCGCAGGGCACAGTCAAGTGGTTCAACGCGGACAAGGGCTACGGCTTCATCGCGGTGGACGGTGGCCGGGACGTCTTCGTCCATTACTCGGCCATTCTCATGGACGGCTATCGCAGCCTTGAGCAGGGGCAGCGGGTGGAATTCGAGATCACCCAGAGCGACCGGGGCCCCCAGGCCGACTCCGTGCGCACCATCTGAACGACGGGCGCACGCGGACCTCGCGCCGCGTTCAGCGGCGGACGACCGGAGCCTGCCGGTCGATCTCACGCCCGAGCGTGAGCACCATGTCCTCGAAGGCATGGTCGCCGTACCGCTCCTTGAGCGCCCCGTAGACGCCCTTGCGGGCGGCCTCGCGCAGCATCCGGCTCAGGACGCTGTGATCGACCGGACGCCCGGCCTCAAACTCGTCATAGGCGTGCCGGGACGCCCGCAGCAGCTCGGGATGCGATGCCGACTCCGAAAGAATCATGCCTGCGGCGCTCTTGAGGTCCATCGGCCCAGTCTAGGGACGCCGAGTGACTCAGACCGTGAGCCGCACACCGGGGCCACCTGCTGGAAACGTTGACCGGCACACGCCGGCCCTTCGGCCCGCCGGCGTGGGACCGGCGCCCGCGTGGGCGGTGCGGAGGCGCGAAGCCCTGCCCTTGATGAAGGCCAGCCGCCCGCCTCGGGCTGGGGCCGGAGCGCCTGTAGGGCCTGCGGCATGCGTGCTTACGCTCTGGCCGAACGGCGGTGTCCCGGCGGCCGACGTGGCGGCGCGGGCCGGTCGTTCGGTGGCTATGCTCCAAAGCACGCATGTGCACTGCATTGACGGTGATGAGGAGATCTTGAACCGGCGCGGAGAGGCGGCGCCGGGAACCCCGAGCACGCCGTCAGCGGCACACGCCGGGGCCGTCTGCTGGGGGTGTTTTCCCAGGTCAGGCCAAGTCTGGGTAGATGGGGGACATACCTCTCGGCCGGGGCGTACGACGCTTGCACTCGACCGGGTAGAGTGCTAAAAAGCGATTGGCACTCTGCTGTGGAGAGTGACAATCCCACACAGTCTGGATCGGGGCGATGAGGTCTCAGCCGGCGGCGGAATGGCAGCCGCCGGGGGAGGCCGTCCGTCGCGGGCGTCGGCTCGGTCCATCATGGCCGTCTTGTTCCGGGAGGACTGGAGCCTATGGCTGCAAAGATGATCGCGTTCGACGAGGAGGCCCGCAGGGGTCTCGAGCGCGGGATGAACCAGCTCGCCGATGCCGTGAAGGTGACCCTTGGTCCCAAGGGCCGCAACGTGGTGTTGGAGAAGAAGTGG
>Ga0164243_10016733_pt1 | contig 10030 bp, 10 predicted proteins | sample OricompcompostOP_FD_108781 | JGI IMG/M metagenome (GOLD analysis project Ga0164243, IMG submission 108781) | Organic Plus compost microbial communities from Emeryville, California, USA - Original compost - Organic plus compost (OP) | ecosystem: Engineered > Solid waste > Mixed feedstock >... | reverse complement strand
GCCGGCGCGGGCGTCGCGGATGGTCTCGCCGTCGATCTCCAGGATCAGACGCAACACACCGTGTGTGGACGGGTGCTGCGGGCCCATGTTGATGACCATGTGGTCACCCTCGACGGCCGACGTGTCGATCGAGTCCCAGTCCTGGCCGGTGACGGTGAAGACCGTGCCCTCCGTGGTCTCGGTCGCGCCGGCGTACGGGTCGGTGGTGGTCACGAGTAGTTCCTCCTCTGATCCGGAGGTGGCACGGTCCCGCCCTTGTATTCGACGGGGATGCCGCCGAGCGGATAATCCTTGCGCTGCGGGTGGCCCGGCCAGTCATCCGGCATCAGGATGCGGGTCAACGCGGGGTGACCGTCGAACTGGATGCCGAACATGTCCCACGTCTCGCGTTCATGCCAGTCGGCCGTCGGATAGATGGACACGACGCTGGGCACGTGCGGATCGTCATCGGGGGCCGTGACCTCGAGACGGATGCGCCGACCGTGCGTCATCGACGTCAGGTGATAGGCGACGTGCAGTTCACGGCCCGTCTCGTGCGGATAGTGCACACCGCTGATGCTGGAGCAGAACTCGAAGCGCAGCGATTCGGCGTTGCGCAACTGCGTGACGACTTCGAGGATCGACGCGCGACGGATGAAGAACGTAATCTCGCCGCGATCGATCACGATCTTCTCGATCGCGTCCGGCGGGGCCAGACGCTCCAGGTCATCGGCGACCTGGTCGAACCAGCCGCCGTACGGCTTCTGCGCCGCGCCCGGCATGACGATCGGGCGCACCAGTCCGCCGAAACCGCTGGTGTCACCGGTGTCGTGGGCACCGAACGCGCCGGACCGGGTGTCGATGACCTCGAGCTCTTCGACCCCGGCAGGGACGACGTCCCGACTCACGTCCTGGGTCTTCGACTCCTCCTCGCTCATCTCATCAAGCCCTTCATGGCCGAGGTGGGTTCGGCGATGAGTGCAGCGCGTTCCTCCGAGGCGATCTCGACCTGGCGGTGCGCGCCGAGTTTGGTGTGCTGGACCTGGTCGTGCAGTTTGAGCACAGCGTCGATCAGCATCTCGGGGCGCGGCGGGCAGCCGGGCAGGTACATGTCGACGGGCACGACGTGGTCGACGCCCTGGACGATCGCGTAGTTGTTGAACATGCCGCCCGAACTCGCGCACACACCCATCGCGAGCACGTACTTCGGATTGGCCATCTGGTCGTAGATCTGCCGCAGGACCGGTGCCATCTTGTTGCTGACGCGGCCAGCCACGATCATCAGATCAGCCTGACGCGGGCTCGGCCGGAAGACCTCCATGCCGAAGCGCGAGGAGTCGAACCGGGGCGCACCGAATGTCATCATCTCGATGGCGCAGCAGGCCAGTCCGAACGTCGCGGGCCAGAACGACGCCTTGCGCATGTACCCGGCCAGCCCCTCGACCGTGGTCAGCAGGACGCCCGAAGGCAACTTCTCTTCTAGTCCCATTCCAACCCTCCGCGACGCCAGACGTAGGCGTAGGCGATGAACACCGTGACCATGAAGACCGCCATCTCCGCCAGGGCGAACCAGCCGAGCGAGTCGAACGCGACCGCGAACGGGTACAGGAAGATGATCTCGATGTCGAAGATGATGAACAGCATCGCGATGATGAAGTAGCGGATCGAGATCTTGCCGCCGCCCTCGGGCAGCGGGCTTGGCTCGATACCGGATTCGTAGCGGTCCAACTTGGCCCGGTTGTACCGCTTGGGGCCGGTGATGCCGGCCATCACGACGCTGAAGACGGCGAATCCCGCGGCCAGGACGCCCAGCGCGAGGATCGGTGTGTAACTGTTCACCGTGACCTCCCTCGTGCGCTTGTGAACGGATTCACAACGTGCTTCGCGTCACACGATACGCCCTGGGATCGCGGCCTGTAACTTAGGCCACACTAAGTCTGACGTGACGGAGGAGCGGAGCATGGACGGGTATCGACGGCCACCTCTGGACACTGCCGAGTTCCGCGACGCCGCTGGCACGCCGATCCCCTACGGGCAGCGCTACTGGACCGTTGACGTCGAACCACCTGAGAACGCCTACGGACGCTGCGCGCACCCCGAGCGATTCGAGCCGGTCGTCCAGATCGGTCACGCGCTGATCGACCACCTGACGGCGACGTACGACGTCCGGCGCGAGGACGAGCGCGCTGGCGGCCGCCCTGTGGTGGTACTCGCACCCGCTGCGGGCGGAGGCGCGACGCTGCGGATCACCCTGCCGCTGCCGAGCCTGCCCGGTGTCGAGGTCCGGGCCGGATGGCGGTTCCGCGGCCTGTGGCCGGACTGCGGTTGCGACGCCTGTGACGATTCGGTGCCCGATCTGCTCGACGATCTGGAGGCCTCGGTTCTGACGATCGTCGAGGGCGGCATGTCGGAGTGGCGTAGTGGCCCTGATCCGGCGTCACCGCTGATCACCGATGACGCCGGCAATCCCATCGGCGACAGTCACGTGCCGTGGCGCGTCCATGCGAGGTTGGACGGTCGGCTCCGGACCGAGACAGGAGGCTGGTCCGAAGGCGAGCCCGATCCCGTCGAACTTCCCGACGAGCCGTTCCACTGGCCTGCCTGGCCGTTGCGGACCGCCTGACCAGGCTCAGTTCGCGCTGTCGGTGCGAGGTTCGTGGGTCACCGGGAAGTTCACGGAGGCCGCGATGAAACAGTTCTCGCCGGCTTCCTGATGGATCGCCTGAGCGGTGTCGATCATCGATGAGTCGGCCACCGTCACCCGAGGCCGCAGCACGACGCTCGTGAAGTGGCCTCCCTGGCCGACCTGCTCCATGACCCCGGTGGGACTGTCGGAGTACGCCGTCACCACGACGCCGTGGGTGACGGCCGAATGCAGATACGACAACAGATGACACTGCGCCAGCGCAGCGAGCAGCAGTTCCTCAGGGTTCCAGCGCGACGCATCACCCCGGAACGCCGGATCGGCCGAACCCAGCAGATCGGGTTTGCCGTCGGCCGTCAGCGTCACCTGACGGTCGTAGTCGCGATACCCGCTCGTGCCGGTGCCCCGATTCCCCTGCCAGACGATGTCCAGCCCGTACTGATGCTGCATGTCAGCGGGGCTTGAACGAGTGGTGGAGGGCGACGACGCCACCCGACAGGTTGTGCCAGTCGACCGCGCCCCAGCCGGCTGCGACCATGCGCATGGCCAGCGAGCGCTGATCGGGCCACGACCGGATCGACTCGGCCAGATAGACGTACGACTCCGGATTCGACGACACGGCACGCGCGAGCGCCGGCAGAGCCTGCATCAGGTAGTTGACGTAGACGGTGCGGAACGGCGCCCAGGTGGGGGTGCTGAACTCGCACACCACGATGCGACCGCCGGGCCGGGTCACGCGCAGCATCTCCTGCAAACCCGCGTGCGGATCGACGATGTTGCGCAGACCGAACGAGATGGTGACGGCGTCGAACGTGTCGTCGGCGAACGGCAACCGCGTGCCGTCACCGGCCGTGAACGGCAGGTCCGGGCGCGCCCGCTTGCCCACCTCGAGCATGCCGACCGAGAAGTCGCACGGCACGACGAACGCGCCAGCCGCCTCGAACGGACTCGACGATGTTCCGGTTCCGGCGGCCAGGTCGAGGATCGCCTCACCCGGTCGGGGCGCGATCAACTCGACGACACGTTTGCGCCAGCGGCGGTCCTGACCCATCGAGAGGACATCGTTGGTCAGGTCGTAACGCTTCGCGACGGTGTCGAACATGCGCGCGACATCGCGGGGATCCTTGTCCAGACCGGCTCGGCTCACCTGGTCACTGTGCCACGAGTAGGCTCGATCGTCGTGAGCAACCCCGCAGCCGGTGGTGACGATCCTGTCGTCGGCCCCCTTGTCACCCGCACTCTGCGGATCGACGATCCCGGTGCACTGATCTCGCTGTTGCCCGACAACGACGATCTGGTGTGGGTGCACAACGGTGACGGTCTGGTCGGCTGGGGTCGCGCGGCGCAGGTCGAGGTGTCCGGCCCGGACCGTTTCGCCGAGGCGCAGGAGTGGTGGGACACCGTCACGGCTTCGGCGGTCGTGCGCGACGACGTCGACCTGCCGGGCTCTGGACTGGTGGCATTCGGATCGTTCGCGTTCGCCGACGAGACCGCCGCCACCAGCACCCTGATCGTGCCGGAGATCGTGGTCGGACGGCGTGGTGACGATGCGTGGATCACGCTGATCGGCGCGGGGCTGACCGGCGCCCCGGAACTGACGACACACAAGCCCCGTCGGCAACAGGTGCCCGCATTCAGCGACGGCGCGGTCGACGGTGTGGCCTGGCAGCGGCTGGTCGCCGACGCCGTCACCCGCATCGACCAGGGAGACCTGGACAAGGTCGTCCTGGCGCGCGATCTGGTCGCGACGCTCGACGAGCCGTTGGACGTCCGCGCCCCTCTCACACGCCTGGCGACCGAGTACCCGGGATGCTGGACGTTCCACGTCGACGGCTTCTTCGGTTCGACCCCCGAGATGCTGGTGCGTCTGGAACGCGGCCTGGTCACGTCCCGCGTGCTGGCCGGCACGATCCAGCGCACCGGCGACGACTCGCACGACATGGCCCTGGCCGGCACCCTCGCGCAGTCCAGCAAGGATCTGGAGGAGCACGAGTACGCGGTGCGATCGGTCGCCGACGCACTGTCGCCGCACTGCTCGAGCATGAACGTGCCCGAAGCGCCATTCGTGCTGCACCTGCCCAATGTGATGCACCTGGCCACCGACGTCACGGGCGTCCTGCGTGGCGACGCCGGCGCCCTGATGCTGGCCGCCGCGCTGCATCCGTCCGCCGCCGTCGGCGGAACGCCCACCGAGGCCGCCGTGCGATTGATCAGCGACATCGAAGGACTCGACCGCGGACGCTATGCCGGCCCGGTCGGTTGGATCGGCGCCCGCGGGGACGGCGAGTGGGGCATCGGCCTGCGGTCGGCGACCGTGGACGCGTCCGGCACGACGGTCCGCCTGTTCGCCGGCTGCGGCATCGTGGCCGACTCCTCGCCCGCCGACGAACTCGCCGAGTCCGACGCCAAACTGATCCCGGTGAGAGACGCCCTCACCCCCTGACGTTTCATGGCGCTCGGGACGCATCGGTGGGTCGTTGGCCGCGGATGCATGGCATCGGACGTGGTCCGTGGTCGCCGAACCGGGCGAGGAGGACGCCGTGGGCCGAACAGGACACACACAGATACGTCAACACGAGCCCGTCCTACCGATAGATGTGGGCCTCGACGCTCAGGCCCAGGATGCGAGCGGCGAGAAGGCGGTGCAAGCCGTCGAGGTGCCACCAATCGCCCTCCCGGACGACGTCGGTGACCCGCACCGGCTTGATCTCGGCACCAGCGTGCAACTCTCGCACGTACCAGTTGATCTTGGCCGCGCCGACAGCCACCTGTTTGGTCATCACGACCGCGTGCGGAGCCAGCGTGATGGTCTCCTTGGCCGACGTCAATGACGTCCGGTCGCCGATGTCCAGCTTGCCGGCGTGGACGACCGCGAGCCACAGCAGCCGCCGCGTCGGCACCAGTCTGCCCTGGGTCAGACGCGTGAACGAGTCCAGCCGTTCCTGCGAGTCCTCGTCGAGGTTCGTGGGCGGATCCGCCAACTTCGGCCCGAGCTTCGGGAGGCGGACCACGAGCGTCAGCCCTGTCCGTACGGAGCGGGCGTGGGCCAGCGCGGGTCGAGGGCATCACCGGAGGACGTGCCGGTGAGTCGGCGCTTGATCCAGGGCGCAGCGTGCTCGCGCACCCAAGCGCCATGTGACAGCGGCCGGTGCTCGGTCACCTCCAGGCGTTCGAGCGCGTGGTCCACACCGAGCGCGTCGAGCACGGCCATCGCCATGCGCTGGTGTCCGGCGCTGGACATGTGCATGCGGTCCAGATCCCACAACCGGTCGTCGCGGTACTCCCGGAGCCGCCAGAAGTCGACCAAAGTCGCCCCGTGCCGCTCGGCGATCTCGCGCACGATCTCGTTGTAGATCGCGAAGCGTCCGCGCAAGGCCCCGAACACCGGATGTCCCCCGGGGTCGTACGCCGTGAACAGCACCACGGTCGCTCCCCCGCCGGACAGCCGCTCGACGGCCGCGTCGTAGTCGACGAGCAAGCCGTCGATGTCGACGCGCGGACGGAGCACGTCGTTGGCTCCCGCGTACAACGTGACCAGATCCGGTCTCATCGCCAGCGCCGGTTCGATCTGCTCGGCCAGGATCGGGCGCAACTTGCGGCCCCGGATCGCCAGATTCGCGTACTCGAACCCCGGCTCGCGGTCGGCCAACACGGCGGCGATCCGATCGGCCCAGCCCCGCACTTCGTTGGGCAGCGTCTCGTCGTGGTCACCGACACCTTCGGTGAAAGAGTCCCCCAGGGCAACGTAGCGGCGAAAGGTCACTGCGTCAGTTTATCGGTCGAGCAGGCTGTCGCGGTGGGCGATCGCGGCGGCCTCGGTGCGGCTGGAGGCGTTGAGTTTGGCCAAGATGTTGGAGACGTGCACCGAGACCGTCTTGGTGCTGATGAACAGGACCTTCGCGATCTCGCCATTGCTGCGGCCGAGCGCTACCTGCTGGAGAACTTCGCGCTCGCGCGCCGTCAGGTCGCCGGGAGCCGCAACGGCAACCGGACGCAGGGCCGCGATGTCGTCGAGCACGGGCTGGGCCCGCAGACGCAGCGCGACCTCCTCGGCCTGGTCCAGCAGCGTGGTCGCCTCGGCCCCTGGACCGAGCGCCTCGGCGAGCCGCACCTGGCTGCGCGCCACCTCGTAGGGCTGACCGTAGGAGTCGAAGCCGGCCAGGTCCCGGCGCCAGAGGTCGACGGCCTCGGCGCGCTGGGCACCACGCAGCCGGGCCAGCTCGGCAGCGGCGCGCGCACGCCAGGCACGTGCCTCGGGCCCCGCGTTGGGCCAGTGCTCCAGCACGTCGTCGAGTTCGGCGTCGGTCTGGTCAGCCCGTTCCAGGACGCGTTTGCGCTCCGCGGCATCGAGACTCCCGATGACCCGGCTCCACGAGGCCAGCAGGAGCGCGGTGTGCCGCAGGCGACCCAGGTTCAACGGTGTCTTCCATTGCTCGGCGAACACGACGGCGGCCTGGTCGTGGACGTACTCGGCCGAGACATGGTCCCCGGCCAGACCGTGCAGCTCGATAAGTGCTGCGGCCGAGTGGGACACGATCGAGATGTCCCGACGCCAGAACGCCTGGAGGCGGGGAGCCTCGTCGAGAGCCGTGAGGTCACCGCGCCCTGCCGCGATCAGGGTGCGCAGTCCCGACAGCATGGCTGCCGCCAGTCGTGGAGCCTCGGGACCGTGATCCAGCAGCGACGCCGCATCGTCCCAGGCCCCGCGGATGATGGCCGTGACCGCCGCGAAATGCCGGCCGTCGAATCCGTACGGCGCCCACGTGCGTCCGGTGCGCATCGCGGACACCATCGCCGACCGGAAGGTCTGCTCGGCGTCCTCCAGCAGACCGGCGGACTGCAGCACGAATCCCAGGTTGTGCAGTCCCCGCAGTTCGGTGAGGACGTCACCCTCGGCACGCGCATCGTCGATCAGTTCGGTGTAGCGCCGGCGCGCCTTGTCCAGATCCGCGGTACCGCTGCGCGCCGCGGCCCGCATGAGCGTGGTGTTGACGTCGGCGACCACATCGGTCATTTCGAGGGATTCGGCCATGGCCAACGCCTGCTCGCCGGCGGTGAGTGCGCTCTGGTCGTCGCCGACCGACAGCAGCACGAGCGCCCGCTTGGCCAGGGCTCGTGCTCGCAACGGCCGTGCCTCGTCGCCGACCAGCCGCAGGGCCTCGACGCTCGCGGCGTCGGCGGCATCGTCGTCATTGGCCAGGAACGACGTGTCGGCGACCGAGATGAGTAGCCGCACGCGGTCATCGGCCGGGGCGTCGGCCGGGAGCGTCTCGAGGTGGTCGCGCGCCAGGGACCAGGCACGATGCGGGTGACCGGCAGCCATCGTGGCATCGGCCGCCTCGATGACCAGTCCGACCAGATCGACGTCGTCGGGTGCGTACGCGACCAGCGACAACGCCTGCTCGAAGTGCCGGGCGGCCTCGTCGTGACCGGCGAGCCACACCGCCTCACGCCCGGCGTCGACCGATGCGGTGAACGCGCGGGCCAGGTCGCCCGCGCCCAGGGCGTGGTGGGCGACCACGGCGGCCGCGCTCTGCTCGATGCGTCCGGACCCGACCGCGTCGAGATACGCCGCGTGGATGCGACGGCGTTCAGCAGGGAGGAGATCATCGCGCACGGCCTCGGCCAACAGCGCGTGCCGGAACATGTACTGCTCGCCGCGGAGCGTCAGCACGCGATGGTCCAACGCCGCGCGTACACCTACGGCGACGTCACCGGGCGGAAGGTCGGCGACGGCCGCGAGCGTGTTGTCGTCGACCGGTCCGGCCGCACATGCCGCGACCCGGACGACGGCCCGGGCGGCGGCGTCCAGGCGGTCCAGCCTGACGAGCAACAGATCGGCCAGCGTGTCCGGGATGCGGGCGTCGGCGTCGGCCAGTCCGGCGTCGAGCAGTTCTTCGGCGTAGAACGCATTGCCTCCGGCACGGTTCACGACGGCACGGACGGCCGCCTGATCCAAGCGTCGCCCGGCTCGGCGGTCCAGCAGCGCGGCAAGGTCGATCTCGTTCAACGGGTCGAGTTCGACGCGCCGCACATCCGGCAGGCGTACCCACTCGGCGAGTGCTTCGCGCAGGGGGTGGCGGCGGTGCAGATCGTCGGCGCGGTAACTGACGACCACATGGACGTCGTGGGAGAACACGTATCCCAGCACGAACCGCAGAAGGCGCCGGGTGGACGGATCGGCCCAGTGTGCGTCTTCGATGACCAGCAGGAGCGGCCGCGAGGCGGCCAACTGGTCCAGGCCGGCCGCTACGGCGGCGAAGAGTTCGGCGCGGTCGGCGTGATCGGCGACGTCGCGCCACAGCAGCGGACCCAGGGCGGGCAGCGACGTGTTGAGGGCCGACTTCTCGGCCTCGGTGGCCGCGGCGAACGCCTCGACGAACGGCTGGAGCGGCATCACGCTGTCGCCGAGGTCGAGACAGTGCCCCACCAGAACCCGCTGGTCGGCCTCTCGGGCGTGCACGCCCAGCTCGCGCAGCAACCGGGTCTTACCGATGCCGGCGTCGCCGCCGACGATGACCGGACCGGTGGATCCGTCCGCGATTCCGGTGGCCTCGAGGAGGGCTCCGAGCTCTGCGGCGCGGCCCACCAGCGGTGGCAGTGATCGGTCGTCGGCCATGGACTCCATCATGGCCGACGGGTCCGACACTGCGGTGGTCATGCGCGGTGCGGCAGGTGCAGGCCGAACGTCAGCCGACGACGGCGGACCGGCCGCACCTCGCGGCCCGCTGCGCGGAAGCCGGCAGCTGCCCGAAGCCGGGTGCGGTGGTCATCACGGACGAACTCGAGTGGATCAACGATGAACATGCTTCGATCGTCGTCGTCTGAGGTACCCCCGCACATCGGAAGAATTCCCAGTGTTGGGGTCTGAGGCCGCACCACCGATCGCCGGGCCGGCGACCGGGATCGGGCTATTTGAGCGTCTGTTTGCCGCCGTGGAGCATCGTGACCAGTTTCATCGCCTTGGCGTCGGTCGCCTCGTCGCGGCTGAACGCGGTCAGCATCATCAGCGGCTTGAACTTCTGCCGCGTGATGGACTTGGCGTACGTGAACTCCTTGAGGCCGTCGGGGCCGTGGATGCGACCGAAGCCGGACTCGCCGACTCCGCCGAACGGCAGCGACGGAACGCCCGCGAACGCCGTGACCGAGTTGATCGACGTCATGCCCGACCGGATCTGCCGCGCGATCTCCATGCCGCGGCTCTTGGAGAACACCGCACCCGCCAGGCCGTACCGGGTCGCATTGGTCAGTTCGACCGCCTCGTCCATGCTCCTGACCGGATTGATCGCGAGCGTGGGACCGAACGTCTCCTCGGTGATCTCGGTGGAGTCCTCGGGCACATGCGTCAGGATCGTCGGCTGCACGAAGCGCTCGCCGACCGCATCCGGACCGCCGAGGGCGACATTG
>Ga0164243_10016731_pt1 | contig 10031 bp, 8 predicted proteins | sample OricompcompostOP_FD_108781 | JGI IMG/M metagenome (GOLD analysis project Ga0164243, IMG submission 108781) | Organic Plus compost microbial communities from Emeryville, California, USA - Original compost - Organic plus compost (OP) | ecosystem: Engineered > Solid waste > Mixed feedstock >... | reverse complement strand
CGCACGACGCGCTGGCCCTTGCGCGCCTCATGCACCATCAGCGCATTGATCTCGGACTGACTGACCGTATGGGCGCCCTTGGCCTTGCCGACATAGATGCGGCGGGCGTCGCGACGGCCCTGCGCCACCACAGCCTCCGGCACCAGCCGATCATAGATGATGACATCGGCTTCCTGCAGGATGCGCTGGGCGCGGAGCGTCAGGAGATCCTCGGCGCCCGGACCGGCGCCGACCAGCGAGACATGGCCGCCCAGATCGACGTCGATTTCCAGCGAACGGAGGGCCTCGAGTTCAGCCTCGGAAATGCGGCCGGCAAAGACTTTGGCGGCGACGGAGCCGGAGAAAAAATTTGCCCAGAAGCGCCGGCGTGGGCCGGAAGAGGAAAAACGGCGGATGACCCGGTCGCGGATGCGCTCGGCGAGGCCGGCGAGGTCGCCGAAGGAAGGTGAGAGCATGCCTTCGATGCGGGCGCGGACATGACGGGCGAGCACGGGGGCGACGCCTTCGGTGCAGACGGCGACCGAAAGAGGCGCGCGATTGACCAGCGAAGGGGTGTAGAAATCGCAGAGTTCCGGGCGATCCACGACATTGACCGGCACGCCGGCCTTGCGCGCGAGGGTCCGGGCCTCGGTGTCGATCGCCTCGTCGCCGCTCGCCGCGAAGACGAGGGCGGCGCCTTCGAGATCGGCCTCTTTCGGGAAGGGACCGCCCCATTCGCCGCCGGCAGCGATGAGATCGGCCCCGGCCTCGCGGCCGAGAGCCTCCGAAAAGACCACGATCTCGGCGCTGGTTTCGGCCAAAAGCCTAATCTTTGCAGCAGCTTCGCTGCCGCCACCGACGATCACGACACGCCGCCCCGCGACCTTGTGAAAGGCGGGGAAGACACCGAGCTTGCGGTGAGGATCGGACATGGCGGGACTCCGGGGCTTTGGGGACAACACTTAGAAAACCTTGAAGTTCAAGGCGAAGATCAAAGTTCCAATATCCGGGACAAGCGGAGAAAAACTATTCTAATCAAGCATTTCCCGGAAGGTCGCGGATCACGCCCGAAACGGCCGTGAGACGGGGTATCGGTACGGCGTGAAACACCCTGAAACGGCCAGTGAAACGGGGGCCGGGCACCGCTGTTTCAGGAGGCGTACACCGAGCGGGCGACGAAAGCCCTTGCGGCCGGGGCATGGCGATGTTTCCATGCGAGCATATCGCCTTCACCGCCGAGAGGAACGCCATGAAGCTCAGCGCGCGCAATGTGCTCAAGGGCAAGATCGTCTCCGTCACCAAGGGACAGACCACCGCCCATGTCCGGCTCGACATCGGCGGCTCGGTCGTCACCTCCTCGATCACCAACGAGGCGGTGGACGATCTCGGCCTGAAAGAGGGCGATACCGCCTATGCCGTGATCAAGGCGTCCGACGTGATGGTCGGCAAGGACTAGGAGGCTCCCCTGCCCAGCCAGAGCGACATCCGGCCCGGCGAGGTCCAGGTCGAACGGCCGTCGGGATTCGACGACGGGCTCTATTTCATCGGCGTCATCCATACGCCGTGGAAGAGCCGCGCCGAATGCCCCAAGCGCGGCGACCGCGAGAACGGCCCGGTCTGCCGGCTGCGGATCGACCCGCCCTGGCAGGCGGGACTGAAAGGCATCGAGCGCCACAGCCATCTGCAGGTGCTCTACTGGATGCACGAGGCGCGGCGCGACCTCGTGCTGCAAAGCCCGAAATCGGACGGCAACACGCAGGGCACCTTCTCGCTCCGCTCGCCGGTGCGGCCCAACCCGATCGCCTCGGCTATCATCACGCTGGTCGGGGTCGAGGGGCCGGAACTTCTCGTGCGCGGGCTCGACTGCATCGACGGCACGCCGCTGATCGATGTGAAGCCGGAATATTGCGACCACGATTGATGACGGACCTATCCGCCAGGCCGTTGCTTTCGTCCGCTCCCCGGCGCTCCGTGCTGGCGGGGCTTGCCGCCGCCTTCCTGCTCTTCGCCGGTGCGACGGCCCCTGCCCTCGCGCTCTCCCCGGACATACCGACCCGGACGATCACGGATTCCTCCGGGCGGACGGTCGAGATTCCGCAGCATGTCGGGCGCGTCTTCACCGCCGGGCCGCCCGCCGCCGTGCTTCTCTATGCGCTGAAGCCGGAGGCGATGACCGGCTGGGTGCGGCCGCCGCGCGCAGAGGACCTGCCCTTCCTCCTCGAATCCGTCCGCAGCCTGCCCGAACTCGGCCGGCTGACGGGACGCGGCGACACGGTGAACCTTGAAGTCCTGCTCGCCGCGAAGCCCGACATCATCCTCGATTTCGGCACGATCAGCGACACCTACCGCTCGCTCGCCGACCGGGTTCAGGAACAGACCGGCATTCCCTATCTGCTGATCGACGGCAGCTTCGCCAACACGCCGGCGGCGCTCCGCCTCGTCGGGGAGATCGTCGGCGCGGAGGAGCAGGCCGAAAGGCTCGCCGCCTATGCCGAGCGCACCTTCGCGACCGTCGACGCGGTGCTGGCCAAGGTGCCCGAGGACAAGCGCCCGCACGTCTATCTGGCGCGTGGGCCGGAGGGACTCGAAACCGGGACGCGCGGGTCGATCACCACCGAGATCATCGAGCGGGCGGGCGGCATCAATGTCGTCGGGCAGTCGGGCGGCGGGCTCGCCAATGTCTCGCTGGAGCAGGTGATCGCCTGGGCGCCGGATACGATCGTGACGCTCGGCAAGGCCTTCGCCGGGAACGCCGCCAAGGCGCCGGAATGGCAGGCGGTGCCGGCGGTGGCCAGCGACCGCATCTTCCGCGCGCCCGACCAGCCCTTCGGGTTCATCGACTCGCCGCCTTCGCTCAACCGGCTGATCGGCCTACACTGGCTGCTCCATGTCTTCTATCCGGACGCAGCGACAGGCGATCTCAAGGATGAGGTCCGCAGCTTCTACTCGCTCTTCTACCACCGGGAGCCCGGCGACGCCGAACTCGACCAACTCCTCGGCGGCTGAGCCGGCGGAACGCGGGCGGACGAGCGCGGTTCTCTGGTCACTGGCCCTGCTCCTCGTCGCGACGATCCTCGTCGCGGCGATGATCGGCCCCTATCCTATCCCGCTCGGCACCGTGCTCTCCGCGCTTGGCGGGCTGTTCACCGGCACGCCGCAGGCGGGGACCGAGGGCACCGTCCTCTTCAACATCCGCCTGCCCCGGATCGCCGCGGCGGCGATCGTCGGCGCGGCGCTCGCCGGAGCGGGCGCCGCCTATCAGGCGCTCTTTCGCAATCCGCTCGTCTCGCCCGACATTCTCGGCGTCTCGACCGGGGCGGGCCTCGGAGCCGTGCTCGGCATCCTTCTCGGCCTGCCGGTGCTGGCGATTCAGCTTTTCGGCTTCGGCATGGGGCTCGTCACGGTCGCCTGCGTCATGCTGCTCGCCGCCTCGCTCGGCCGGGAGAACCAGCTCCTCATCATGGTGCTCGCCGGCATCGTCATCGGGGCGCTGGCGAGCGCCGCCATCGCCCTCGTCAAGGTGATGGCCGATCCCTACGACCAGCTTCCCGCGATCACCTTCTGGCTCCTCGGCAGCCTTGCCGGCGTGAAGACCGCCGACCTTCTCGCCGTGCTGCCGGCGGTCGCGATCGGCACGATCCCGCTGCTGGCGCTCCGCTGGCGGATCGGCCTCCTCTCGCTCGGCGACGAGGAGGCGAAGACGCTCGGCATCGAGGTCGGGCGGCTGCGGCTGCTCGTCATCGGCGCGGCGACGCTGATGACGGCGAGCGTCGTCGCCATTTCAGGCGTGATCGGCTGGGTCGGGCTGATGGTGCCGCATATGGGCCGCTTCCTCGTCGGGCCGCGCTTCGACCGGCTGCTGCCGGTGAGCCTCCTCCTCGGCGCGAGCTTCATGGTGGCGGTGGACACGCTCGCCCGCACCATTGCGCTGATCGAGGTGCCGCTCGGCATATTGACGGCGGTGGTCGGCGCGCCGGTCTTCGTCTGGCTGCTGGCGCGCGGGAAAGCCTCATGGACGGAGTAGCCCGCATCGCCACGGAAGGCCTCGCCATCGGCTATGGCGGCAAGGCCGTCGCCTCCGGCATCGACCTCTCGGTCGGCCCGTCGGAAATCCTCTGCCTGCTCGGCCCGAACGGCTCCGGCAAGACGACGCTCTTCCGCACCCTTCTCGGCCTCATCCCACCAGTCGAAGGCCGGGTGCTGGTCGAAGGCAAGCCGCTTGCCGGCCTCTCGCGGCGCGAGACGGCGGAGGCGATCGCCTATGTGCCGCAGGCGCAGGTGAGCTCCTTCTCCTTCACGGTGATGGACCTCGTGCTGATGGGGCGGACGGCCCATCTCGGCCTCTTCGACCGGCCGGACCGCGCGGACCGCATCCGCGCCATGGAGGCGCTTTCCTCGCTCGGCATCGCGCATCTCGCCGAGCGCGACGCGACGCGGATTTCCGGCGGCCAGCGGCAGCTCGCGCTGATCGCCCGGGCGCTGGCGCAGGACGCCCGCACCATCGTCATGGACGAGCCGACGGCAAGCCTCGATTTCGGCAACCGGCTGCGCGTCCTCGACCATATCAAGAGGCTCGCGGCGGACGGGCTCGCCATCGTGCTCTCGACGCATGAGCCGGAGCACGCTCTGGCCGTCGCCGACCGGGTGGCGGTGATCGCGGAAGGAAAGCTCGCCGGATACGGCACGCCGGGGGAGATCGTCACCGCCGAGACGCTTTCGGCGGCCTATGGCGTCGCGGTGACGACGGAGACGACGCCCTCGGGGCGGCGGGTCGTGCTGCCGGCCGAGGGGCGGATGGGCTGAGGGCTGCAACAAACTCCGCTCATTCCCGCGCAGGCGGGAATCCAGATGGGACTTGCGGCATTTGAAGGGCGGCGGCGGATCATCCTTTGTCTTCGCCCGCTTCCGGAGGAGCCGCAGGAAAAGGACTGGATCCCGCCTGCGCGGGGATGAGCGGAGTGTGTGGCCCGGCGTGACAAGATTATGGCATCGGGGCGCGCAAAGGTTTACTCAGGCCCGATCTCGCTCTGTTCCAAAGTACCAGTGAAAGACGAAAGCCAATGCCAGCCTATCGTTCGAGAACCACCACACACGGTCGCAACATGGCCGGAGCCCGCGGCCTGTGGCGCGCGACCGGGGTGACGGACAGCGATTTCGGCAAGCCCATCATCGCCGTGGTCAATTCCTTCACCCAGTTCGTTCCGGGCCATGTCCACCTCAAGGACCTCGGCCAGCTCGTGGCAAGGGAGATCGAAGCGGCGGGCGGCATCGCCAAGGAGTTCAACACCATCGCGGTCGATGACGGCATCGCCATGGGCCATGACGGCATGCTCTATTCGCTGCCCTCACGCGAGATCATCGCCGACAGCGTCGAATACATGGTCAACGCCCATTGCGCCGACGCGATGGTCTGCATCTCGAACTGCGATAAGATCACCCCCGGCATGCTCAATGCCGCCATGCGGCTGAACATCCCCGCCATCTTCGTCTCGGGCGGGCCGATGGAGGCCGGCAAGGTCGTCCTCAACGGCAAGAAGCAGGCGCTCGATCTCGTCGACGCCATGGTCGCGGCGGCGGACGACAGCGTTTCCGACACCGACCTCGCGGCCATCGAACGCTCGGCCTGTCCGACCTGCGGCTCGTGCTCGGGCATGTTCACGGCCAATTCGATGAACTGCCTGACCGAGGCGCTCGGCCTTTCGCTGCCGGGCAACGGCTCGACGCTCGCCACCCATGCCGACCGCAAGCGGCTCTTCGTCGAAGCGGCCCATCTGATCGTCGACCTCGCGCAGCGCCATTACGAGCAGGACGACCAGAGCGTCCTGCCGCGCAACATCGCCAACAAGCGGGCCTTCGAGAACGCCATGTCGCTCGACATCGCCATGGGCGGCTCGACCAACACGGTGCTGCACATCCTCGCCGCCGCGCATGAAGGCGATATCGACTTCACCATGGACGATATCGACCGCCTGTCGCGCAAGGTGCCCTGCCTCTCCAAGATCGCGCCGGCCAAGAACGACGTCCACATGGAGGACGTGCACCGCGCCGGAGGCATCATGCGCATCCTCGGCGAACTCGACCGCGGCGGACTGATCGACCGCGCCACGCCGACCGTTCACTCCGCCACGCTCGGCGACGCCATCGACCGCTGGGACATCACCCGCACCAACAGCGAGAGCGTGCACGAATTCTTCCGTGCGGCGCCCGGCGGCGTCCCGACCCAGACGGCCTTCAGCCAGAATGCGCGCTGGGACGATCTCGACACCGATGGCGAGAAAGGCGTGATCCGCTCCGTCCAGCATCCCTTCTCCAAGGATGGCGGGCTCGCCGTTCTGAAGGGCAACATCGCGCTCGACGGCTGCATCGTGAAAACCGCGGGCGTCGACGAATCCATCCTGAAATTCACCGGGCCGGCCGTGGTCTATGAGAGCCAGGACGCAGCCGTGAAGGGCATTCTCGGCAAGGAGGTCAATGCCGGCGACGTGGTGGTGATCCGCTATGAAGGCCCGAAGGGGGGCCCCGGCATGCAGGAGATGCTCTACCCGACCAGCTATCTGAAATCGCGCGGCCTCGGCAAAGCCTGCGCGCTCGTCACGGACGGACGCTTCTCGGGCGGTACGTCGGGGCTTTCCATCGGCCATGTCTCGCCCGAGGCGGCGCAGGGCGGCGCGATCGGCCTAGTGCGGAATGGAGACATGATCGAGATCGACATTCCGGGCCGCACGATCCGGCTCGCCATTTCCGACGAGGAGCTGGCGGCCCGCCGCGCCGAACAGGAGAGGCTCGGCTGGAAGCCGGCCGCGCCGCGCAAGCGCAACGTGACCGCGGCGCTGAAGGCCTATGCCGCCTTCGCCGCCTCGGCCGACAAGGGCGCGGCGCGCATCCTGCCGGAATGAACCGAATCCGGGAATGAACCAACAGGCCGCGGAGTCCATCACAGGGCTCCGTGGCCTCCCGCATCCGGCGCGGATGACCGGCACGCTGGCCAGAGCTTCCCTTTCAGGCTAAAGGCGGCGCACAGATTCGGGTTTCTCGCACGCCTTCGATATGTTCTAATGAACATATCGTTTTTGGAATTGGAAAAATCATGGAAACGAGAGTGCAGCGCGACGTCATCGACCTCACCGAATGCGGCGTCCTGCCGGAAGGCGACCGGCTGAGCCTCAGCTTCCGCGACGCCAAGGGCGCCGACACGACGCTCAACGTCTCGCTCGACCAGGCCGGCTCGCTGCTGATGACCCTGCCGAAGCTGATCGAGCGCGCGCTGCAGGCGATGCATGGCGACCCGGCGCTCCGCTACGTCTTTCCCATTAACGACTGGTCGCTCGAGGCCGCGCCCGACCATATGACGCTGATCCTCAACCTGAAGACGCCGGACGGCTTCGCCGCCTCCTTCGCCCTTTCGCCGGAGGTCACGGAACTGCTCGCCTCGGCGCTCGCCCGCAATATCGGCCACGCTCTGCCGAGGAGGCATTGAGGCTTCCGGAGAGACCCGTGCCCCGGGGACACCCCGCTCATTCCTGCCCCCGACCAGATCGAGGGTAAACTCCGGCGGGAATCCAGAGAAGCCTTGGAGGACTGGATCCCCGCCTTCGCGGGGATGGACGGAGGCATGGGACGGGACGAGCGGAAGTTGCAGAGGGCATGCCCCACACCAGGCATGCGGAACCCCGCCACGCCCCGGCTTTCACATTGTTCTACTTAAAAAACATATTATTTTTCAATAAGTTGATTCCGATTTAATGATGCCGCACCCGCGCGGAAGGCCATCGCCTCCCGCCTTTTCAGGTCTGCATCATGCGTCTTCTCCGCGCCCTTCCGGCCTTAACGCTCCTCGCCACAACCGCCCTCAGCCCGCTGCCGGCTTTCGCCCAATCCTCCGGCCCGACCGTCGAAATGTCCCTCGGCGCCGACGGGAACGGCGCGAACGGCGGTTTCGACCTCTTCCTGCCCTTCCATGAAGGCCCTGGCGGCCTCACCTTCGCCGATTTCCGGCTCCGGCTTGCCGATGACGAACTCGTCCAGGGTTCGGCAGGCCTCGGCTGGCGCGCGCCGCTGAGCGATGCCTGGACGCTCGGGCTCTACAGCTATCTCGACTATGCGCGGACCGAGCGCGACAACAGCTTCCAGCAATTCTCCTTCGGCGGCGAACTCCTGTCGCGCGACTTCTCGCTGCGCTTCAACGGCTATCTGCCTTTCGGCGACAGGACGGGCGAGGCCGAGGACGCCAACGCCGCCTTCATCGAGAACGAGCGGCTGATCTTCCGCGCCGGCGAGGAGCATGCGCTGCGCGGCTTCGACGCCGAGGCCGGGATGCGCGTGCCGGTCTTCGCGCCCGACAGCCCGACGCAGCTGAACGTGTTCGGCGGCGGCTACTGGTTCAAGGGCGTCGACTTCGACGACATATTGGGCGCCAAGGCGCGCGCCGAGCTCTCCTTCACCGAGCTGCCGGGCCTCTCGCCCGGAACCAGCTTCGCCCTGTCGGCCGGCCTCTCCTATGACGACCGCGACAAGGCGGAGGGCATGGTGATGGCAAGGCTGCGCATTCCGCTCGGCGACGCGGCCCCAAGGCTGGCGGCGCGTGATCCCGCCTATGCCCGCGTCGAACGCGCCGAACGCATCCGCACCGTGGCCGAAGCCACCGGCCCGGCCGAGGCGGCAGTCTATGCCGACACCGGCGAGGAGGTCGGCGCGCTCGTCCGCATCTCGTCCGCGAGCGGCGATGCGAGCGCCATCAATGGCGCGATCGCGGGCGGCGGCGAGAATGCGCTGATCCTCGCTTCCGGCGCCATCGCCCTCGACGACACGCTGGGGCTCGGCACCGGGCAGTTCCTGCTCGGCGGCGGCGGAAAGCTGGCCGTGACCGGCGCCGACAGCGGGGGCAAGGCCGATTTCACCTATCGGGCGAAGCAGGCGACGCTGACCGGCACCGACGACACCGCCAATGTCCTCGCCATGAGCGACCGGAGCGGCGTGATCGGCCTCGCCATACGCGGCGGTTATGACGGCATCGTCGCCGATACAGTTTCCGACATCACCATCCGCGATGTCGATGTCGCGGAAACCGGCAATGGCGGCATCCAGCTCAGCAGCGTTTCCGGCGCGCTGATCGAGGACAGCCTCATCCACGATCTCGAATTCTGCGAGGACAGCACGGAATGCGAGTTCTCCATCTACGATCCGGGCCGCATCCTGCCGAATGCCGCCGTCTCGCTGTTCTCCTCCAGAGACGTGACGATCCGCGACCTCGATATCGAGAACGTCACCTATGGCATCCTCGGCAATGCGGACTTCGAATATGACGACGACTGGGCGCTCTATGCGCCGAACCCGACGCAGGGGCTCACGATCGAGAATGTGACGATGAAGAACACCCGCCGCGAGGCCCTGCACCTCATCGGCACCACGGGCGTCGAAATCCGCGATCTCAGCATCGACAATCGCGAGCTGGACCGGACGATGGACCTCGTCGTCATCATGTCGAGCACGGATATCAACATGGACGGGCTGACCCTTCTCGGCGGACTCAACGGGCTCCAGTTCATCGGCTCGCCCATGTTCGCCGAGTCGGCGAGCGACATCTCGGTATCGAATGCGCGGATCGAGGATCAGGCCTGGAACGGGATCATGTTCAATCTCGGCTCCGAGAACATCACGCTCACCAACATCGCCATCCGCAATGTCGACCGCTACGGCATCGACCTCTACGGGCCATTCATGGAAGGCTACGGCAAGATGGCCGGCATCTCCTTCGAGAATGTCTCGGTCACCAATGCCGGCGAGACAGGCGTGCATCTCTACGGCTATCTCGAGGATATCGACGGCGACATCGCCTATTCGGGAAGCGCGCCGGAGTGCATGAGCCATCTGCCCACCAATGACTGGGACACGAGCACGTTCCTCACCCAGTCGCCGGGCCATGCCTTCTCGATCAATGGCGGGGAACTGACGGCAGCCTCGATCCCGTCGGCCTGCGTGCGGGACTAGCCGCCTGCGCCTTGAGGCGAGCGGGCTTGGAAGGCGGCGCGCAGGAGGCGCAGGGGAGACTGGAT
>Ga0164243_10016730_pt1 | contig 10031 bp, 10 predicted proteins | sample OricompcompostOP_FD_108781 | JGI IMG/M metagenome (GOLD analysis project Ga0164243, IMG submission 108781) | Organic Plus compost microbial communities from Emeryville, California, USA - Original compost - Organic plus compost (OP) | ecosystem: Engineered > Solid waste > Mixed feedstock >... | reverse complement strand
CGCTCCCCGACGTGCCGGCGGCCCGCGTCGTGCTCGACGCATTCGCCGGCACGCGCTGCGTCGTCGACCTCGCGGAGGACTTCGCCACCACCGCATGGCGCAAGCTGCTGCAGAACGCGGTCGCCGGACTCATGGTCCTCACGGGTCGCCGTTCCGGCATGTTCGCCCGCGGCGACGTCTCGCGGCTCGCGCTCGCCTACCTGCGCGAGTGCCTCGCGGTCGCTCGGGCGGAGGGCGCGGCGCTCGGCGAGGACGCGCCGCAGGAGATCTTCAACGGATTCGGGCCCACCCGCTCGACATGGGAGCGACGTCCTCGTGCCGCTCCTCGCCTCCGCGAGCGACGGCCCCGGCTGAGCTCAGTCGAGTCGCGTGAACTCGATGAGGTCGTAGTTCGAGGCGAGCACGGACTCCGCGATCGAGCCGCCGCTCGCCATGAGGTAGACGTCGACGCTGTCCCCCGCCGAGACCTCGATCGCGAACGTCGAGTCGACGGCGGTGTACGCGGCCCCGGAGAGCGGGCTCGCCTGTCCGACGTAGGAGATCTGCGTGCTCGCGGTGTTGTGGACGATCGTCGGGGCGACCTGGACCGGCGTCCAGGGCTGCACGGTCGCGGTGACGCGGATCGAGTAGACACCGTCCTCGCCGAACTCGAAGTGGCCAGCGGTGAACGACTGGTCGAGCACGACGTCGCCGCTCCCGCCCTGCAGCGTGTCGAGGCACGAGGCGATGTCAGTGCTGTACGGCATGAACTCGAAGTACTGCGGGTCGACCGAGACCGGGCTCGCCGCGCCCGAGCAGCCCCACCACTGGGCCGCGGTGCCGATCCCGACGCCGGGATCGCCCTTGACGCCCTGCACGCCCTGGGGGCCCTGCGGCCCGGCCGGTCCCGGCACGAGCGGGACAGACGGAGCCGCGCCGGGAGGGCCCTGCGGTCCCTGAGCGCCCTGGGCGCCCTGCGCGCCTTGCGGGCCTGCGACGCCCTGCGGCCCCTGCTCACCGCGTTCGCCCTGCTCGCCCTGGGGACCTGTCGCACCGGTCTCGCCCTGCGGTCCAGCCCCGGCTGTCGCCTGGGTCGAATCCGCGCCGGCCGAGCCGGCACAGCCGGCCAATGCGAGCGCCGCGGCGAAAGCCGCGACGACGAGAACCCCTGCACGACGCATCGTCATCATCCCCACCCCGAGCGGATGGAGGCCGCCCGGTCATCCGTCCTTTCCTAGCAGACGCGGCGGCACAGGAGAGCTCGCCGCGAATCGCCAGCCAGGCGAGCAGGCAGCGGTAGTGCGGCGAGCGCATGCCGAGCAGGCTACTTCTTCCCGTCCTTCGCCTTCTCGGTGTCGCCGGAGAGCGCGGCGATGAACGCCTCCTGCGGGACCTCGACGCGACCGATCTGCTTCATCCGCTTCTTGCCCTCCTTCTGCTTCTCGAGGAGCTTGCGCTTGCGGGTGATGTCGCCGCCGTAGCACTTCGCGAGGACGTCCTTGCGCATCGCCGAGATGTTCTCGCGCGCGATGATCCGCGCACCGATCGCGGCCTGGATCGGCACCTCGAACTGCTGGCGCGGGATGAGCTTCTTGAGCCGCTCGGCCATCATCGTCCCGTAGGCGTAGGCCTTGTCCCGGTGCACGATCGCCGAGAACGCGTCGACCTGCTCCCCCTGGAGCAGGATGTCGACCTTGACGAGATCGGCGGCCTGTGAGCCCGCCGGCTCGTAGTCGAGCGAGGCGTAGCCGGCGGTGCGGGACTTCAGCTGGTCGAAGAAGTCGAAGACGATTTCGCCGAGCGGGAGGTTGTAGCGGATCTCGACGCGGTCCTCGCCGAGGTAGTCCATGCCGAGCTGGACGCCCCTGCGTGACTGGCAGAGGTCGATGATCGCGCCGATGTACGCCTTCGGCGCGAGGATCGCGCACCTGACGACCGGCTCGCGGACCTCGGCGACCTTGCCGCCGCTCGGGAACTCGGAGGGGTTCGTGACGGTGAACTCCTTGCCATCCTCCATCCTCACCTCGTAGACGACCGAGGGCGCGGTCGTGATGAGGTCGAGGCCGAACTCGCGCTCGAGGCGCTCGGTGACGATCTCGAGGTGGAGCAGTCCGAGGAAGCCGCAGCGGAACCCGAAGCCGAGCGCGACGGAGGTCTCCGGCTCGTACTGGAGGGCCGCGTCGGAGAGCTTGAGCCTGTCGAGCGCCTCGCGGAGGTCCGGGTAGTCGCTCCCGTCGATGGGGTAGAGGCCGCTGAAGACCATCGGCTTCGGATCGGTGTAGCCCGGCAGCGGCGTCGCGGCGGGTCTCGCCTGGTTCGTCACCGTGTCGCCGACCTTCGACTGGCGGACGTCCTTGACGCCGGTGATGAGGTAGCCGACCTCGCCGACCGCGAGGCCCTTCGTCGGCGTCGGCTCCGGCGCCGAGACGCCGATCTCGAGGAGCTCGTGGACGGCGTTCGTCGACATCATCTGAATCCGCTCGCGCGGCGCGAGCCGGCCATCGACCATCCGGACGTACGTGACGACGCCGCGGTAGGCGTCGTAGACCGAGTCGAAGATGAGGGCGCGGGCCGGCGCGGCCGGATCGCCGACGGGGGCGGGAATCCGCGCGACCACCTCGTCGAGGAGCGCCTCGACGCCCTCGCCGGTCTTCCCGGAGACGCGGAGCACCTGCTCCGGCTCGCCTCCGATGAGCTGCGCGAGCTCGCGCGCGTACTTCTCGGGCTCGGCGCTCGGCAGGTCGATCTTGTTGAGGACGGGGATGATCGTCAGGTCGTTCTCGAGCGCGAGATAGAGGTTCGCGAGCGTCTGCGCCTCGATGCCCTGCGCCGCGTCGACGAGGAGGATCGCGCCCTCGCACGCGGCGAGGCTCCGGGAGACCTCGTAGGTGAAGTCGACGTGACCGGGGGTGTCGATCATGTTGAGCGCGTAGGTGGTCTCGACGGGCTCGACCGCCGAGCTGGCCCAGGGCATGCGGACCGCCTGCGACTTGATCGTGATGCCGCGCTCGCGCTCGATGTCCATCCGGTCGAGGTACTGCGCGCGCATGTCCCGCTCGGCGACGACGCCGGTGATCTGCAGCATGCGGTCCGCGAGCGTCGACTTGCCGTGATCGATGTGGGCGATGATGCAGAAGTTGCGGATCGCGGACGGGTCGGTCGCGGCCGGCGTCAGGGGCGTCGTGGCGCGGGGCATGGCGCTCTATCGTCTCATGCCGCGCCTGCCTAGCATCGAGGCATGGCCCTGACCGCGGTGCGCGAGGTGACCGCCGAGAACCGGGCCGACTTCGAGCGGCTGTTCGCCGCGAAGGGGGCGCCGCACTACTGCTGGTGCACCCCGTACCGGCTCGTCGGGAACGAGCACCTGACGAGCGAGGAGCGCCGCGACGCGATGCTCGCGCTCGTCGACCGCGGGGTGCCGGTCGGCGTCCTCGGCTACGAGGGCGATGCGCCCGTCGGCTGGTGCTCGATCGCGCCGCGCGAGACCTACGCGAAGCTCGCGCGCTCCCGGACGATGCCTCGCGAGACGCCCGAGGACGTGCCGACCTGGACCGTGCTCTGCTTCTACGTGCCCCGGCCCCGCCGCGGCGAGGGACTCACCCTCGCGCTCCTCGACGGCGCGGTGCGGATCGCGCGCGAGCGGGGCGCGGCGGTCGTCGAGGGCTACCCGTTCGACACCGCCGGCATCTCCTCGACGCATCGCGGCCACTCGTCGGTCTTCGGCGCCGCGGGATTCGTGCAGGACGGTCGCCGCTGGGCGATCGAGCTCTGAGCGCCTAGACGGGCTCCGGCTGCTCCGGGATGTCGGGCGGGAGCTTCCGGCCGACCCGCGCGAGCGAGCGGTCGAAGGCGGTGATCCCGAGGAAGAGCGCGGCGATCGCGACGACGAACCAGGCGAGCTCGTGGAGGCCCGGCGTCGTCGCCCGCTCGCCGAAGAACGCGCCGGAGGCGATCGAGGAGACGATCGCGCCGAGATAGAGGAACGTCCGCAGCAATCCCGCCGAGGAGGCGATCCGCGCCGGATCGGCCTGGAAGTAGAGCGCGTTCTGGATCGCGAGGTTGTTGAGTCCCTGCGGGATGCCGAGGACGGCCATGAGGAGGACGAGGAACCAGATCGGCGACGACGCGTCCGCGAGGAGCAGGAGCACGCCGGCGGCGACCTGCGCCGCCGAGCCGACGATGAGCTTCCACCAGACCTCCGGCCGGCGGCCGAACACGATCGATCCGATGACGCCGATGCCGAACGCCGGGAGGAGGATGAGCCCCGCCGTCGTCGGGTCGAGGCCGCGGCCGTCCTCGAGCCACTGCGTGAAGCCGTAGACGAACGAGTAGGCGACCGTCGCGGTGAGCGTCGAGCGGAGGTAGGTGAGCAGGAGCGGGACGTTGCCGCGGAGCACGCGGAGGTCGATGAAGGGCTCGGCGGCGCGCAGCTCCCACCAGACGAACACGGCGCCGGCGGCGAGCGCGACGGCGAGGACCCAGAGCAGCTCGACGCGGACGTCGAGCAGGAACACGAGGAGCGCGAGCATCGCGACGGCGAACGCGGCGATGCCGAGCCAGTCGATCCGCGGGCGCGCCTCCTTCGGCGGCTCGAGACCGGAGCGACGGGGCATGAAGATCCAGCCGAGGACGAGCGAGGCGATGCCGAGCGGGAGGTTCACCGCGAACGTCGCGCGCCACCCGCCGAGCGCGATGAGCAGGCCGCCGAGCGTCGGACCGACGACGGCGATCGTCTGCGTCGTGACCGCGAGCGCGGTGAGGACGCCGGCCGGGCTCTTCATGCCGGTGCGCTCCCCCTCGCTGCGGATGAGGTGCATCGCCGCGGGATAGCCGGCGCAGGTCCCGATGCCGAGGATGACCCTCGCTGCGACGAGCATCCAGATATTCGGCGCGACGACGCCCATGAGGCCGGCGACGGCGACGAGGACCGCGCCGATGAGGAAGAGCGGCTTCGCCCCGAAGATGTCGACGAGCCGCCCGACGAGCGGCTGGCCGATCGCGGTCGTCAGATAGAGCGCCGAGACGAGCCAGACCGTCTCGCTCGCCGGGGCGCCGAGCGCGATGCCGATCGGGGCGAGCGCGACGGCGATGATCGCGGTGTTGATCGGGTTGAGCGTCGCGCCGAGCATCATCGGCGCGAGGAGTCGCCGGTCGAAGCGGCCCGCGGGGGCGGGGGCGAGCATCAGGCGAGCACCCGCTCGAGGATCGCCATCGCCTCGGCGACGGTCCGCAGCTCCCCCGCGCTCAGCTGCTCGGCGAGGGTCCGCTCGAGCCAGGCCGCGGCAGCCTCCTTGGCGCCCTCGATTCGCGCCCAGCCCGCCTCGGTGAGGTCGATGATCTGCCGCCGCCCGTCGCTCGGATCCTGGCTGCGCGCGACGAGGCCCTGGGCCTCGAGCGCCTCGACCGTCGCGGCCATCGACTGCGGGCGCACCTTCTCGACGGTCGCGAGGGCGCTCACCGTCGAGACCCCGCCCTTCCCGAGGCGCATGAGCGCGGAGGCCTGCGGGAGCGTGAGCGCGTCGTCCGCTCCCGCCTCGCGGAATCGGCGCAGGAGCCGGGCGACGACCGCGCGGAGATCGACCGCCACCTGGAGCGGGCTGATCTCGGCGCGCGACTCCGTCATATCGACAGTCTAGACTGCACAGTCGAGACTGACGAATGGAGCCCGATGACCACCGCACTCCTGCTCATGGACTTCCAGAACGCCATCGCGGGCCGCCCCGGGGCCTCCGAGGCCGTCGCCGCCGCCCGCGGCGCGCTCGAGGGAGCGCGTTCGCACCGCATCCCCGTCGTGTTCGTCCGCGTCGCCTTCCGGGAGGGTCTCGCGGAGGTGTCGACGCGGAACAAGGCGTTCGGCGCGCTCAGGCGCTCGGAGCAGGCTTCGGCCTACCTCGAGACGAGTCCCGCGACGCAGATCGTCGACGCGCTCACGCCGCTGTCCGGCGAGCCGGTCGTCACGAAGCGGCGGGTCGGCGCGTTCGCCTCGGATCTCGCCGTCGTCCTCAGCGGCATCGGCGCGACCGATCTCGTCCTCGCGGGCATCTCGACGAGCGGCGTCGTCCTCTCCACCGTCCGCGATGCCGCCGACCGCGACTTCGGGCTCACCGTGCTCGCGGACGCCTGCTTCGACGGCGATCCCGAGGTGCATCGCGTGCTCACCGAGAAGGTCTTCCCCCGCCAGGCGGAGGTCACGTCGACCGCCGCATGGCTCGAGTCCCTCGGGCGCCCCGCGCCGAGCGCTGGCTAGCGCGCACGTACCGCCCCCCCGCCCCGCGTTCCTCCGTCCCTCCCTGCCCCGTATTCCGTCGAAAACCGACGGGAATCCGCGCCGCACGGAGCGGAATCCGACGGAATACCGAAGTGGCGGGAGGGGTGCAGGCGGCGTGGGCGAGCGGGGCGCGGGAGGGCGAGCGGGAGGGCGAGCGGGGTCAGGCGCGCGGGAGGGGCAGCGGGGGGTCAGGCGAGCGCAGGGAGGCGGTCGAGGCCCGCGAGGAGCGCCTCCCGGTCCCCCGCGAAGCACACCCGGATCCAGCCCTCGCCGGAGGCGCCGAAGGCGGAGCCGGGCGCGACGCCGACCCGCTCCTCACGGAGGAAGCGCTCGCACCACGTCGCGACGTCCCCGCCGGCGACGTGCGACATGTCGATCCAGTAGTAGAACGCGCCGCCGGGCTCGACGTGCCGAAGCCCCTTCGCGTCGAGGACCGCCCGCCCGGCCTCGTAGTTCGCGCGGTAGTGCGCCCTGGCCTCCTCGACGTGCGCCTGCGGGCCGGTGAGCGCGGCGATCGCCGCGAACTGGGCGGGCTCGTTGACGCAGGAGATGACCGCTTCCTGGATGGCGCGCAGCGGCCCGTCGAAGGCGTCGGGGGCGACGAGCGCGCCGATCCGGATGCCGGTCATCGCGTAGGTCTTCGAGAACGAGAACACCCCGAGGACGCGCTGCTCGGTGTCGAGCGCGGTGAGGCTCACATGGGGCCGGTCCCAGGTGAGCCGCTCGTAGACCTCGTCGGAGATGACCCAGAGGTCGTGGCGGCGGGCGAGTTCGAGGATGCCGCGCGCGATGGGCTCGTCGATGACGGTGCCGAGCGGGTTCGACGGGGAGTTGACGAGGATCGCCCTGGTCCGCGGCGTGATGAGCGCCTCGATCCGGTCGACCTCGGGGAGGAACCCCGCCTCGACGCGGAGCGGGTATGGGACCGGCGCCGCCGAGTGGTAGCGCGCCGCCATGGTGAACGTCGTGTAGCCGGGATCCGGGATGAGGACCTCCTCCCCCGGCTCGAGCACGAGGCCCATCGCCTGGTAGATCGCCTCGGTGCCGCCGATCGTCGCCCAGACCCGCTCCGGGGTGACATCGGCGCGGAGCGAGCCGCGCAGCCAGTCCGCGACGGCCCTCCGGAACGGCGGGACGCCGCCGTTCGGGTTGTAGCGGGTGCGGCCGGCGCGCCACGCCGCGTCCGCCGCCTCGCCGATGTGCGGGGCGATCGGGCCGACGGGCTCTCCCGCGAGGAGCCAGTTGATCTCGCCGCCGAGGGCGAGCCCGATGTCGTGGATGCGACGGATCCCGCTCGGCGGGACGGCGGCGACGTGCGGGGCGACCTCGGGCATGTCTCCAGGCTAGCCGTCGCTAACGTTGGCCCCATGAGCAGGATCGTCCCGCGCTTCGTGCTCGTCCACGGCCTCTTCACCTCGCACTCGATGTGGCGCCCGCAGGCCATCGCGCTGCGGGAGGCGGGGTTCCGCGTCGTCACGCCGGATCTGCCCGGACACGGCCCGAGGACCGACGCGTTCACGCTCGACGCCGCGATGGCGACGATCGACGACGCGGTCGACGAGGCGCGCTCGTTCGGCACCGGGCCGGTCATCCTCGTCGGCCTCTCGCTCGGCGGCTACCTCTCGATGGAGTACGTCGGCCGCGAGCCCAGGGCGGTCGACGGCCTCATCGCGATGGCGTGCACGACGCCGCCGATCGCGTTCGGCCTGCGGATGTACCGGACGCTCGCCGGCCTGCTCCGGCGCTTCTCCGACAACGGCGCTCGCCTCGAGTACCGCGTCGAGCGGCTCGTCCTCGGACGCCAGGGCGCGCTCGACTTCGTCGGAGGCGGCCCGAGCGTCGCCGCCGCGCACGACGCGATCGACGCCGTCGCCGGTCTCGATCCGATCACCGCCGTGGGCGCGGCGAGCGAGTCGGGACTGCCGATGTGGTTCGTCGCCGGCCAGTTCGACCAGATGCGGCTCGGCGAGCGGAGGTTCCGGGCGGCGGCGCCGCGAGCGCTCCGCACGATCGTGCCCGGCGCGGGGCACATGGTCAATCTCTACCGGCCGGCGGCGATCAATCGCCTCCTCGTCGCCGCCGGGAGGGCGGCGACGACTGACATCCCCGCGCCGGACCTGGTAACGTAGATCCCTGGCTTCCGCGCGATGCCCACCGCGCGACACCTCGGCAGGACCCCTCTACCCGGCCGGGATCCCCATTGCCGATCCTGAAGGAACGAATCCCTTGGCGAACATCAAGTCCCAGATCAAGCGCAACGCCCAGAACGAGAAGGCTGCCGCGCGCAACAAGGCCGTGAAGTCGGAGCTGAAGACCGCCGTCCGGAAGACCCGCGAGGCGATCGCGGCCGGCGACAGGGCGAAGGCGGCGGAGGCGCTCGCCCTCGCCTCGAAGAAGCTCGACAAGGCGGTCTCGAAGGGCGTCATCCACAAGAACCAGGCCGCGAACCGCAAGTCGGCGATCGCGTCGCAGGTCGCCGGGCTCTGACGGACCATCGGGTCCGTCCGCGCCGTCGTGCCCGTGCGAGCTACAGCCCTCGGTCGGCGATGACGAGGATCATCCGCTCGAGGGCATAGACGGGATCGCGCCCCGCGCCCTTGACCGCGGCATCGGTCTCGGCGATCGTCTCGATCGCCCGAGCCAGCCCGTCGTCGGTCCAGCCCTGGCCGTCCCGCCGCGCTCGGTCGACCTGCCATGGCGCCATGCCGAGCCGCCCGGCGAGCTCGGCGCCCCCGCCGCGCAGCCCGACGACCTTCGCCATGGCGCGGAGCTTGAGCGCGAACGCGGCGACGACCGGCACCGGGTCGGCACCGGACTCGAGGGCGTGGCGCAGGAGCACGAGCGCGTCGCCGGTGCGCCCCGCGATCGCGGCGTCGGCGACGTCGAACGCGGTCGTCTCGACCCGACCCCCGTAGTACCGGTCGACGGTGACCTCGGTGACGTCGTCGTCGGTGTCCTCGATGAGCTGACGGCACGCGGCCGCGAGCTCGGCGAGATCGGCGGCGAACGCTCCGACGAGCGCGCGCACCGCCCCGGGCGTGATCGTCCGCCCGGCGGTGCGGAACTCGGCGTGCACGAAGTCGCCGCGGTCCGCATCCCCCTTGATCTCCGCACAGACGACCTCGATCGCCCCGGCGCGGCCCGCCCGGATCGCGTCGAGGAGCCGCTTGCCGCGGACGCCGCCCGCATGCCGGAGCACGACGACGGTGTCGTCGGCCGGCGCCTCGAGGTAGGCGAGCATCTCCTGCAGGAAGTCATCGCTGCACCGCTCGACGCCGGCGACGCGGATGAGCCGCGGCTCCCCGAAGAGCGACGGGCTCGCGAGCGTGATGAGCTCCCCCGGCTGATAGGCGCCCGCCTCGACATCGTGGGTCTCGAGGCTCGGGTCCGCCGCCCTGAGTCGGTCGCGGAGCAGCCGGATCGCGCGCTCGGCGAGAAACTCCTCCGGGCCGCTCACGAGCACGACGGGCGCCGGCTCGATCCGATGCCACGGAAGGCCGGCGGCCGGCTGGCGGGCGGAGCGCGCGGCGGATGCCGACCGGGAGCCCGCCGCCGCTGCCATGCCCCAAGCCTAGGTCGGCCCGCCGACAGCCGGCCGTTCGCTCAGCCGCCCCGCTCTCGCCAGAGCACCTCGGCGCCGTCAGAGCGACGGGCGACGAGGAGGAGCCCGTCGGTGTCGGTGCGGCCGACCGCCGAGCCGAGCCGGGCGAGGATCCCGAGGAGCTGGGCGGTCGGGTGCCCGTAGTCGTTGTCGGCGCCGACGCCGATGATCGCGACGGGCGCG
>Ga0164243_10016728_pt1 | contig 10032 bp, 12 predicted proteins | sample OricompcompostOP_FD_108781 | JGI IMG/M metagenome (GOLD analysis project Ga0164243, IMG submission 108781) | Organic Plus compost microbial communities from Emeryville, California, USA - Original compost - Organic plus compost (OP) | ecosystem: Engineered > Solid waste > Mixed feedstock >... | reverse complement strand
GCCGATTGCCTACACCGTCATGTCCATTTCGACATACGCAGCTTGGTTGGATCGCTTTCGCGCAACGTGTTTGGTGCACCCGACAGGATTCGAACCTGTGACCTTTGGCTTCGGAGGCCAACACTCTATCCAGCTGAGCTACGGGTGCATGCTCTATTTTGCCTAGCCCGAGCGACCAGTGAAGGTCAACGGTTTAGGCCGAAATCATCATCGCTTCGCCAACAGATCAAAGCCGCAACTCAACGTCCGCTACGCTATCCGCTTTCCCGCCACCATTTCCACCAAATTGCTTACGTGGTGCTTACGTGGAAAATTTCGCGGTCTCGGTGGCTTTTTGGCTTAGCCTTTAAACTCCTGTATTCACTTCACTTTTTTCATCGCCGGCTTACGCAAACACCCTTGACAGCAGCCTTCGGAGGGTCAATGTCATTTCTGATTTTCTCCTTCTTCTTCAGCTTGTTAGCGCGTTCCTTTTTGGCTGTCTGTACGCGCCCTGTACGAATAGCCCGGAGGACCTTGTTCTCAGCATCCTCCGCGTGTGCATAGGTTTTCAGTAATAGGCTGGCGTCCGCCCACCGGCCTACTGTGGCCACTGTTTTGACGTCTAAGCCTTGCCGAACAAGCATCTCCGTGCCAAAGCCGTGCCGGCCCGCCGCGTGGGGCATGATGGCCTCAATCTTTGCGTCCCTGCACACTCGCTTCCACGTGCGATAGACGCCATCTTTGCGTGTATAGCCGAAAAGGCGATCGCACAGTTCGCGGTTGCCGTCGTGACGCCTCGTGTACCGAGGTTTCAAAGCCGACAACTCTGCACATAATTTGCGGTCGAGCTTGACCGTTTGCGCATCATGTCCCTTCGCGGCCGGCAAACGGACGCAAGAGTTCGCGGTGTCCAAGTCCTCAAAACCAATCGAGATTGATTGCGAAATTCTTGCCCCGGTTTGGAACATAAAGAGGGCGAGAGCTGCCAAATGGGGTGGCGCGACGCGGCGGAACGCATTTAGCCACTCCCAACTGCCCGGCGTCTTCTTCAAGCGGCTCTGCTTGCCGCGCCGCCGATCCTGCCGAATGCGTTCGTTTTCGCTGTAGCTCTTGATCACAATGGCGGGGCCGAGGCCAAGCTCATGAGCGTGATTGATAACCGCGCGGATCGGCACGACAACATGCCTACGCCAACTGTCAGTCGAGGAATACGGGTAGAGCTTGGAACCAAGCCCTTTGACTAACTTGGGCGTGATTTCGCTAATGTCCATGTCGCCAAGCTCGTCCAAAATGGGCAGCAAGTCCTTGGCCATTTCCGCGTTGGCTGGATAAAGGTTCACCGCCTCTGAAAAGGTGATCGTCCTCTTTTCGCCGCCGTAGTAGCGTTCCAGTTCGCGTCGCTGGAAGTCAGCTACGACCGCCCGAGCACCAGCTTCTGTAGTTTTTTCCGTGCTTTGTCGGTAGTATTTGCTACCCGGTAGCTCTTCAATTCGCCCCTTAAACCAGAAGATTCGTCCTCGTTTGTAGATTTCAAGTGGCACAATTCTGCCTCAAGTCGCATAATATTTTCCACGTGTTCTGGTCCAAGGAGCATTGTCTTTCCGAGGACCATAAACTGCCCGTGCCGCCGGGCAGCGCTTCGGAGGGTGCGGGCCGAAAACTTTAATCCTCGGAATCGGCTCTCCAAAGCTAGACACCATTCTTCTGGCGTCCTGCAGTCTACAAGCGCTTCTTCTGCAAGCGGCAGCGTATGCTGGATCATAATATCCCTCTGTCTCCTTTCCTTGCAGTTTGATGCGCCTTAATACGATGTATGCGTTGAGTTGTCCACATTAATATGTCATATGCTGCAAACGAGTTTCGCGCTGAGGAGGCCAACTAGATGAGAAAGCGGCGGAGACTGCCGGGGCAGGATAAGCTTTCAGGTGACCCGATGGACCTGCTGGTGGCTGAATACCAGCGAGAACAAGATGACGCCGCCCGTACCGTCCGCCTCAACCGATTCGATGTCGCTCGCGGTCTTCGCGATCTCCGGTTGCGCCTTGATCTTACCCAAGCGGAAATGGCAAAGGCGCTCGACATATCGAACAGAACATACGCAGCCTATGAACTCGGGCAGCGCGAAGTGCCGTCTGGGGTCCTTGCGACGATTTACGCGCGGTTCAATGTCAACCTGCATGTTCTTCTGACTGGTGAAGCGATTGTGCCGACGCCGCCTGAGAAAATGGCGTCCTGCGATTATGTATTTCAGGTTGCAGATGAGGTGGCTCAGCGGTTCCCAGACCTCGATCAGAGTGAGATCCAATCTATGACCCGCCAGTACCTAAAACACGCCGAGATCGGCGGAGCGATAGACGGTGGAGCGCTCCTCCAAATCTATGATCTGCTTTTTAGGCCAGATGACGAGTGAGGTTATGACACACTGGTATAGTGCCGACTTGCATCTCGACCACGAGAGAATCATTCCGTTGTGCAGGCGACCGTTCCGCAGCGGTGGCGAGATGAATTCCATGATATTGCAAAATTTTTGGGAGCGCGTCAGGCCGGAGGATGATCTGTGGGTGATTGGCGATTTCGCGTTCTGCGAAGATGCGGATCGGCTGCGCGATCTATTCGGTCAGCTACCCGGTGCGCGGCGGCATCTTGTAATTGGGAACCACGATGGGCCGACAACGCAAGCGCTCCCTTGGGATTCAGTTTCGCACATGACCGAGGTTGAAGACCCGTACGCTGATCACCCCGTTACCCTATGCCATTACCCGCTAATGACGTGGAACGGCGCGCGCAAGGGGGCCATCCATTTGTTCGGGCACGTTCACCTTGGCGCTATAGGGTGGCAGAATGCGCTCAATGTCGGAGTCGATATGTGCGATTTTCGCCCCATCACGATCCGCGAAGCGGCATCGCGAGCACGGGAATTGCCTCAGCACATGCATTGGAGCGAAGTCGAACACAATGGAACGTGAACGCGGAAGGATGGTCATGGCCATCAAACAGATCGCATTGGCAACCTTGCTGGGGGTTGGCTTTGGCGCTGCCGCACATACTCAAGAAGCGACGTTGCCGCTTGAACAAGGCATCTACGTAGATGTTGGCGTACGATGCGAAGACGTGAGCAACGCCAACTCCATCAGTTTCTGGGGAGACCGGCTGAATTCCGCGCATATCGTCGGACACATTGCCGAGGTATCTGAGCGTGCCGGCTCTCACTTAGTCACGCTCGATTTGGAAGGTGACGGCGGCATGGGCAGCAATTTGCGCGAACGCGTAGAGTGGACGGTAGCGGTTGCCGAGAGCCGAACCCTCACCATCGAGAATGACGCTGGAGAAGCTACCTATCGGTGGTGTGCTCCCTCCATGGATGACCTGATGCGGCAGGAGGCGCAAGCACGGCCTCCATTGCCGGAAGCACCGTTGGAACTGCCTGAGGACGCGCCGGAATTTATGGGACGTTGGGGATGGAAAGACGGCGTGCCGGAGAACTGTTCCCCCAACAATTTGACGACCTACAAGGCAAACGAGGTTGAAACCATGGAATCGCTCGCCGTCTATGACAGCGACAGCTATTCGGAGGTATCCCCCGGCCACTGGCGGATCGAGGCTCAAAGCGTCTACGAGAGCCGGCGGTTTCCTCTGACATACGATCTTTATGTGGAGGGCGACACGATGCGGGAGGTCATAACGGGCGAAGACGGTCGCCAACAAGAGGCCGAGTTTGTGAGGTGTGAGGGATGATGAGAGAAAAGCGTGGGTATGACCCGTTCAAGGTCCTGTGCAGATCGTGCAACACCATCGCGGTAAGTTGGCACGACAGTTGGCCCGGGACACCACCAGGAGGGGTGGAGAGAGGGTTTGACACGTGTCTTTGCGGTAATGTTGATGCCGAAGCGCTTCCCGTGCCCGGCACGGGAAGCGTGTTTGGTGGCAAGCACGGCGAGTTCCAGATTTTGACCTAGGGCGAATAGTTTAAGCTTCAGACTTTCGGAAGATAGCTCAGCGCGCAGGAGAGAAGTGCAGTAAGTGGCAACGATTAGAAGTCTCGTGCAGTGATTTCGTAGACACTCCAAACGTCAGGAATCGCCCCCCATCTGGCCATTCAAAGACCAGTTGCGGTCTCCCGAAAGCTGCCGCTCGATCAGTTTGCGAGAGTGCCAAGATGGGGCGACTACGGACAGGCAGCCCCCGAACTGACCACCGGCATCGGCGCCGACCGCGCCGATTTCATTCGGCAGCTTCGTTCCCGTTGGATTCAAGGTAACGTGCAATGACCTTCGAGCCCGGGATCTCTCGCGACAAAATGGTCAACTGATCGAAATCCATCCTTTCTAGAACCTCCGCGTTTCGTTCGAGTATCCCCTTTCCGTTGAGGTTATTGATAGCCCGAGCCACTGTTGCGAGGGGTTCATTTGAAAGGCCCGGCAGTGTTGGAACAAGCGCCGAGGCGAGCGAGCTCTTCTGATCGCTGTTGCGCGCCAACGAGACGATGTTATCAATCCCGCCGGTGATGATTCCAAGCGGCTTTGCTTCCGCTGGCCGCATTAGCGCAATCGGCACCATCTCAACAAAGAATGTGAGGCCGAGCTTCTCTCGCGTCGCCATCGCATAGGTGAGGACCCGTTCCCTCTGGACTTCGCTCAGGGTTTGATCCTTGAGCAACACCCTCAGGACTCCGTCCTCTTTCTCACCAAGCGATGACAGCCAGACCGTCAGTGCCCCATCGGGCCGGTCATCGATCTGCTTTGGTGGGGCGGCAAGGATTTCTTTCGTTATAGCCAGGCACCGCTGCTCATCTCCAATACTGGAGAGCGCTTCGACCACCGTTTGAATTTCCATTTCGTTTAGGTCGCCGGGCTGCTTCCCCGTAAGGAGCTTCTTTATGTCGGCGGGCGTCATCAGCGGGGCAATCTGTCTCACGCATCCAAGGACGGATGCTGGTGAATGTGGGGAACCGAGGACGTTGCAGGTAGTCGCAGCATCCGCTCCTACGCAGAACAGTATGTACTGTGGCTCCAGTCACGGAGACGAAGGCGATGGCTGGAATGCCGATGAAGGTGCACACACATCCCGGTGGAGTGTCCGCTTGCAGTCGAAGGGCAAGAGTTTGCCCTTCGACTGAGATGGGGGCGCACTGTAGTCGAAGGGTGCTGCGGCCACCCGAATGGCCGCTCTTCCGCCCCTTAGCTCCCGGAAGCGGTCAGGCAGGAATCCACCCCGAAATTGCCAATCCGCCTTCGCCCATTTCGGCCGTTGGGTCCCTCGGTTTGTCTGCTGAAAAGCGGACATTGCCTTTCTGGCACCGCGACAATTCGCACGGAAATCCTTGCCGCCCAAGTGTTCGACTGCTAGCCTCAGGCCATGATGATGTTTAAGTCCATATTCTTCCCGCTGATCTGACGACCCGACAGTCGTCATGGCACCTAGGTGCCTTTCAGATCACAACGGCCTGTCCCGCGTGGGCGGTCGTGGGGAGAATTATTAAATGTCGAAATCCTCTCATTCCGGTCTGAGCCAAGCTCAGATCGCACACTTCATTGAACATGGATATATCAAGCTAGAGGGTGCCTTCGGTGGTGACCTTGCTCGACAAGGGCGGGACCAGCTTTGGAGCGCCATGGGTCTTTCCCCTGACGCCCCGGAAACATGGAAACAGCCGGTTGTCCGGTTGGGCTTCATGACGGGCAAGCCTTTCGTTGACGCCGCCAACACCCCGCTTTTGCACAGGGCGTACGATGCCCTGGTCGGCGAGGGGCGATGGTTGAAACCCAACGGTCTCGGCATTTTCCCGGTCCGTTTCCCGTCGCCCAGCGATCCAGGCGATGCGGGGTGGCACGTCGATGCCAGCTTTGGCACCGACAATCCTGACTTCATGCAGTGGCGGGTGAACGTGAAAAGCAGCGGCCGCGCTCTGCTCATGCTATTCCTTTTCTCCGATGTCGGGGAATTGGATGCGCCGACCAAGATCAGGAAAGGGTCGCACCGCGCTATCGCCAAGCAGTTATTGCCAGCCGGAGAGGGTGGTCTCACGCTCGGAGAACTGGCCGTTGACGGCTTCGCTTCGACTGCGGACTGCGAAGAAGTGCTGGCGACAGGACAAGCTGGGACGGTTTATCTTTGCCACCCTTTCCTAGTTCACTCTGCACAACCGCATCGGGGAGCCAAGCCTCGTTTTATGGCCCAACCTCCGCTACTGCCGAAGGGTGAATTCGACCCGTCGCTACCACCGTCTGCGGTGCAGATAGCCATTCGCAGGGCCATTGGGATGAAACTCTAAACTTCAGGGGCCAGGACATAACCGTTCCTGGCCCACTTTCCTTCGGATTGTCCGCTAAGGCGGGGCCAATTTGCCAAAAGCCGACCGTCGCCTTCGGACCCCGAAGTTGCCAATCCGCCTTCGACCCCATCTCAGACGTTCAACTTTCGTGGACGGTCTCCCGAAAGCTGCCGCTCGTTCACCCTTCTGCCTCCGGCGCGCCTTCTCGCAGAAGGGCAACGTGGTGAACGGTTGCGTTCTGCGGAGTAGATACCCGTCGCCTCGCAGAATGCGATCTGCCTCAGCCCCCTTCGTGGGCAGCACGTCTTCGCAATCAAGCGGCAAGAAAAAGCTACTCCCCGCAATTCACAACTTCCCGTGACACTTGTGGAATTGCAGCCTGTTTATGCTTTGTTCCTCGTCGTGTGCTATGTACATTGCCCATGAACCGAGTCGGAGACTTTGGACCGATGAAGAAGCGTTACGAAGAGTGGTACAAGCTGACAGGTGAAACCAAGCCGAAGGCCGCAAACACCATATTGCCACCTATCCGCGTGCTTGACCTGCCCGGCTTTCAGGAAATCGAAGACAAACTTTGCATCTACACCCCGACCCGTGGCGCGCTGCCTCCAGAAATGGACGCCATGATCGATGACCTTTCGACAGCAACGTTCGGCATCACCGCAAACGACACTCTGTTCGAACTGCCTGAGAATTACAGCCGACTTCCTGAATGGTCCGACGAACGCATCGAAATCGAGGACCGCTACTACGACCACGAAGACCAGTACGAGACGGCCGAGGCCACCGATGATGAGGCGGTTGCGATCTTGCTGTTGCGTGGCTTTGACTTTCGCGATGCGCGGGGTCAGCCTCTCCGGTGCACTCTCCATTTCAGCGGTCAGGCCGAAGCCGCAGCGAAGGGCATTAAGGGAAGGATGCCGGACCGCGCGGCTGCTGGGCTGGAATCGTGGACCAAAAAGCTAGAGCAGGAAGCGAAGCTGCACTTGCAGAGGAAGCGTATCGGTTAGTCGCCACAGATGCTTATCCGTGATCTTCCCAGCATCAATGCCATCAAGATCGGCCGGTTCTATTATAAGTCGCGCGACATTGAAGAGACCATCACGATGTCGTGTCGGATGATGCTGTTCGAATCCAGCGATCGGACGGTTCCACTTGGTCGCGGCGGTTCCGCAACTTTGATCCGCTTCCGAGGTGTAGATTACGTGGTTGCTACCCGCCATCAGCTTGGCATCAAATGGGGTGCGCCGCTACCCCACGATATACTGAATACGATCCGCATTTCTACCGGTGAAGGCATTCTCTCCAACATCCCGTTGAAGCGGGTCGTGTTTGAGACCGCAAATCCCGATGAAGAGTTCCATGATCTGCTGCTGTTCGAAACGGCCGACGAGTGGGAGCACCAAGCCCGTGACCGTCCCTATTTCTTCGATCTAGCCCCGTTTTCGACCCGGCCGAGGGTGAAGTCGTTTCTCGTCGGCTATCCAGCGCTGGGCGTGGTGATGGACGAGTATCTAGCGGACTTCGTGCCAGAACAGCCGGGGACGATTCACATCAAGCGCGCTATCTGCGATTGTGATCTTGACCTGACGTTCGCCACTCACGTGCAGCACTATCGCCGTTACAAGTTCTCTCGCGAGCGGGATGTTGTGGACGGCTATAGCGGTGGCGCGGTGTTCTCTCTGGTGGGAGAGCTAGGCGACCATGAAGTGGTTCTCGACGGGATCGTTGTTCGTGCTGGTGCTGACTGCCTACACATCGTGGACGCGGATTACCTCATCGCAGCCTTCACGACGACGCTGGACCCCGCCTAGCCAGAACGGCCGTGTCAGGGTCGCTCCCACCGCGCGATGCCGCTTCCTCACGAGCTTCAGGCGGCAAAGAGGCTTCTGACCCTGCCCGGTGACGCGGACGACCTTGAGGTCAGCTTGCTCCTTGGAACAGCCCGAAAGCAGTCTGTCCGCATTCCACCCCGACCCAGCCGTTCCGTTTCGCCATTCGCCGGGAGAGGCTGATCCGGCAGCTTCCGCCCCCATTTCAGCCCCTGTTGAGCTATACCGGCTGCGCCAATACCTGCCGTTCGTGATCGATCGATTGTTTCTACGGTGCGTCTTTTGACACCAAGCAATTTGCGGAGGGCTGCTAAGGGAGACAGCCCCCATCAGTTAAGTTGTGTGAGCGGAAACCAGGAGCATCATGGGACGCTCCAGTTCTTCGGCGAGACCTGGGTTCTCACTGATCTGTGCCGTGGTAGGGGCGAACTCCTCAATCCTGTCTATCTGGAACCCCTGTCGAATAAGGGTGTTCAACGTGGTACCCATAGTCCGGTGGTATTTTAGAACGCCATCGACGAACCAGTTGGTGCGGCGTTCGCCTTCGATCGAGTAGCCATTGACTGGCCATATCTTGCGCCCTTGTTCATCCTCGATCCAGTCAGGCTGCGATGCGGCCATGAAAATCGGATGCTCAATGGTGAATACCAACGCGCCGCCGAGTGTTAGAGCCCGATGCATCATGCCGACGAGACGGTCAAAGTCCGCAACATAATGAAAAGCCAGGGCGCTATAGACGAGATCGAAGCTGTCCACTGGCAGTTCAAGCCTATCGAGATCGGCAATACGATAGTGGATCGCCTCGTCGTCTGTATCGGCCCGGGCGCGACCGATCATCTTCTCGGATAGATCGTACCCCATTACGGATGCGGCCCCTTGTTGCCGCATCCATCTGGACGCCCAGCCAAAACCACAGCCCAAATCAGCGACACGCTTCCCTTCCAAGGGCGGCAGCATAGCTTTGATAGCGTTCCATTCCGGAGCACCCTTGAGCCCGTGGACCTGCCTTGGGAGCTGGCTGTATCCAGCGAAGAATTTCGGATCATCGTATATGTTCTGTGCCATGTTCACATCCTGTAAAAAGACTGGACGAGGCACCAGCCAAGCCAAAAAACCTCGTCCGGAAGGGCGAGGGCCGGTATCGGCATGTCGCTTGATCAGGTCGCGCGCGCTACGCCCCGGCATCCCGCTAATGAGATGCCGGCCAAGCGGGTGACAATGGGGGTGTCCTCTTCGACCATATGTCGATGATCATTAGGAGACACGACCAAGTCAAGTACCGTCGCGCGGGGCCGCAGACGTGCCGGATTGATGTGCCCCGCTGCACTTAGCTAGTCCGCTTCGGCGGACCTACCGTAAAAAGCCACCCTTCCGCTTTCCCACCCCGACTGAGACATTCCCTTTGCGCTGCCACTGCACTTGTCTTCTGAGCGCTGTACTTCACTTGTGAAACTGACATTCGCGGAAGATCGCCGGCATTGAGCCCTGAATTGCGTTCACGGTCCCCCCGGACGAAGATCGGACGGATCAGATGGGGCCTTGTGGCGCATCAGCGGGGACTCGGGGGGAGCGGGTTCGGTTGGCATGGCAGACGGGTTCCGCTTGGTGTCTGTAGCCCATGCCTGATCAATCCGGGCGATCAGATCATTCGCAATCCTCGGAACCACGCGGCGGATTGTTTCGGTCACGCTCGCGTAGAGGTTCCGGGCCAGATCAAGAGCTGCGGACAGACGGACCCCTTCAAGGCGCAGGCGCTCAACCGACGCCCGTAGCTCGGCCTCCTCTGTCCGCAATGGCTCCATACGAGCTATAGAAGCTCGTATGGCGGCCTCGCGGGCTTGCGCTGCCTTTTCCCTCTCTAACGCCTGCTGTGCTCTTTCTTCGTATGCTTCGGCTGCTATCCGCGCGAATGCGGCTTGATCCTGAGCTACCTGCGTGGCGACCGAG
>Ga0164243_10016727_pt1 | contig 10033 bp, 8 predicted proteins | sample OricompcompostOP_FD_108781 | JGI IMG/M metagenome (GOLD analysis project Ga0164243, IMG submission 108781) | Organic Plus compost microbial communities from Emeryville, California, USA - Original compost - Organic plus compost (OP) | ecosystem: Engineered > Solid waste > Mixed feedstock >... | reverse complement strand
CCGGCTCGGGCGCACGCAGCGCGCGGGGCAGTTCGGGGACGTCGACTGTATCCGGCATGAGACAAAGAGTAGCTTTCGACAGGTGCCAAGAGATGTCCCGAGTGAGTCCCGCGATCTGACACCCGCCGACGACCCCGCTGACAACTCGTCCTCGAAGACGACCGACGCGGCCGACACGGGTGCTGCCGAAGCGCCACCCGAGGACACCGGACCCTCGACCACCCGGGGAGCGAGGACGGCGACGCCGAACGGCGCGATCGATCGCTTCTTCAAGATCTCCGAGCGCGGCTCGACGGTCAGCCGAGAGCTGCGCGGCGGTCTCGTCACCTTCTTCACGATGGCCTACATCGTGCTGCTCAACCCGATCATCATCGGCGGCATCCCCGGCGGCGACAAGAACACCGACGTCCTCGGCAACGTGCTCCCGCTCGCGCAGGTCGCGGCGGTCACCGCCCTCGTCGCCGGCGTCATGTCGATCCTGTTCGGCCTGGTCGCCAACTATCCGTTCGCGATCGCGGCCGGCCTGGGCATCAACAGCCTGCTCGCGGTCTCCATCGCCCCCGAGGTCACCTGGCCGGAGGCGATGGGACTCGTGGTCATCGACGGCATCATCATCGTGCTGCTGGCCGTGACCGGCTTCCGCACCGCCGTGTTCAACGCGGTCCCACCGGAACTCAAGGCGGCGATCGCCGCCGGCATCGGGGCGTTCATCGCCTTCATCGGGTTCGTCGACGCCGGCTTCGTCAAGCGCATCCCCGACGCGGCGGGCACCACGGTCCCCGTCCAGCTCGGCATCGACAACTCGATCGCCTCCATCCCGACCCTCGTCTTCGCGCTCGGCGTGCTGATCATGGGCATCCTCGTCGTGCGCAAGGTGCCGGGCGGTCTGCTGATCGGCATCGTCATCACGACGGTCTTGTCGATCATCCTGGAATCGATCTTCGACTACGGCTCGAGCATGGAGAACCCGAAGGGCTGGGGGCTGTCGGTGCCCGACATCCCGAACGCCCTCGGCAGCCTGCCGAACCTGAGCCTGGTCGGCGACGTCGACCTCTTCGGCGCGTTCACCCGCATCGGCGTCCTGTCGGCATCGGTCTTCGTGTTCGCCCTCGTGCTGTCGAACTTCTTCGACGCCATGGGCACCATGACCGGCCTCGGCAAGGAAGCCGGTCTCGCCGACGAGAAGGGCAATCTCCCGGGCATCGGCCGCGCGCTGGTCATCGAGGGCAGCGGCGCCATCGCCGGCGGTGTGGCCTCCTCGTCGTCGAACACGGTCTTCGTCGAATCCGCCTCCGGCATCGCCGAAGGCGCCCGGACGGGCCTCGCCAACATCGTGACGGGCGCGCTGTTCCTCGCCGCGATGTTCCTGACGCCGCTCTACGAGATCATCCCGCTCGAGGCCGTCGCGCCCGCGCTGGTGATCGTCGGCGCGATGATGATCGGGCAGCTGCGCGACGTCGACTTCACCCGCTTCGAGTACGCGCTGCCGGCATTCCTCACGGTCGTGTCGATGCCGTTCACCTACTCGATCGCCAACGGCATCGGCGTCGGCTTCATCAGCTGGGTGGTCATGGCGACCGCGAGCGGCAAGGCGCGCACGGTCCACCCGCTGTTGTGGCTGGTCGCGGCGATCTTCGTCGCCTATTTTGCCCGGGGTCCGATCTCCGATCTGATCGGCTGACATCCGCAACCGGCACTGAAGGCCGCTTGGTGGTGAGATCCCAGATCGCTGTCGGTGTCGTCCGTGCGAGTCAATTTGGGATTCCGAGGTCCTTCGTACGCTTTTCTACGCATACATTGTTTCAATGCACTCACCATTCGGTGACGGAAGCCTTTCCGGAGACCTGTCCCTGGCCGTGGTCCGGCTCGGGCGTCGCCTGCGCGGCCGTCGAGAGAACAGGGTGGTCTCCCTGACCCAGCTGTCGGCGATGTACACGCTGTATCAGGAGGGTCCGATGACCCCGGGGGCGCTGGCGGCGGCCGAGCGCGTACGACCCCCGTCGATGACCAGGGTCATCGCTTCGCTGGCGGATCTGGGAATGATCAAACGGGAACCGCACCCCACGGACGGCCGGCAGGCGATCGTGGCATTGTCCGAGCAGGGGCTCGCCGTCATCAAGGAGGAGCTCGAGGCGCGCAAGGCGTGGCTCAGCGACCGGCTGCGGGAACTCACCCCGGACGAACGCGAGACGTTGCGCGAAGGGGTGCGGATCTTCAACCAGATCCTGGCCGTGCCCGACGCCGACGCCCCGCGCAGTCGCGCCGTCTGATCAGAGCCCTGCGTTCACGCAGAGGCCGACTCACCGCGGCCCGGGGTGTTCCGGGGTCTCGGCGAGTGGGGACGAGACGGTCAGAAGAACGTTCCCGAGAACGGCGCCCGGTCGGTGCCGAACGCCAGGTCGAGAGCGCGGAGAGTGGCCGGTGAGTCGACGTCGAGACGGCCGGCGGCCGCGAACTCCGACGGCTTGATGCCGCCGAGATAGATGCTCGACAGCACCGAGGTGTCCATCCGCACGGTCGGCGTCGTGCCCGGCTCCGCCGGCGTGACGATCGCATCGCCGCCCCGCACGGAGAGCTTGAAAACGCCGCCGCGACCGCGGAATTCGTCGGCGATGTCGAGTACGACGTCGAGCTCGGCGGCGTACTTGCGAGCCGACAGCGCGGCCGGGACGTCGAGGATGCGCAACCACATCTCGTCGCGGCGGCCGGTCACCGTCACCGCGCGCAGGTTGGTCAGCTTGTGGCGCAACGGGTCGTCGACGGGAACGGTCGCGGTCAGGGACGGGATGAGGTCGAGGCTGACCAGCACGCGCCACAGTTCGGTGTGGGCGTCGTCGGTCACGGCGAAGATCTCGTTGACCTCGCCGCGGACGTCGCCGGAGGGGGCCTTGTAGATGCGATAGCTCGCGTAGCCGTCGTCGTGCAGCAGGTAGTGCAGCCCGCTCGCGCTCAGCGGCCGTTCCGACGGGCGGTCGGCGAGGATCGGCGCCCACCACTCGGGGGTGCGGGTGAGCGCGCCCGGCGTGCCCAGGGTCCAGCGGGCGTGCAGATCGGGGACCGCCGCGGCGATCTCGTCCGGATTCGCGAACCGGACCGTGGCCTCGCTCGGTTGCGCGCTGCGCATCACCGGGTTGCCCGGCGTCAGCGCGATGGTGTGCGAGAAGCAGGCCGGCCCGAAACCGAAACGTTCGTAGATGGTGCCCTCGCTGGCGGTGAGGATCGCGAACGTGAAGTCCTCCGCCTCCCACTGCTCGAACAGTTCGGTGATCATGCGGCGCAGGATTCCGCGCCGGCGATGCGTCGAGGCCACCGACACCCACGACAGGCCCGCGGCGTCGGCGACACCCGCGCCCGGCAGCGACATAGACATCCGGTAGAACATCGACACCCCGACGAGCGGGTTCGAACTCAACCCGGTGTCGCGCACGAGGACGATGTCGTCGTCGGCGACCTTGTTGCGCAGGTCGGCGCGTTCGTCGTCCGGCAGCGGATTGCGCATGGCGAATGCGCGTGCGTCCGTGGTGATGATGTCGTCCCAGTCCGCGTCGGTGGCGCGCTGCAGGGACAGACGTGACTTCGGGGTGGAGACACTGGTCACGCCCTCCACATTTTCACATCCGGTCTCGGTGGGCACGCACCGGGCGAGCGAGTCGGTCGTCCGGCCGGAGGTATGGAGGAGTGACGGGGCCGGGCGCAGGGGCGCGCCGTGTCGCCCGGAGTCCTCCGTAGGGGCGGGGAACGCGCGTCGACGGGCGGTGTCCGTGGTCACCCAGGCCGCGGATGGCACACTGTTCGGCGTGCCTGGGCTCGCAGTTGACGTGATCGACATCGACGACCCGCAGGATCCGCGGGTGGAGGATTTCCGCGACCTCAACTCGGTCGACCGCCGCCCCGACCTGCCGGTGCTCCCCGGCGGACGCCCCGGCCGCGGTCTGGTCATCGCCGAGGGTGTGCTGGTCGCCCAGCGCATGATCGCCTCGAGGTTCGAGCCCCACGCATTCCTCGGCGTCGACAAGCGACTGGGCGAACTCGACGACGATCTGCGCGACCCGTCACTGGCCGGTGTGCCGTTCTTCCGGACCTCTGCGGAGGTCATGGCCGAGATCGTGGGCTTCCATCTCAACCGCGGCGTGCTCGCCGTCGCCCGTCGCCCACCGCTGCTGTCGGTGGAGGAGGTCATCGCCGACGCCACGACCGTCGCCATCCTCGAAGGCGTCAACGACCACGAGAACATCGGGTCGATCTTCCGCAACGCCGCCGGCCTCGGTGTCGACGCGGTGTTGTTCGGGCAGGGCTGCGCCGACCCGCTCTACCGCCGCTGCGTCCGCGTCTCGATGGGGCACGCGCTCCTGGTGCCGTTCGCGAAGTTCGAGCAGTGGCCGCACGGGCTCGACGAGTTGCGCTCGCGCGGATTCCGCCTGGTGTCGATGACCCCCGACCCGTCCGCGGTCACGCTCGCCGAGGCGGTCGACGCCGAGAAGATCGGCTTCCTCGTCGGCGCCGAGGGACCGGGACTCACGCGCTCGGCGATGGCCGCGACCGACGTCAGGGCACGCATCCCGATGAGCCGCGGCACCGACTCCCTCAATGTCGCGACCGCCGCGGCCGTCGCGTTCTACGAGCGTGTCCGGTCGGGCACGATGGGGGAGTGAACACCCGCGATCCGTTCGCCGCCGACGCCGAGTCCCCTGCGTGGGTGGGCGCCGACGAGCCCACGCCGTGGGGGCTCGGGAGCATCGTCGCGGTGATCTGCGCGTTGTTCGGCGCGTTCGTGCTCGTCGGCATCTATGAGTTGATCGGCAACATCCAGCGATTCCTGGGCCTCGCGGCGGTGGTCGTCGTGGCCGGCGGCCTGGGCTGGACGCTCTGGGAGTTCCGTCACCGGCGGGTCTGGCGCTGGATCGTGTGGGGGCTGTTGACAGGTTTCCTGGCCGGTGTGGCGTCGTCGGTCGCGCTGCTGGTAATCGGGCGCTGAGCCGCTCCGGCCCCGTGTCGCCGGGCGTTTGCGTACGGCGCAGATGGCGTGGGTCACGCTCGGTCGGCGGGGCCTGCGAAGAGATCAGAACCCGAAGTACTCCCGGATCCGTCCCCGCTTCCGGCGTCCGCCCTGGCCTGCGTGCTCCTCCGGGTGTGCCGGTGGCCGCTGCTCGACGCGAGCGCTGTGGCCGTCGAAACGTGCGGCGGTCGCGGCCCGGTACGCCTCGTGGTCCTCGTCGGTCGGTTCGTACTCCGCGGGGTGCAGGGAGAAACAGGTGACCGTGATGTCGGCCGGGTCCAGGTCGTGCGGCGCGAGCGGGTGGGTGTACCGGAACCCGAGCCAGGATCGGTTGGCCTCCTCGGCGAGTTGGCCCGGGTGGAAGGGCAGCGCCATCGGCGCGGTGCCGAGACCGTCGGTGACCGACAGCGGGAACTCGCCGCCCCAGAACGGCCCCTCGAAGGTGAACGGGAGTCCCTCGTCCTCGTGGATGGTCACCGGATCTGCGGAGAACGACCGCCGCAGCGTGCCATGTTCCCAGCGGGCGAACGCGCCGAACGCGGTCTCCGGCTCCACGTAGAGCAGGGTGATCACCGAACTCGGCCGGATCGCGGACAGGGTGCGGGACAGTGTCGACGGGGTGGTCGTCTCGAACAGCGAGCACGAGACCACGGCGAGAGGGCCGTAGAACCCCGCGTAGACGTGGTTGTCGCGAGCGGCGGCCGCGGACGCGAGATCGGTGTCGACGACCGGGACGAGAACGCTGTCGCCGTAGATCGCCGACGCCAGTTGTCGGGCGTGCCCGACGTCGTGCGGTGTCCTCGGAACCCCGTCCGACGGACGCACCGCGGCCCGGAGGTCGCCGGCCGGGTCAGGGGAGTCGATGAACCAGACGGTGGCCGCGCGTGCCGTCATCTGTCAGCTGTTCCCGTTGCTTCGGACCCCGAGCAGGACGTCCTCCCAGGCCGGGACCGCCGGCTTGCGGGACTTCTTCTTCCGGGGGCGTTCGGCGGGGTCCTTGTGCTCGGGCTCGGCGGGCCTCGCCTCGGGAGCGGGTGCCGGCGTCGCCGTCTGCTGCGGGCCGGCAGGTGCGGCTGCGTCGTCGTCGGCTGCCGGTGTTGCGGTCTCGGCCGGCCGTGCGGGAGCCTGCGCGACCGGCGCGGAGATCGGGGTGACCGGGCGAACCTCGGGTGCCGCCGGCTCCGCCTCCTCGTCGAATCCGAAGTCGAGGGGGACGGTGCCGTCGTCCTCGATGGCGGCACGACGCTCCTGTCGGGCGCGCTGCGCACCGATGAGGCTGTTGGCGTCGATGGTCACCTCCCCGCGACCGTCCGGCGACGCCTCGACCGTGACCTCGGGCGTGGCCACCGGATTCGACACCGGGGTGAGCCGGCGCCGGGGCGTGATGGTCTCGGGGTGGGTGAGCTCGTCGGCGAGGTCGTCGAGCGGGTCGACGGTGCCGCCGTGGGTGCCCGGCATGTATCGCCAGTGCGCGAGGTTGTCGGTGCGGCCGACGCTCCACGCCACCTGGACCACCCAGTAGCCGTCGTCGCCCTTCCACGCGTCCCAGTCGGCGTCGGCGGGGTTGTGGCCCATGGCGACAAGCCCCTCGGCGACCGACTCGGCGAGGGTGGCGACGGCTGGCCCGTCGTGCCGGATCGGATGCGCGGCACCGGCGAGTTCGCAGGCGCGGGTGCGCTCGAGCAGGACCGGATGGGCGAAGCGTTCGATCTTCTCCACACCCACGCCGGCTGCGGCGGCGACTTCGGCGATCGACGCGCCCCCACGGATGCGCGCCTGGATCTCGCGTGGCCTCAATGCACTTTCCATCTCGATCTCGATCTGTCCCAGCCTGGTGATGTCGCCGCGGGCCGCGGCGCGGAGGCGTTCGTCGGAGGCGATCCGGAATTTCTCACCGGACTGAGGGTCTTGGCAGATGACGTGGGAACCGTCGGTTTCCACTCCGACGACGCGGAGCTCACGCATCTGCTCCTCCTCCGGTGGGTGCACGCATTGTGGTCACAGTAACTCACCCTGGCCGTCGTCCCTGCCGGGACACGCGGTAAAACCGCAGTTCAGCACATGTGGGGCGGGTGCGACGGTAGCGGTCGGTGAGTCGGGTGGTGCCTGTGGGATCCAGGCTACCCGGTGGTCGAGACGCCACCGGCGCGTCGACCCGAAGGTACGGACGCGCCGGTGACGACGGTGTTTCCCGACTGGCTCAGAGGCGCTCGACGATGTAGTCGATGCACTGGGTGAGCTTGGTGACGTCCTCCGGCTCGATCGCCGGGAACATGCCGATGCGCAGCTGGTTGCGGCCCAGCTTGCGGTACGGCTCGGTGTCCACGATGCCGTTGGCGCGCAGGGTCTTGGCGACCGCGGCGGCGTCGACGTCGTCGTTGAAGTCGATCGTGCCGACGACCTGGCTGCGGTTGGCCGGGTCGGCGACGAACGGCGTGGCGAACTCGCTGGCCTCGGCCCACGCGTAGAGGCGCGAGCTGGAGTCGGCGGTGCGCGAGACGCACCAGTCGAGGCCGCCGTTGTCGTTCATCCACTCGATCTGGTTGGCGAACAGCAGCAGCGAGCCGACGGCGGGGGTGTTGTAGGTCTGGTTCTTGCTGCTGTTGTCGACGGCGGTCGGCAGCGACAGGAACTCGGGGCACCAGCGATCGGTCGCGGCGATCTCCTCGATGCGGGCCAGCGCGCGCGGGCTCATCAGCGCGACCCACAGGCCGCCGTCGGAGGCGAAGCACTTCTGCGGCGCGAAGTAGTAGACGTCTGCGTCGGCGATGTTCACCGGCAGGCCGCCGGCGCCCGAGGTCGCGTCGATCGCGATCAGCGCGTCGTCGGACTCGGCGGGACGGACGACAGGCACCGCGACACCGGTCGAGGTCTCGTTGTGGGCCCAGCCGATGAGGTCGCAGCCGCCGAAGTCGTCGGCGGTGAGCGCCGAGGGATCAGGCGCGGTGCCGGGCTCGGTCGAGATGACGGCCGGGGAGTCCAGGAACGGGGCCTTCTTGCTGACGGTCGCGAACTTCGACGAGAACTCGCCGTAGGTCAGGTGCAGCGAGCGCTGCTTGATCAGACCGAAGGAGGCGGCATCCCAGAAGGCGGTGGTGCCACCATTGGAGATGACGACCTCGTAGCCCTCCGGCAGCGAGAACAGGTTGGCCAGACCCTCGCGGATCGAACCGACGACGTTCTTCACCGGTGCCTGCCGGTGGCTGGTGCCGAACACCTTGGCGCCGGTGTCGACGAGGGACTGCAGCTGCTCGGGGCGCACCTTCGACGGTCCGCAACCGAAGCGGCCGTCCGACGGCAGCAGGTCGGCGGGCAGGGTGACAGGTGCGGTCGCGGTATCGCTCATGACCTCGATTCTAGGGTTGTGGCGGACGCCACCCGGGGGCGACCTCGTGTTTCGGCGGTACGGTCCTGTGCGGAATCGCGGAGCGGCGCCACGATCGTCGAGTCGGAATGCGCGAAACCGGGGGTGACTGTGTGACCGCGATGCGCCGGGAACACCTCGGTGTCGCGCGTGGCGGCGGTGATGCGCGCACGACATCCCCGACGGCTCGATCCGCTCGCGCCGGGTTCGCCGCGCAACCGTGCGCGCCCCGGTCGTCGAGTCGTATCGTCCCCCGCGTCTCCTGTAAGAGTCCGTCTCCGGGAGGCTCGGGAGAGTGACGGGAGTTGTGGCGCGCGACCGCGATCGAGCGGTGCCACTCGGCGCTAGGGTTCGGGCCAGAGCGGGTACTGGGGCAGTGTCGGGAATCCTTCGGGGCCCAAGGCTTTCGGAGTCAGAAATCTCAATCTGCCGTCGGGATGGAACGGATTCTGTCCGGCGAAGGCGGGGACACGGTTGAGTGCCTGCGCCGCCCAGCTCTCGCAGATCGGGTCGCTGGTGAGATTTCCGGCAGGCGGTTTCGTCGTGGGCAGCACAAATGGTGGGAACACCCACGGGTGAAAGACGTTGTACCGTGGCTCGCGATTGCCCGTACCGGGCTGGGCGATCCGTACGGCGCCGGCTCGCGTGTCGGCGACGTCAGCAGGCTTCTGTGCGACGATCCGGATCCCTGCGGTTCCGTCGAGGACGTCGAATTCCGGGGTGCCGTACAGGTGAGGGTTGTCCGGGTCGAGTCGCGCCCTGCCGGTGCGGGTTTCGCAGACATGAGCTGAGATCGACGTGTCCGTCGACTCCACCGAGACCACATGTGCGTGGATGGTTCCTTGAAACGCATAGCCGCTTCGTAGTGGCCTGTAGTGGGGGCGAACGCAATTGGCAGACGATCTGATACCTGCATCTAGCGCGGCTTCCTCCGCGCCGGGGTACACCGCGTCGGCGCCGCAGAGTGAGAGTGCACACGACTCGACCTGCGCGCGGATGACCTCCGCCGCACGAGAATGCAGATCGATCCCGTCCTCGGCGGACCACATGAAGGTGAAGGTGCCGGCCACCTCGGTCGGGAATCGGTACTCCGCCGGGACCCGTACGGACTGGCTGGAGGTGGTGGGATGGCTCGTTGCGCCCGAACTCTCGTCACGCTATCGCGTCGTCGGCGCGCCCCGGACACCGCCCAACAGAATCCGCGGCCGGCCCACTGGCAGGGTTTCGGCGCTCGGTTGGCGGCCCTGGCGCCGCCCTGGGGGTTCGGGTGGCTCGTTCGACGCTCAGAGCCCCGGCTTGACCACATCGCCCCAGCCCTCGACGTCCTCGGGACGACGCGGTGCGGGGCCGGTGTAGACGGCGGCGGGTCGGACCAGCTTGCCCAGGCGCTTCTGCTCCAGGATGTGTGCACACCAGCCGGCGGTGCGGCCGCAGGTGAACATCGCGGGCATCATGTGCGGCGGCACCTCGGCGAAGTCGAGGATGACCGCGGCCCAGAACTCGACATTGGTCTCGATCGCGCGATCGGGACGACGCTCACGCAGCTCGGTCAGCGCGGCCTGCTCGAGAGCGGCGGCCACCTCGTAACGGGGCACGCCCAGTTCTTGTGCGGTGCGCCGGAGCACCCGGGCCCGCGGGTCCTCCGCGCGGTACACGCGGTGTCCGAAGCCCAT
>Ga0164243_10016726_pt1 | contig 10033 bp, 12 predicted proteins | sample OricompcompostOP_FD_108781 | JGI IMG/M metagenome (GOLD analysis project Ga0164243, IMG submission 108781) | Organic Plus compost microbial communities from Emeryville, California, USA - Original compost - Organic plus compost (OP) | ecosystem: Engineered > Solid waste > Mixed feedstock >... | reverse complement strand
TAAACCAGTACCAATTCTCAGGTTTTTCTGGAGATACATGATCTCCGTAACCATCAGTTATAAGAAAAACGGCGGCGGGGTACCTTAGACCATGCTTCTTGATGTAAGCTTGAATATAAGCTTCAATACAGGCGAAAGAAGTTCCGCCGAATCCATAAAGCTTACCAGATTCTAGCGTGGTCTCAAAGACTCTCGTATCGAAGCAATGCATCTTGACATCGAAACGATCTAGAGGCAAGGACTTTGCTGCTTTGAAGAAACGATCAACGAAACCGGAACAAGAACCTGAAGTATCCTGGAAGAACCAAACTTGGATTCTATCCTTTTCAAATTCCTCAACTTCTTGGTCTGATGGAAGAAGAAAGTCGTTAGCCATGAAGACTAGGCGACGATTCAATCTAGCCCACTGTTCAACCTCATTGTCCTTCATATACTTGGAAGCCCACTTCTTGATTACAGTCTCCCACTTTCTCTTAGCTTTGACCTTACCAACGTTTACTGTAACGAAGGTATTGCCAGGACTGCAACCCGCTTCCCTGCACTTGGATTCAATGTCAGAGGTTTGGGCTTCAACGAAATCAGAAAGAGAATTCAATTCCTCATTGGAAATGATTTCTTTAATCTTCTCCTCAAACTCTGGAGTGTTGAAGGAGGAAAGCCCGTCGTGAGAATCTAGCACCTCGCCAGAGCCTGCGCCACCCGAACTTCCACCACCGCCCTCTTGAAGCTTTTCGAGAAGGTTGTAGTAGAATTCGTAATACTTATCGGTCTCCGGTGGGTTATCAGGGAAGACAGTATCCGTCCAACAATACTTGTTGTTGGGATCAACCTCTTCTCTTTTAAAGGAGAACTTATCAACCAAGGAATGATTAACTACAATATCCAATGCTAGATTGGCTTTCTTTAGCTCTTCACCCTTTAGTTCATTGATTCTAAACCCATGGTAAAGGATAACATGTAGACATTCATGACAAATGACAAACTGTTTCTCAACATCAGATAATCCAGCCCAGAAGGTAGGATTGAGTTTGAAGTCAATGCATTCCCCTACTCTATCGAAATGAACGGCAGCAGTAGGAATGGATTCGGTAAAGACAGGTTTGCCTAACACCCAAAGCCTGTCGAAGATTGAATGGTGTTTCTCAAGCTCTCTGGAGAGAGCGATAAACTCATCATAATCGAAAGTGTCCATTAGCAAATGAACCCCGAGTGCTTTCTCTGAATGTGCTTTACAACCCTTGGATTAATAGGCACTGGCTTATTATTGTCAATGAACCACTTGCAAGCATGATTGAGTAGACCAACCAAAGATTGCATTTTATGAATTCTAATCGTACCCTGTTGGGTAGACAAAGCAATTTCACTCAAATCTTTAACCGCTTGAGTTGCAGTTACTTCATCCAAAACCTCAGGCATCCAGTTGTTATAGAAATCCCAAACCTTTCTTCTATCATAGGTATTAACAAAAGAGAAGGTTGTATAAGCCTTTGCATTATTGAAAGCAGCAACACTATTTTTAGTGAATGTGATTGGAGCGCCAGATGGCAATGCTCCTCCGGAGACAACTACACCTGGAACAATTGGATTCTTTTGTTTGACTATTTGCTGAGCACGTTTTGACAAACCACTAGATTTTGAATTTGCAATATTCTTAATTACTGACTCGTACTTGTCATACTGATTGAATACGAAGTTTTCAATATTCTTATCTTTAGACATCAAGCCAACCAACTTCTCTTCAGAGAGAAGAGGTAGGAAAAACTGTTGATAGTCCTTCTGCCTGAGGATGTAAGGATAGCTAACTGCATAGTTATTCTCAACAGTTAGGAACTGCTTTGCCTCAGTTTCGTTCTTGGTCTCGAACAAAGACTTGAGCTTTTTAGAGATAGAACCGCTTGATAGTTCTAGAATTAGCTTATTGGTATTAACGTTGTTAGGTAGAACGAATTTGAGGTCTCCGCCCTTGGTATGCATGTCAATCGCGTAATCCAAACGACGAGGACTGACAAGGTTCTTTTGTTCCTTGCTTAGCTCTTTCCACCAAGTAATTGCAACATCTGCGGTTGCTTGCCCGTACTTCTCTCTGAAGTATGGAGCATGAGGAGCATAAGGAACATCAACACAGACATGGAATCTGTCTAGCTGAGCTGGGTCAAGAGCTTCAACGTCATACTTACCTTCCTCATCATCTTCTGGGTTAATAGCTGCCCAAATGATCTTGAGGTTATTGAACTTCTTTCCGTTGATGGATTTGAACTGAATCAATTCCATGACGGCGTTTCTAACCTTCTTGGAGGAGCGGTTAAACTCATCAAGGAAGATGGCTTCTACCTGATCTTCTTGGAAGTGCTTTGGGCGAACCAAATCAAGATAGGAGTTGCCATTCTCATCAGTCTTCTCCTTTGGAACACCAATGAAGTCAACCCAAGGGTCCATGGTAGATGCTGAGAAGTATTGGAATTTCAAACCATGGGTGGCAAACGCCGAAAGGATGGTTGCAGTTTTACCTACACCATGCTTACCACGAAACAAAACGTTATACTGGTTTTTAATCCAAAATGACAAATTAGCTTCCGAAATCATAGTTCACCCTAATCAATTTGTTACGGGTCAACTATAACCATCGGAAGCTGTGAGTCAAATTAATTCTTTTAGGAGATCTCTTGTGCTATAATGAAGCCAGCTTTTTTAAGGTCTCCATTGTCTTGGAGTTCCCAAAGCGCACCCATATTCCCTCTAACTCTCCAACACTTCTCAGAAGGAACAGGCTCTAGCTTCATCTCATAACCATATTCATCCGTCATATATGGTTCAAGCCACTTCGTCCAATCGAGAAACTCATCATTAGAAATAGGAAGATCCATAACAATTAAGAAGGTACCTTCCATATCTTCTTCAGGAAAGATATAATTACTCTTATATGGATCGTGCTTAAATGTTTTAAATAATTCAGATAAACACTTTTCACACATAGAGAATTCGTATACATTTCCATCACCTAGATGGGAGGAATCATACGCGCCGGAAACCTGAGCTTCAATCAAGCCATTAAGGTTTCCAATAGAACCCTTACATGATTCTCCGCACTTATTGCAAATGGCATCAACAAGGACTTCAACTTCTTTTGTTTCTGTTTTAGTTACTTTCATTCACGTCTCTTTGCTATTTTACCATCTTCAGTTTTTTCAAGCTTTAGCTTTTCCCCTCTTGGCAATTGCTTTATTTTATACTCTAATCTTAGAGCTTCGCTTTTATCAAGACATTCGAAGTATTTAAGTAATGAGACAGGGCGCCTAGTCTTGGTGTACTTAGCGCCCTTCCCTTTGTTATGAGCAGCAATACGTTTATCTAAATCGTTGGTGATCCCACAGTACAAAGTACCATCGGAGCAAGTCAATATATAAACGTACCACATTAGATCTTTACGGACTCAATGGTCTTGACCCATAGATCCTTGTTGTTTCCCAACTCGATGAATTGAGAAATGACATCGAACACAGAGTCAGAGAAGCCGCCAACATTTAGAATGTCTTCGCGGTCGCCTGCTTGAGTTGTGCGGTTAGGCGTCAAATCAATACAGACAAGCTTTGCCTTCTTGTTGCGAGACTTGAATTGGTTCCATTCTTGCATCGTAGCAGTACCATTGTTGTAGTAGCTGTAGATACCAGAGGTGGGAGAGCTATCTACCCAAGACTCATTATCACTGACGTAGATGACAAGGTCTCCCTTAGCCTTCTTAGCGTTCAAGTGTTGAAGAGGCTTGTGGCAATCAGTTCCACCTCCACCGAACTTAGCCAACTTCTCGGCATTCGTCATCATTGAATCCATTGGATTCAAGCGAGCGGAATGGACCTGAGTATCGAATGGAATAACTTCAGCGTCTGGATTCTTGCGCAAGATAGCTGACGCAATTAGAGCTGCGGCATCTACGCAGCGAATCTTCGTAGTGAAGGATTCAACCTTACCAGTCTTTGCATTGGTTCTCGTACCGGTGATTGGGCTCTTCATGGAACCGGAGGTATCCACAAGAACATAAACCTTACCGGAGAATGCTGGAACGTTCTCAAGAGCAACCTCTGCTGCCTTTTGCAAAGCAACAGAAACACTTCCCGGCATATCATCGCTGATATGCTTGTAAGCAGAGAACAACTCGAAAGGCAATGCCTTTGCGCGCTTTACTTCTCCTGCATCTTGAAGCTTATTCACAACGTGAGTTAGAACTTCGTTGTTAGCCAATGCAGCATGGCGTTGAAGAGTGTTAAGATTGATCTTAGCTTGACGCCAAGTCATGTTCTTACCAATCTCAACCCAGTGCGCATCCGTCAATGGCAAAGAGGTCAACATTTGGAATGGGACATCTGGGATAGAATTGGTTAGATCCTTCTTGAATGCCTCATACTCTTGAACGATTGGGTGAATATCCTTCTTAGAATACTCCTTGCCCAATAGATAGCCATACATCGCAGAGCGATTCTTGTTACCTGGCTTTGGGTGAACCATCTTGATAATGTCTTGAAGACTTGGGTTGTTTCCAACGTCCGCCTTGAACAATTGCTCATCGGTCAAGCTCTCAAGATAACCTTGAATCAAACGCTTGATTCTGGTACCGAAAGACTTACGACCAGTTGCACCAGAGCGCAAAATCTGTACGAAGTTTCTCAACATCTTTGGAGAATCAATGACTCTATCAAAGATAGCTTCCAAAAGTGCAGAATCCTTGGATGCAAGGACAGCCGCCAAGAAAGCAGGCATATCCTTCATCTTACCTTCTTCGCGAGCATAGATAGCTAGCTTCGCGATAAACTCTGGCTCCTTCTGAACAATCTTGTTTGCAAGCTCGGTAGCATGCTTAAGCTGATCTTGTGCGGAAACGTAGAATGTTCCGTTGAAACAACCAGTGACAGCCAATTGAGCAAGAGCTGCCTTATCACTGAATGAATAAGCAACACTACCTGCATTGTTAACAGTGTTAACAGGCTTGATTACGTTCTTGTTAGATTGAGACTTGAATAGATTCTTGTTTGCCATGATATTTGACTCCTTCGTACAGTCAACGAGTTAATGGTTAATATGAGCAGTTTTATGCTTTACTCAGAGCTTTGTTTAATATCGGTTCCGTATTTCATCCAACAGTCATTATCATAATCCCAATGACGGTTATCATGAACATCAATATGAATCCAAAACAATTTATGAATGCCGAAAGTAAATTCAATTCCAGCGTGATCAGTCTTTCGATTCCATCTAAGACGGAATTCAAAGATGTCATCACGCATGAATTTACTACCTTCGAATTGATACTCAAAGGTCTTATATTTTGATAAAGGTATATAGCCCCATTTTGGGGTGAAGTGAGCTTTCTTGAAATCCATTTGCGAACCTCTTATCTCGCAACAAAGAATTATGAATTTGGTCGGGACATCGGGACTCGAACCCGTTATGGAACTTTATAAGAATTCCGAGGAACACCCTTCCTCCCTGCTCCCGATACGTTCTATTCTATATCAGATAATCGCTAGATTTATGAATTTCCCCGTTCCCGGCGACTCATTTAATCTAGCCTCTCGGCGGGGCGCCGTCAAGCGCCCGTTCAAAATTCCGAGAATTAATCACGAAGATAATGTGATTGACCGCCACAAGGGCATTCTAATACCACTTTATCTTCCCTGACGTCTTCCACATCTTCATCTTCGAATTCTGCGGCGACAATCATCTTACAAGCTTCACATCTAAAAAGAAATTTTTGCTTTGTATTATCCTGGAACATACAAGCAATACCAGGATATGTAATAATATTTTATTCTGTTAATATTTTATTTATTTCCTCAGCAACTTTATTATATTTTTCTTTAGCCTTAATTAGATCTTGGCGAGCTAAAGATAGTTTAATAAACTTGGAAACCATCTTCCTAGCTCTAGTATTGGATAAATTTGCAGGAGGTTCAATATAAAAGTAATTATCTACATCTGATGCAACAAACTTAAACCCGTGTTGTGCGATTAGTAGTGTTGCAACATCCTGTTTCTTTACCTTAAGTAGCATTATCTACACCTAAAACTTTTTTATTTAGATTGAACGAAATCATTGGCTGAGCCTTCTTGGGATCAAATTTTTCCCAGGCGCCATCAATATCTTCATCAAAGGTATAGTGAGGGTAATATTTCTGGGTTGACTTGTCAAGGACCACGAAAATATAATGTGCCTTTAATGCTCTTCCCTCAGCAACCCAGCCTTTTAAAAGTTCTTTTACATCGTCAATGTTCATTACTAATTACCGCTGTTAAAATTTGTCCTAACGTAGTCCAATCAACTAGGTTGTTATTCATTAACTGTTTGATTTTAACTACCTCAATGAAGCACCTTTCGGAATCTTCAATGTTACCATGTACTTGACCTTCCTGATCCTTGAACCAATTCAATTCGGATTCAGTTAGTTCAACAGCATATAATGTCGAAGTATGTGCAGATAATGTACCCGCTAATTGCTTAGTTCCAACTTGCGATAACCTTTTTGGATTAATATCAAATCCCGTCTCTTCTTTAAGCTCTTCTACAGCTACCAATAGAGGATCCCTATCCTTCTTGGAACTTCCACTAGGAAGTTCACGAATGAAACCATCCTCAGTCCTAGCAGGAGATCTAAACTCTTTAATTAAGACAACTTGGGTATCTGGAAGAATATCATCAAGAGGATAGGTGCCAGGACCCTTATAGTACAAACAGACAGAGGAAATATCTGTTCTAGCCAATACGAATTCATTAGACTTGACTCTATCTTCGCTGGCAATATAAACATGGACTTGGAGTACCCAAAGGAAAACAAAGGACTTGTTTTTAGGGCGGAAGTTGTAAAGTAGTCTTGCCCAATCTAGACGATTGCCAGCTTCAGTCTGCGCCTTATACCAGTGCTGGAATGAATCAGTATTCCAAACATATAGGGGAACGAACCTCTCTCCACCAGTTCTCTCTGCACCATCACCTATTTGCTCCATTGCGAGCTGAATGGTCTCAGGTAGAGAAGTAGAGAATGGCACGTTGTATTCCTTAGCATAATACTTCTGATACTTGACCTTTACTGCTTCAGTAGGTGCCCCGAGGACAACTTTACCAGTGGACTTCCAGAAACCCCATTCATCATTGGTGGTAAATCCAGGAAGCTTTTCTAGGTCTCTAGGAATCCAGAATAAAATACAATCTGCTACATGGAGATGCTTATCTTCCCACTTAACAGTCTCTTCATAGTTATGGTCATCATCAAAATTACCTTCACGGTTCTCTGGACAAAAAACAATACCGTTGTACCCCTTGTCCTCCAATATTCGGATAGCTGCTTTTCTCCAAGACTCATTATCACCTTTATTCTCTGGTCTTAATGATGGTCCAGCTAAGAAAATACTGCTAGTCACTTTATCAGGCATCTCTTCTTTATAGTAAATTACTTGCATAAATATTCCTTCGGAGGATATATAACACTATATGATTATTTGTTCCAAATGTTGTGTATCGAAACAGTTAGATGAATTTTATGATCGTGGAGATGGTAAAAAGAAAAGATACTGTAAAAAATGTGATAATGCCATCAAACATGAATATTATCTTAAAAACAAAGATAAGATTAAATCAAAAACTAAAACGTGGTATTCTTCTAATAAAGAAAAGAGAAAATTAGTATCAAAAGATTATTTGAATACTCCTAAAGGACGTATTGTTAAATTACTGCGTGCCACAAAAACAAGAGCAAAACAATATAATCATGAGTTTTCTATAAACACCAACTATCTATTAAAACTTTGGGAAAATCAAAATGGAAAATGTTCCTTAACTGGATTTGCATTTGAATTTATAAATCATACAAATTTTACAACAAATCCTTTTTCTCCATCTATTGATAGAATAGATTCATCTAAAGGTTACGTTCCAGGTAATGTTAGATTTGTTTGTACAGCAGTTAACTTTGCACTCAATGAGTTTGGGGAGGAGATTTTCAAAAAGATATGCGAAGCATACATTAGCAATATTAAGCTATAAATTGTATGGCAGCCAAATCTCTAAAAGACTCGCTTATTTCGGGCATCGAATACTATTTTCGTAGGGCTCAACGTTTGTTTAATATAACCAAGTGGGCAGAAACTAATTCTAATCTACTAGGAAGACTAAATGATTATGTTGACACCGTTAAGAACGAAAAACTATTTAATAACCTTTCAGATCTTTTAGAGAATTATGAGCAATTTTTAGAGGAGAGTGGCGAACATAAAATCGATAAGGATTTAGTTGCCATTGGTCAAAGCGCTGCTGCTGCCCGTGAAGCGTTAAACAATATTGCCATTGACTCTTATATTGACGTTGACAATGACGGATTCTTCCAAGAAGACGAGGACTTTGATGCTGATAAATTCCTCATGCTTCTTCAAGAGATATCAAATGATATTCTAACTACTATTGATAAGTTAGGAAACGTTCCAGAGTTTGCTACAGATCAAGAGGAGATTCAAAGGGATCTTACTCAGACTACTACTGACAAATTCGATAGGAATCTACGTATCATTGATCGTAATAAACAACGTAACGCTAAAGAGGTTTGGGTTGCAGCTAACCCTGCCAAGTACTTAGCTCAAAAGCAAAGAGGTTGGCATAACCTTAAAAATGACCCTGTCAGATATGAGAAGCACAAAGAAAGTAAACGCATAAAGTATCGTCACTTTATCGATGACCTTACCGAGCGCGCTAAGACTGACCCAGAAGCTAAGGGTGCATTGGACCTTTTCTTACTTACCACCCGTGAAAGACAAAGAGAACGTTGGGAAAGAAAGCGCGAAAAAGAGCAAGCAAAGATTCAACGTCACAAGGATGAGTATGGTAAATTCAAATCCTTTAGAGACTTTACTCCAGAAGAGCAAAAGCAATATGAGGAATCTTTAGTTGGCACCGACCTTAGCGGTTACAATATCCAAACTTTAAGAAATAAGTTTGTTGTTGCAGCGGCAAGAGATGAGGCTCTTAGAATCGCAGCTAAAGTAGCTAACAAATCTATCACATCCATTAAAACAAAGATGGATAAAGCTGAAAGAACTCAGCTACTTGAGGCTGCAAAACAAGAGCCTGAATACATCAATTTTATTGCTAACTTACCGGCAACCCTTGAGAAGAACAAAGAATTTAGAGCAATTAAGAATGTTCGCCCAGACATTGCTGAGGAAATCTTAAAGGCTATTAGCAGATTGAGGAAAAAGTAATTCCTTTACGTGTTTAATTACATCCTCTAAAGAGGAGACAATAAACACAGTATTACGACTTCCCATCTTTTTAATAGTGCCCCCACTTTTGCCAGAAGACCTAAAGTTATACTCAATCCAATTATCTTTCGTAATTAGATTCATAGCAGATAACCACGAGCAATAATCTCTAATGGCAATGTCGGCGATGCTATCCTGCTCGGTAGCATCAACATCATTATCTAGCCTATTCAAAACTATTCTAATATCTTCAGTAGGATTAAACAACTTAATGAAGTCTTGAGGGGTTACTAATCCATCAATGATATAGTTTTTACTGGGACAGGATTTGATTATGCTTTCGATATTATCAGAGACCAAAGTGTAATTCAACTTTAATCTTTCGCTAACGTAATCAGCAAGACTTCTCTCATAATCAAGATGATCTTCACCCTTTGCTCTAGGGCGGAAGCCCGCACGAATCCAATCCATAGCAGAGATATAGTGGTTTCCTTCTATAGAAGCTAGTGTATTCGCAATTGTTGTGCGACCAGTTTTCGCTAAACCTGTTATGAATATCTTCATCTTAATTACCCGATCTATATCCCAGCGCTTTCGTGCTTGCGCTCTCTCCAATCTATAAAGTTGCCACTTGGATTTCCTTGCAACGTGCCAAACAGGCAACCACATCAAATTCCTTGTGAGACTTACGAGCTACGCGCTTCATCTCCTGCTCAATGTCATACTCCGCCTGTTTACGTGCATCCTCTTCGCTGTTGTAGAAAGCAAACGAATACCAGACTGGAGGAGTAAGACT
>Ga0164243_10016725_pt1 | contig 10034 bp, 9 predicted proteins | sample OricompcompostOP_FD_108781 | JGI IMG/M metagenome (GOLD analysis project Ga0164243, IMG submission 108781) | Organic Plus compost microbial communities from Emeryville, California, USA - Original compost - Organic plus compost (OP) | ecosystem: Engineered > Solid waste > Mixed feedstock >... | reverse complement strand
GAACTGGCCCATGGCCTCCAGAAGCTCCCTGGTGGGCATGACACCCGCTTCGCTGTCCGCCGTCGCCTTGACCATAACCATGACACGCATTGTCGTTTCTCCTTCAAGGTTGGATGGAGGCCCTTGTGGCCGTCCTGCCCAAACGACGAACGGGCGATCGGCGGATCGACATGCCCCCGGAATTTTTTTTAAAAAAACCCGGGCCGCGAAATCTTCCGCGTCAGACCAGCTGATCGCGCGTCAGGGCAGCATGGACGGGCACGCCCTCCAGGCCCTTCACATGAGGCTCGCCCTCGCCACGGTATATGGCGCAGATGACAGCCACCAGCTCCGCCCCCGCCGCCTTGAGATCGGCGGCGGACAGGGCCACCTGCCCCCCGGTGGTGATGACATCCTCGACGATGACCACCTTGCGGCCCTTCACGTCCGCGCCCTCGATGGCAAGGCAGGTGCCGTAATCCTTGGCCTTCTTGCGCACAAAGGCCGCCTGGATGCCGCTCTGGAGCGACATGGCCGTGGCGATGGGCACGCCGCCCAGCTCCAGCCCCGCCAGGATCTCCGTGCCCTCCGGCAGCAGCGACACCATGGCGGCGGCCACGCGCTTCAAGAGCTCGGGCCGCGCCTCGAAGCGGTACTTGTCGAAATAGACATGGGAGATCTGGCCCGAGCGCAGCTTGAACTCTCCCTCCAGGCGGGAGACGGCGTTGACATCGTGACCAAGGGTGGAATCGGCTGAAGACATGGCGGCTTTCCGGTCGTGGATTGGATGGTTGGTGTGGCGCTACTATAGCAATGACGCTTCGCCCCGAAAGCCCATAATCGGCCGCTTTTCAAAAGACAAAGGCCTGGCGCTGTTGACGCCAAGCCTTTGAATCTTTGGAGGGCCGTCGGGGACTCGAACCCCGGACAAGCTGATTAAGAGTCAGCTGCTCTACCACCTGAGCTAACGGCCCGATCTGTGTCGTGGAAAGCCCTATAGCAAAGCCGGGCGGCGCTTGTCGATGCTTTTCTTGCCCCATGTGGCGTTTTGCCGGGCGGGTCCCCTCACTCGATGGTATCCGCCCGCGACAGGGTGGCGTCCCGGTGGATGCGCACGTTGAGGAGGAAGCCCAGGCCGATCATCAGCGTCATCATCGCCGTGCCGCCATAGGAGACCAGGGGCAGCGGCACGCCCACCACGGGCAGCAGGCCCATCACCATGGCGATGTTGATGAACACATAGAGGAAGAAGGTCACGGTAACGCCCAACGCCACCAGTCGGCCGAATGTGTGTCGGCACTGCATGGCGATGGCGATGCCGTAGATGAACAGGACGGAATAGAGGGCCAGCAGCACCAGGCCGCCGATCAGCCCGAACTCCTCTCCCAGCATGGTGAAGATGAAGTCCGTCTGCTTCTCGGGCAGGAAGTTGAGATGCGCCTGCGTGCCCTGCATGAAGCCCTTGCCGTGAATGCCGCCGGAACCCAGCGCGATCTTGGATTGCATGATGTGGTAGCCGGCGCCCAGCGGATCGTCTTCCGGGTTGAGGAAGGTGAGCACACGGTCCTTTTGATAGTCGTGCAGCATGAACTGCCAGGCGACGGGGACCGCCGCCATGGCCGCGGCGCCGGCGCCGATGAACCAGCGGGCTCGCACCCCGCCAAGGAACATGATGGAGGCGCCGCCAAGCAGGATCAGCAGCGCCGTTCCCAGGTCCGGCTGGCGCAGCACGAGGCCCACGGGCAGCATGATGAGGATGGCGGGAACGATCATGTTCTTGAAGCGCCGCGCCTCGTCCAGCGGGCGGTCGTGATAGAACCGCGCCAGGGCGAGCACCAGAGCCAGCTTCATCACCTCCGAGGGCTGCAGCTGGAAGAATCCGAGATCGATCCAGCGCTGCGCCCCCATGCCGATCTTGCCGCCCAGTTCCACCAGCACGAGAAGACCGAGCGCCAGGATGTAGAGGAAATAGACCGACTGGAACCAGAATTTGAGGCTGGTGAGCGCCACCGCCATCATGAGCACCAGGCCGAAGGCGAAGCGCACCATCTGCCGCGACGCCCAGGGATCGAAATCGCCCGATACCGAATAGAGGATGCCGAAGCCGATGCCGGCGATGAGCAGCACGGTGAGCACCAGCCCCCAGCTGATCTCGGACAGCTTGCCGCCGATGGTGCGGTTCTCGGTCCGGCTGAAGAATGGTCCGCTGATGCTCATGAGCGTGCCTTCTCCTCCCGCGCCGCGGCGATTTCCTTGGGCATGAAGCGCTTCATGGTCTCGACCAGCAGGTCGCGCGCCACCGGCGCCGCCGCGCCCGAGCCGCTGCCCCCATGCTCCACCACCACGGCCACCGCGTAGCGCGGGCTCTCCACCGGCGCGAAGGCGGTGAAGAGCGCGTGATCGCGGAGCTGCCATTCCAGGTCCTCATTGTCGATGACGCCCTGGGCGCGCTCGGCCTTGGTGATGCGGCGCACCTGGGCGCTGCCGCTCTTGCCCGCCATCTCGAAGGGCAGGTCGCGGATGCGCGACCGGAACCCCGTGCCATGGACGCTGTTCATCACCGCCCACATGCCGGAATGGATATGCTCCATGTTCTCAGGTCTGACGCCGATGGGCTGCGCCGGATGCTCGATCACCTCGCTGCCGTGGGAGATCACCAGCCGCGGGTTGATGGCCAGCCCTCCGTTGGCGATGCGCGATACCATGACGGCGAGCTGCAGCGGCGTGGTGAGGAGAAAGCCCTGGCCGATGCCGAGATTGAGATTGTCGCCGCCCTGCCAGGGCACGCCCAGCGTGGCGCGCTTCCAGGCGTCATCGGGCACCAGGCCCGACCTCTGGCCGGAGAGATGGATATCGTGCACCTGCCCCAGGCCGAAGCGCCGCGCCATCTCGGCGATCTTCTCCACCCCGACCCGGCGGGCCACCTGATAGAAATAGATGTCGCAGGACTGCTCCAGCGCATGATGCAGGTTCATGTGGCCGTGGCCCTGGCGTTTCCAGCAGTGGAATTCGCCATTGCCGAGCGTCATCTTGCCGTTGCAGAAGAACTCGTCGTCGGCGGTGACGATGCCATTCTCCAGCGCCGCCAGGCCGACAATGGTCTTGAAGGTGGAGCCCGGCGGATACTGGCCCGCGATCACCTTGTTGAGAAGCGGCTTGCGGATATTGTTGAGGAGCCCGTCCCATTCCTTCTGGCTGATGCCGACATTGAACAGCGACGGGTCGAACCCCGGCGTGGAGACGAAGGCCAGGATGTCGCCGGTATGGATGTCCATGACCACGGCGCCGCCGCTCTCCTTGCCCATGCGGCGATGGGCGAAGGACTGCAGCTCCGAGTCCAGGGTCAGGCGCACCGTCTCGCCGGGCTGGCCGTCCTTGCGGCTGAGCTCGCGGATGGTGCGGCCATAGGCGTTCACCTCCGTCTGGCTGCTGCCGGCCTTGCCCCGCAGCTCCAGGTCGAAACTGCGCTCGATACCGCTCCTCCCGATCTTGAAGCCGGGCAGCTCCAGAAGGGGGTCTTCATTGTCCTGCAGGTCGCGCGCGGAGACCGGGCTCACATATCCCACGACATGGGCAAAGGCCTCGCCGTCATGGTAGGCGCGGGTCTCGCCGGCATCGGGATGCACGCCCGGCAGGTCCGCCAGGTGCACGTTGATGCGGGCGAAATCCTGCCATTTCAGGTTCTCCGCCACGGTCACCGGCAGGAACGATCGCTGGTGCTTCACCTGGCGGATGATGCGGTCCAGATCGTCCTCGTCCAGGTCCAGATGGCGGGTCATGTAGGCCAGCGTCTGCTCCACGTCCGGTACCTGCTCGGGCACCATGATGACCCGGTAGTCGAGCCGCGTGCCCGCCAGTTCCACCCCGTTCCGGTCCAGGATATTGCCGCGGGTGGGGGGCAGCAGGCGCAGGCTGATGCGGTTCTCCTCGGCCAGCGTGCGGTACTGGTCGGCCTCCACCACCTGCAGGTAATACATGCGGGCGACGAGCGAGGAGAGCAGCAGCCCCTGCCCCGCCCCGATGATCAGCGCCCGGCGCGTGAACTGCCGGTCACGCTCGCTGGACTGCTGATATGTCTTCATGCCCCGTTTCATCGGTCCATCATCCTAATCCGACACCACCAGCCACAGCCCGCCCAGCGCCCAGGCGACGAGCGGATAGATCATGATGCTGAGCACCACCTGCACCGTGAAGGGAGAAAGGGGAAGCAGCATCCCGTCATAGATGGAGGCCAGCAGCCAGCCCCCCGCCGCCGCCAGCACCAGCACCAGGGCCATGCCCCACCAGCCGACCAGGAACGGCTTCTTGAAAAAGAGCAGCCGCTGACCGGTGACGAAGTGGCGCACCAGGAGGAAGATGAGCGCGAAGAGGCCCAGCGGCCCGCCGGTCAGGATGTCCTGGCACAGGCCCACCATGAATGCCGCCCAGTTGGGCAGGTAGCGCGGTTCATGGATGCTCCAGTAATAGATGGGCATGATGCCGAGCCAGGGCATCACCGTGCTGAGCTGCGGAACGCCGTAGGGCACGGTGGCCAGGAGCACGCAGAGAATGGCCGAGATGGTGGGCAGCGCCCCCTTGACGAGACCTTCGACGCTCCAGTCGGCCGCGCGCTGTCTCATGGCGCCGCCTCGGCGGTCTGCTCGTCCGGTTCGGGCAGGCGCTCCTTCAGCTCGGGGAAATGGTAGTCGAGGATGAGCGCATATTCGAGCCGCGCGAAATCCGCCAGCGGGCGGATTCTCAGGCCGTCATCGGTCGTCACCGCCTCGCCCACCGGCAGGCGCGCGGGAAACACGCCGCCATCGCCCGAGGTGAGAATGCGGTCGCCCTCCTTGAGGGTGGCGCCCACGGGCAGGAAGCGCAGTTCCGGCAGGGGCGAATTGTCGCCGGCCAGGATGGCGCGGTCCCCCGTGCGTTCGATCATCACGGGCACGCGGCTGTTCAGATCGGTGATGAGGAGAATGCGGGCCGACAGATGGCCGACCGAGATCACCTGGCCGATGGCATAGCGGCCGTCGGTGACCGCCTGGCCCTTGGCCACGCCCTGCTGGCTGCCGGCGTTCACCAGCACGGCGCGCACATAAGGACCGCCCGAATCGCCGATCACCCGCCCGGCGATGACCGGCCCCATGCCGTCGGTCTTGGCATTGAGAAAGGCGCGCAGCACCTTGTTCTCATGATCGAGACGCATGGCCACGGCTTCCCAGCCGCGCAGCCGCTGCATCTCCTCCTTGAGGGCCTCGTTCTCGGCCTGGAGGTCCACCAGGGAGCGCAGGCTCCCGATGAGGGATTGCAACCCATCGACAGGGCGGGAGAGCACGTCGAGGAACGGCGCCCCGGCGTCGTGGGCCACGGCTTCCACGCGGTCCACAGTGTCGCTGTCGGTGCGGCTGAAGATGAGAAGACCGAGAGCAATGACGATGAGCAAGGCCAAAGAGAATCTCTGTCCCCAAAAGCGTATTGGGGTGGACAGGTGATTCACTCTTTTGCTGTCACTCGCCAACCTTGACTCTTCAATCTCCGCGGCATCCGGGCCGCAGCCTCAGCGGTCACATACTAGAGCGTTCAGTACGCCCGGCTCAACACGTGACGGAAAACTTCGTCCTCCAATGACTTGCCGGTGCCCAGCGCCACGCAGGACAGGGGCTCGTCGGCGATGGAGACCGGCAGGCCCGTGGCTTCGCGCAGGACCACATCCAGGTCGTTCAGGAGCGCGCCGCCCCCGGTGAGCATGATGCCCTTCTCCACGATGTCCGCCGCCAGCTCCGGCGCGGTGTGCTCCAGCGCCACCTTCACGGCCTCGATGATGGAGCCCACGGGTTCCGAAAGCGCGTCGGCGATATGCCCCTGATTGATGGGAATCTCGCGCGGCACGCCGTTCATCAGGTCGCGGCCCTTGATACGGATCTCCTGGCCCTTGCCGTCCTTCGGGGCCTTGGCGGTGCCGATTTCCTTCTTGATGCGCTCGGCCGTGGCCTCGCCGATCAGGAGGTTCTGCGTACGGCGGATGAAGCCGATGATGGCGTCGTCCAGATGGTCGCCGCCGACGCGCACCGAGCGGGCATAAACGATACCGCCCAGCGAGAGCACCGCCACCTCCGTGGTGCCGCCGCCGATATCGACGATCATGGAGCCGGTGGGCTCGGTCACCGGCAGGCCGGCGCCGATGGCCGCCGCCATGGGCTCCTCGATCAGGTCCACGCTGCGCGCCCCCGCGGCTTCCGCCGATTCCTGGATGGCGCGGCGCTCCACCGGCGTGGAGCCGGAGGGCACGCAGATGACGATGCGCGGGTGGGCGAAGGAGCGGCGGTTGTGCACCTTGCGGATGAACTGCTTGATCATTTCCTCGGCCACCTCGAAGTCGGCGATCACGCCGTCGCGCAGGGGCCGGATGGCCTGGATGTCGCCCGGCGTGCGGCCCAGCATCAGCTTGGCCTCGTCGCCCACGGCGAGCAGTTGCTTGCGGCCGCCCACGCTCTTGATCGCCACGACCGACGGCTCGTTGAGCACAATGCCCCGCCCCTTCACATAGACAAGCGTGTTGGCCGTACCAAGGTCGATGGCCATATCCGAGGACATGAAGCCGAGCAACTTTCCGAACATAGATATCTTTTCCCTAACTATTCCGCCCCAGCCCCACGGCCTGGCATCTCTTGAATCACATGGAGGGCCACTATAAAGCAGCCCTCCTTAAATATTTGGTTACCCTAACGGCGTCATGCGGAAATTGCCTGCGGAGCCGACTTTGTACGTTTCACCAGAAGCTTGTTCAAGGCATTGATGTAGGCGCGGGCGGAGGCCACCATGGTATCCGTATCCGCCCCGGACCCGTTGACCGTCTTGCCCGCCTCCTCCAGCCGCACCGTCACCTCCGCCTGGGCATCCGTGCCCTCGGTCACGGCATGCACCTGGTAGAGCTGCAAATTGGCCTCATGCGGGAAGACTTCGCGTATGGCGTCGAAGATGGCGTCCACCGGCCCGTCGCCAACCGCCTTGGTGGACCGCTCCTCGCCGTCCACGGTGATTTTCAGCTCGGCGGTCGGGCGCTCCCCCGTCCCCGCCACGACACGCAGGAACTGCATGCGGATGCGGTCATTGCCGCGCAGCACCTCGTCGTCCACCAGGGCGATGATGTCCTCGTCGAACACCTGCTTCTTCTTGTCCGCCAGGTCCTTGAAGCGGGTGAAGGCATCCTGCAGCTGGTTGTCGCCGATCTCGTAGCCCAGCTCCTTCAGCTTCTCCCGGAAGGCATGGCGGCCGGAATGCTTGCCCATCACCAGCGAGGACTTGTGCAGGCCCACCGATTCCGGCGTCATGATCTCGTAGGTCTGGGCGTTCTTCAGCATGCCGTCCTGATGGATACCGGATTCATGGGCGAAGGCGTTGGCCCCCACGATGGCCTTGTTGTTCTGCACGGCGAACCCGGTGATGCCCGAGACCAGGCGCGAGGTGGGCATGATCTCCTGGGTCACGATGCCGGTCTGCAGGGGCAGCAGGTCGCCCCTCGTGCGGATGGCCATGACGATCTCTTCCAGCGCCGCATTGCCCGCGCGCTCGCCCAGGCCGTTGATGGTGCATTCCACCTGCCGGGCGCCGGCGGCCACGCCGGCCAGCGAATTGGCCACCGCCAGCCCCAGGTCGTTATGGCAATGGGTGGAGATGACCGCCTTGTCGATATTGGGCACCCGGTTGAGGAGACCGGTGATGATGCGGGTATATTCCTCCGGCAGCGTATAGCCCACCGTATCGGGGATGTTCACCGTCGTGGCGCCCGACCTGATGGCCAGCTCCACCGTGCGGCACATGAAATCGGGGTCGGTGCGCGTGCCGTCCTCGCAGCTCCATTCCACATCGTCGGTGAACTGGCGGGCGTAGGAGACGCTCTCGGCGATGCGCTCCAGCACCTCCTCCGGCTCCATCTGCAGCTTGTATTTCATGTGCAGCGGGCTGGTGGCGATGAAGGTGTGGATGCGGCAGCGCCGTGCGGGCTTCAGCGCCTCCCCCGCGCGTTCGATATCCTTCTTCGAGGCGCGGGCCAGGCCGCAGACCACGGCTTCCTTCACCTGCTTCGCCACCTCGGTCACAGCCTCGAAATCGCCGCTGGAGGCGATGGGGAACCCCGCCTCGATGATATCCACCCCCAGCCCTTCCAGGGCGGCGGCGATGCGCAGCTTCTCGTCCAGGCTCATGGAGGCGCCGGGGGATTGCTCGCCGTCCCGCAGCGTCGTGTCGAAAATGCGCACGTAATTGGCGGCGCTCTTGTCTGTCGGCTGGGTTGTGTCTTTGGAATGGTGTTGAATGGTCATGGCTCGATCCTTCGGGAAATTGCAAACAGTACAATGGCATAACCCCCAGCCGCCGGACTTTGCATGTCAGCGCCTAGGGGACCATAAGTCGAAGGACCATTTGCGTTTCTACAACCATTCCTGCATCCGTTCACGCCGGGTCTGCCGGCGGCTGGTAAGCTAGCACAGTAGGAGACATTGGTTAACGGAAAACTGACCGAAAACACTGACCGGAAACAATGACAGCCGGGAAGCGGTCTGGCGCTTCCCGGCTGTCATTGCAAATGGGCCACGAGGGCCCAAAGGCAAGTCCCGGATTTAGGAGACGGCCGGTTTCGGGCTGTCGTCCGCCGGAGTGGGCAACTTCTCCCCGGCCATCGCCCGGTATCCCAGCCCGCCGAGCACGCCGCCCAGGATGGGCGCCACCCAGAAGAGCCACAATTGCTGCAGGGCGATCCCGCCTTCCACCAGGGCCGGCCCCGTGGAGCGGGCGGGATTGACGGACGTATTGGTGACCGGAATGGAGATGAGGTGAATGAGCGTGAGACAGAGGCCGATGGCCAGAGGCGCAAATCCCGCTGGCGCCCGCTTGTCCGTGGCGCCCATGATGACGAGAAGGAAGCCCGCAGTCAGCACCAGCTCGATCAGGAAGCCGGACATCAGGGAGTATCCGCCCGGCGAATGCTCGCCAAAGCCGTTGGACGCCACGCCCCCGGCATAGCCGGCCTGGCCGCTGGCGATGAGATACAGCAGGCCCGCCGCGACAATGGCGCCCAGGACCTGCACCACGATATAAGGGATGACATCCTGCGCTCCGAAGCGGCCGCCGGCCCACAGCCCCACCGTGACCGCCGGGTTGAGATGACAGCCGGATATGTGCCCGATTCCATAGGCCATGGTCACCACGGTGAGGCCGAACGCCAGCGCCACCCCCAGCAACCCGATACCCAGGTCCGGAAAGGCGGCGGCCAGCACGGCGCTGCCGCAGCCTCCGAACACCAGCCAGAACGTTCCGATGAACTCCGCGACGCACCGCCGTCCAATGCCCATTGGACCCTCCTCTTTCAGGAATTCCGCTGGCGGAAGTATACGTTAGAGCGTCATCCCCAACAATGCGAAAAGGCAGGAGAGCCATCGGCCCGCCCCGTGCGCCATGGACTCCGCCATTTTTTCTGCCGTCCGACCGAAGGGTTTTCGCCTCTCGCGCATAAAAGACAGTACCCCAATCAGCAAGAGGACAGTATGAAACCCCTGATATTCGGATACGCGCTCATGACCTCCCTCCTGATCTCCGGCTGCGCCGTGGCGCAGATGGGCGGACGCTTCAAGGCCATGGACAGCAATGGCGACGGCTATATCGACGCCTCGGAACTGACGGCCATGCGCCTCGCCGCCTTCGACAAGGCGGACACCGATGGCGACGGCGCTCTCTCCCGCGAGGAAGCACAAGCCGCCCGCGAGGCCATGCCCCGCCGGGCCGACGGCGAAGGCCGGGGCTTTGACCTGGCGGACCGGGATGGCGATGGCCGGATTCTGCGCAGCGAGGTGGAGAACAGCCGCCCCTTCCTCATCGAAGCCGCGGACAGCGACGGCGACCAGCGCCTCAGCCGGAAGGAACTGCGCAGCTACTTCATGAGCCTGCGCAAGGCGCGCTAGGGTCTGTGGACATTTGGCATGAGGAAGACTTTGGCTCTGGCCGGGCCTTTTCTGCGTCACCCTGAATACCCGCCTGCGCGGGCACAGGCTTGATTCAGGGTCCATTCCTGAGTGCAG
>Ga0164243_10016723_pt1 | contig 10034 bp, 9 predicted proteins | sample OricompcompostOP_FD_108781 | JGI IMG/M metagenome (GOLD analysis project Ga0164243, IMG submission 108781) | Organic Plus compost microbial communities from Emeryville, California, USA - Original compost - Organic plus compost (OP) | ecosystem: Engineered > Solid waste > Mixed feedstock >... | reverse complement strand
GACCTCATCGGCTTCATGTCGAGCCGGAAAAAATACTGGCTGACACCCATCGTCATCATCATGGTGTTGTTCGGCGCCCTGGTGGTGCTGGGGCAGGGCTCGGCGATCGCGCCGTTCATTTACGCCATTTTTTGATCGGCGGCCTGTTCCAGTCCCCGATTGGAACAGGCCGGGCCATATTCGTCCGGGATCGTCTCCATGAAAAATGCGTTTTTCGGGGCACTCTCCATTGTCTTGGGGGTTGTCATCGCCTTTGCCCTGCTGGAAGTCTGCGTGCGGCTGTTCGAATCGGATGGCACCAGTTATGACATCGAGATGTGGCGTTATGCGCGCGAGCTGAAAAAAGTCAGCGACATACCCGGGGTGGGGCACGAGCACAGTCCCGGTAAAACCGGCATCTACATGGGCATTCCCGTCGCCATCAACCGGGAGGGGTGGCGGGACATCGAACGCACGCTGGCGAAAAAACCGGGCGTCGTCAGGATCATGATGCTCGGCGATTCCTTGACCTTCGGCTGGGGCGTGGCGCCGGACGAGGTGGTGTCCCGCCGCTTGGAGCAACGGCTCAACAGCCGCGGTGACGGCGAATACGAGGTGCTCAACACCGGCATAGGAAACGCCAACACGGCGATGGAAACGGCCTATTTCATCCATAAAGGCGCGCTCTACAAGCCCGATATCGTGGTGCTGAATTATTTCATCAACGATGCGGAGGTCACGCCGAAACGAAAAAACAATTTCTTCGTCGAGAATTTCTACGCCACGGTTTTCCTGGGCGGACGTTATGACATTCTCGCGCGCCGGTTTTTCGGCAGGAGCGACTGGCAACACTACTATCGCGATCTTTATGCACCGGACCAGCCCGGCTGGCTGGCGGCGAAACGGGCCATCGCCGAACTCTCCGCGTATTGCACAACCCACCATATCAAACTGGTCATCATCCACTATCCCGAACTGCATCAGCTCGCGCCCTATCCGTTCCAGGACATCACTGATCAGGTGGCGGCGCAGGCGCGGCGTCTGAATATTCCCTTTCTGGACCTGCTGCCCTTCGTACGAAACGAGGACCCGAAATCCCTTTGGGTCACAGCGACGGATGCGCACCCGAACGGCAGGGCCTCGGCGATCTACGCGCGCGAGATGGACCGTTTCCTCAGCGGGATCGTTGTCGGGGAAAATCCTCCCGAATAAATATTTTCAGAACGTGGAGCGGGCGCCGTGCGTGATGTATCCCGAAGTTCTCAGGTGCTGTCGATCGCCTGCATCACGGTGTTTTCACTGGTGTTGCTGGAGCTGGCGCTGACCGTTTTCTATCGCCACTCGGAGCAGAGCAGCCGGCGCGCGCGGATCGACGCCATTCTCGCGTCGGATATCTACCGCGACGTGGACTGGGCCGCGGCTTTTTATGCGGAGCTGGAACAGGTCCGCTTCGCGTGGGCTCCCTACGTGCAAACGCGCAAGCGGTTCCACGAGGGTAAATACATCAACATCGATGCCGCGGGCGCAAGGAAAACCTGGAACCCTCCGCCCGGCGCCGGCGATGGGCCGCGCGTCAGCATTGCCATGTTCGGCGGATCGACGCTGTGGGGCGCCAGCGCCCGCGATGATTTCACCATTCCCTCGCTGGTTTCCAAACGGCTCGCCGCCGCCGGGGTGAATGCGCAGGTCGCCAATTATGCGGTCGATGCGGATGTGAGCAGCCAGAGTTTGATCCGCCTGGTGCTCGCTCTGCGCGGCGCCAAGGCGCCGGACATCGTTGTGTTCTACGGCGGTCTGATGGATTGCTATTCCACCTATGCGCAGGGTTCGGTCGGCTTGCCCTACGGCGCGGCGCGCTACCAACAACTCGTCCTGGACGACACCGGCGTGCCGCGCCCGCCAGCACCGGGTGATGCCCTGCGGAACATGGCGTTGCTGAGATTCGCCGGCGATACCGCGGCTTATCTGCAAAACGCGGCGCACGGCGGCTATTGGATTGCGCGCTCGCAATGGCCGGAACTGGCGGGCGGCGCCGCCAACCTGTACCTGCAGAACGCGCGGTTCGCGCGCGCGCTCGGCCGCGCTTACGGATTCAAGACGCTGTTTTACTGGGAGCCGCAATTATCGGAAAAACCGCACCGGACCGATTACGAAAACCGCAAATTCGCGGAGCAGGAGCACAAGGCGCCGGGCACCTACGCGTTTTGTTTCGGCATGGGCGGCGCCGTTCAGGAACAACAACGCGAGCTGTTGGGCGAGGCCGCGGTCCGGGATTTGCGCGCGATCTTTGCCGAGGTGCGCGCGCCCCTGTTCGTGGATGGCGCGCACTATGGCGAGGCGGCCAACGCCATCGTGGCGCGGCGGATCGCCGCCGATATTCTGCAAATGCGGGGCTCGAATCCGGCGCCTGAACAGTGAACGCCAGCGTTCAGATGAGATCGAGATGCCTGCGGATGAAGGCTTCCAGGGTTTGGAAGGCTTCCCTGATCTGGCGGGCATCGCCGCCGATCAGTTGATGGTCCGCCGTGTCGATCGGAATCAGCAGGTACGGCACGTGCCGGCGTTTGAATTGTTGCGCCATCAATTCCGACTGCTCATAGGGAACATCCCGGTCGCGCCGGCCGTGGATCAGCAGGGTGGGCGGAAAATCCGGGCCGACGTTGCGCAGCGGTTCGTAGGGCGCGATTTTTTCCGCCAGCGTCGCCTGCGGAAAACCGCTGACTTCCCGCGGCCACAGCCCGTTTTGCCGGTAGTACAGATAAGTCAGTATGCCGTTGCCCTTGCGCTCGTGCGCATCGGAGATCACGGTGCCGTCGCTCTGGCTCGCCGCCTGTTCGGGGCTGACGAGGGCGAGTTCGCCGGTGGCGTCGGCCTGCTCGGTGGGATGCCGGTGAAAAGCGCTCGGCTTGGAATACCAATCCCCGGTCAGATCGCCGTAACCGTAGAGCGACACCAGCGCCCGGGGCCTGGGCCGCACGCGATAGCCGGTGACGAGGGTGAGGTAACCGCCGGCGGAGCAGCCGAGCACCACCACGCGGTCGGCGTCGAGCCTGAATTGCGCGGCGCCCCGGCTGCGCAGCCAGCGGAACGCCGTTTCCACGTCGCTGACGATGTCGGGCAGTTTGGTTTCCGGGGCCAGCCGGTAATCGATCGACACCACCGCGATCTGTTCCCGTTGCGCGAAGCGCAACAGATCGAACCGCGTCTCCGGGTGCGCGCGCTCCTCGGCCGAATCCAGATCGCGCGAGCCCACGATCAGCGCGCCGCCGTGGATGTAGACGATCACCGGCAGAACCTTCGTGCCCGGCGGGCGGTAGACATCCGCCAGGATTTTGCGATCGCCCACCTGCCGGTAGGCGACCGTCGTTTTTTCGTAGTTCGATGGGGCTGTGCCGGGCTCGGCGAACGCGGCGCCGATGGGGATCATCACCGCGAACAATACGATTCGTTTGATCAACGCCCTCATGGTTTGCCTGTGCGCATCCGCCGGGAAACGATGTATCGGATTGCAGTTATGAATGCCCTGCGGGCATGGTTCGGTATGGGCCGGCACACAGCCGGTAAAAATTTCCGGCGTTGCGCCGTGCGGGTTCGATGCTTTTTTCGTGTCGTTGAAACGCGCCGGGTGGGTGAACCGCCGGCCGACGATGTCCTTGGCGAATCGTTTGCTTTTTTACCGCCGTTTTTGCCTGTGCGGATCGCCGGGGAAAAACGGCATCGTGGCGCCGGCGGCGCCTCGGAGCGTCCGTCATCCGGCCTTCATTTGAAGGCGGGGCGGTCAAGCCCCAGGCCCGGCGCGTTGAGACCAAAGTGTTGAGACCAAGGTCCAATGGCGCCGCTTCCGCGCCGCGGTTACGCTGCCCACATGTCCGGGTGCGATTATCTGATTGCGGTGGTCGATGACGAGGAGCTGGTGCGGCGGGCTCTGACGCGTCTGTTGCGTTCGGCCGGGCTGGCGGTGCGGCCCTTCGCCTCCGGCCGCGAGTTCCTGGCGAGGCGCCGCGACGAGCCGCTCGACTGCCTGGTGCTCGACCTCAACATGCCCGGCCTCAACGGCCTGGAGGTGCAGCGCCGCCTGCGCCGGCTCGGCGATACGCTGCCGGTGGTGTTCATCACCGCGCAGGATGATCCCGCCATTCGCGGGTTGTGCCTGGAGGCGGGCGCCAGCGCCTGCCTGTGCAAGCCGCTGGATCGGCAGACCCTGCTGGAGGCGATCGGCCGCGCGCGCCGCCGCTGAGCGGCGCCGTCAGAGCCGGGTGTCGTATCGCATCGGGAGCGGCGGCGCAGGGCCGCGTGCGGCTGTGATCAGAGCTTGTCCAGCTCTTCCTTCCAGGTTTTCAACTCGAAATGGTCGAGCACCGCCGATTCCTCGGGCGGGCCGGAAAAATTGTTGCGGATCTGGAGGCCGAGCGAATCGTTGATGGCGATGTATTTGTCTTCGATGGTTTCGCAGGCGGTGTACAGCCGATTGGTGAAACCCTTGAGCTGGCTCGGTGAATAACGGTCGAAGGTGGCCTTGATCATGCCGGGTTTGTAGCGGTATTTCTCCACCGACAACGGATGCGTTGCCCAGTAATGCTCGATGGCGGGGTCGCCGTCGCGCAGCATCTGCACCGCCTCACTGGCCCGGCGCGGGCGCACGAATCTGCCGCTGTCCTTGGGCCGGACAAAACACAGGTAGGCGCCCACCACGATGGCCGGGGACCGGATCTGCGTCGAGTACAGCACATCGTGGAAAACCACATCTTCCAGTAGGAACATAGGGCGGAAGTCGATAGCGCTAAGTAATTGATTAGCGGCCATTATTCCCTGCTCCAGCCGGGGATGCAATCCATACGCCGGCTCACTCATATCTTAGCTAGGTGTTTTCATTTGATTTTGTGGACTATATACTACAAAAATTAGGTGATTACTACTAAGTGATGAGGGTGATGTTTTTGTTTTGCCGAGGGCTTCGGCGCGGTGGGCGGCAGCGGAACCCTGCACGGCGTCACTATAAAAGAAGGGACATGGAATGCTCGTTTTATCCAGACGAATCAACGAAACCGTCGCCATCGGCGATGAAATCAAGGTAACCGTGCTCGGCACCAACGGCGGCCAGATCCGCATCGGTGTGCTGGCGCCGCGGGAGGTGCCGGTGCACCGCGAAGAGGTTTTCCACCGCATACAGGACGACGAGCGCGATCCCGAACCGCCCGCCGCGGCCTGAGCGCCGGCGGGGCGCCGCGCCAACGCCTTCGTTCAGTCCTGGTCGATTCCGCTGCGATGATGTCGGCGTGGTTCGAGGCGCTCGCCGCTTGCTCAGCCGCCGGCCGGGTTTTCCGGTTTGATGCGCGCCGCCCACAACACGCCCGCCATCAACAGGGCGATGCCGGCCAGGGTCAGCGGCGCCGGCCAGCTGCCGCGCAACGCGAAGGCGTAACCGAGCGCGGCCAGGGTTTCGAACACGATCAGCTGACCGGCCAGGGCCGGCGGCAGGCGCTGGCTGGCCTCGTTCCAGCACAGCGTGCCGAGCCACGACGCCAGCAGCCCGGCGGCCACCATCAGGCCGATGAACAGGCTGGGCCGCGCCCCGAACGGCAGCGCGAACGCCGGTTCGACGCGGTGCAGAACCGCCGCCGTCAGCACGTAGGCGACCAGCGACAGCGGCAGCACCGCCACGCCCTGCGCCGTGGCCCAGGCGCGCGGGCTGCGGTCCGGGTGGTGGCGCAGCCAGTCGGCGTTGCGCAGCGGATACCAGGTCCAGCAGACGACCGCGCCCAGCGCCAGCAGCGCGCCGCTGGCGTAGCGCATGCGGTCGATATCGGTTGCGCGCAGCGCGTTCAGTTCCGTCTGGTTGACGCAGGCGATGCCGGCGCCGATCAAAAGCAGCGAAGGCGCCAGCTGCCGCCAGGGCAGGCGGCCGTCGCGGCGGTTGCCGCGCAGGTTGGCGGTGATCGCGATCACCACCGGCAGGGTGCCGATGATCATGGTCGGCAGCGGCCCGCCGGCGCGCTGGATGGCGCCGGCCAGGCACAGGAAATACAGCAGGTTGCCGACGGCCGACAGCCGGACCGCCTGCAGCCAGTCGGCGCGGTTGAGCTTGGCCAGGCCGCGCCGGTCGATCAGCGCCAGCGGCAGCGCGATCAGGCCGAACGCCAGGTAACGCCCGGCCGACAGCAGCGCCGGCGGGTAGTCGTGCAGCAATTGCGGCAGCAGGAAGATCAATCCCCACATCAGGCCCGCCGCCAGCGCGTAAACAACGCCAATCCACATAGTCTTCTTCCACGCACAATCGCGCCAGTATAGGTCGGGCGCGCGGTTTCGTCCCGGCGCCCTCGCGCCCGCAGAAAACACGGCCTGGATGCGGGGCAGCGCGCGCTGTTCGGAAAAAATTCGCGCGGCTGAGTCGTACTGTCAGAGAGACGGCAGCGGTCTCGTCCGGCACCGATAAACGTCGCTGGAGTTCGAACGACAATCAATAAAAAAAAGAGCGCCCGCGAGACGCTCGAAGGAGAGAAGGGCGCCCGTCAGGGGCGTTGCTGCGGTTCGTTTTTATCGAGCACGCCGTCCAGCGCGAGGTTGACGATATGCGGCTGATCCGCGCGCAGGGAGACCACGGTGACATGGTCGAGATTGCCGGGCGGCGGATGATTCAGGCCGCCGCCGACGGTGCCCAGGCGGATGTAATCGTGGCCGTCGCGCACGCTGTGCGCATAGTTGTGTTCGTGGCCGCCGAACACGGTGTAGGCGCGCCCGGCCAGCAGCCGCTCGATGCGCACAAAACCGGGCGAATCCATTTCCCAGGCCGGCTTGTGCATGAACACGAAGGTCCAGCGCACATCGCGGTGCTGCGCCAGCACGCGCTGCGCCCAGGCGATCTGCGCATCGGAGAAATTCGCCGGCGACGCCATGTCGTGCATCGCCTTGCGCTGCTGCGCGGTCATGGCGGACATGCTTTTCGCCAGCACCGCCTTGGCCGCCTCCGGGTCGGTGGCCAGCAGTTGTTTGATGCGCTCGAAACCCTCGCGCATCGATGCCGGCATCGGCGTCGGCGGGTCTTCGGAATTGAGCACCAGGAACAGTACGTTTTTATAGGTGAAGGCGTAATAGTCCGGGCCGTAGCGGTCGCGCCAGAATTCGCGCATCAGCTGGCTGCCCATGTCGTGGTTGCCCACCACGCGGAAGAACGGCATCTGCAACGGTTGCAGGCGCGCGTCCTGTTCGTCCCATTCGCGTTTCAGCTCGGCGGGGTCGTCGCTGTAGCCTTCGATCATGTCGCCGACGTTGATGACGAATTCGGGTTGGAGCAGGTTGAGCCGGCTGATGGCGTGTTCGAACACGCCGGGCCGTGCCAGCCCGGTGCGGTCGCCCACCAGCGCGAATTGGAAATCGCCGGCGTGGGCGTTGAACGGTGTCGCCGTCCAGGGTTTGGCGGCGCCGGCCGGCGCGGGAAAATCGTGTTGAAAGGGCGGCTGCTGGCAGGCGCTGAGCCCGAGCGTGGCCAGCGCGATCAGGGCGTAATGGCGAAATGACATGGAAATATCCTCGTGGCACGCGGCGGCGTGCGGCGATCGTTTTGAAAAAACGCGGGCCGGCCGGCCCGCGCAGCGGCGCTGCGGTTCAGTAGCTGTAGGTGGCGGACAGGCCCCAGCTGCGCGGTTCGTTGTAGCCGCCGTTGACGAACAGAGTCGAGCCGACATTGAGCGCGATGGTGTTGGTGAGCACGCGCCGGTTCGACAGGTTCTTGCCCTCCAGCGCGAAGCGCCAGTGATCGTCCGCGGTTTTGAGGATCACGCTGGCGTTGTACAGCGTATGCTCGGCCTGGACCTGCTGCGCCGCCAGCGGGTCGCTGGTATCGACGGGCGAGCCGGTGTACGACTTCGAGCGGTAGGAGGCATCCGCGCTCAGCGTCAGCTGGTCGCCGTCGAACACGGCGGCGGTGTAGCTGAGGCGCGGCTGCACGGTCCAGCGCGGTGAAAAACCCAGCTCGGTGTGCGCGGCGACATCCACGAACTGGTCGCCGCTTTGTTTTTTGAACTGGTTGATGGCCGCGTCGAGATAACCCACGTTCAGATCGAACTGCAAACCGTCCAGCGGCGTCAGCCAGCTGATTTCGGTTTCGAGTCCCCGCGTCGTCACCGCGCCGGCGTTGCTGGTGGCCACCACCAGCCGGCCCTGGGCGTCGGAAAAATAATATTGCAGCTGCTTGTCGCTGTAGTCGTTGTAGAAGGCTTCGCTGTTGATGCGCAGGCGGCCGTCGAGCAGCGTGGTCTTCAGGCCCACGGCGTAGGTTTTCACCTTTTCCGGGTCGAAGGTCAGGGTCGGCGAATTGGTCGGGAAATTGTTGAAGCCGCCGGATTTGAAACCGGTGGCGAAGCTGGCGTAGAGCAGCGTGTCGTCGTCGAGGCGGTGGGCGAGTTTGGCCGAGGGCGAGAAGTTGCGCCAGGTTTGCGCCTCTTTCGGCAGGCTGTTGGGCAGCACCACCGGATTGATCGGCACGCCGGGGTTGGCGCCGGCATAGGCATACTGGGTGATGCTGGAGTCGGTGAAGAAACTTTTGCGCTCCCGGGTCAGGCGCCCGCCCAGCGACAGCTGCCAGGTATCGTTCAGGGCGTAGTCGGCGTTGCCGTAAACGCTCCAGGAGGTGAGCGCGGTCGGCGCCCGGCGCGTATCGGTGATCTGGAAACTGCGGCCGTTCATGCGCGGGCCCTGCAGTGAGCGCGAGGCCGCGTCCTGCACGCCGTCGAGATAATACAGGCCGAGCACCGCGTCGAGTTTGTCGCCGCTGTAGTTGAACTGGAATTCCTGGGATTTGTCGTCGGAATCGGCGTATTGCGTGTTGGACAGATACAGCTCGGCGCTGCCGTCGAATTCGCTGACATAGGTGTCGTAGACCTTGCGCCGGGCGGTGATCGACTTGATCGTCACGGCCTCGCTCGGCGCCCATTCCACCGTGGCGTGGGCGGTGAGGGTGGTGAGGCGGAACGGATCGAAATCGGCGTCGGAATTCACCTTGTCCGGGCCGCTGTCCAGCGTCGACAGATCCGGCGGCGGCGCGTCCGGCGCCAGCGCGCCGTTGGCCTTGGCCAGCGCGTACAGATAGTTCAGGGTGCCGGTGTTGGCGGCGATCAGCTTGGGCGTGCGCTGGGCGGAATCGTCGTGCAGGTAATCGACGGCGAGTTTGATCGTCAGCGTATCGCCCGGCGTGAATTTCAAACTGCCGCGCCCGCCCTGCACATCGGCGCCCCACAGTTTCTTGCCGTTGTGCACATTGGTTTCGATGCCGTCGCGCCGCTTGATCATCAGGCCGACGCCGCCGTACAGCGCGCCGTCCAGCAGCGGCCCGGACAGCGACGCCTTGGTCTGGCGCAGGTTGTAGCTGCCGATTCTGGCCTCGATCTGCGCCTGCGGCGCAGCGTCCGGCTCGCGCGTGATGTACTTGATCGCGCCGCCGATGGTGTTGCGGCCGTACAGGTTGCCCTGCGGTCCCTTCAGCACCTCGATGCGCTGCACGTCGTACAGGTCGAGCAGGCCGCCCTGCGGGCGCTGCACGAAAATATCGTCGATATACAGGCCGACGCCGGGATCGAAGCCGTTGTCGTTGCCGATGCCGCGCATGAAAAACTGGATGGTGCCGCCAGCCGAGCCGCTGTTTTCGGTCATGGTGACGTTGGGGGAGGCGCGTTGCAGATCGACGATGTTGGCGATCTGCCGGTCCTGCAACGCCTCGAAGGCCAACACGTTGATGGCGGTGGGCACCTGTTGCAGGTTTTCGTCGCGCTTGCGCGCCGACACGATCACTTCCTCCAGCGCGCCCTCGGCGAAGGCGGGCTGGGGCAGGGGCGACAGGGCGGCCAGTACGCCGGCCGCGAGCAGGGAACGGTGGGAACAGGGATACCGCATAACCACATCCTCGTCAGGTTGGCCCGCCGGAGTGGGGCCGTTGCAGGGCTGGCGATGTGCTGCGGCCAGCCGGGTCGAGGCGCATTATCGGTCTGGTTTGTTACACAAATAATACAAGTGTACCTGTTTATTTATTTTTTCATTCGAGGAATTCAACGATAAAATCACTG